>Ga0310691_10004429_pt1 | contig 15844 bp, 12 predicted proteins | sample 176DNAGHGlowgp2_FD_203887 | JGI IMG/M metagenome (GOLD analysis project Ga0310691, IMG submission 203887) | Sheep rumen microbial communities from Palmerston North, Manawatu-Wanganui, New Zealand - 1766 DNA GHGlow gp2 (v2) (version 2) | ecosystem: Host-associated > Mammals > Digestive system >...
CATCTCGGCCGAGAAGCCGAACTTGCGGTTACAGTCCACCTGCAACGACGTGAGGTCGTAGAGCTGGGGCGGCTGTTCCTTGCCTTGCTTCTTCTCCACCTTCGTCACCTCGAAGGGCTTCCCCTCGATGAGCTGGAAGGCCGCCTCGCCCTCCTCCTTGCTGGTGAACTTGCCCTTTGTAGCGGTGAACGTGGTGTTGCGATAGACGGTGGCCAGCACCCAATAGGGCTCGGGCTTGAAGTTGTCAATTTCCTTCTGTCGGCTAACGATGAGTGCCAGCGTGGGGGTCTGCACCCTGCCGATGCTGAGCACCTGTCGGTTCTGCCCATATTTAATGGTATACAGGCGCGTAGCATTGATGCCCAGCAGCCAGTCGCCCACGGCACGACTCAGTCCGGCCATGTAGAGCGACTGATAGTCCGACTGGTCTTTCAGCTTGGCAAAGCCCTCACGAATGGCCTCGTCGGTCATCGACGAGATCCACAGGCGCTTCACCGGACATGTCACCTGGGCCTTCTGCATCACCCACCGCTGGATGAGCTCACCCTCCTGGCCGGCATCGCCGCAGTTGACGATGCTGTCGGCAGCCTTGAAGAGCTGCTCGATGATGGCGAACTGTTTCTTCACGCTCTGGTCTTCCTTCAGGCGGATGCCAAAGCGCGGGGGAATCATCGGCAGGGCCGAGAGGGCCCACGCCTTCCACATGGGCGTGTAGTCCTCCGGCATCTTCAGCTCACACAGGTGACCAAAGGTCCATGTCACCTGATAGCCGTTGCCCTCCCAGAAGCCGTCACGGCGCGACGTGGCTCCTATGATGCGAGCGATGTCGGCCGCCACACTGGGTTTCTCTGCTATGCAAACAATCATTATTTTAGCTTTTGGGGGTGCAAAGTTAACCATTTTTTTCCTCTTATGTGCGAAAAGCTGAAAATAATTCTGAATTTATTTTGCAATTTCCACCTTTTGTCGTAACTTTGCAGCCGATTTCGAAAAAACGTTTGATGAAGACAGACAAGAAGCAAAACCAGTACCGCACGAATGAACAGATTCGCGTGCGCGAAGTTCGTATTGTGGGTGACAATGGCTCAACGGTCATGCCTACCCGCCAGGCCTTGGACATGGCTCGCCAACAGGGTGTCGACCTTGTTGAGATTTCGCCTAACGCCAACCCGCCCGTATGTCGTCTCATCGACTATTCGAAGTTCCTCTACCAACAGAAGAAGCGGCAAAAGGAAATGAAAGCCAAGCAGGTGAAGGTGGAGGTGAAGGAGATTCGCTTCGGGCCCCAGACCGACGAGCACGACTACCAGTTCAAGCTGAAGCACGCCCAGGAGTTTCTGCAGGACGGCAACAAGGTGCGGGCATACGTGTTCTTCCGTGGCCGCAGCATCCTGTTCAAGGAGCAGGGCGAGGTGTTGCTGCTTCGTTTCGCCAACGACCTGGAGGAATGGGGCAAGGTAGAATCGATGCCGTCGCTCGAAGGCAAGAAGATGTTCCTCTATCTGGCTCCGAAGAAAGCTGGTTCGGCCAAGAAGAGCCAGCAGGCCCGCGACCGTGAGGCTGCCGAGGCTGAGCTGAAGGAGTCGGGCAAGGTTCAGGCCAAGCAGCCCGATGTAGACATTGACGTAGAGACTCCGGCCAACGGCGGTCTGCTGGCCAATGCCAAAATCAGTGCCAACGCGCTGAAGAAGCTGACTGAAAACAACGACTAAAGTCTGAAGTCTGAGGTCAAAAAAAACTGAAGCCAAAAAGGTGCGCTGCGCCCGGTATATGCGTTGCCACCGCTTATAAATAACCAATTAAAAAAATTAAAAACATGCCAAAAGTAAAGACAAACTCCGGAGCCAAGAAGAGATTCTCGTTCACCGGAACAGGTAAGGTCAAGAGACACCACGCTTACCACAGCCACATTCTGACCAAGAAGACCAAGAAGCAGAAGCGCAACTTGGTGGGCTACGAGATTATTGACAAGAGCAACTTGAAGCAGGTACGCGACCTGTTGTGCCTCCGTTAACCAGAACCTATTGTCGAACATTAAAACAGTAAGAAAACTATGCCAAGATCAGTCAATCATGTTGCATCGAGAGCAAAGCGCAAGCGCATCCTGAAGCTCACCCGTGGCTACTTTGGAGCCCGCAAGAATGTTTGGACAGTAGCTAAGAACACCTGGGAGAAGGGTCTTACCTATGCCTATCGTGACCGCCGCAACAAGAAGCGTAACTTCCGCGCCCTGTGGATTCAGCGTATCAACGCTGCTGCCCGCATGGAGGGCATCAGCTACAGCAAGCTGATGGGTGCCCTGACGAAGGCCGGTATTGAGATTAACCGCAAGGTGCTGGCCGACCTCGCCCTGAACAATCCCGAAGCCTTCAAGGCCATCGTGGAGAAGGTGAAGTAAGAATTTGAAATTAAGAACATAAGAAAGCGGGAAATTGAATGACTCAATTTCCCGCTTTCTTTATGTCTCATCATCATTCGGAGGGACTCAGAGCTTCCACCATGCTTTCTTCTTGCGCCGCGGCTGCTCGTAGGAGTCGAAGGTTGTGCCCTGGGCCTCCTCGCGCAGCAGGTCACGCCACGTGAGGTGGTGGCTGACCATGCGATAGATGGTTCCCCAGTCAGGCAGCCCGCCGATGTTGCGGTCGTCAATCCAGTAGTCAATGCTGTTCAGCTTGCGCGTAAAGTGCGGATTGTTCTGAAGCGTCTCCTCGGGATAATCACGATTGATGGCATAGAACTCGACGCCGCGCTCACGGCACCAGTTGACGGCCTCGTCGAGCAAGCGCCCCTCGCGGACCGTCCACAAGATGAGCTTGTGACGGTCCTTGATGAGCATCTTCAGTGTGTCAATAGCGAAGGGACGCTCCTCCCCTATTTCCGGGTAGCGGTGTTCGACAATCGTTCCGTCGAAGTCTACAGCTATCGTTGCCATGATGCCAGAGTTCTATCGTTTAATTGACCTATCGTCCTTATTACCATAGTTGCCATAGTTGCCATAGTGACCATAGTGACCATAAGAGCCATAGGAACCGTAAGCACCATAGCGACCGTAACGGCCATAGCCGTAGTAATAGCCATACTTCTTCTTCGACATGTCAACGCCGTTGAGCACCACGCAGATGTTGGGCATCTTCTTCTCAGCGGCCAGGGTGTTGAGCATGACGAAGCTGGACTTCGGCGTGTAGTCGGCACGGCAGACGAAAGCGGTGACATCGGCCACCTTGCCAATCTGCAGGGTATCGGTAACCAGACCCACGGGAGCAGTGTCGAGGATGATGTAGTCGTAGTCCTCACGCAGCATGTTCACGATGTTGCCCAGGTTCTCACGAGCCAGCAGCTCGGTGGGGTTGGGCGGCACCGGACCAGCCAGCAGCAGGTCGAGGTTCTTGTTGATGCCGGAGGGCTGGATGACACTTCTCAGGTCGGCCTTCGACACCTGCTCCTTGGCCAGCAGCTGGGTGATGCCTTTGTCAAGGTCGGTGATATTGAAGAGACGTCCCAAGGCCGGTTTACGGATGTCGAGACCCATCAGGATGACCTTCTTGCCCAGCAGGGCGAAGCTCATCGAGAGGTTGGCAGCGTTGAACGTCTTGCCCTCACCCGACGTGCTTGAGGTGAAGAGGATGACCTTCTGTCCCTCGGTCAGCATAAACTGTATGTTGGTACGCATGGCGCGGAACACCTCGTCAATCTGGTTGTTCTGGTTCTCCTGCACCACGATGCCGGCAGCGTTCTTGGCCTCTTCGCTGGCCACAGCCACATCGGCCACGATGGGCAGCTGCGTGAGGCGTGCCACATCCTCATGGCCCTCAATCTTGTAGCGCAGCAACTGGATGAGGTAGATGATGAGCAGGGGCAGAAGGAAGCCCAGCAGGATGGCGGCAAGCATGATGATGGAGTTCTTGGGACTCACCTTACCAGCATAGGCGGGGTACTCGATGACGCTGCCCTTGTCAGCAATGGCGGCAATCGACATGGAGTTCTCCACCTGCTTCTGCAGCAGAATCTGATAGAGTGCCGACTTCACCTCCTGCTGACGGCTTATCTGGGTCAGGATACGCTCATGCTCAGGCGTGTTGGACACACGGCTGCTGTAGGCAGCATACTGGCCCTCGATGCCCTGCCGCTGGATGTCGGCAGAGCGGCGTGCCTGCTGCAAGGCCGTCTTGATGCTGGCATTGAGGTTGTCGAGGGTGTTGGTCAGGGTGATGACCTGCGGAGCATTCTCAGATGCTGAACGCATCAACCTGTCGCGCTCCTGCACCGTCTTGTTATACTCGTTGATGAGCGATGCCGTGATGGGGTCGCTCATACCAACGTTAGAGGGGATGATCTGGTACTTGTTGGCGGGGTCGTTGACATGCTCGCGGAGATAGTCAAGCAGCATGATCTGCGTGTTGGCATCAGCCAGACGGGCAGCGTACTGGCTCGACTGCGTCAGCGACTGGGTAGCGTCGAGGCGCAGCTCGGTCAGGTTGTGCGAACGCTTGAACTCCTCCAGCTCATTCTCGGTCATGCCCAGCTCGTTGTTGATAATGCCCATCTGGTTGTTGATGAACTCCTCCGTCTTGTAGGCTATCTCGTTCTTGTCAGCATTGGCCTGGCGGTTGTAGCAGACCACGAGTTGGTTCAGATAGTCGATGCCACGCTGGATGTTCTTGTCCTGAAGGGTCAGCATGGCGATGGAGGTCATCTTCGACGTAGGCTCGGCGGTGAGTGCCTTGGCATAGCGTGCGGCCATGGTCTTCGGCGGAATGATGTTCACTATCATCTTGTCGCCGTCGGTCATGGACTCGACGCCCTCACCCACGTTTGAGGTGAACGTCAGCACACCATAGGGTGTACTCAGCGTGTCGGGCATATTGGTAAACGAGCCTTTGAAGGGGATGACATCGTCCTCGCTCTCCACATTGTAGGTGCCACCCTTGCGTGAGAGGACAAACGAGAAGCCCTGCGGAGCCAAGTTGTCGAGTGTGGCAAGCGATTCCTCGTCCAGGTCAACGTTCACGGGCTGACGCTTGTAGATGAGCGAACGCTTGAGCTTGCCCTCGCTGTAATACTCAGCATACAGCTTCAGGTCCCTGACGGCATCCTCGGCCAGCTGGCGCGTCGTCAGGATTTCCACCTCGTTGTCGATGCCGGTCGAGTTCGAGATGATGCCCAGTTCCTGCATGCCGGCCAACTGCTGGGCGCTGCGGCGCGGGTTGTCCTCATCCTTGATGAGCATCTTCATCGACACGCGGTAGACGGGGTCAGTGTACCTCAGGTAAATGGTTGCTGCACAGAAGCAGATAAAAATAGAGACAAGGAACCACGGCCAGTTAAGGATAAAGATTCTGAACACATTCCTTATGCTGAACGATGATTCCTCCTCAACCTTGTCGGCGGCATCCAGCAGCTCAGTGTTGACTTCCAATTTCTTGATATCTTCCATTGTTGCTTTCCTATAAATATAATAATGTGTAACTTTTTCTTATGAGTTTGTGGCCAGCTGCAGCAGGTAGCGCCCATAGTCGTTCTTCTTCATGGGCTGTGCCAGGCGTTCCACCTTTGCGGCATCAATCCACCCCCGCTTGAAGGCTATCTCCTCCAGGCAGGCCACCTTCAGCCCCTGGCGTTTCTCAATGACCTCAATGAAGGTCGATGCCTCCGCCAGCGAGTCATGCGTGCCGGTGTCCAGCCATGCGAAGCCACGCTGCAGCGTCAGCACCTTCAGCCGCTGCTGCTGCAGATACTCCTGGTTCACGGTGGTAATCTCCAGCTCGCCGCGTGCGCTGGGCTTGATGTTCTTGGCTATCTGCACCACGCTGTTGGGATAGAAGTAGAGACCCACCACGGCATAGTTTGACTTCGGGTGCTCGGGTTTCTCCTCGATGCTGAGGCAGTTGCCCTTGTCGTCGAACTGGGCCACGCCGTAGCGCTCGGGGTCGTTGACATAATAGCCAAAGACCGTTGCCAGCCCGTGCTGCTCAGCGTTCTCCACGCTCTGACGCAGCAGTCCTGTGAAGCCCGAGCCATAGAAGATGTTGTCACCCAGCACCAGGCAGACGCTGTCGTCGCCGATGAACTTCTCGCCAATGATGAACGCCTGAGCCAGACCGTCGGGTGAAGGCTGCTCAGCGTACTCGAAATGTACCCCATAGTCAGAGCCATCGCCCAACAAACGGCGGAAGCCCGGCAGGTCGTAAGGCGTCGAGATGATGAGAATCTCACGTATGCCTGCCAGCATCAGCACCGAGATGGGGTAGTAAATCATCGGCTTGTCGAAAATGGGTATCAGCTGTTTGCTGATGCCCTTAGTGATTGGGTAGAGGCGAGTGCCGCTTCCACCTGCTAATACAATTCCTTTCATGCAATATTACGTAATACGGGTGCAAAGTTACACATTTTTTTTTGCCCCACAACATTTTTGGCAGAATTTTACACAATATTATGTATATATATGCGTACCTTTGACTACCGTCGAAAGTACTTGCACTCGGAAAAGCAAAAGAAAAAATTCATTTTTCTTTTGCTTTTCACTCGCTTATTCGTACCTTTGCACTTCAAAAGCTAAACACTTATGAGCATTGAAGAGCAACTGAAGCGGCGCATCCTGATTCTTGACGGCGCCATGGGCACCAAGATTCAGTCGATGGGGCTGACGGGCAACAACGACGAGTTGTGTCTGACAGCTCCCGACGTGGTTGCCGGCATCCACCGACAGTATATTGACGCTGGTGCGGACATCATCACGACCAACACCTTCTCGGCCAATCGCATCAGCCAGCAGGAATATGGCTGTAGCGACAAGGCCCGGCTGATGGCCCTCGAGGGCGCACGCATCGCACGCCGCGTAGCCGATGAGCAAGCCCCCTCCAGGGGGGAACAGGGGGGGCCTTGGGTGGCAGGCTCCATGGGTCCCACGTCGAAGTCGCTCACCCTGGCCTCCGACATGAACGACCCAGCCCTGCGCACGGTGGACTTCGACGACATGGCCGCCGCCTATCTTGAACAGGCCGAGGCCCTGATGGAGGGCGGTGCTGACGTGCTGCTGCTTGAGACCTGTTTCGACGCGCTAAACACCAAGGCGGCGCTCTACGCCATACAGCAGCTGAACGACCGTCTGCACACACTGATACCCGTCATGGTGTCAGCCACCATCAACGACCGCAGCGGGCGCACGCTGACAGGGCAGACGCTGGATGCGTTCTACATCAGCATCAGCCACTACCCCCGGCTGCTCAGCTTCGGACTGAACTGTTCGTTTGGCGTCAGCGAGCTACGTCCTTTCGTTGAGCATCTGTCCCACCGCGTGCCCGTGTTCCTGTCGTTGCATCCCAACGCCGGACTGCCCAATGAGATGGGCGAGTACGACGAGCTGCCTGAGTTTACCGCCGCCCACCTGCGCCAGATGGCCGAGGCGGGTCTGCTGAACATCGCGGGTGGCTGCTGCGGCACCGACGAGCGCCACATACGCGCCATCAGCCAAGCCCTCAGAGGCATTGCTCCCAGGAGTGTAGAGTGTAGAGTGGATAGTTTAGAGTTTGCTACCGCCATACCTTCACCTCACGGGACGGCGGAAGCAAACTCTACACTCTACACTCTAAACTCTAAACTAAAAGATGCGGAAGCACGCTCGGCTTCGCCGCTTGGCTCGTCCAAGAACTCTACACTCTACACTCTAAACTCTACACTCTCCCTCTCCGGCTTAGAGCCCCTGACCCTTCCACAGCCCATGCTGGTGAACATCGGCGAGCGTACCAATGTGGCTGGCTCGCGCAAGTTTGCCCGGCTCATTGCCGAAAGGAAATACGACGAGGCCATGAGTGTGGCACGCCACCAGATAGAGGGTGGTGCCAGCATCATCGACATCAACATGGACGATGCCATGCTCGACAGCCGTGAGGCGATGCAGACTTTCTGCCGCCACATCAGCAACGACCCTGCCGTGGGGCGCGCCGTACTGATGATTGACTCCAGCGACTGGCCCACCATCGTGGCCGGGCTGAAGAACGCACAGGGCAAGTGCATCGTCAACAGCATCAGCCTGAAGAACGGCGAACAGGACTTCCTCGACAAGGCTCGCGAGCTGCGCCGCTTAGGGGCCGCCGTAGTGGTCATGGCCTTCGACGAAGCGGGACAGGCCACCACCTTCGAGCGCAAGACGGCCATCGCCCAGCGAGCCTATCAGCTGCTGACCGCCATCGGCTTCCCTCCGCAGGACATCATCTTCGACGTAAACATCCTCTCCGTGGGCACAGGCTTGAAGGAGCACCAGGCCTACGCCGTCGACTTCATCCGCGCCGTGGCCTGGATCAAGGAGCACCTGCCCTTGGCCAAGACCAGCGGCGGCGTGAGCAACCTGTCGTTTGCCTTCCGTGGCAACAACAAGGTCCGCGAGGCCATGCACTCCGCGTTTCTCTACCATGCCGTCCGCGCCGGCCTGGACATGGCCATCGTCAACCCATCGATGCTGCAGGTCTACGACGACATCGACGCCCCCTTGCTGAAAGCGGTCGAGGACGTCATCCTGAACAGTGACGACGGTGCCACCGAGCGGCTCATTGCCCTTGCCGAGCGGTTGAGGGTGGAAGGTGGAGGGTGGAGGGTTGAAGGTGGAGGGTTGAAGGTCCACCCTACTCCCTCCACCCTCCACCCTACACCCTCCACCATCGAGGAGCGTCTGTCCTATGCCCTGACCAGGGGCGACAGCAGTCACTTAAAGGACGACGTGCCCGAGGCACTGAAGAAATATGGCAGCGCCATTGGCGTCATCGAGAAGCCGTTGATGCAGGCCATGGAACACATCGGCCAGCTGTTCGGCGAGGGCAAGATGTTCCTGCCACAGGTGGTCAAGTCGGCACAGGTGATGAAGGACGCCGTGGCACTGCTGACAGCCACGGCCCCCCAAGCCCCCAAAGCCCCCAAAGCCCCCCCTTCCGCCCCCGAGGGGGCTACTATAGACCCTACCCTTCATAGCAAAACTATAGAAGCCCCCTCGGGGGCCGTAGGGGGGGCTCTCACCTCGGGGGCCGGAGGGGGGGCTCTCACCACGGGGGCCGTAGGGGGGGCCTTGCCCGTTGTGGTGCTTGCCACGGCCAACGGCGATGTGCACGACATCGGCAAGAACATTGTGAGCATCGTGCTGGGCTGCAACGGCTTCCACATCATCGACCTGGGCGTGATGGTGCCATGCGAGACCATCCTCGAAGCGACGCTCCGGCACAAGCCCTGCTTCGTGGGCATCAGCGGACTCATCACCCCCTCGCTGAAGGAGATGGAGAAGCTGTGCCAGCTGTTCCAGCGCCAGGGTCTGCTGACGCCCATCGTCGTCGGCGGTGCCACCACGTCGCCCCTTCACACTGCCGTACGGCTGGCCCCGCTCTACGATGGCTGTGTCATCCACGGCGGCGACGCCTCGCAGACCTCGCTCATAGCCAAGCACCTGCTGATGGACGCCCCTGCCACCATCGCCCGCATCAAGGGCGAGCAACAGGAGTTGCTGGCTGCCTATCATGAACACCACACGCCGCTCACGCCCTACGCCCAGGCCAACGCCCAGGCGCCACACATCCCCCACCCTGCCGGGCTGCCGACCGCCGCAATGCTCAATGTCCAATTCGCGAATCAACCTCTCACCTCTCACCTCTCACCTCTCATCTCTCATCTCTCATCTCTCATCGACTGGCGCATGTTCCTGCTCTTCTGGGGCTTCAAGGGCGAGACACTGCCACAGCTGCTCGTCAACCCCGAGGCTGAGCGCACCCTGGCGGAGGGCAAGCAGTACTTAGAGGACGCCATGGCCAAGGACAGCATCCAGCTGCAGGTGCTGCTTCACCACTATGATGCCACGCGCCACGGCAATGACATCGTGCTCGACGACGGCACCGTGCTGCCCATGCTGCGCAGCCAGAGCGCCGCCAGCCAGCACCGCTGCCTGGCCGACTACTTCGACGAGCAGCAGCCCTCGCCCATCGGCCTCTTCACCGTCGTGGCCCGTCCCAGGGTGGAGCCCGCCAACGAGGCCGACCGTCTGATGTGCCACGCCCTCTGCGCCCGTCTGGCCGAGGCCGCCGCCGAGCGTGCTACCGCCGTTGATAGTGTAGAGTGTAGAGTGCATAGTGTAGAGTGTAGAGTGGAAAGTTTAGAGTTTGCTACCGCCATACCTTCACCTCACGGGACGGCGGAAGCAAACTCTACACTCTACACTCTAAACTCTAAACCCCTAAGAGTAGCCTTCGGCTATGCCACCAGCCCCGACCACTCGCTAAAGCGCATCGTCTTCGACCTGCTGGATGCTGAGCGACGCCTGGACATCAGCCTCACCGACCACTACTCCATCCAGCCCTCGACGTCCATCTGCGGACTCCTCATCTACCACCCTGAGGCACGCTACTTCCCCGTGGGCCGCATCGACAGCGACCAGCTGGCCGACTACTGCCGGCGCCGCGCCATCACCGTGGCCGAGGGCGAGCAGCTGCTGTCGAAACACATCACACAAAAAGACCACACATGACCATGACCAAAGTAATCGACATCCTCAACACCGCCAAGAAGCCCTTTGCCAGCTTCGAGCTGGTGCCGCCGCTCAAGGGCAGCGACGTCAGCCGTCTCTACGACAGCATCGACCCGCTGATGCAGTTCCATCCACCGTTCATCAACGTCACCTGCCACCGCGACGAGGTGGAGTATGTGCCCAATGCCAGCGGCACCTACACCAAGATGACCCTGGCCAAGCGCCCCAGCACCGTGGCCATCGTGGCCGCCATCATGCGGCGCTACCCTGAGCTGGAGATAGTGCCGCACGTCATCTGCGGCGGCGCCTCAAGGTCGAAGGTGGAGAGCGAGCTGCTCGACCTCCACTTCCTTGGCATCCGCAACATCGTGGCCCTGCGCGGCGACGCCATCCCCGGCCAGCGCCATTTCATAGCCGAGGCCGACGGCTTCAGCCACAGCTCAGAGCTGGTGGCCATGATTAGCAGCCTCAACCACGGACAATACCTTGACCCCACGGTGAAGAACGGTCTGTCCACCAACTTCTGCGTCGGCGTGGCCGCCTATCCCGAGAAGCACTTCGAGGCCGCCAACATTGACACTGACATCATGCACCTGAAGCAGAAGGTGGAAGCCGGTGCCGACTACATCGTCACCCAGATGTTCTTCGACAACGAGCAGTTCTTCCGCTTCGTCGACCGCGTGCGCCAGGCAGGCATCACCGTCCCCGTCGTCCCCGGACTGAAGCCCATCTCCAGCCAGCGGCAGATTGACCTGCTGCCCCGCTCCTTCCACATCGACATACCGCAGCCCCTGGTCGAGCGACTCAGCAAGGCAAAGAGCGCCGACGACGCCTACCAGACGGGCATCGAGTGGGCCATCCGTCAGAGCCGCGACCTGCTGCGCCATGGTGCACCGGCCATCCACTACTACACCATGGCCAAGCCCGACAACGTCTGCCAAATCGTCAGCGAAGTGTTTTAGTAAGATAACGCACGAGTAATACTATTTAAAAAAGAAATACATGAACAACATCGCCAAGCTTTGTGCCGCCATGCTCCTGGCAGTGACGGCCATCCCCGCCACAGCACAGCCCACCCACAAGGACCTCGACACCAAGTACGCCACCGAGCTCATCAAGCCAGGCACGCCGGCCCCCGACTTCAAGCTGAAAACACCCGAGGGCAAGACCCTCCGCCTGAGCCAGCTGAAGGGCAAGACCGTGGTGCTCGACTTCTGGGCCTCGTGGTGCCCCGACTGTCGCAAGGACGCCCCTGAGGTGGTGCGCCTCTACCAGCAGTACCACCCCAAGGGCATCGAGTTCGTCGGCGTGTCCATGGACACCGACGTGGAGGCATGGAAGAAAGCCATTGCCGACTACGGCATCGCGTACCCACAGGTCAGCGAGCTGAAGAAGTTTCGCGAGACGGCCATCGCCCAGGCCTACGGCGTGAAGTGGATACCGTCGATGGTGGTCGTAGGCCCCGACGGCAAGGTGCAGCTGTCCACCGTGCTCACATACAAGGTGGACAAGCTGCTGAAGGAGCAGACCTCGCCACGCCAGCGGGGACAGGAGGAGCGCGTGACCATCGACGGCCATCACGGCCAGCTGGCAGCCATCATCCAGAAGCCACGGCTCAGCCCAGGGCAGCAGTGCCCCATGGTCGTGCTCTGCCACGGCTTCGGAGGGCGCAAGGAGGGGCAGCTCTTCGAGCTCATAGCCGACAGCCTGCAGGCCAACGGCATCGCCACCATCCGCTTCGACTTCAACGGCCACGGCGAGAGCCAGGGACTGTTTGAGGAGATGACCGTGCCCAACGAGATAGAGGACGCCAAGAAGGTCATCGAGTATGTGCGCCACCTGCGCTACGTCGACGGCGTGGCCATAGCGGGCCACTCGCAGGGAGGCGTGGTGGCAGCCATGACGGCCGGCGAGCTGGGCGCCGCCGACATCAAGGCCGTGGCGCTGCTGGCACCCGCCGGCGTGCTGCGCGACGACGCCATACGCGGCATGACCGTCGACGCCAGCGGCAGCTACGACCCCCTCGACCCGCCAGAGTATGTCGAGCTGTGGGGCAGGAAGCTGGGGCGCAGCTACATGACCACCGCCTTCAGCCTGCCCATCTACGAGACGGCCGCACGCTACGCCGGACCTGCCATCATCGTCCATGGCAACGCCGACAAGGTGGTGCCCTACACCTACGGCCTGCGTTTCCACCAGCAGTGGCCCGGCAGCGACTATGTCCTACTGGAATACTACGACCACGGCTTCACACAGAACGTCTACCGCCCCGCAGAACTCGTCGCCGACTTCCTCATACGCAAGCTCAAGAAAGCGAAACAAGCCACTAACGTTTAACGTGTAACGCGAGTAACGTTAGTGGCTTGTTTCGCTTTCTTGGGCTTATCAGTGACATGGAGAAGTATGGCATCCAGTGGGCTCCCGAGGATTGGGAGACCGAAGAACACTCACACGGCCCCCACGCGCTCCATGCCCGGATGGGCTTACGCCACCACCTATGTCAACCCCATGCACCACTTCATCGACGCCGTCCGCACGGTATTCGTCCGTGGCGGCACCCTCCACGACGTGGCCCATCAGGTCCTCGCCCTGCTCGCCATCGGCCTCGCCATGGCCGTCTGGGCAGTAGCAAGCTACAGGAAAAACAGCTCATAGGCCGCACCTGGCGGCGGCGCTGTCACCCCATGCCCTGCAAGACCGCGTAGACCGGTTTGACGGTCGCCAAGTCTGTGAGGACACTCGAATGGCCCCGCTCTACAGACGCTACGAAGGACTGCAGCTCACTGTAGTAGCCCTGCGAGTAGATTTGGTTGTTAGGGAGCGTGGGGGTAAAGCTGTTTCGCATATAGAGGTATTCAACGGTTTTGCCATGAGTGCGGACTTTCTCTATAGGGATGCCGAGAAGGGCGGAAGGTTTTGGCTCAAAGGTCAGCTCTTCCAACTGCGTGAGGCGGTAGACGCCTTTCGTCGTGCAGACCCTCAGAGATTCCTCAGCGGCGGTCCATGTGTAGGCTGTGGAGAGTTCGAGGGTGCCGACGATATGGGGATGCTGGAGCATGAGGAGATAGGATGCTGGGGCGACCTGCTTACACGCCATTATTTCGGGCTTGCCAAAAAGATATGCGACAAGGTCTAATGGATGGATGTAAAGGTAGAGCAGGGCATTGCCCTCAGGATATGCGCCAGTGAGGTAGTGAAGGTCGTAACTGATGAGGTGCTCTTTGCACAGACGCTTTTGAAGCATCTGCACAGCGGGGGCATAACGCTTCTGCAGGCCGACCATCGCGATGGGCGAACCATAAAGCCGCTGTTTGCCTATGAGGGTTTCCAGCTCCTGTAGCGACTGGCAGGGTGGTTTCTCAATGAACAGTGACTTGCCACTTGTTAGTATCTTTGAGGCAAGGGAGAAATGAGCAGAGGGAGAGACTGAGACAAAAACGCCCTTTACTTCTTCGTCATTCAATAAGGTGTCGAGTGAGGTGGTGGCTTTCACGCCAGGGAACTTCCGTTCTATCAGACTGGCTTTCCGTTCAGACGTGACGCAGATGTATTTCAACGGCACACCGAGGTAGTGTAACACGGGATAGAGATTGGTCAGCGAGTGCTGTCCCATGCCTACGAAGGCATATTGATATTGGTACGTTTGGCACAGATAATGCTCTGTACGCATCCGCTTGTATCGGTTGGTAAGTTCCTGTATCATTGTATTGCTTTTAGATGTTTGCGATATGTCTGTTTAGGATCTGCCGCCCATTGATATGGACCATAGAACTTCTCAATGAGCCATTTGGGCAGCAGTCGCTCAAGGTTGCGCACGAGGATGATGTCATACTTGCGATGGAAGTTAATCCAGCAGTCGTTGCAGTGACGAGAGTAGTGACACTGGATATGACAGGCTGATGGTCCGTTGAAAATCTCGTCGAGCGATTGCTCATGGATATTTCCCAGCACCACGTCAAGATTCTGGCAGAGCGGTACGTCACCGTTGCTGTGCACCACAAGGCAACTCATAATACTCTGGCAGCGGAGCCGCAAATGTCCGTTCCGCCATTCGTCGTAGAGAGCCACAAAGTCGAAGTTCTCCTGAGTCTGTGAAAGCCTTTCCCACACCCCCTCCCCGATTGGAGAAAGCCTCACCCCCCGCTCGGCCGAAGGACGCTTGCAAGACAAGAACCCCTCTCCGATTGGAGAGGAGAGTGGTGAGGCCATCATGTATGCCATCGTTCCGTAGATGCCGATGCGCACGTCCACGCCGTAGTGCTTGGCCACATCTATGACATAGGCCATGTCGTCGGACGTATTCCAAGGTGACAGACAGAACATCAGCGACAGGGGCACTTCATCTTTGAGCGCTTCCACCACCTCAATCACTCGGTCGTAGCCGTCACACCCCCGCATCTGTAGATAAGTCTCGCGCCCGCCGTCGAGAGAGACATACAGATGTCGGGGCTGATAGCGACGGACGGCATCAATAACACGACGGGACGCGAGACAGTTTGACAACAGCGTATAGTTAGGGTGATGCTCACGGAACCATGCCATGATTTCATTGGCTTGCGGGTGCAGGATGAACTCACCGCCCTCCAGTCCTACGGTAGTCCGTTTGGTGACACACTTGCTCTGCATGATTCGCTGAATGTCTTCGAGCGAAAGATGCTCCACAGGCCGTTTCTGCCAAATGTTGCAGTGCTTGCATTTTGACTGGCAGAGCGTGGTTGAATAAATCATCAGTTGCGAGAGCCGCTTGTGTTTTGGCCTCATCATGTTGTTCAGATAGAGTAGCCCATTATAGGCATAATCATAAATGCTATACATACTATTCGTTGCAATTTTGTTCTCTACTTATATAGTCCAAAACTGCAACGAATGACTGCACAATGATTAGTAAACCTTGCCCATTATTGTAAGCGAAATGTTAAAAAACAGCTTTGAGAGTAATTTATTTACGAAATAATTTGGTTTATAACATAAACTTATCTATCTTTGCAGCGTGAACCGGACACAATGGGCCGAAGCCGTGCTTTCTGCAGGAGCGCGGACGAGGCCAGAGAGTAGTAAACAAAAGTAGACATCACTTAAAAATGAAACAACAATGGAAGAAAACAATAACATGACTGCCGAGCGCAGTCTGGAGATTATCAGAGAATCAATAGAGCGCAGTCAGCGCACCATCAACAAGAATTCGGCCATACCACTTATCTGGTGGGGACTTTGTGTGGTCATATTCTCGTTGCTCATCGCCTACCTATGGAATAATCATGGCGGGCCAGGATGGAATATGCTGTGGGCTGCGTTATGGCTGATAGGATATGCAGGCGACCGGATAATTGTCAAACGAAGAGGAAG
>Ga0310691_10004430_pt1 | contig 15843 bp, 8 predicted proteins | sample 176DNAGHGlowgp2_FD_203887 | JGI IMG/M metagenome (GOLD analysis project Ga0310691, IMG submission 203887) | Sheep rumen microbial communities from Palmerston North, Manawatu-Wanganui, New Zealand - 1766 DNA GHGlow gp2 (v2) (version 2) | ecosystem: Host-associated > Mammals > Digestive system >...
TTGAATATTTCCATGAGAAGTGTATAGAATAATGGCACCAGTCCTATACTGACAAGATAATACCACTCGTTATTAATTCCTGCTGCAGAACCTATCCATATGATAAATACGAGATAGGCCAGTAATATGATCCAGTCAAGTATCTGCGCAAGGATGCGATCACCCACGCTGGCTACGGTAGGTTGAAGGCGTACATATTGCCCTGTGATGATAGCTGATTCTGCCATTTTCTTTTCTTTTTGTATATTTCGCGACAAAAGTAGGTAAAAAAGTTGACATAATACTCATGAATTACAAATTATTTTGTATCTTTGTCGCTCGATAACTGAAAATCAATGAAGGAAGTCACGTTTATCAGGCAGAACCTTGACAAATGGCGCGGTTATGAGACGGTGGCAGAGAGTCCGGCACTCTCTACACCTGACGAGATGGCCGACGCTTATATTGACGTCACTTCCGACCTTGCTTTCTCGCAGACACATTATCCTCAATCCCGTATCACTCTTTATCTGAACAACCTGGCTTCTGCCATCCATCAGAATATCTACCGCAACAAGCGGGAGCGTTGGTCGCGAATAGTGACTTTCTGGACGCAGGAGGTGCCTCTTACTATGTGGGATGCCCGCAAGGAGTTACGCCTATCGTTTATGATATTCCTGATTAGTGCTATCATTGGTGTGGTGTCACAGTTGCTCGATCCAGAGTTTTCGCGTTTGGTGATGGGTAACCGTTATGTGGAGATTACGCTCAATAATATTGAGAATGGCACTCCGATGGCTGTCTATGATAGTGAATCAGAGGGACTCATGTTCTTCATGATTACCAGAAATAATATAGGAGTGTCGTTCATGGCCTTTGTGTCGGGACTGCTTACCAGTTTCGGAACTGGATTCGTATTGCTCCAGAACGGTATTATGCTAGGCGCTTTCCAGACCTTCTTTGCGCAGCACGGACTACTGTGGGAGTCGGCCTTGGCTATCTGGTTGCATGGCACTATCGAGATATCGGCCATCATTGTGGCAGGTGCGGCAGGGCTTGCTATCGGTAATGGGTGGCTGTTTCCAGGTACTTATTCCCGACTTTATTCGTTCCGACGGGGTGCTAAACGTGGTTTGAAGATAGTGATGGGCACTGTGCCGCTATTTTGTGTGGCAGGCTTCATCGAGAGTTTCATGACCCGTCATACGGAATGGCCTGATGCTATCCGACTGACCATTATTCTGTTGTCCGCAACATTTATCATCTATTATTATGTTGTATTACCGTATTTAAGAAATAAGAATATCAAACCTCAAACCACAAAAAACTATGCAAATAGAAACTCCGAAAATTGAGTTGTACCGTGTTCGTACATTTACAGAGAAACTGACAGATACGTTTAATTTCCTGCGAGAGAATTGGCGTTCACTGCTGAAATATTTCCTATATATGATGCTGCCAACGAGTATCGTGCTGGCATTGCCGTTCAATCATTTCTTTGAAGGCTACCTCAAGTTGGCCACCATTGTTGAGAATCCTGATGTGTTCAGCACCTCGGATATCTGGTTGTATGGTGCATCGGCTGTAGGTTCTATCGTGGTTGGTATCTTTGCTGCCATCCTATTGCAGTCGCTTGTCTTTGCCATGATACGTGTCTATATGCGTAGACCACAACGGTTGAAGGATATAATCTATTCCGACTTCCGTGACGACCTGTTCTTCTGCTTCAAGCGAAGCTGTATCGAGGCGTTGGTTGGCTTTGGACTGATGATTGTCGTCGGTTTGATTATTGGTGTTTTTGTTGCTATTGTCTTCAGCGTAGGCATGAAGTTTGGAACGGTGATGACCGTATTAGGAGTCCTCTTCTTTTATGTTGCCCTTTTTGCTGTCATCTTCCCGTTGATGATGGTATCGCCTGTCTATCTGTTGGAAGATGAGATTGACATCTTTACTGCCTATAAGAAAGGACTTCGTCTGGGCTTTGCTACCTGGGGAGGCATCTTTGCTCTGCTGTTTGTGGTGGGCATCCTTTCTAGTGTTATCCAGACCTTCACCATGATGCCTTGGTATCTCATGTCATTGATTAAGACGATATTCACCTTGAGCAGTGATATGGATAAGCCTTTCTTCCATTCATTCATCTATGCTTTCATTCAGTACCTCACCTGCGTTTTAATGTGTCTGGGCTATCTGCTTTCAGAGGTCCTCACTTCTGTGGCTATCACTATTCAGTATGGTCATGCCAGTGAGAAGATTGATGGTAAGGGTGTGTCACAGCGTATTGAAAAGTTCGATGAATTCGATAATTTCTAGAAAAACTAGTGAAACTAGTATGACTAGTTCAACTAGAAAACACTAGCTTATGCCCGCAGATACACTCCAGCTAGATAAAGAACTCTTGACTGCATTACAGTCTGACCCGCAGTACGACTACGACCGCGAGATTGTCAGTGGTGGTGAGAGTCTGTTGGAGTGGCTTCGTCGTGTCATCAATGAATGGCTATATGAGCACCTTGATATTGTGTTGGGTGATGATGTTGCTAACTATATATTAATAGGTGTAGGTGTGTTGGTGGTTTTGTTCCTTGCATTCATTTATTGGCGACTGCGTCCAAAACTCTTTATGCGTAGTTCAAAAGAAGAAGATATTGAATACGATGTGCAGGAGGATACCATCTATGGCGTTAATTTTGATGCTGATATCGTTAAGGCATTGCGAGCTAAGGACTATCGTCAGGCTATACGTTTGATCTATCTGCAAACGCTGTTGCACCTGCAGAATGCTGAGAAGATTAACTGGCAGCCGTCAAAGACGCCTGTGGAATATATGCGTCAAGTCAATAATCCAGACTTCACCAAGATGTCGCACCATTTCATTCGTGTGCGCTACGGTAATTTTGAGGCTACGCAGGAACTCTTTGAGGAGATGAAGGAATTGCAAGCAATTCTCAATTCACAATTCACAATTCAATCCCATGACTAATCGTTTGAAGTTCATCATCGGCATCCTGATTCTCCTTGGCATCGTCTTTGCCATCGAGTTTCGTACTGCACCTAAGTTTGTGTGGGTGCCGACGTTTAGTCATACTGATGCGCAGCCCTTTGGTTGTATGCTCTTTGATAGTGTGATGCAGGCTTCTATGCCTCATGGTTATAGCGTGACGAAGAAAACGGAATGGCAGATGCGACGTGACAGCATCTTCAAGCAGCCCAAGTCTATCTTGGTGGCTACGGAAGATGGAATTGGAAAGCCCGAGGTTATTGCACTGTTTGGTTTGGTCGAACAAGGCCATACTGTGCTTCTTGCTGCTAAGAGCCTTTATTGTTTGTGTGATACACTCCAGATTGATTATCGCTATAACAGTAGTGGTTTCAATATCTCTAAACTTGCAGGCAAGAATGTTGAGAAAGGTAAGCTGAGATGTACGGACGATACACAGGGTTATAAGGGACATCAACTGGACATTTCTGTCTATTCACAGTTGATACCTTATACGTTTGAAGGCAATGATAGTGTAGCGTGTGACACACTACTGTCGCTTATCAGATATAATGAGTTTAAAGAGCAAGTGGATGAACTGCCCGTAGCCCTTTCTTTCAAGCGTGGCAAAGGTGAACTGATCCTTGTTTCGGCACCGCTTCTCTTTACGAATTATATGACTATCAACGGACAGGGCAGTCTGTTGCAGGCGCGTCTGATGGACCGTATAAAAGCCCACCCCGTCATCCGTATGGAGAGTTATGTCAGCGGAACGGCGATGACCGAGTCAAGTATTTTTTATGTTTTGTTGACGCATCCGCCATTGCGTTGGGCACTCTATCTCACGATTTTGACAATCCTCCTGTTTTGTATCTTTACAGCTCGTCGTCGACAGCGTGTGATACCTGTTGTCAAGAAACCTGAGAACCGCAATCTGGAGTTTGTGCGTCTTATTGGCTCCCTCTATTGGCAACAGCATGATAATGCCGGACTATTAGCTAAGAAACTGGCGTATGCCACAGAGGAGATCCGTCGTCAGAACGTGCGTCTTTCCGCTGAAGATGAGGAGCTGCTAAAGCAGATACGTGAATATGGCTATGGCAATTACGTCATTCCTGATAAGACTTTAAAACACTATATCAACGAGTTGAATCGTATTCTTCAGTCGTTATAATAATCCGTTCAATCCGTGGTTGTAAAAGGAAAAGAAATTCGTGTAATTCGTTAAATTCGTTGTCAAAAAACTAGAATATGGAACAAGAAAGAATAGACCTCACGCAGTTTGCAGCGCGCATCGAAGAGCTGCGCCAGCAAATCTCACAAGTCATAGTAGGACAGTCGGAAAATATAGACCTGCTACTCACAGCCGTACTGGCTAATGGTCACGTGCTGCTCGAGGGCGTGCCTGGTGTGGCAAAGACATTACTGGCCCGTCTGTTGTCCAAACTCATCGATGCGAAATTCAGTCGCGTACAGTTTACGCCCGACCTGATGCCGTCTGATGTGCTTGGTACCAATGTGTTTAATATGAAGACCTCTGATTTCGACTTCCATGCCGGTCCTGTGTTTGCAGATATCGTATTGGTCGATGAGATCAACCGTGCTCCTGCCAAGACGCAGGCAGCCCTCTTTGAGGTGATGGAGGAACGTCAGGTCACTATCGATGGTACCACACATCCTATGGGACAGTTCTATACCATTCTGGCTACGCAGAACCCAGTAGAGCAGGAGGGAACCTATAAGCTCCCTGAGGCACAGACCGACCGTTTCATGATGAAAATAACGATGGGTTATCCCTCACTTGAAGAGGAGGTGGCTATCCTTGAGCTTCATCATGCCAATCAGCGACTCACCTCGTTAGAGAATATTGAGCCTGTTATCACTAAGGAACAACTTGTAGAACTGCGTCAGATGCTTGATAGTGTCTTCGTAGATCCAGCCCTGTTGCGTTACATCGCAGCCATCGTGATGCAGACACGTCAGAGCAAGGCAGTTTTCCTAGGCGCTTCGCCTCGTGCCTCTGTAGCTCTGTTGCAGGCTTCCAAGGCGTATGCTTTGTTGCAGGGACGCGACTTTGTGGCACCTGATGATGTACGTTTTGTATGTCCCAGCATCTTGCAGCATCGCCTGATTCTTACGGCTGAGGCTGAAATGGAGGGTATCACCCCACTCAAGGCCGTGCACCGACTTATAGAAAAGGTCGAAGTACCTAAATAAAACGGAAAAAAAGTGTATTTAAGGTATAGGTTTTATTATCTGCTATCTGCCGTTATCCTGATTATTGCTATGGGATATGCAGTGCCGCCGTTGTTCACCATCGGCCGCATCCTCTTTTGGCTGTTGGTCGCATTGGTCGTGGTGGATATGGTGTTATTGTGGGGTAGGCGAGGCATCCATGTCTTTCGTACCCTTTCGCCGCGTTTCTCTAATGGCGATGATAATCCTGTGAGCATTCGTTTGGAAAGCAATTATCCCTTTGCTATCAGTACAGAGGTCATTGACGAGGTGCCACCTGTCTTCCAGCGTCGTGATATCCTGTTTAAGGCCGATGTCCGAAAAATGGGTGAGGCTACAATCACCTATCAGTTGCGTCCCACAGAGCGTGGCATCTATAGCTTCGGACGTGTTCGCGTCTTTGCAAGTACGCTGTTGGGACTTGTGCAGCGCCGTTATACCTGTTGCGAACCACAAGATGTCAAAGTCTATCCTTCTTATATGATGCTCCGTCAGTATGAGTTGCTGGCTATGAGCAATAACCTCACCGAGATGGGTATCAAGCGTATCCGTCGTATAGGAAATAATACCGACTTTGAGCAGATAAAGGACTATATCGTGGGCGATGACTACCGCACCATCAACTGGCGTGCCACGGCTCGTCGTCATCAGCTCATGGTCAATGTCTATCAGGACGAGCGCTCGCAGCAGGTCTTCTCTGTCATTGATAAAGGACGTATGATGCAGCAGGCCTTTCAGGAGATGACACTCCTGGATTATGCCATCAATGCCGCCTTGGTGCTCTCTTTTGTTACAATAAACAAGCAGGATAAAGCTGGTATAGTGACCTTTGCAGATCAGTTTGGTACTTTCGTCTCACCTTCTAAACAGGAAGGTCAGATGCAGACAATTCAGGAGGCACTTTATGCCGAACAGACACAGTTTGGTGAGACCGACTATTCGGCTTTGTTAGCAGGTCTTTCTCGTCATATAACGCGTCGCTCCTTACTGATTCTCTATACCTCATTCACCTCAATGGCTTCTATGCGTCGCCAGTTGCAGTATTTGCGTCAACTGGCCTTGCGGCATCGTCTCTTGGTGGTATTCTTTGAGGATGAGGAACTGAAAGATTATATTACTTCTGGAATCTCTGGTATTTCTAGTTCCACCGAGTCCGTTTATCAGCATGTCATTGCCGAGAAGTTTGTCTATGAGCAGCGACTGATTGTTCAGACGCTCCGTCAGTATGGTATACAAAGCTTGTTAACCACGCCTCGGAATTTGTCCGTCGACGTGATTAACAAGTATTTGGAGATAAAAAGTAAGATGTAAGATAGATGATGTAAGAGGTAAGATGTTTTTCTTACCTCTTGATTTTTTTCTTACCGTCCTTGATATAAAGTCCCTTCTTTATCAAGCTGTTGTCCAAGCGGCGGCCTTGCAGGTCGTAAACAATACTTGGAGTCTTTGTCTTTATAATGGGTTCTACGCCAAGCTCCACGGCTGTAGGTTCTGGTATCTCAACCTTGAATGGTAGCAGGTTGATATTACGATCATCCCATAATTTATTGCCAAGATAGGAGCCATCAGTCTTAAATGAGATATTAAACCAGTAATAGCCATTTACATCCAGTGGCACCTCTACCTCGTAGGTTCCACTCTTGAGTGCACCCAAGCGTACAGGAATCTCTACTGACGTGATATCCCAGTAATAATTACCTCCATCGCTGTTTTGCAGCACTCTCACGCAGATATTGTCGTAATACTCACTTGTAGTCTTGGCGTTTCGGGCCTCGAATCTGAGTTTGGCAACATTGCTGTTGATATTACCAATTGCATCTGCATTGAGCACCATGCCGTTGCTTATTTTCAGTTCATTGGTCTTTGCAGCATTAAAGGTTACTGTTGTCTTGCCTATCTCCTGATAGTTGTCTACCCATAGTTTCTGACCTTCGTCGTAGTAAGTTTCTTTATAGGCAAAAGCGATTTCCTTTTCTCCTGTTTCTCTTGGAATAAAACTCATGTCAAGCTCCGCAGAACCGTCGGGAGCAATTTCAAAGAATCGTCCCCCCATCACGTTGCCGTCAACCAGTAGGTAGAGCTGATTATTAAAGAATGTGCCATTGTTTTTGATGGTTGCTATGGCTTCCTGTCTGCAGTTTACTTCCTTGTTGCCGTTAATTGTTATTGCGCAGTCGAAGTCAATAAAGGGATTCTGCAGGGTCATCTGATTACCGTTGACAGTTGCAGTGATGTAATATATGGAAGAGTTTGTGTTCTGAAGCCATGTGCTTGACCCCTGCTCACGACTGATATTAGTGATGACGTATGTGCCGTCGGGAAGGTTTGCTACGTTGCATCGATGATCAACAGCACTCCATCCCCATGTGTTGTCAAGTGTTGCACTCCATTGCTTCTGAGCATATACAAGGTTGTTGTCTTTGTTGAATATGCCTACGCCCAAGTCAAAAGAGTTCGTATAGCCTGTTGCGTTGCGTGTCTCTGTGATGTAAGAGAAGTTGAAGGTACCATTCTCTTTGTTCACTATTGTTTGGTCGGTATAGATAGAATTAGTAGACATTTTTATTTCTACTACAGGCTCTTTCCCTGTGTTGGGTTGTATGCCTATTACAATCTCTTGATCCATAGAATAGCCATCGTTGCTTGTGCTGGCACCATTGCCGCTATTATTGCGAGGGTCAAGAATACTCAGCAGAAAATAGCCGTTGCAGCTACCGCCCCATCCCCAGTTTACATGGTAAAGTCCCTCCTTGCTATAGCCGTCAATGATGAAGGCATGTCCGCCTCCCACAGATTGTCCTAAGAAGTATACCGGACGTTTTTCTTCCAGTTCTGTGTAAATCAGTTCGTCCCATTCCTTTGCGAAGTAATATCTGCGATCTGCGTGTCTTGTGCCTGCGTCATAGTCAAAGTAGTTCCTCAGACTCTCAGAAACATAGAATATGTATGCATAACTATCGTTATACGAGTAGTCCATTTTGATTGATGCCCCACAGAGCTGCATCAGTGTGGCAACGGCATCCTTCTGTACCGCGCTCTCATTACCCGTATATTTGTTTTTCATGTTGGCCCAGTCGATAGTGGCCACGGGAATGTCATCTACTGTTATTTGCTTCTTTGCAGTGGTGTAACCTGGGATTATAGCAGTGGTGGCCTCTGGATATTTGTAATAGTTCAGAATCTGTGCCATAGCAGTGGCCAGACAGCCTGTGAGACTCCTATAGTTGCCATCCATGGGACATTTGTTGTAATAGGGCTCACCCTGATCCCATGTACTCTGTATCAAAGGTCTGATAGTTTGGTGCTCTGTGATCTCAGCCCTTTTTGTTGTGGCATGAGTGGATAGGTATTCCAACTGATCAGTATAGCTCTGTAGCCAACTTCTCATATTGTCGGGAATGCGATCAACGTCAAATGATCCTTCATCGGCATAGCCAAGGATGGCTGGTGTGCGGTCATCGGCACTTACAATCACGTAGCCGTTGTCCTGCCCTACGTTAAACACATAGTAACGATCTTCAACGACTGTTGTCAGCTTCTTGTTGACTTGTGTACTTTTAGCTGCCAGTCGCATCTGACGCTGTGGGTGAGTAATGCGTTGACCATCAATAAAAGCCTTTGCCTTTTGCAAAGCCTCACTCTCAGTCACATTGCCTGCCCATGCCATCATCGTGGCAAACAGTAATAGGATGGGTAATAGTCTTCTCATTCTATGATTGGTTTTGGTTATTTTTGCCTGCAAAGGTAGTAAAATTTTCTGTAATTCGTGCAATTCGCAACAAAAAAAGCCCCCATCACAACGATGCGATGAGGGCTAATTCATTTCTTAATGACTATTTACTTAACCACTTTTTTTCCATTGATGATGAAGAGACCCTTCTGAGCCTTGTTCACCTTCTGACCATTCAGATTGTAGATAGCATTGTTCATTATGTTGCTCTTCACAGTGCTGATGCTTGTCAGAGTAGTCTCGTCTTGCTCAGCATCGATAAAGTAGATGTGGCATCCGTCGGTGTTCTTAACGACGATGTCGTGAGCAACACCTGCGGGAACAACCCATGTCTGCTCAGTGTAAGTCGTGGGAACTGCAACTGCATTGCCTTCAGCATCGGTCAACGCTGTGCCATTAACCAACAACTGTACGCCGCGCGCTTTATTAAGGTTGTGAGACTCAACACCCATCGTGATGGTTGTACCACCCTTCACAGCGGGGATAGTGAAGTAGTCTATGTTCTTACTACCCAACCAGAGGTAAGATGCTCCGTGATATGGACCGAAACCATCACCGTTAGCTGATGTGCAATCGCCATAGTTTACAGCAATAGCCAGTGAACGAGCCTTGTTGTTCTTGAACTGCAGGCCCTTCAATTCCTCAATTTCTTCACCATTGGCGGTCAGAGTTTCGCCCTCAGCTGCACTTGTACCAACCTGCCAGAAGCAGTTGTCAACTGAGATACCTGCAGTCTTGTTCTTCTCAGGATCTGTATTCTCAATATCAGACCACAGACCTTCAGTTGTACCCTTAGCGGCCTCAGCCTTCAGGTTTGCAACGGTAGCCTCGCTCCACTTTGTGAAGTCCCAAGTATGAGTAACCTCTACAGGAATCTGATGCTTGTAAATACCCTTAACCTTCATAACGAGAGGCTTCTGAGCACCCCAGAGAGTCAATACACAAATCTGAGGCAGTACATCGTCCTTGATAGCACACTTTTCATCCTCAGCGAATACGTACTTGTATTCGGTAGCACCCTCAGGAATTGCAACGTTGTCCGTACCACCCTGTGCCCAGAATGCGATGTTCCAACCTGCAGGAACAGGTTCAGCAAACTTAACAACTACATAGTCGCAGTTCTTAACATCGATGTCATACATCTTGAAGGCAACAGTAAGGTCTTCGTTGGCTGTATAGGTGTTGTAGCTTTCGCCCTCAACCAGTTCGGCACGTGCGAAGGTGTCGAGGGTCTTACCCTGATCCTGTGGAATCTCTACGAGATCGGGATCCAACACTTCTTCTGCAGCAGCCTCAACGGTGAACTCAGTAGTAATGAATGGAACAGCCTCTGTGAACTTGGGGAATGCAGCATTCAGCATCACAGCGTGTACCTTCTCTTCCTGAGCCTTCAGGAACTTGAACTTACCAGGCTCTGTCACCTCATAGTCAGTACCCTCAACAAGTGCAGTACCATTTTCAGTAACGAAACCGAAGGTTGTGGTTGCTGTCAGGTATGTTGCATAGTCGGCGGGATCCAACTCACCCTGAGCTACAGTCAGCTGTGAAGTGAGGTCAAGCTCGCTAACGGTCTCAGGAACCTCAAGTGCAGCCTGAGGAGCATAAGTGAACTTACCGGTCTTACTCTTTGTGTTCAGACCTGCGGGCTGAGAAGGCAGAGTAGCCAGTGTGAACTTGTTGTCCTGGATAGCCAATTGCTTGGTAACATCGGGAAGCTTCACTGATGTCAGCTCGTTATTGTTCAGCTGAACATTTTCGAACTTAGCATTTGCTGAGAGGTCTGCCTCACCAGCCAGCTTGTTGTTAGAGGCATAGAGGTTCTTCAGACCAGTAAGCTTAGTCCAGTCGAGTGAGGTCAGTTGGTTGTCCTGTACGTTGATAGCGCTCAGCGTGTTCTCACCAAACTTAATCTCGGTCAGGGCATTGTACTGTACATAGAGACCCATACCGTCGAGTTTAGTGTTATTGGTAAGATCAAGAGTGGTCAGCTTACCATAATTGTTCTTGTTACCCTGCAGTGACAGGTATGCCAGCTCAGTGTTCTTGCTCAGATCGATGCTCTCCAGCTGAGGCTCAAACTTAGAGGCTGTAGTACTGTTGATGGTCAGAGAGGTAAGTGTTGGTACCTTCGTTACGTCAACAGACTTCGCAGAACTGTTGTTAAAGCTGAACTGAGTCATCTTAGGATATGCGGGCAGAGCTACGCTCTCTACATCAGCACCAGTGATACTCATCTGTACCACGTTCATCAGCTTAGGCTGATCAAGGGTAGTAGGCATTGTACCGTTTGTGGTAACGAGATACCAGATATCATTATTTCCATAAACCTTAATCGTACCGTCGCCAGCTACTGTGCCAGTGAACTTGGTTGCACCAGCAGTAGTGCCGTCTTCCTTCTTAGGACCAGCGTTGTCGATACCGACCTTAGCAGTCTGTGTGTTGTTCTCGCCACCGAAATCAACTGTGAAGGTGTCCTCAGTGTCGTAAACACCGAAGGTAAGGGTTGTTTCTTCACCAACAGTTCCCTTCAGTGTGAGGATGAGCTCGGGCTTCTTCTCGAACTTCACGTTCTTAAAGCTCAGCCAAGAGATGTTGTTGTCGGCAGCCACGTTGAACTTAATCTTCAGTATGCCGTCCTCAGCAACAGTACCTGTAGCTGTAACTTCCTTCAAGTACATAGAACCAAAGGCCTCGCCATCGCATACATTAACGGCCTCGCCTTCATTAGCCTGCAGCGTGATACCTGTAGCAGGAGCCTCTGCACCATTCTTAATTCGTACGCGTACCCAAGCGGTAACGTCATAGTCTCCCTCGGGGATGTTAGTCATCGTAGCGGTCAGTGTGTTTTCTTCCAGTGAATTAGCATCGGCAGTCCAATACTCGAAGAACGGAACCTTGAAATTAGAACCGTCGCTCTCGCCCTCAACACTCCAAGTGTTGATGTACATGCCTGCATCATAATCCTTACACTGGGTCTCACCGATAGTCCAGGCAGAGAGCAGCAGGTCGTCGACATTGTTAGCAACATGCCAGCCCAACAGTGACTCAGGATTCTCAATAGCATCAGCCTTGGTCAGTTCACCAGCCTCGTACTTACCCTTAGCGGTTTCATAGATGCCATTGTAGGTCTCGAAAGCCTCAGCAGTATAAACATTGGTACCAGCCATCACATTTGCTATTCCGTCAAGAGCAGTCTTGGCAGCGATATGTACATCTGCCTTTTCGATGGCAGCCTTCAAAGTGGCGATAGCAGTCTTGAGAGCCTCTGCGTCGGACGTGTCTACATCTGCGGTAGCGGTCAGTGCATCCTGAATTGCAGTTTTTACAACCTCTACTTCTGTGGCATCGATTTTCTCTCCAGCATTAGTGCGGAGTTCATCCAACTCAGCGATGATGGCAGCATTTTTCACCTGTTCGAGTGTTGCCTCATTGCCGTAATAGAACAATTCGAAGTTATCCCAGATACACCACAGGGATGCATTTGTCTCGAGTTTTGCGCCAACTGTCAACTCACCATCTTCTGTCACTTGCACGTAGATGGGCTCTGCTACATAGAGACCTGCTTCGAATGATGTGCAGGCGTCAGCCATGCTATTCTCGGCACCAGTCTTCACAGGGAACAGTGATGTAACATCGTTTGCATAGAATACAGGCAGATTCTCTTCATCAGTACCGTCCTGACGATAGAAGCCTTGGGCGGTGAACTTATAGATACCTGCGGGAGCCTTGGTCAACTTCTGGTAAACATTGAATGCACCATGAAATTTCTCTGCGTCGTGCTTATTGCTGTTACCGCCAGTAAGAGCTGCACCGCCTTCGTTAGTCCAAGCGCTTACATTGCGGTGGTTACGACCAAAGGTGTGGTCTGTAATCAAGAATGTGGCATCTACGGGATTTTCTGCAGTTGCTTCCTTTAAGCCATCCAGGATTTCAGACTCTGTGAAAATCAGCCAAGAGGCATTCTCGCTGTCAGCGGTAAGATTAGAAGCCAGAACAGTTGTTGTTCCATCCCATCCATAGTAATTCTCACCAGTTGCAATAGTGTATGCATATACGGGGATGGTCTCAGCTTCGTCCTTATAGCCAAAAGGCTCAGCAATCTTCGCGATGGTTAATGCTACAGGCGAAGCGTTGTCCATATAGCTACCATTAAAGTAGTAAGCATTACCACCGTTGCTAACTTGTGACTCCAATTGATAAGTGCCATCAGGCTGCTTAATCAGAGTAACGAAGTCAGGATTCTTCAGAAGTGAAGCCTGAGTGCCCCAGCTATTGCCAGCACCAAAGAATTTCTCAGAAGCAGTATTGTAGAGGAAGTACTTGCCAGTCTCACCAGCGAACAGTTCTACAGGAACCTTGTAGCTTACCAATTCGTTGTTAGCGCTGAACTCGTAGGTCTCCTGATACTTAGTCATAGTACCCTTAACGATAACCTCAGCACCTACCTTTACGTCATCGATAGCAGCGAAATCAGCACCGTCGATATTCTTACCTTTGTAGCACTCGAACTGGTTGGTCGTTGTGCCATCATCAGAAATCCAGTAGGTAATAGCACCACTCTGAATCTTATCAACCTGAGAAACGATACCTTTTACGAATACGGTCTCACTCAGGGCCTCACCAGCATCAATCAGCTCAATAGCCTTGGCTACGGTGTAAGCGGTCTCTGCGGTGTTTGCAATGTGAACGGGCTGAGGAAGCGGAGCTGCATTCTCATCAATAGTATAAGTTACCTTGATACCTGCGATACGGCGTTGTCCTTTCGTTCCGTCGATGGTAAACTTAACGAAGTTGGTATTCTCTTCGATAGTCCAAACACCATCTGTTAAGGTTCCTTTGCTGGCTTTGATGGTGTTGTCACCATCGTCTTCGCCAAAGGTGAACTCGATCTTAGAAATTGCAACTTTCTCACCAGAGATGGTTATGGTGTTACCTGCATATACACGTACAGCTGTGCCATTTGTGTAATACTTAGGAGCATTAGTGTTCGTATTCTTGTCGAATATGGCACTGATTTTCTCGTCGATAGCTACAGTGCCAACCTCAGTTGCATTCTCATAGTTCTGAGCAGTAGCATCCCATGTAACAACAGTAGGCTCTGCGGGAACTACGGCAGGAGCCTTGTAAAGATACAGACCTGTTACAACATTGTTATCATAGCTCTTGATAGCAGTAAGATGAGCGAAGCCCTTGTCTGTTGTCAACTGCTTCAAATCTACGATATAAACCTTATCTTCAGTAGAGAAATACCTAGCAGACCAGCCACCCTTCGTGTTGTCAATCAGATGTGACTCAGCCTCATTCTCGTTCCATTGTCCTTCAGCAACGTCACGATTCAGCAGGATACGTGGTGTACCGCTAGCAGTTACGACATACAGTTTGTCATAAGCAGAGAGATCTGCGCGGTTATTTACACTGGGGTCACCATAAGACTGTCCAGTGGCCTTGAAGAGTTCCCATGTGGGATTTACTTGCTGAGTAAACTCAGCATCAGCGCCCCAACCGTTCCAAGTTCCGAAAGGAACATCCTGCAGGCTGCTGAAACCTTCTTTGAAAACTAGAGCCTCAATAGCATTGTTAATGTCGGTCAATGCAGTGGAAAGGCTCTCGGTAGTTGCCTCATCAGCGACTAAAGCTGCATCACCTGCAGTAATTGCATTTGTTAATATAGCAAAAGAAGCGTCTGTGTATGCAAGGCTTGAAATCATCTTTCCCTTATTCAATGCCTTGGAAAGATTGTCTTTGGGAAGAGCCAGAGGGTCGTCTGAACGTTCAAGATACACTTCCTTAACTTTGATTGAAGCAGGAGTTGTATTCCATGTGCTGTTTTTTGAATCCTCCCAGTTACTACCAGAAATCACGATTCTAGCAACATTAGACAGATCTTGGACATTACCCGCAAGAGTAAATTCATTAACACCTGTCTTGTTTGCTTTCAGTGTGTTACTGAAGTCTGAGTTTTCCTCCGTTGGATTATATACCAGAATACGGAAGAAATCGCAGTTGTTCAACTCTTCAACAACAACGACTAACTTCTCCCAGCTACGGAGATCACCCTTAGGAAGGTCAAGCTCTGGCTGAAGTTGGTTGCCATAAGTTGCTGTCCACTGGAACGACAACACGGAATTTCCTGCGTCCCAGTTGTTCGTGTACTTGCTTAAATCAGCATATAGCTTCTCAGCATGTACACTCATAACTCCCGCTATCATTAATAGCAGGAACGCAAAAAACATTCTTGTAATTTTTCGCATAATTTACTTGTTTTTAGTTAATAAATGATTTAAAAAAATTAAAACTAGATTGTTTTCGGACTGCAAAGGTAATACATATTATTATATGTTATTTTTCAATTTGTCTCATAGGTTTTTCAAAAATGTCTTATTATTCTATAAGCAAAAAGAAATGTGTTTTTTCTTTCGTTTTGTTATGCAAATTTCATAAAATCAGATAATTAAGTTGTGAGAATCTAAAAATGAAAAGCCAAGCTCTGTCGTGTTTTCGTAAGTGGCATATTTGTGAGTGCTAAACCTATGGTTAATGACTCAAAAGTCATAGGTTAACAACTCGTAAACCTATGGTTTGCTATGCGGAAACCATAGACAAAAATAGCCCCCACCGCATCATTGCGGTGAGGGCCATTTAGGTTCCCTTCCCTTGGGGAGGGGTTAGGGGTAGGTCAATTACTTAATCACAGTCTTCTTGCCATTGATGATGAAGAGACCCTTCTTGGCCTTGTTCACCTTCTGACCGTTCATGTTGTAGATGACGCTCTTCTGCGTATCGGTAGCAATAGCGTTGATGCCAGTAGGAATGGTGTAGGTGAGGGTCACCTTCAGAACAACAGCATCGGTAGTACCTGTCTTTACGAATGCATAGGTTGCAGTGTAAACACCAGGATTCTCCAAATCTGCAGTAGTGT
>Ga0310691_10004434_pt1 | contig 15831 bp, 10 predicted proteins | sample 176DNAGHGlowgp2_FD_203887 | JGI IMG/M metagenome (GOLD analysis project Ga0310691, IMG submission 203887) | Sheep rumen microbial communities from Palmerston North, Manawatu-Wanganui, New Zealand - 1766 DNA GHGlow gp2 (v2) (version 2) | ecosystem: Host-associated > Mammals > Digestive system >...
TCTTAGGAGCATTCATAATAGTATTAATAAAATCCCTAGAACATTTGGAATTATTATTTAAAAATATAAATGAAGGAGATACTCCATTTACTCTAGATAATGTAGACCATATTAAGAAGATGGCTTACCTAATGATTACTTGTATTATACTTTCTTCCATTGGACAAACTATTCTAAATATACCTCTTAGAGGACAAGTAAATTTAGAATTAAATATCCTAAATATAATAGAAATACTATTCTTATACTCAATGAGCATAGTCTTTGAATATGGACATGAAATTCAACTAGATTCTAAAGGCAAAATGTACGATGAAGAAAACTAAAAAGAAGATTTAAATCTTCTTTTTTTTATGCTATAATAAATACGTTATAGGAAGGAGTGTTTCTATGGAAGAAATACTATCAAAAGAAGAGGTATTACACGTAGCTGATTTAGCTAGAATTTCTTTAACTGAAGAAGAAATAAAAAAATACCAAGTAGAATTAAAAAAATTATTAGATGATGTAGAAAAGATTAATAATGTTAAAGGGTATGACGATGATATCTTAATAGCTTGTTGGGAAAATAGAACAGAATTGCGTAAGGATATTGCTGGAGATATGTTAGATCCAAAAGAAGTAGTAAATAATGCACCTAGACATAGTGGAAATTATATTGAAGTACCTGTAGTAATTAGTGAAGGAGAAGGTGCTTAATATGTATTTGAATAAAAGTATTAAAGAAATTAATGAACTATTAAAAAATAAAACTATTAAGCCAATAGACTTAGTAGAAGAAGCCTTCCAAAATATAGAAAATAATAAAGAATTAAATGCCTACATCACTTTAAATAAAGAAGAAGCAATAGCTAAAGCAAAAGAATTAGAAGACAAGGAAGTAGATAATCTTTTATTTGGTCTTCCTATTGCCGTAAAAGATAATATCATAACTAAAGGATTAAGAACTACATGTGCTTCCCATATATTAGATAATTTTATTCCAATATATAATGCTACAGTAGTAGAAAAAATAAATGAAAAAAATATGATCATAATAGGTAAAACTAATATGGATGAATTTGCTATGGGATCAAGCTCAAGAACTAGTTATTTTGGAGCTCCTAAAAATCCATGGAATAAAGAAAAAATATCCGGAGGATCTAGTGGCGGTTCTGCTACAACAATAGCTGCAAGAGACCTACCATTTGCATTAGGATCTGACACAGGAGGAAGTATCAGACAACCTGCAGCATACACTGGTATTGTAGGTATGAAACCAACATATGGTAGAATATCAAGATTTGGACTAGTTGCCTTCGCTTCAAGCTTAGACCAAATAGGTCCAATGACTACTAATGTTTATAATAATGCATTACTTCTAAATGCTTTAGTAGGAAAAGACGAAAAAGATTTAACTTCAGTAAGAAGAGAAGAAGAAGATTTTACAAGACTAATAGGTGAAGATATAAAAGGTATGAAGATTGCTGTACCTAATTATTTTATGAGTGACATTGTTAATAATGAAATTATTAATAAAGTAAAAGAAACAATAGAAGTATTAAAATCTAATGGAGCAATAGTAGATTATATAGATGTAGATTACTTAGAAAATGCAGTTACTCTATACCAAATTATAGCTATGGGAGAAGCTAGTTCTAACTTAGCAAGATTTGATGGTATTAGATATGGTTATTCTTATGAGAATCCTGAAAACATAGAAGATGTTTATTTAAAGACAAGAGCTTTAGGATTCGGTGAAGAAGCAAAAAGAAGAATCATGGTAGGTAGTTACTTACTAAGTGGAGAAAATGCTAAGATTTATTATAATAAAGCACTAAGTATCAGAGATGATATGAGAAAAGCTTTAAAGAAAGTATTTGAATCATATGATTTAATCATAGGTCCAACAACAACTACAACTGCATATAACTTAGATGATCCTATGGATGACCCTAGAAAATCATTTATGGATGACGTATTAGTAATTCCAGTTAATATGGCAGGTCTTCCTGGACTTAACTTACCAATAGGCTTTGATAGTAATAAGATGCCAATAGGTATGCAAATAATTGGTAATTCCTTTGAAGAAGCTAAGATTTATCAGTTAGCCTCTTACTTAGAAAAAGAATTAAATCTAAGTTTAAATCCTAATGGAGGTGAAGATAATGAGTAATTATATTCCTACAATAGGTGTAGAAGTACACGTAGAATTAAAAACAAAAACAAAAATCTTCTCTAACTCTATTAATGGATATGGAGAAATGGCTAATTCTTTAACTAATGTAGTAGACTTAGCTTATCCAGGTACTTTACCTACATTAAATGAAGAAGTAATTAACTTAGGAATTAAGGCAGCTACTATTCTTAATTGTAATATTAGAAGAGTAATGCACTTTGATAGAAAGAACTATTTCTATCCAGATATTTCTAAGAACTATCAAATTACTCAAAATGATACTCCAATAGGATATGATGGTTATGTTGAAATAACTAAATCAAATGGAGAAAAGAAAAAAGTATACATTGAAGAAATGCATATAGAAGAAGATACATGTAAGAGTGCTCATAGAGGAACAAAGACTCTTCTTGACTTTAATAGAGCGGGTGTCCCTCTAATAGAAATAGTTACTAAACCATGTATGTCTGATGGAGAAGATGTTAAATTATATCTTGAAAAATTAAGAGAATTATTATCTTTTGGAGATATCTCAGATTGTAAGATTGAAGAAGGTTCAATGAGAGCTGATGTTAATGTATCTATTCGTAAGAATGAATCTGATCCGTTAGGTACTAAAGCTGAAATTAAAAATATAGGATCTATTTCTAATGCTAAATTAGGTGTTGAAAAAGAAATAGAAAGACAAACTAAGATATATGAATCTGGAGAAACATTTAAACCACAAACAAGACGTTTTGATGACAAAATAAATGACACAGTTTTAATGCGTGTTAAAGAAACAGGAAATGATTATAGATATTTCCCAGAACCAGATATCCCATATGTAATACTTACAGATGAAATGATAGAAAAAGCTATCAAAACAATCCCAATGTTACCTGATGAAAGAAGAGAAAGATATATATCTTTAGGTGTATCAGAGATTAATACTGAAAAATTAGTAGCTAATAGAAGCTTAAGTGATTACTTTAATACTCTTCTAGATGAAAAGATTAATTTTCAAGTAGCTAGTAATCTTCTTTTAGGAGATATCTCAGGATACTTAAATAGAAATGAAAAGACTATTAATGATACAACTCTTACTAAAGAAAGATTCATTGAATTAGTTAATTTAATAGATAATAATACTTTAACTAGTAAAAACTTAAAAGATATCCTAGATATAGTACTTGAAAGTGATAAAACAATTAAAGATATTATTAGTGAACAAGGTATTGAAAATATTACAGATGACTCTGAAATTAGAAACATTGTTAAAGAAATAATAAATAATAATCCAGAAAGTGTTAATGATTATAAAGCTGGACATGATAGAGCAATCAAGTTCTTAATGGGACAAGTAATGAAAGAAACAAAGGGTAAGGCTAATCCTAAAATGGCAATGGATATTTTAGTTGAAGAATTAAATTAATCAATTGAAAAAGACAAGTACTTAGTGTATAATATTTAATATATTAGGATGTGATAATAATGAAAGATATTTTAAGATTTATAAAGAAGCATTCACATATTATTGTGATTGCATTAATCATTATATTCTTAGTAATTATAGGTATAATGGCAAAGAATTTCTTCTTTCCTAGTGATAATGAAGTATATTATGGAACTAGATTAGAAGGAATAGACAAAGTAAAAATAAGTGATAAGAAAAAAGAAGGATTCAAGGAATACTTTAAAGAATCTTCTAAAAAAATCAATGTAAGACTTGCAGGAAGAATTATTTACTTTAATGTAACAGTTAATGATGATGTATCAGTAGATACTGCAAGAGAATTATCTAATAAAACATTAGAAAAATTATCAGAAGATGAAAAAGCATATTATGATGTTCAATTCATAATTAGTAATGATAAAGATAAAGATCATTTCCCAATTATAGGATATAAACATCATACAAAAACTGCAATCTCATGGACTAAAAATAGATAGGAGCATATTATGAAAAAGAAGTTAATAATAATAATTCCTATACTTATAGCTATCATAGCATTCGTATTCGTATATCGTTATTATAATAAAGAAGATAAAACAACAACACTAACTATCCAAGAAAAGAAATGGGTTGAAGAAAATAAAGATCAAACATATGACTTTGAAATAGTAAATGATTATCCATTATATGGAACTAATGGTGAAGGAGTTATATTTGATTTTATAAGTGATTTTGAAGAAAAAATAGGTATTGAATTTAATAAAATACCATATTTAAAAACATCTATTCCAACTACTGATGGATTTAGAATTAGTATTTTAGGTAATAATGAGAACTTATCTAAAAAAGATTTATTCTTATTTAATGATAACTATGTAGCTGTAGGTAAATCATACCAAAGAATTAACCATATTAAAGATATGAAAAATATGGTATTTGGTGTATTAAAAGATGACGTAGAAGAAGTAAGTTTCTATTTAAAAAGCGGAACTAACTTATCATATAAATCATATGATAATATTTCATCTTTATATAGTGCCTTAGATAACGAAGAAGTAAATATGATTGTAGTACCAAATATTATGTATTTAGACTATACAATTGAAAAAGATAAGTATTCAATTAATTATTACTTTACTGAATTAAAAAAACAAATTGTTTTAACATTAAGTGATAATAATAAAGAATTAAATACAATTGTTACAAAATACTATAATAAATGGAGACAAACAAATTATATTAAAGAATATAATGATGCATATTTAAATTATTATTTAGATAAAAATGAATTAGACGCAAAAACAAAAGCAAAATTAATATCTAAAAATTATATATATGGATATGTAGAAAACTTACCATATGAAGGAAAAGTAAATGGAAAAGTTGCTGGTATTGCTGGAGAATATACAGATAGAATATCTCGTTTAGCAAATATCAATTTCAAATATAAAAAATATCCTAATAAAAAAGCATTACAAAAAGCTATAGATAAAGGAGAAATTGATGTATATTTTGATTACTATAATTATGGTAATGATAAATATACTGCAACTTTATCAACATTTGTTGAAGACTATGTAGTTTTAGGATATCAAGAAGATAATCATATTGTTAATTCATTTGAAAGTTTAAAAGGTAAAGAGATTGCTATGTTAAAGGGTGATTCCTTAAATGCATACTTTACTAACAATTCAAGAGCAAATATTAAAGAATACAATAATATTGATGAACTAGTAGGAAAATCAAAAGATAGATTAATAGTAGTAGATAGAGAAATTTATGCATACTATCAAAATAATAAATTTAGAAATTTAAAATTACTATATCAAGATACTATGATGAATGATTACAAATTCATGGTTAAAAATAATAATGGTGCATTCTATGATTTATTCAATTATATTATTAATACTAATTCATACTACAATTATAGGAACTCTGGAATAGAAAATTTAAAGGCATCTATCCTAAAAGATTCTACTTTAGAGCAAATATATATGGCAGTATTATTAGTTATATTTGTTCCACTTATAATAATAACTATTATTTATTTAATCTTTAAGAGACAAAAGAAAGTTAAAAAAGTAAAAATTGAAGATAGACATAAATATACAGATATGTTGACATCATTAAAGAATAGAAATTATTTAAATGCTAAGATGAAAGAATGGGAAGCATGTGAAGTATTCCCACAATCAATTGTCATGGTAGACTTAAATAATGTTAAATATGTTAATGATAACTATGGTCATGAAGAAGGAGACGAACTTATCATTAAAGCAGCCGGAATTCTAGTAAATACTCAACTAGAAAACAGTGAAATTATTAGAACAGATGGTAATGAGTTCTTAATTTACCTAGTAGGTTATAGTGAAAGACAAATTAGTACTTATACTAAGAAATTATCAAGAGAAATGAAAAACTTACCACACTCATTTGGAGCTGCAGTAGGTTATAGTATGATCACAGATGAGATTAAAACACTTGATGATTCAATTAATGAAGCTACACTAGAAATGATTACTAATAAAGAAGAATATAGATAAAAAGGTGATTGGATGGAAAAGGCAAGGAATTTTACTAAAAAAATATTCAAATTGTTGATGAAACCAGAGATGCGAATATTACCAGGGCACCTTGCTTTTTTTCTTGTCATGACATTAATACCCTTGGTAGCATTAATCGCCACAATAGCTGCTAACTTATCAATTTCTACAGATTCAATAAGAGTAGCTATTAATAGTTCAGTTCCTTCGGGAATAGCTAATATACTTAATGGTATTATTGCTGGTGATGGAATCAATTTTAATATTATAGTATTTTATGCATCAGCTTTTCTTTTAGCTTCCAACGGAGCTTATTCAATGATTAATTCCTCAAATGAAATATACAAAGTAGAACCAAATAATATAGTGAGTAGACGATTAAAAGCTATTACTATGACTTTTGTATTAGTAGGAATATTCATATTTCTAATAATTGTTCCGATATTCGGTAGCAATATATTTGATATTTTAAAAGAACTAACAGGTAATAGTGTAATAATACAAATTATTAGAGAAATGTTAGTAATATTAAAATATCCATTAATATTAGTAATATTATTTATGAATATTAAACTTATGTATGTAATTGCTCCAGACAAAGAAATACCTGGAAAAACTACTAATAAAGGAGCATTATTTACTACAATAGGTTGGGTATTATCTACAGAAGTATTTGCTTTCTATGTAGAAAAATTTGCAAGATATGATTTGTTCTATGGAAGTATTTCCAATATATTAATATTACTATTATGGATTTATTTATTATCTTATATCTATGTATTAGGAATGGTAATAAATGCAAGTGAATATAATGGAGAACTAAATGATTAGTTCTCTTTTCTACTGATTGAAAATAAACACATAAAATGTTATAATTATTAAGTGAGGTATTTGATATGAAAATAGTTAAAAATACATTTAATAAAATAAGAAAAGAAATAATCAAAAAGATTAAAGAAATAAAAAAAGATCATTTAATTAAACAATATATAAAGAATAATATATTATTCTTATCATTTGTTATTTTGATGGTAATTAATGCAACATTATTAAGATTCTTATGTATGCATTCAATAGATAACTATCTATCATTTAAAGCAGTGTTAGCTGATACTGTAGTATGTGTATTTATAGGAGCTTTTGGATACTTATTAAAACCAAAAAATAGATTTGCTTACTATATGACATTTACTGTATTCTTAACAGCAATATGCATGATTAACTCTGTATATTATACATTTTATACATCATTTGCATCTATTTCTATGTTAAGCCTAACTCAATATATTGGTGATGTAGGAGATGCAGTTGTAGAAAACGTATTGCAATTAAAAGACTTAGTATATTTAATAGCACCAATAGCTATGATAATTATTCATTTAAGACTAAAAAAGAAAAATTATTATAAGAAGGTAGAAGTCAAATCTGAAAGAAAGAAAATGACTATAAAAACACTTTCAGCAGCTGGAGTATTACTAGTATTATTCTTAGTTACTTTAACATCATTAGATGTATCAAGATTTTTTAAACAATGGAATAAAGAATATATAGTAATGAGATTTGGTATCTATATTTATCAAGCAAATGATGTTGTAACATCTATTCAACCTAAAATTAATTCAATGTTTGGATATGATAAAGCTAAAAAGAACTTTAATGATTATTTTGAAAATAGAAATGAGTATACAGGAACTAATGAATATACTAATATATTTGAAGGTAAAAATGTAATAGTAATTCATGGTGAAAGTATGATGACTAATGCCATTGGATTAAAATTCAATGGTCAAGAAGTTACTCCTACACTTAATAAATTAAGTAGTGAAGGAATGTATTTTTCTAACTTTTATTCACAAGTAAGTGTTGGTACTAGTAGTGATTCAGAATTAACATTCAATACAGGGTTAATGCCTACAAAGAGTGGTACAGCATTTGTTTCATATGCCGATAGGACTTATGTTGGTATCCCAGGATTAATGGAAGAAAAAGGATATTATTCATTCAGTATGCATGCTAATAATGCAGATTTCTGGAATAGACGTGCCATGCATAAAAACTTAGGATATGAGCATTTCTATGCCAAGGCCGAGTATGAGGTTTCTAAAGAAAATATTATAGGATTAGGTTTATCAGATAAAGAATTCTTCAGTCAATCAGTAACTAAGTTAGAAAAAATCAATTCTGAACATGAAAAATGGTATGGTATGGTAATGATGTTAACTAACCACACACCATTCTCAGAAGTAGAAAAATATGGTGAATTTGACGTTAATTTAAAAGAAACGAATGAAGCTGGTGAAGAAGTAGTATATCCATATATGGAAGGTACTAAATTAGGTAATTACTTCAAATCACTTCATTATGCAGACCAAGCTTTAGGAGAATTTATTGAAGCATTAAATGAAAAAGGTTTATTAGATAATACAGTATTTGTACTATATGGTGACCATGATGCTAGACTTCCAAGAAAAGATTATAATTTACTATATAACTATGATAAAGAAACAAATGGTGTATTAGATTCAGAAGATCCTAACTATAAAGAATATGATTACTACCAATATGAATTAGGCAGAAAAGTACCATTTATTATCTGGACTAAGGACATGAAAGGAACTAATCTTAATTTTGAAAATACTAATGTAATGGGTATGTATGATGTAGTACCAACATTAGGAAATATGTTAGGATTTAAAAATGAATACGCACTAGGACATGATATTTATAATATTAAAGAAAATAACATTGTAGTATTCCCTAACGGTAATTGGGTAAATAATAAATTATACTATAATAGTCAAAAGGCTGAATATAAGCCATTAGTAGAAGATGCTATATCTGAAGAAGATATTAATTCTAATACTGAATATACTAATAAATTATTAGATATTTCAAATGATATTATAGTATTTGACTTACTAAATAAAGACAAGGATAAAGAGGGAAGTGGAAAATAATGAAATTAAAGAAAAAAGCTAAAAGACTAATAGTAGCACTTCTAATAATAATAGTTATATTATTAGGAATACTATTTGTAAGCGATAAAATCTTTAATAAAGACAAAGCAAAAGAAGTAAAAATAGTTAATAAAATAGATAAGTATGGATATAATTTAAAGGATAGTAAAACAAAGAAATATCATAAATTATTTGATGAATTGAAAAAGATACTATCAAAAAAAGAAGTAGATGAAGAAGAATATGTTAAAAAGATTTCTGAAATGTTTATCTATGATTTCTACTCACTAAATGACAAAACAGCTAAAACAGATATTGGAGGAGTAGATTTTGTATATCCAGGGGCTTTAGAAAATTTCTTACTAAAAGCAGAAGACACATATTATAAATATGTAGAAAGTGATATTTATGGTAATAGAAATCAACCACTTCCAACAGTAAAAGATATTGAAATAAAAAATGTTACACAAGAAGTATTTGCATATGGTGATAAAACAGACGAAAAAGCTTACATAGTAGAAGCTTCATGGGATTATACAGATGAAGAGTTTTCTAAGTATCAAACAAGTGCCAAACTAGTATTTATTCATGATGGAGATAAATTAAGTTTAGTAGAACTACAAAAGTAGTTCTTTTTTTTTTGCATAAAAAAAGAAGATTATTCATCTTCTTTTTTATCATCATTATCTTCTTTATTTTCTTCAGTTTTTGTCGTAGTATCTTCCTTTTGATCGTCTTTCGTATCAGTAGTTTTCTTTTCGCAAGTTTCATCTTTTTCATCACATTCATCATCTTTAATTTCTTTCTTTCTACCGGAAAGTTTTAATACTAATGTGTCTTTAATTAAATCAACACGTTTACTAGCTGGATAGCTTTGTTCTATAACAGTACCACCAATTCCATCGAATTTAACTTTAATACCCAACTTATTAGCTGTGGCAGTAGCCTGTGCTTCAGTATCTCCGGTGAAATCAGGAAGTAGGGTATATTTAAATCCATAATTATATCCTGCACCTATTGTTTTCTTTTCATATGGTTTATTCATTGAAAAATCAAACTCTGTTATATTTTCATGACCATTTTGTTCAAGATTTATTTTCATTGCATTAACAATATCATTTCTACTACTTTTATTAGGAACATAATCCCATAAAACCATTCTAGCTCTCTCATCATAAATCATTTGGCCATCCCCATCAAGGAATAACTGTTGAATATTAATTAATTCAGCCTCGTCACTACTTAAACTTTTCTTAATAATATCCTTAGCTACATTATAGAAAGATAATATTTGTTTAGTAGTTAAGTTTGTATCTAAGTTATCAGAAACAGTATTTAATATTTCAATAAATTTAGTAACATCTTTAATACCTTTTATCTTATTAATAAGAGCCTTAATAATTTCTTGTTGATGAGCCTCTCTACCAAAAGTACCGTTAGCAAGTTGTTTTCTGTTTCTTGCAAATACTAATGCTTCTTCACCCATTAATGTTTGATGACCTTCTTTGATACATACTTGACCACCACGAGATGAATCATCTGTACATAATTCTTTAGGTACATCTACTTCAACCCCACCAACAGCATTAACAAGTTTAACTAATCCTTTAAAGTTTATCTTAGCATAATAATCAATATTAACATCCAAGTAATTCTCAATTGTGTTAATCATACAATCATTACCGTATGCAGCAGCATGTGTAATCTTATTTTCAGGTCTACCACTCCAACAAGCAATAGGTACATAACTATCTCTTGGAATAGATAACATAGTAGCATTTAATGTTTTAGGATTAAATGTAATAAGTATTAATGTATCACCATTCGCAATAGCATTTTTACTTAAAACTTCATCAGTAGAATCAATTCCCATCAATAGAATAGTGAATGGTTCTGTAACATCTTTACCACTAGAAGCAGTTTCTATTTTAGAAGTAGCTGCTTTTTTCATAAGTTTATCTTTACTAGTTATTACTTTAACATCGGTAGCTATATTTTCATAACCTGTAATTCCTGAAAACATACTTACATAACTATCAGGAACAAATATAGCACCAACTTCATTACTATACATATCTACTAACATAGAAGTATAATCTTCATATTCAACTATTTGATTTTCATCTTCTAAGTTATTCTCTTTGATTATTTCCTTAGGAATTATATATCCTTCAGGAGATTTCTTATCACTTAATATACCAATCTTCATATTATTGATATCTTCAACTTTTTTAACTTTATTACTACTCATCACAATCAAATCAGATGTATAAGTAATTTTATTCTTATTTAAATTATCAATTTGACCATAGAAATAAGAAATAACTATTCCTACACCAATACATATAAGCGAAAAGAAGAATAGGAATGTCAGATATGTACCTTTAGGTCTCTTCTTACTTTTAAATTTAAATAAAATCACAATATCTATAAGTATTAGAATACCTATAACTATATATCTAATTAAGTTTTCAATAGAACTTAATAAAAAGATTTCATATATCGCAAATATTGAAGCCCCTAGGGCTATAATACTAAATATTTTGATTATTAAACTCAGTAGTTTTCTACTTTTTACTCTTTCATTACTTTGCATTATTCATCCTCCAAATCTACTATATAAATTATAAACCAAAAACAGCAATTTAATCAAGTTAACTAAATAAGTTTAAAAACCTCCGTAAAATAATGTAAAACCATTATAAAAATTGTCGAAAAAAACCCTAATACCCCTATAAGTGTTGATATAATATAATTACTAAGATAATGGATGAGGAGGCGCTTATAATGAAAAATAAAAAACTATTATTAATAGCTTTATTTTTACTTGTATTTTTAAGTTATAAGAATGTTTATGCCTTTGATTCTAGTAATTATAAAAATAGAGAACTTTGCGGAAAATTTGAAGTAGCCGGTTTTCATGAGGATGGAGTAATAGATAAAGTAAGTTGTCATAATAATTATGAAGATGCTAGAGATGCTATGAGAAATAATGGTGCTAGAGATTTAGCTATTTTAACTTTAATTGATGGACATCCTAAAATTATTGATGCAAATGTAGGTATACTTGATTTATCAGTTAATCCTGAAACATTAACTTATTTCTTTACAGATAAAGAAACAACTACATCTTATACATATATGGACACTGGATCATTATATGGTGGAGTAGATGCAGCTCATCTAGATACAGCTTGGTCTAATTCACAATATTCATGGATGGCTAAGGTAAAAATAGGTAACTTCACAGGATGGATAAGAACAACAACTTATGAATTAGTTCCAATTACATGGGTTAAATCAACAAGTTCTTATACAGTAACAGATAGTGAAATAAGACATAATTATGTTTCTAAAATTCAAAATGAATATTATGGTTCTGCAGGAAGTACTATTGGTCCTAAACCAACAATGTTAAATCCAGGTAAGTATTATAGTTATGATGGACACTATTTCTATACTAACCTAGAAACAATGATTAAAGATTATAAAGCAGGTAATTATAGTAATTCTGTAAATAAAAATAATGTTTACTATAACTACTACATGTATTTATCAAATCACACAAAAACTGCATATTCTAGTATAAATATTGATGAATATATTAGAAATAACTTAGGATATAAAAAAGATGTATATGGTCATACTGCTTCAGATGGAACATCAAGATTATATGGAATGGGAACATTCTTCTACTATGCACAAGAAAAATATGGAGTAAATGCTATTCTAGCATTAAGTTTAAGTAGAAATGAAACAGGTAATGGTAAAAGCTATCTAGCTGTTAATAAAAATAATGGATTTGGTCTTAACGCAGTAGATTCTAATCCAATAAATGGTGCTAACTGGTATGCAACATTCTCAAGTAGTATTTTAGGTTATGCTTCTAAATGGATAACTTATGGATATGCTCATCCAAGAGATTGGAGATATTTTGGACCACAATTCGGAGATAAATGGATTGGAATGAATGTTAAATATGCTTCCGATACATATTGGTCTGAAAAGATGGCATCTAATTATTATTACTTAGATAAATCTTTAGGTTTACAAGATTATAACTACTATCAATTAGGAGTAGTTACAGGACCTACAGCAGCTTATAAAGATCCAAATACTTCATCTAGAAAAATATACACATATCCAGAAAAAGAAGATGCTCTAGTAATAGTAGGGGAAACAACAGTTAATAATGAAAAGTGGTATAAAGTAGTAAGTGATTTAAATATTGATTCTAATTACAATGAAATAACTAGTGGAAATTATAACTGGAATTCTTATGTATATGTTAAAGCTAGTCAAGTAATTAAAATTAATACTGGTAAAAATGGTTATATATCACCTAACTCAGTATTTGAATATCAAAATAAAAATTATGAATATGATTTACATATAGAAAATACAGAACTAAAACCTGGGGTAGCAATAACTACTAAAAATACAAATTATTATTATGATAGTACTTTAACTTCTAAAACAGGATCTACTTTATTAAAAGATAGATATGTAATGGTATATGCAACTGCTTTAGATAATAATATGCCAGTATCTTATTTAGTAACAAGTGATTATAAGTATAATCAAAAACATTGGATTTCAGCTGATTCAATTAAATTTACTGATACTACATATGGTAAAGTAAGTGTAACTACAGAATGCAATTGTTATACATGGGTTAACTCTAATACAGAAGATGTTGAATCTACTTTAATCAGTGGATTATATACATATTCATATGTACCAGTATTAGAACAAATAAAAGTAGGTAATAATACTTGGTATAAAGTACCAGTAAATCTAACAGGTACTAATAATGTTTATGGTTATACATTAGCAGAAGCTCCAGATGTAAAAATAACTACATCAAAAGCAGTAGTAACAAATGCAAAACCAACAATAACTGCTACTGATAAAACAATAGAAGAAAATGCTTCATTTGATTCAAAACAAGGAGTAACAGCAACAGATGCCGAAGATGGAAACATCACAAGTAAGATTCAAATAGCTGAAAACACAGTTAATACAAAATTAGCAGGAACATATAAAGTAACTTATAAAGTTACTGATAGCGCTAATCAAACAGTTACTAAAACAATTAAAGTAACAGTAAAAGGTAATAATGCTCCAGTAATTAATGCAAGTGATAAAACACTAATAGTAAATGATACATTTGATCCAAAAGCAAATGTAACAGCAACAGATACTGAAGATGGTAATATTACTAATAAAATTCAAGTAACTACTAATACAGTAAATACTAAAGTAGTAGGAACTTATAAAGTAATTTATAGTGTAACTGATTCTAAAGGTAAAACAACTACTAAAGAAATAAAAGTAGTAGTTCAAGAAAAACAATCAGCAACTACATTAGAAGGAATTGATTTAGCAGCACTAAATATTACAGGAAGTAACTTTACTCAAAAAGAATCAATCTTCTATTTTGATTATTTAAAAGAATCTAATGGTAAATTAGAAATAAAAGGATATAACGTAATTAAAGGTATTGATAATAATTTAAATAAGAAGATTAATTATGTTTTAAAACTAGTATCTATTAATGATAATAAAGTATATGCACAAAACTTAAATAGAATCACAGATAAGAATGAAATCACAAGACCAGTAAACTCAAACGATAATAAAGATTATACATATTCATGGTTTAAAGGAAATATTGATTTCAAAAATCTTCCTGATGGAGATTATAGAATGTATATTATTTCTATATCAGAAGATTCTAATTATTCAACTTCATTAATAAGTAATAAGGTATTAAAAACACAAGCTTCTTCATATCAAGGAGATAAATATGTAACAACAAGAAATAACTATTCCGATAATTCTATTCCATTAGAGTTAGTAGTAAGAAGTGAAAAAGTTGGAACAAAAACAGCAAATAGTTCATATAATATATATAACCAATATAGAGCATTAGAATTTACTAATAACAAATTACATATCAAAGGAACATCATATTCATATGGTATGAATTTAGGAAAGAATACTAATGTAACTAGAAAAATTATATTTGAAGATACTACAACATATAAAAAATATACATATGATTTAGGAAGTACAGATCAAGGATTATATCAAGTTGGAACTACTCTAGGAGATAATCTATCTAAAGATAAAGCTTGGTTTGATTCTAACATTGATATTAGTAGTATTCCAAAAGGAAACTATGCAATTTATATTTCGACTGTTTCTAACATAAGTGACTATGGAGAACTTACAGAGTTATTAGGAAGAGATTTATCTAAAGTAACTTTAACTTCAAATGGTAAAACATATTCATTTAATGTAGTAAATACTAAGAGATATCGTATAGAATTAAATGTAAAATAAAAAGGTAAGTAAATCTTACCTTTTTTGTTGTATAATAAATTTAGGAGGAATATTATGAATTTACAAGAAAAATATGCAAGAGTAATATTAGAGTCTTGCTTAAAAGTAGAAAAAAATCAACCACTATTTATTAGTTATAATGTAGAAAGAAGTGACTTCGTAAGAATAATTACCGATATTGCTTATAGTTTAGGAGTAAAAGACATTTATTATGAATCAAATGATCCATATCTAAAACACGAAGCTTTAATGAATCTAGAAGTAGAGGAGTTAAAAAAATTAAACTTCTTTAATAAAGAAATATGGAATGTATATGCTAAAAAAGGTGCAGCATTCTTAATGCTAGCCAGTGAAACTCCAGGATTAATGAAAGATGTTGATCCTAAG
>Ga0310691_10004435_pt1 | contig 15830 bp, 15 predicted proteins | sample 176DNAGHGlowgp2_FD_203887 | JGI IMG/M metagenome (GOLD analysis project Ga0310691, IMG submission 203887) | Sheep rumen microbial communities from Palmerston North, Manawatu-Wanganui, New Zealand - 1766 DNA GHGlow gp2 (v2) (version 2) | ecosystem: Host-associated > Mammals > Digestive system >...
ATAGGACGATAGGACGGGACGTTAGGACGTTTTGGTGGTTTTTGATTTTCACGGACGAAATAGCTATTATATATATAATATATATATTATATATATAATAGAATAATAATATTATGTAAAAATAATTTATTCTTCCCCTCTCCGCCTTCCTCGTCCCATTTTTCCCTGTCGCCCTTTTTGGAACATAAAATATTAGCAAAACGTCCTAACGTCCCGTCCTATCGTCCCATTCTTTGTCCACTTGCGAGCCGAAAAATGGGGTTGAAGTTGACTATTTTTGCCTCTTGAATGATTTCGTGGCCTATTTTCTTTGCAAAGTTCCAGGGAATTAGTATTTTGCAAGACGAAACTTAGAACTATTACTATATGGCAAAGAAAGAGAATGGCGTAATTTCGTTGGTGTTATTGATAAGGCTAAAATCGCTTGTGAGAACGTGGGGCACAATGTATTAGACCATTTTGCTGACGTCAGCAAAATGGTTCCCTTGGGATCTGGAGCAGAAAAAGAAGTTGATGATTATACACTTACTCGTTACGCCTGCTATCTTGTGGCCCAAAATGGTGACCCACGTAAGGAGCAGATAGCTTTCGCACAGACCTATTTCGCTGTGCAGACGCGCAAGGCTGAGCTGATAGAGAAACGCCTGCTTGAGGTGGAACGTGTGAAGGCTCGTGCGAAGTTGCAAGAAACGGAAAAGAAACTATCAGGCATCTTGTATGAGCGTGGCGTCAACGATAAAAGCTTTGCTGTGATTCGTTCTAAAGGTGATCAAGCCCTTTTCCGCCTGAACACAGCCATGTTAAAGCGAAAGATGGGGTTGAAGTTGACTATTTTTGCCTCTTGAATGATTTCGTGGCCTATTTTCTTTGCAAAGTTCCAGGGAATTAGTATTTTTGCAAGACGAAACTTAGAACTATTACTATATGGCAAAGAAAGAGAATACTACCTCGATAGGTTTTGAGGATGCGATATGGCGGGCGGCAGACAAGCTGCGCGGCAATCTGAATGCTTCGGAATACGAAGGTGTGGTTCTGGGACTGATATTCCTGAAGTACATCAGCGACAAGTTCGAGGCAAAATACCAGGAGTTGCTGCAGGAGCCCGATGCCGACGTAGAGGATAAGGATGAATACGAGGCAGAAAATGTGTTCTTCGTTCCTCAGGAAGCCCGTTGGCAGGTTATTTCATTAGCAGCCCATACGCCCCAAATTGGAAAGGTGATTGACGATGCGCTGGAGGCTATCGAGCGAGAGAACACCAAGTTGAAGGGCGTATTGCCCAGCAACTATGCCCGTCCTGAGCTGGACAAGCGCCGCTTGGGCGACGTGGTAGATCTCTTTACCAATATCCACATGCTGGCTTCGGGCGACGAGAAAGACCTGTTGGGTCGCGTCTATGAATACTGCCTGCAGAAGTTTGCCTCGATGGAAGGCAAGAATGCAGGCGAGTTCTATACGCCCAGCTGCATAGTGCGAACCATTGTCGAGATATTGCAGCCCTATCAAGGTCGTGTCTATGACCCCTGCTGTGGCTCTGGCGGTATGTTTGTGCAGAGTGCCAAGTTTATCCAGAACCACCAAAAGGACATCAACAATATCAGCGTCTACGGTCAGGAGGCCAATCCCTCAACATGGAAGATGGCCCACATGAATGTTGCCATCCGCGGTCTTGAGGCTAATCTTGGTCAGAGTTATGCCGACACCTTCTTCAACGACCAGCACCCCACCTTGAAGGCTGACTTCATCATGGCCAATCCTCCTTTCAATCTCAGCGACTGGGGCGCAGACAAATTAGAGAAAGACCCCCGCTGGAAGTTTGGCCTGCCGCCAGCTGGCAATGCCAACTTTGCTTGGATGCAGCACATGATACACCATCTTTCGCCTGTTGGTCGTATTGGCTTGGTCTTGGCCAACGGAGCCCTCAGCTCTCAGACTGGCGGCGAAGGTACTATCCGTCAGAAGATAGTTGAGGCAGACCTTGTAGAAGGCATTATTGCCCTGCCTTCGCAGTTGTTCTATTCTACGGGTATTCCCGTTTCGCTGTGGTTCCTTTCTCGCAATAAGCAGCAGGCAGGCAAGGTGCTTTTCGTTGATGCCCGTAATATGGGTACGATGGTGACTCGTGCCGTTCGTGAACTGATGCAGGATGATATTACGAAGATTGCTTCTACCTTTGAGGCTTTCCGCAATGGTACACTTGAAGACGAAAAAGGTTTCTGTGCCGTAAAGACCTTGCAGGACATCGCAGCTCAGGACTACATTCTCACCCCTGGCCGCTATGTCGGTATCGCAGAGCAGGAAGACGACGGCGAACCCTTTGCAGACAAGATGCAGCGCCTGACCTCAGAACTCAGTGGACTGTTTAAGGAGAGTCACCGCTTAGAGGATAAGATTAAGAAGCAGTTAGGAAATATTGGTTTTGAGATTGAGTAAAAGGGATACAATGAAGAAAGAAATCATAAAACAGTTATACAGTGCTTTCGAGCAGGCCACGCTCGAAGTCGATGGTGTGGAATGCTGGAGTGCACGCGAGTTATGCACGTTGTTAGGTTATTCGCAATGGCGTAATTTCGTTGGTGTTATTGATAAGGCTAAAATCGCTTGTGAGAACGTGGGGCACAATGTATTAGACCATTTTGCTGACGTCAGCAAAATGGTTCCCTTGGGATCTGGAGCAGAAAGAGAAGTTGATGATTATACACTTACTCGTTACGCCTGCTATCTTGTGGCCCAAAATGGTGACCCACGTAAGGAGCAGATAGCTTTCGCACAGACCTATTTCGCTGTGCAGACGCGCAAGGCTGAGCTGATAGAGAAACGCCTGCTTGAGGTGGAACGTGTGAAGGCTCGTGCGAAGTTGCAAGAAACGGAAAAGAAACTATCAGGCATCTTGTATGAGCGTGGCGTCAACGATAAAAGCTTTGCTGTGATTCGTTCTAAAGGTGATCAAGCCCTTTTCCGCCTGAACACAGCCATGTTAAAGCGAAAGATGGGCGTACCTGCCAGTCGTCCTTTGGCTGATTTCCTGCCTACTATCAGCATCAAGGCAAAGGATTTTGCAGCTGAAATGACCAGCATGAATGTTCAGACCAAAGACCTGAAAAGCGAGACGATGATCGCTAAAGAGCATATCGACAACAACGCTGCTGTTCGCCGTATGCTATTAGAGCGCGACATTGTTCCAGAAGACCTTCCTGCTGCCGAGGACGTGAAGAAGGTGGAGCGCAGATTAGCCAGCGAAGAAAAGAAAGCGATAGAGAACAAGAAGAAAAAGTAAATTCCCATTTATGGAAGAGTGGAAAGAATATAAAATAGGCGATATATGCAGTAAGGTTTGCAGTGGTGGAACTCCATCAAGCAAACATACTGAATACTATGACGGAAACATTCCTTGGCTGAACACAAAGGAAATAAATTTTAATCGAATATTTTGCACAGAGAAATGTATAACCGAAGAAGGTCTAAATAATTCTTCTGCCAAGTGGATAGAGGAGAATTCTGTGATTGTTGCAATGTATGGTGCTACCGCTGGTAAAACTGCAATAGCAAAGATTCCTCTTACTACTAATCAAGCCTGCTGCAATCTGACAATAAATCATTCTGTAGCAGACTATCGTTTCGTGTATTATTACCTCAGTTACAAGTTTATAGAGCTTGCTTCTTTGGCAAATGGTGGTGCGCAGCAGAACCTGAACGCACAGATAATAAAAGATTTTGAGATAAATCTGCCATCTTTGCATGAGCAAGAACTAATTGCAAATGTCCTATCTTCCCTTGATGACAAAATCGAGGTGAACAGGCGGATAAATGACAATTTAGAGCAGCAGGCGCAAGCTTTGTTTAAGTCTTGGTTTGTAGATTTCGAGCCCTTCAAGAATGGAGAGTTTGTGGAGAGTGAATTGGGGATGATTCCAAAAGGGTGGAGAGTGGGGAAACTATTTGATGTTGCTGAAATTTATGATAAAATAAGAAAACCACTATCTGGTAAAGAGAGAGAAAATATGGATAGGGTATATCCATACTATGGTGCTACATCTTGCATGGATTATGTCGATAATTATCTGTTTGATGGTATTTACACTTTAATCGGCGAAGATGGCAGTGTTGCAAAAGAGGACGGACACCCATATATGCAATATGTTTGGGGTAAGTTCTGGGTTAATAATCATGCACATATATTACAGGGAAAGAATGGATTTAGTACAGAAATGATTCATGTATTCCTATCAATGACCAACATACAGCACCTTGTCACTGGAGCTGTTCAAGCAAAGTTAAGTCAAGCAAATATGCAGAAAATTACTTTACCAATACCACCTAAAGAAATTGTTGATAAAGTCAGACAATCAATAGACATTATTTTCGAAAATAAAAGAACTTTAGAACAAGAATCCCGCCGTCTTGCTTCCCTTCGCGACACCCTCCTTCCCAAGCTGATGTCTGGAGAACTGAAAGTAAATGAAGTCTATTAAATAGTATTTGAATGAAGATGGAAATGCAATCACTTGTCATCGTAATGCCCATAGGCAGAGAGTACGTCAACGTGGACTTCCGTCTCAAAGATACGATACACCAGACGGTGTTTCTTGGTGATCTGACGACTCCAGCGATTCTCAGGCTTTCCTTTAAGTGGCTCAGGATGACCTGTACCCGTTTGAGGATGGTCTGCTATCTCGTTGAGCAGTTTGACTGCTTTCTTGAAAGAAGCTGGTTCGCTGCGCTTCAGCTTGGCAAGTCCCTCTTGGGCTTCAGGAGAGTAAGTAATAGTGTATTTCATCAGAGCGAATTTAGCCAGGCATTCATGTCATCTTTATTCGTGAAGGTGATGCCCTTACCCTCTGCAATTTCTTTCTCAGCCTTATCTACACGAGAAAAGAACTCTTCTTTTGTGAGGAGCGTCGGGTCTGCTTTTTTCTCAGCAACGAGTTTGCGCAAGTATTTTGTAGCTCGTTTCAGCAGGTTCTCGTCTTCGGCAATGATGCTCATGTTCCGAAGCATCTCGGCATTAAGTTGCATTGTTGTCATACTTACTATATTTATTCTGCTTGCAAAAATAGACATAAAATCTGAAACGACAAAATAAAAAACTGAAAAAATGGCTACTAACCAACATAGCGAAGCGAACTACGAGAACACGCTGATACAGCTGTTCCAGACGTTAGGATATGCGTATGAGTGTGGCTACGACGTGGAGCGTGACTACAGGAATCCTTACTATGAGGAGGACTTGCGGGACGCTTTGCAGAGGCTGAATCCCATGCTGAGTGCGGAAGTGCTGCAGGAGGCTTTCCGACTGGTGACGCACATCAACGAAGGAACGCTGGAGCAGCGCAACGAGACGCTGATGGACTACGTGCAAAACGGCGTAGAGGTGAAGTACTCAGAGGATGGACGCCCGAAGACGGCATTGGTGAGGTTAGTAAACTTCGACAGCCCCTTGCAGAACCAGTTTAAGGTTGCGAACCAGTGGACGGTCATCGAGTATGAGAAAATCCGCTGCGATATGGTAGTATTCGTCAACGGACTGCCGCTGGTGGTGATAGAGCTGAAATCGCCAAGCAACGGAAACGTAGAAGAGGATGCTGCCTATCTGCAAATCAAACAATATCAGCAGAAGTGCCCCTCGCTGTTTGTCTATAATGCCTTCTCGGTGATTAGCGACCAATTTGTCTCGAAGGCTGGTACCATCACCGCCAAGGAAGAGCGCTACATGGAATGGAAGAGCGTGGACGGCACGGTGGAGTCGAAAGCCGTAGCTGACTACGAGACCTTCTTCAACGGCATCTTCATGCGGGAACATCTCATCGATATCCTGCAGAACTTCATCTGCTTTGACCATAAGGACGGACGCACGGCAAAGATCATGGGCGCCTATCACCAGTATTTTGCCGTGAAGAAAGCATTGACGCATACCGATACGGCCATTGGCGGCGACGGAAAGATAGGCGTGTTCTGGCATACGCAAGGCTCAGGAAAGTCGCTCTCGATGGTGTTCTATGTGCATCAGCTTGTGCAACGCTATCCGCAATGCACTATCGTGGTAGTGACTGACCGCAACGACTTGGACCAGCAGCTGTACGAGCAGTTTGCCGGGTGTCAGAAGTTCTTGCGTCAGGAACCGCAACGCGTAGGTTTCGACCTGAACGAAAAGGGAAAGCTGACCAAGACAGCAGGACGTGAAGACCTCGTTAGGAAGCTGAAGGACTTGCGGACAGGAGGCATCATATTCACCACTATTCAGAAGTTTGAAGAGGGAACAGGACTGCTTTCGGAAAGGGAAAACATCATCGTCATCACCGACGAGGCTCACCGTTCGCAGTATGGTGACGAGCATTGGGACACGAAGGCCGAGAAGATGAAGAAAGGCTTTGCGCTGCTGATGCGCGAAGCATTGCCCAATGCCTCGTTTATCGGCTTTACGGGTACGCCCATCTCTCAGCGTGACAGGGATACGAAAGAGGTGTTCGGTGACTATATCGACATTTACGATATGACGCAGGCTGTGGCCGACGGTGCGACGAAGGAAGTTTATTACGAGAGTCGTGTCATCAAGCTGAACCTGAACGATGAAGCTTTGCGGAAGCTGGACGAAGAGTTTGACAATCTGACTGCAGAAGGCGCTACCGATGAACAGATCCAAAAAGCCCGACAGGACAACAGCGGGCTGAAAGAGATATTGTGCCATCCTGATACGATAGACAGCCTTTGTCGGGACATCGTGGAACACTACGAGCAGAACCGCGAGAAAGAATTGACGGGTAAGGCAATGATTGTGGCTTACAACAAAGAAGCTGCTGTCAAGATATACCGACGGATACTGGAGTTACGCCCCGGATGGACGGAGAAAATGCATGTCGTGGCAAGTGCAGCCAATAGCGACAAGGAAGAGTGGCACGACGTGATTGATGCCAAGCGTAACAAAGAATATGCGGCGCTGTTCAAGGATGATGAAAGCAAGATGAAGATTGCCATCGTGGTGGATATGTGGCTGACGGGATTCGATGTGCCAAGCCTCGCCACGATGTATGTCTATAAACCCATGAAGGAACACAACCTGATGCAGGCCATAGCGCGAGTGAACAGGGTGTTCCCCGAAAAGGAGGGCGGACTGATTGTTGACTATGTAGGCATAGCCAGTGCGCTGAAACAGGCCATGCAGGACTACACCAACCGCGACAGGAAGCATTTTGGCGACCCGGATATTGCAAAGACTGCATTGGTAAGGTTTCAGGAGAAGCTGGAGATCTGCCGCGACCAGCTGCATGGTTTCGACTACGAGGTGTGGTACGAGGGTTCTGACCCGGAGCGCAGCAGGCTGATAACAGCTGGCGTGAACTTCATGCTGGAACGTGACAAGGAAGAAAGGCGGAAGCGTTTTGTTGACGAAAGTCAGTTGCTGCATAATGCCCAGACATTGTGTAAGTCAATGATATCCGACCACGACAAGCGCGAGGTGGCATTTATGGATGCCGTCAGGGTGATGCTGGTAAGGCTGAGCGTGACAGGCACGAAGATTTCCCGGCACGACATCAACGAGCGCATATCGCGGCTGCTGGAACAGAGCTTGCAGAGTCAGGGCGTACAGGTGCTGACGAATATTAAGTTCTCGCTCTTCCGTGGTGCTTTCTTAGCAGAAATCAGAAACATGAAGGAGCGGAATCTTGCACAGAAAATCTTGGAAGGTCTGATAAGGGACAAGATACGCAACTTTGAACGGACAAACATCGTACAGAGTTTGAAGTTCAGCGAAATGATGAACAAAGCCCTGTCGAACTATCTGAAAGGACTGCTGACGAATGAAGAAGTCATAGCAGAGCTGCTGCGGATAGCAGAGGAAATAAGAAAGAGTGAGGAAGACGGCAATGAGCTGGGATTGACAGTAGAGGAGAAAGCTTTCTACGATGCGCTCAGTTCACCTGAAGGCGTGAGGGATGCCTACTCGAATGAGGAATTCATCAAGCTGACGAAAGAACTGACAGAACAGCTGCGCAAGAACCGCACCATCGACTGGTATCACAAAGATTCAGCACGTGCCAAGATGCGTGTGATGGTGAAGCGACTGCTGAAAAAGTATAAATATCCTCCCGAAGGGCAGGAGCAGGCACTTAATACGGTGATGGCTCAATGTAACCAATGGGCCGACAATGAAGAGAATATCTTGCCTTATGGCAGCGAAACCAATGAGAAAAGAAAGGTTGCCGACAGAAAGATGGCGACAGAAGCGACGTTCATTCCTCATGGTACGATGCTGAATGACATCAACGACGACAACAACGTACGCCGTTTGATTCATAATATGATGGGGCTGGATGAAGGTACCACCATCATGCAGATCGTTGTGGAATGTCAGAAGGAGTTCCAAGAAAAGTATTTCAGCATGAAGGGCAACGACTGGCGGCGCCTTGTGCGTGACTATGTGAGAGAAATAACCGAACAATCTGATCTGCAGGAAACTGAAGTTTTCAGATTCTCTATGGCAGGGTAATATACACAAAAGGGACGGTTCCTTTTGTGTACTTTTGACAATGAGGGATAATTCTAAAATCAGCATAGGTTGAAAATTATTTCTCAGAAAAAGGAATATAATACCAATAATATTTTGTAATTTTGTGGGCGATTCGCACTAACGCGGATCGCTTATTGTTCATATATTACTATCATTATGAGATTTACAGTTACAAGTGCGGCACTCTCCGGCAAGTTGGCGGCTCCGTCATGGGTCATCAACTGCAAGAATAGCCTACCTATTCTGGGTGATAGTATATATGATGTTGCCAACTATGGCATCGAGACGGTCACAAACAAAACAACAATAAACAAAGTCGTAAACAGTAAACAAGTAACGCATACAAGCAAGATAGAACCATTCACGTATTTAACAACCCTTCAGTCAGATAATTCCTATGCCGAAAGAGGATACCAACAGCAGGACTGTACGCAGGAAGAAGGCAACGACGCTCAGAGAGGTCGTTGTAAAGCGCGTCAAGCTGACTTTCGAGTTATATGGCTTGGAGGCAGCCATGAAGGAATTCGACGAGATGAAGGTGAAGTTTTCCGACCTGACCCCCGAATGGTCGGATATTGCAAGCGAAGTTCTGGACTTTTTCTTGGAGAAGAAAAGAGAGGCTCAGGAGGCCGCTGGCGAGCGGGAGCAGCAAATTAATCAGATGTGGGCAGATGCGTTGGCAAAGAATGGAATTGTGGCCAATCAATTGAACCTGATGCCGGGAAGCAATCCGCAGGCACCATATTATTCATCTACACAAGCGACAAGAGGAGGCGTAAATAATGAGTAACGAAGAATTGAATGACCTGCTGGCCAAAGTGGCAGCATCCGCGAAGCAGGTGAACATACTGACTGGCGACCATGCTTCAGCTCCATACTACGAGGCTGGGGCAGAGCCCGCTAAGAGTAAGGCAACGGACGAGCAGATAGCCAATGCCATTACAGCCATCAATGGCAAGGATAAGATTTTGAAGCATCAAAAAGCGTTTCTTGGAATCTGCTGTTATCTGACAAGTACGCAGAAATGGCCCAATAATCTGGAGGCTTGTGCCAATCGTGTCGCATTGCTTGACCCCAAAGGTGAGTGGTTTTGTTCGTGTAAGTGGGAGAGCATCAGAAAATTCTCCCGATACAGTTTCGCACTTACTGATTATGACGAATGGGAAGATTTCAAGCCTAATAGTACGGAGAACGATTTATTCATAGAATGCCGTGACGTAGCACGTGCATTAGACCTACAATTACAGATAGAAATGCAGAAATAGCGATTTCTTTTCCCAAATCTTTCCCAAATTTTTCCCTTTTCAGTCCTTATGGCTGAGAAGGGATTTTTTTTGCTTCCTTTGCAGCGTCAATCAGTCATTAGGGCGACTCGACAAACTCCCCGAAAGCTGAATGACACAGGTATATATTAGTAGAATCCGAGTTGTTGTGAGAGTTTCCATGGTGAAAAAGTCGACTGCCTCAACACGCTCACAAAAACTTAGGAAGAAGATGAAAGAAGTGACATTATTGGTGCCTGACCAGATGGTGGCACTGATTGAGCAGTGGGCACAGTACGTGCCTGAGATGGAGATTGCGGTTACGTCAGACTGTTTGTCGAAGGATGGCCGTGACCAATGTTTCAGACGGGCAGTCCAGGAATTGGCGGACAGCAGACTGATACGTAGGTCAAGGGACTACGCATGGATTATGATTGCTATCGACCAGGGTGTCCTGAAGGACGTGGAGGCTTTCCCCTCGCACCAGTCGTACATTGACTATCTGAAATTGCTTGACGTCAGGGAGCTGCCCAGCAGGACAACGCTGTTCCGGGCTTACTCCATGACGGAAGGGACGTACCCTCAGTGGCGGTTTTCTGACAATCCGAAGCAGGACGAGGCATTGCGGAGAAAGACGATTGTCGCACGTTTTGCAAGTGCTTATATGCGTGCAAAAAGGGCTTTTGAAACAGGAAATGAAACAAGTAGCCGAAAGTGAAACAGGTTTTGGAATCGCGCCAATAAAGTGCTTTCGGGGCTGAAAAACTCATCATATCTTTGCATCGTCGAAAGGACAAAAGGCCTGAGGACAAGGAGAGAAATCTCACGCGCTCTCTGAGCTTCGCTCGAAAAGCGGTTTCGCCTCAGCAAAGTTTGGAAACGAGTTTCCATTTTGCATTCGACTCACGCGCTCTTTGAAACATTGTACAAAGGAACCTTCAGGAGGCTGGAGCAGAGACAATACATTATTATAATAAAACTAAAAACAACATTGCTTATGGAAAAAACAGTAAGAATTATTGCGGTGGGCGCATACGCTGAGCGCCAGTATCAGAAGCAGGACGGCAGCACTGAATACTTTAAGAGCCGGGGCGTCGTGATGAGACACGGCGGGGACAATATCTATGGTGAAATGACGGGCGAGGTTGCTTCGAAGAACCGCGACACGCAGTACTATCAGGACACGCTGTACGTGGTGAAAGGATTCTGGAAGCATCGCACGTGGCAGGATAAGAATGGTGAGGAACGTCACGAGAATGCGTTCTACATCACCGACCTGCAGACGCTCTGAATGTTACACAAAAAAATAGAAAGACGATGAAATTGACTGATCATTTTACACTTGAGGAGCTGACTCGGACACGGGTCAAGGGCGTGGACAACACGCCCGGCTCCCTGGCTATTGACAACCTGAAGCGGGTATGCCGCTGGTTGGAGATGCTGCGCGAGGAATGGAACAGGCGGTACGGCGACGGTGACGACCCGATCATCATCAACAGCGGCTATCGCTCGGTGGCGGTGAACAGGGCTGTGGGTGGCGCACAGCAGAGCAACCACTTGACGGGATGTGCAGTGGACATCCGTGCTTGTGGCTTGGAACAGGCTCTGCGCTATATGGTCATCCTGCTGGACATCAGCGACGAGAGCCAAGAGACGTTTGACGAGCTGCTGCTGGAACGGAAGGGATGCAGTACGTGGGTACACTTTGCAGTAAGGCCGACGGGGAAGCGGAGGAAAATTACAGTTTTGAAGTTTTAAAGTTTTGAAGTTTTGAAGAAAGGGTAATAATATGGTAAAAGAAAGAATCGACATTAAGGTTTGGACGCGGCCGGAGGGGTTTGCGTTGGAGGTTGGCGGGACGGGCTATCTGTACGATAGCGAAGGACAGTTGCTGGAGGGCATGATCTACCACATCATGCTGAAGGGCAAGGAACATCGTCGGGGACGCGGCGTCAGGAAGCTGCTGGGCTCGTTCTCGGACAAGACGAAGATTGAGCTGGAGCGCGAGGTGGTAGCCATGCGCGAGCGCAGCCATAAAGGAGATACAGGGAGATACAGGAAGATAAAAGGATATAAAGGAAGATATGATTATTAAGGTTGTTATCAGCGAAGAGACATGGGCCCGGATGCTGACGGGCAAGAGGGTAGAAGGTGCGCTGAGCTACGACAAATGGACGGGTGTGAAGGCTTTCAAGGCCTACAACCGCAAGGCGAGTGAACCGGGCAGCGACAGGCTGGTCAGGAAGCTGCCCTGGGGCTGGGTGAAGGAGTCGAAGATGCGGGTGAAGGTACACGAGAGCCTGCCCAAGTCGATGGGTTTGGAAAGGATGCTTTCGGAGCTGGCCGTGGAGCGCAATGTGGTGTGCGAGGCGCTGGTTGACGAGGCTATAGTGAACAGGGTCTGATGTTTTGCATACAGGAAAACCAATATTTTTCTCCTGCCGTGCCTGGCACGCGGGAGAAACTGAGGGAGATACTGGACTCGAGCCAGGTGAAGTGGAAGATAGCCGCCATCAGGAGCCTGCGGCAGCCTGACGCCGTCAGGCAGTGGGCGCAGAACACGGACTACCAGAAGTTCTGCGCCAAGGAGGGGCAGAAAAAGAAGAAGGGCGAGGCGTTCACGGCGCTGTCGGACGCTGAGAAGATGCAGCGCTATGCCAATGCGCTGAAGGAGTCGCTGCCCTGCCTGATATTCGGGGCGAGGGCGTTTGACGAGGTGCCGATGAAGAGCAACCCTGAGAAGATGATGCGCCGCAGGGTGCTGGCGGGCATCCACCTGAGCGGCCTCTTCATGTTCGACGTGGACCATGTGGACTACCCGAAGGGCATCTACGAGCGGACGAAGGCTGAGGGCTTCCCGTGGGAGGTGGTGTTTGCGCACAAGACATCGTCAGGGTACGGTCTGCGGCTGGTGTGCAAGGCACGCCCCGAGATAGGCAACATAGCCGACAACCAGCAGGCGCTGGCAGCCGCCCTCGGCGTGACGTGCGATGCCAGCTGCATCGACGCCAGCAGGATTTCGTATGCGCCCATGCGTGAAGACGTGTACTACATAGACGAGGACACGCTGGTGGAATACTACGGCGAGGCTTTTGCCGGGAAGTACGAGACGGCATACAGGGAAGGCAGGACGCAGGGAACGGTACCACCGGAAACGAAAGCGACGCCTGCACCCGTGCCGCCGTCAGATCAGGAAAACGAAGTAAACTTAACTTATCATGGAATTGAATACAAGAAAATCTGCGAAGCGTGGCAGGCCGCGCAAGGTGGCAGTCCTGCCCCTGGAGACCGCCACAGAACAATGCTGCAGCTGGCTCTCGACCTTAGGTATATCTGCGACAACCAGCCTGAGGTGGTCGACAGGGTGCTTAGACTGTGTGGATTTGTGCAGGACATCATCCGCGAGCGAGGCGAGAAAGAAGTCAGTGACATTGCTCATACGGCTTGTGAGCGAAAGCTCTACCGCGACATCCCGAAAAGGATGCAGGGGGTGCTTGAAAGTGTGGGTATTCACGCCGGCGACACCCCTGCAGCTGCAGGAGCTGTGGGAAGCGTTGAAGTGCCTTACGGACAGTTCGCTGCGCGGCTGGAACCTCTGCTTTGCGCCCCTTATGCCGAGGCCTGTCGTGGAGTGAGCCGCGAGAACTGGTTAGGTGCGGTGTTTGCCAGCGGTGCGATGTACTGCACGCTGATGACGCGCTGCTGGTACGAGCACTTCACGGGCGAGCGGCAGCGGATGAACCCGCAGGTGCTGATTATCGGACATCCTGCCAGCGGCAAGTCGTTTGCCAAGCAGCTGGACGACCAGATAATGTGCTCCATGCGGGCACAGGACGAGGAGGTGCGTGCGCAGGAGATGCGCTACAAGCAGGAGCAGAAGAAGCGCGGCACGTCGTCGAAGGCACAGAAGCAGGACGCGCTGGTGGAGCCCGAGGGCATGATACGCTACCTGCCCACGAAGACGTCGAACAACATCTTCTTCCGCCGCCTGAAAAGGGCGCAGGAACTGGTGGACGGCGAGCAGATGCCCCTTCACCTGTATATGTTCGACTCGGAGCTGGATTCGAGCATCACGGCACAGAGCGGCGGGGCATGGATAGGCAAGCACGACCTGGAGCTGAAGGCGTTCCACAACGAGCTGTCGGGTGTGGACTATGCTAACGGCGACTCCATCAACGACATCCTGCCCGTCTACTGGAACTCGGTGACGACGGGTACGGTGGTGAGCCTGCACAAGAAGTTCACGCTCAGGAACATCAACGACGGACTGTGTTCACGCGTGGCCATCTTCCAGATGGAGCGGGCGAACTACCAGATGGTGCGGAAGAACGTGGTGGACTGGCAGGCCAACGAGTCGATGAAGCAGTGGGGCTTCAGGCTGGAGCAGCTGCACGGCAGGCTACCGCTGCAACGGCTCACGGATCACGTCTACGAGCTCTGCGCCCTCTCGGCACAGGAGGCCGAGGCTGCCGACGACCTGGTGCTGGACTACCTGAGAAAGCGTGCCGTGTTCTACGCCACGTGGTTCACCGTACCGCGCATTGTCTGCCGCCAGTATGACGAGTTCCGCAAGACGGGCCAGCTGGACATCACGGACGACGACCTGAAGTTTGCCACGCTGATGTACGACGCGGTCATCTGGTTCCAGGACTACTTCTTCGGACAGATGCTGCTGGACTCGTGGGAGAACGCCAAGCGCGAGTATGTGCCGCGCCGCAAGAACTCGAAGAATGCCGAGGCCTACGCCCAGCTGCCCGAGACGTTCAGCGTCAATGACGTGATGCGCGTGCTGGACATAGAACAAGGTGCTGCCCTGAAGCAATGCCAGCGCTGGACGCTGCACGGCTTCGTAGAACGGCAGAAGAGGGGGAGGTACAAGAAGACAGTCAGGGAAATCGTCGTTTGACTTCTTAAAGGATGCTTGTCAGTCTGTTGCGCAGTTGTTCGGCTTCGCTCTTGCGGATGGACAACACAATCTGGCAGACGTTATCGTAGGTTTGTGAAAGGATGCGCGGATTCATGTCCTTGACGATGCGCATCACATCGTTCATCTGAGGGTAGGAGAAGGAGTGGGTGACGACCTCCTCCACCTGGCGCGTCTCGACGGCGGCATGGGCAAGGGCGTCGGCGGCAGCCTCGCGGTAGGCGACGATGAGTCCGCTGGTGCCAAGGTTGACACCGCCATAGTAGCGTACGACGACAATGAGGATGTCGGTCAACTGGTTGCTGTTAATCTGTCCCAGGATGGGTTTGCCGGCCGTGCTGCTGGGCTCGCCGTCGTCGTTGGCGCGAAACTCGCTGCGCTCAGCGCCAAGCATGTAGGCATAGCACACATGGCGGGCATCATAGTATTTCTTACGGTAGGCAGCCACCAGTTCCTTCACCGCGTCGACTGTCTCAACGTGATGGGCAAAAGCGAGGAACTTACTCCGTTTCTCGGTGTAATATCCCTCGCTTGTTGTTGCTATGGTCTTGTATTCGTCAGTCACGTTTATGAGAGTTTGTGGATGACCAGTCCTGAACGCAGCTTGGGTTCGAACCATGTTGCCTTCGGCGGCATGATCTTTCCGCTGTCGGCAATGTCCATGATCTGCTGCATGGTGACGGGATAGAGCGCCAGGGCGGCACGCATCTCGCCGGAGTCCACGCGGCGCTTCAGCTCGCCTAAGCCGCGCAGACCGCCAACGAAGTCGATGCGCTTTGACGAACGCAGGTCGCCAATGTTCAGGATGTTGTCAAGGATGAGGCGGCTCGAAATGTCGACGTCGAGGACACCGATGGGGTCGCTGTTGTCGTAAGTGCCTTCCTTAGCCACAAGGCTGTACCAGTGCTGGTCGAGGTAGAGTGAGAACTCGTGCAGGCGACCGGGTTTGTAGATGTCCGTGCCCTTGTCCTCGACGGTGAAGTTCTGCTGCAGTGCGGCAAGGAATGCTTTGCTGCTCAGTCCGTTGAGGTCTTTCACCACGCGGTTGTAGTCGAGGATGGTGAGCTGCGATGCCTGGAAGCATACGGCCATGAAGTAGTTGTACTCCTCGTCGCCGCGGTGGTTGGGGTTCTGGCGC
>Ga0310691_10004436_pt1 | contig 15829 bp, 14 predicted proteins | sample 176DNAGHGlowgp2_FD_203887 | JGI IMG/M metagenome (GOLD analysis project Ga0310691, IMG submission 203887) | Sheep rumen microbial communities from Palmerston North, Manawatu-Wanganui, New Zealand - 1766 DNA GHGlow gp2 (v2) (version 2) | ecosystem: Host-associated > Mammals > Digestive system >...
ATGGGCCTTGATGCCCTTGCTCTCGTACTCCGCCAATGCCTTCTCCAGATGCTCCTGACCACGACAGTTGAACGCAATCTCAGCACCTGCCTTTGCCAGTGCCTCGGCAATGGCAAATCCTATTCCGTAGGCAGCACCCGTCACCAGGGCTACCTTACCTTCTAACGAAAAGAGGTTCTTCATTTTTTTTCCGTTATTACGTTTAATCGTTCTTACTTCAGGTCGGTAATCAGCGAGAAGTCCTGGTCACCGTAGTCAAGGTTCTCGCCACCCATACCCCAGATGAAGGTGTAGTTGTGCGTGGCAGCTGCAGAGTGGATGCTCCATTCAGGAGAGAGCACGGCCTGGTCGCCACGCATCCAGATGTGGCGCGTCTCATTGACCTCGCCCATGAAGTGACAGACAGCCTGGTCCTCGGGAACCTCGAAATAGAAATATGCCTCCATGCGGCGGCTGTGAACGTGGGCAGGCATCGTATTCCATACAGAACCGGTAGCCAGCTCCGTCATACCCATCTGCAACTGACAGGTGGGCAGCACCTGGTTCACAATCATCTTGTTGATGTTACGCTCGTTCGACATCTCCAGACTGCCCATGTGAGCCACCACGGCATCGGCCTTGGTAATCTTCTTGCAGGGATATTCGGCATGAGCCGTCGTGGAGTTGAAGTAGAACTTGGCAGGCTTCTGGCCGTCCTTCGAGCAGAACACCACGTCACGGTCGCCACGGCCGATGTAGAGTGCCTCCTTGAAGTCGAGCTCGAACACCTCGTCGCCCACCTTCACACAGCCGGCACCGCCCACGTTGAAGATGCCTACCTCGCGACGGGTAGTAAAGTAGGGAGCCTTCAGCGGGTCGATGGCCTCGAGCTTGAGACACTCGTTGACAGGCATGGCACCACCCACCACCATGCGGTCGTACATAGAATACACCATGTTCACCTCGTCGGCAGCAAACACTTTCTCAATGAGGAAATCGCGCCTGATGCGCTGGGTGTCATAGCTTTTTGCATCCTCAGGATGCGCAGCATAACGAATTTCGTAATTTGTTTTCATCTTAGTCCTTTTATTTGTTTTAGATTTCTTGTCTGCAAAGATACGAAAAAAAATAAGAAAATAAAAGAATACAAAAATAAAAAAAGCGTAACCGATTGCGAACGGTTACGCTTTCCACGTTGTCCAAGGCGGATTCGAACCACCACAAACAGAACCAAAACCTGTTGTGCTACCATTACACCATTGGACAATCGGGCGTATTGCGGCTGCAAAGGTAATAAAAATTTGGGTATCAGCCAAATTTTTACCACCTTTTTATTTCTTACCTCACAATCAGCAGGTAGTAATTCTTCTTGCCTTTCTGGGCCAGCAGGTACTTGCCGTCAATAAGGTCCTCGGCCGTCACGGGGCGATTCTGGTCGGTCAGCTTCTCCTTGTTCAGGCTTACTCCCCCACCCTGCACCATCTTGCGCATCTCTCCCTTCGAGGGGAACACCGGTGCAGCTGCAGTGAAGAGCTCTATGGCAGGCTGCCCGAGCTGGTCCTTCGCAATCTCGAACTGCGGCACACCGTCGAAGACATCGAGGAACGTCTGCTCGTCGAGTCGCTCCAGCGCATCCTTCGTCGATTTGCCGAAGAGGATGTTGCTGGCCTCAATGGCCGTGTCGAGAGCTTCCTGCGAGTGCACCATGACGGTCACCTCCTCGGCCAGCCGCTTCTGCAGCACGCGGCGCCCGGGGTCCTGCTTGTGCTCCTCAACAAGGGCATCAATGACATCTTTCTCCAACGAGGTGAATATCTTGATGTAACGCTCGGCATCCTCGTCGCTCACGTTCAGCCAGAACTGGTAGAACTTATAGGGTGTGGTGCGCTGCGGGTCGAGCCAGATGTTTCCCGACTCCGTCTTGCCGAACTTCTTGCCGTCGCTCTTGGTGATGAGCGGACAGGTCAGCGCGAAGGTCTCCACGTCGTTGCCCAGCGTGCGGCGAATAAGCTCAGTGCCGGTGGTCATGTTGCCCCACTGGTCGTTGCCGCCCAGCTGCAGCTTCACGCCCTTATGCTGATAGAGGTAGAGGAAGTCGTAGCCCTGCAGCAGCTGGTAGGTAAACTCGGTAAATGAGAGGCCGTCGCGGGCCGTACCGTTCAGTCGCTGCTGCACGCTCTCCTTGGCCATCATGTAGTTGACGGTGATGTGCTTGCCCACCTCGCGGGCAAAGTCCAGGAACGTAAAGTCCTTCATCCAGTCGTAGTTGTTCACCATCTCGGCAGCGTTCGCCTCCTTCGACTCGAAGTCGAGGAACTTAGCCACCTGGCGCTTGATGCACTCCTGGTTGTGGCGCAGCGTCTCGTCGTTGAGCAGGTTGCGCTCCTGGCTCTTGCCCGACGGGTCGCCTATCATGCCCGTGGCACCGCCAACGAGGATAATGGGTTTATGGCCGCAGCGCTGCAGGTGACGCAGCATCATGATGCCACACAAGTGTCCAATGTGTAGTGAGTCGGCCGTGGGGTCGGTACCCAAGTAGGCTGATACCATCTCCTTCTGCAGGAGCTCCTCGGTACCTGGCATCATCTGTGCCAGCATGCCACGCCATTTCAGTTCTTCTACAAAATTCTTTCTCATCGTTCTAATTTTCTTTGCGGCTGCAAAGGTACAACATTATTTAAACATCACATCATTTTTAAAGATGTTTTTTTAGTCCGGCAGTCCTTCAAACCATAGGTTAAGCTTGTGTAAACCATAGGTTAAGCATGTGCAAACGGCACTTTCAGCAGGTAATAAACAAACGTTCAGAAAAGGTTTCTTCCCTTCGCCCGTGCAAATATTTAAATGAAGCCCCGCGCGCGTATATAGTTTAAGGTACGCTCCAACAAGGAAATCTTTTCATGGCACGGGGTCGTAGCCGGAACCGCCCCAGGGGTTACAGCGCAAGATGCGCCAGACGGCTAATACCAGCCCTTTGACGGGTCCGTGCTTGCGCAGAGCCTGCTTGGCATACTCGCTGCATGTGGGTGTGAACCTGCAGGCAGGCGGTGTGAAAGGGGAGATGCAGGTCTGGTAGAAGACAATGGGCAGACACAGCAGCCACGACAGGGCTTGTGAGAATTTCCGCAACAGGTTCTTCATAGTGTTTCTGCCAGTCGGTTCAACAGGTTTGTCATACGGTCTTCTACCTCAGAGGTGGTGTAGAGCCTGTCAGCCAGCCAGATGAAGCCAAGGCACAGGGCTTTTTCCGGATGCTGCTGCAGGGAATCAAGCAGCAGCTGCTTATGAAGCCGGTATGACTCACGTATCTGGCGTTTCACCCGGTTGCGCTTGACGGCGCGTTTGAAGTGACGCTTCGACACGCTGACCATTATCTGCACCTGTGGAGTACCTTCTGCAGCCAGTTCTTCCATATACACCACGCGCAGAGGATAGGCTGCCAGCGACTGGCTTTTGCCTCCTGAAAAGAGCCTGTCAATGAGCTTTCTGCTCTTGATGCGCTCCTGACTGCCGAGGGTATGTATGGGGTGCATGCTCAGGCGTGAACCTTGTGGTTAGTCTTCCTGTTCGAGCAGATAGTGCTGTAGTGCACCTGTCATGGAGGGGTATTTCTCGTTAGGGGCTTCCAGGTCGAGACGCAGGCCGGCATCTTTCACAGCCTTGGCTGTTGCCGGTCCGAAGGTTGCAATGGCTATTTTGCCCTGGTTGAAGTCAGGGAAGTTCTTCAGCAGCGACTCAATGCCTGAGGGGCTGAAGAATACCAGCATGTCGTAGTCGAATGTGGCAATCTCCTCGGGGGTGAAGTCGTTGCTCACCGTGCGGTACATGACGCACTCCTGGTGGTGTAGCTTCTTGGAGTCAAGCAGCTCGGCAACGTTGTTGTTATGTACGTCGCTCATCGGAATCAGGTATTTCTCCTGCTTGTGTTTCACCATGGTGGGCATGAGGTCGATGAATTTTCCCGTCTCGCCGAAGAATACCTTACGCTTACGGTACTGAACATATTTCTGAATGTAGAGGGCTATGGTCTCGGTGACACAAAAATACTTCATGTCCTCGGGAATAGTCACGCGAAGATCCTTGGCCAACGTAAAGAAATGGTCGATGGCATGACGTGAGGTAAATACGATGGCCGTATAGTCAAGAATGTTCACCTTCTGCTGACGAAACTCCTTGGCCGTCAGTCCCTCTACCTTGATGAAAGGGCGGAACACCATTTCGACACCAAACCGTGATGCAATATCGTAATAAGGCGATTTCTCACTGGAGGGTTTTGGTTGTGATACCAGAATCTTCTTCATTTTCTCTCTCTTAATAATTTATCTTCAATATGTTACCCATCAGTACCATTGCACCTAATATGGCAACCATAGGTACGATTTCGAGGGCACAAAAGTACAAAATTATTTGCAATAAACCACCAAAACGACGAAAAAATATGATATATTGCTTATAAAATGTCAATATTTTAATCAGTACAAGCACAATTGCTAAGTACAAAATGACATTTTGTGTTGACAAATTGAAATACACCTGCAGCAAAACAATGGGGAATACCAGCAGGCTCTCGACGGAAATAATGAGCAGCTGTGTCTTTTGCCAGTGAAGGTTCTTGGCGGTGCTGAAGAACACGCTGTTCACCAGCGTGTAGAGCAGGGAGCGCACCAGGAAGTAGCCCGCCACCATGAGAAAGAAGATGCCCACCAGCATGTAGTCGGAATGCAGAATAAAGGTGGTGCCGATGTATTTCTGGGTGAAGAAGAACTGCAGAATGGCCAACAGCAGGGCGGCCTGTGCGGCAAGGAACAGCTGACAGCGCATCTCGCCGCTCGTCTCAGGCATGAAGACATCGTCAGTACGGGGATGGTTGAAAAACGTCTTCAGCTGGTACTGGAAAAACCAGCGGGTATGGCTGATGAGCAGCAGCGTCACCATGAACATGCCTAACAGCACTGACGTCATGACGTGGTCATTGTGCAGCGTGTAGGGTATGGGGTCGCCGGGAATGCCGTACATGGTCTGTATCTTTCCCTGTTTCTGGAGACTCTTGGCAAAAAACGTCTTCTCGTAGTAGATGGGTATATTGACGTCGGTAACCTTCACGCCTATCTCATGACCGGGCAGATGCAGCGTGTCCGGCTGGTTGCTGTAGCGTATTTCCGCCGGCTGGAAGGTGGCCTGAATGGCAGAGTCCTGCTGCGCTGGCGTAGCGTCACGGGGCAGCATGCGCAGCACCTGGTACGGTGTGCGTGGCTTGGCAGGACGCACGACTGAGTCGGTGACGGGGGTCACCTGGACTGCCGGCTCTACTACATGGGTGACAGAATCCTGCGGAAACAACGCTTTCTTATTTTTGACTGTTTTTACTGTTCGACTATTTGTCTGACTATTTCACTAACCGACGGTTTCACTGCGGGGATGACAGTCCAAACTCCTGCCTGATGTCCTCTACCCTGTCGAGTTTTTCCCACGTGAACAGCTCGACGTCCATGACCTTCGTCTCGTGATAGCGGCTGGTAAAGGTTTTCTTCACCACTTCCGACTGCCGCCCCATGTGGCCGTAGGCGGCCGTCTCCAGGTACATGGGCTGGCGCAGCTTCAGGGCTCGCTCAATGGCCTTCGGGCGCAGGTCGAAGAGTTTGCCTATGCGCTCGGCTATCTCGCCGTCGCTCATGCTGACATGCTTGCGGCCGTAGGTGTTGACATAGATGTTCATGGGCTCTGCCACACCTATGGCGTAGCTGATTTGCACCAACATCTCGTCGCTGACGCCGGCTGCCACCATGTTCTTAGCAATATGGCGGGCAGCATAGGCGGCTGAACGATCGACCTTCGACGAGTCCTTGCCTGAGAAGGCACCACCGCCATGGGCTCCTTTTCCGCCGTAGGTATCGACAATGATTTTACGTCCCGTCAGTCCGGTGTCGCCATGAGGGCCGCCAATGACGAACTTTCCCGTGGGGTTGACGTAATACTTGATGTCGTCGCCAAACAGGCTGAGCACGCGCTGGGAGTGTATCTGCTGCTTGACGCGCGGCATGAGTATGTGGATGACGTCGTCTTTGATTTGGCGCAGCATGCGCTCATCGTCGCTGTCAAACTCGTCGTGCTGGGTGGAGACGACGATGGTGTCAATGCGCTCGGGAATACCCTCGTCACTGTACTGCACGGTCACCTGGCTCTTGGCGTCGGGGCGCAGGTAGGTCATCTGTCGGCCTTCCTTGCGTATATCGGCCAGGGTACGCATGATGAGGTGTGCCAGGTCGAGGCTCACCGGCATGAGATTTTCGGTTTCGCGGGTGGCATAGCCGAACATCATGCCTTGGTCGCCGGCACCCTGGTTCTCGTCCTCTTCACGATCGACACCTCGGTTAATGTCTTCACTCTGTTCGTGAATGGCGGTCAGTATGCCGCACGAATTACCGTCAAACTGGTACTCGGCCTTGGTGTAGCCAATCTTCTTGATGGTGTTGCGGGCTATGGTCTGCAAGTCAATATATACATTACTGCGCACCTCGCCCATAATAACTACCTGACCCGTGGTGACGAAGGTCTCGCAGGCTACTCGAGCATGGTCATCGTACGCCAGAAACTGGTCGAGAATGGCATCGCTTATCTGGTCGGCCACTTTGTCGGGATGGCCCTCCGATACTGATTCTGATGAAAAAAAATAGGACATCTTATTATTTTTTCTATTTACTATTCACTATTTACTACTCACTATTCACTATCCACCATATTGATATATGAGGGTGCAAAGTTACGAATAAGTGAGCAAACCACAAAAGGAAAACGGTTTTTTCTTTCCCGCACTCCGACAAAAGGGCAACAAGAAAACGGCCTGCTCTTCTGTCGGGCAGGCCGTTTACTTATTTTTACGGTTGTTGTGTTTCCGCTTATTCTGCAGGCATCATAACGACTTCTGCACGGTTGCCAGCCTTCAGCAGCTCCTTGACGAAAGCAGAGATGCTTTGCGGAGTCTGTGCCTCAACCACCTTCTTGTAGTCGGTGTAGGTGTCAACACCCCACTTGCGCCAGGTGCTGATGACGCCCGACCAGTAACCGTTGGTCTTTGCCTGGTCGTCAATGTTCTTCAGCATGTACTCCTTCACCTTCGTAAGCATGTCGGCATCGCAGTTGTTTGCCAGTGCATCCATCTCCTCGCGCAGAATCTTCACGGCAACGTCGCCCTTCTCGGGTTTCATGGGGCAGTAAGCCAGAATGGTCACCTCGGAACCGAAGTCGTTACGCTCGGCACCACCCATGGCCTGTACGGTATAGGCTGCGCTGGCATCTTCACGAATCTTCTTCAGGTAAATCATGGTGAGCACCTGCTGGGCCATGTCGGCCTTCACTTCGCTCTCCAAGGTGTAAGGAATCTGCTTCGAGTTCCATGCCATGAGGGCAATAGCCTTCGGGGTCTCGGCCTTCTTCTTGAAGTTGTTGACCACGACGCCCTTGAAGTCGGTGCTCACGTCCTTGCTCTTCACCACCTTCTTCTCGGCAGGCAGCGAACCGATGTACTGCTCAATGAGCGGACGGATGGTAGCCTCGTCGTAGTTACCTACGATGGTGAACGTATAGGCAGCTGCATTGGCAGTACGCTCCTTGGCCATCTGCAGAATGCGGTCGTAGCTGACGTTCTTCAGGTCGTCAGCAACCAGCGACATGAAGCGTGGGTTGTGGCACGAGAGGGTGGCCTGCAGTGAGTCGGTGAAGGCCGTCTCAGGTGTCAGCGAGCGGTTCTTCAGTTCCAACTCGGTGGTCTGCATGAGGTTGTCAAACGACTTCTGGTCCTTATTAATGTTGGTGAAGGTGAGGTAGAGCAGCTGCAGCATGGCCTCTACATCCTTCGGGGTAGAAGAACCGTGAACATTCTGACGGTAGGAACCTAACGACAGTGACAGGCTGGCAATCTTGCCGGCCATGGCTTTCTCTAACTCGGTGTGCGAGAAGTTGCCCAGACCGCTGGCCTCAATGACGTTGTCGAACATCTTGATGTTGGCAAAGTCGGCAGCACCATAGAGCGCTGAACCGCCGAAGCCTTCACCGCTCAGCAGCACCTGGTCTTTCTTCAGGTCGGTCTGCTTCAGCACGACGGTTGCTCCGTTCGAGAGGGTCAGCTCGGTATATCCGAACTTTTCGTTCTTCACTTCCTTCGTAATCTTTCCGGCCTTCGGCATGGTAGCCATGAGCGGCTCGTCCTTCACGTTATCCACGTATGCCTCAATCTTGGCAGAACGGGCCTCGGCAACAGCCTTCTTGAAACTGTCGGCTGTGGGATATACGGCACCTTCCTTTTCGGTGTTGAAGTTCACCACTACCATGTTGGTGTCGTTGGCAGGAACCAGCTCCTTCATAATCATGTTGATGTAGTCAACAGGAATCATGGGCACAATCTGCTTCATGGTGGTGTAGGTGTAGTCGATTGAGGGAATGGGCTCGTTGGCCAGGAAGTGCTGTACGTAGCGGTTCACAAACTGCGAGTTGTAGCGTTTGTCCTTGTTGGAATACTGCTTCTCAAGCTGGCTGATGTAGTTGGCCTTATAGCGGTTAAACTCGGTAGCCGTGAATCCGAACTCTGCAGCACGGCGTGCCTCAATGAGGGCTGTCGAAAGGGCAGCCTCGGCCTGACCGTCCTTCGGCAGGAGGTCCATCTCGAAGGCATCCTTCGTCTTGGCGAAGATGTACTGGCCGTCGCCGGCGTTAGCCTGTACAAACGGGCAATCGGCCTTCTCGGCAGCTTCCTTCAGGCGGTCGTTCAGCATGCTGATGGCAGCGTTCTTCATGTATTCGGCCATGGTGTAAGCCATGGTGCCCTTCAGTGAGTCGGGGAACACGTCGTGCTTGAACATCAGCATGATGTAGTTGTAGGGCATCTCCTTGTCCTTGTCAATGACGTAGATGGGCTCGTTGTTGTCGGGCACGGGCACGTCCTCTACCAGGGCACGGTTCTCCGGCAGCACGATGCCGCTGAAGAGCTCCTTGATCTTGGCCTCTACCTTGTCAACATCCACGTCGCCCACAATAATCAGTCCCTGGTTGTCGGGGCGGTACCACTTCTCGTAGTAAGCCTGCAGGAAGGGACGCTCGAAGTTGTCGATGATTTCCATCAGACCAATGGGCATGCGGTGACCGTACTTACAGTCAGGATACAGCTGGGGCAGGTCGCGCTCAAACATACGCTGCGAGGCACTGGTGCGCAGGCGCCACTCCTCGTGAATCACGCCACGCTCCTTCTCAATCTCTTCCTGTTCGAGCAGCAGTCCGTCGGCCCAGTCGTAGAGAATGAGCAGGCAGGAGTCAACAATTGACTCGCGCGTGGTGGGAACGTTTGAGATGTTATAGACCGTCTGGTCAATAGAGGTGTAGGCGTTCAGGTCACGGCCGAACTTCACTCCCACGCTCTCGCACCAGCGCAGCAGGTCGTTGCCCTTGAAGTGCTTGGAACCGTTGAATGCCATGTGCTCCAGGAAGTGGGCCAGACCGCGCTGGTCGTCGTTCTCCTGCAGCGAGCCGACCTTCTGTGCAATGTAGAACTCTGCACGGTTCTCAGGCCAGTTGTTGTGGCGAATGTAATAAGTCAGTCCGTTGTCTAATTTTCCGATGCGCACAGCCTCATCTACGGGAATAGCGGGCATTTCCATCTGCGCCATCATTGCTGCTGTGCCGATTACCATCAGCACCACAGCCGTCAAAAATCTTTTCAGTCTCATGAATTTAATGCGTTAAGTTCAAAAATTTGCGTATGCAAAAGTACATATTTTTTATTATTAGTCGCTCAACCTGTCTGAAAAACTACGTAAAAGAGCCCGTTTTTTTCATTTCTTAACCTTTCTGCCTCACCTTTCGTCACTTATCGCTCCCCGCCATTTCATGTTTCTCGGGTGGTGGTGCAGTATTTCTTCGCGCAGCGTGGTCACGTCTATATGGGTGTATATCTCGGTGGTGCCAATGCTTTCGTGCCCTAACAGCGTCTGAATGGCACGCAGGTCGGCACCGCCTTCCAGCAGGGCCGTGGCAAAGGAGTGGCGGAGCGTGTGGGGCGAGATGGTTTTCTGTATTCCTGCTTCCTCGGCCTGCCGCTTTATCATGATGAGTATCATGGTGCGGGTCAGGTGGGCACCTCGTCGGTTCAGGAAGACGTAGTCCTCTTCGCCGGGCTTGATTTTCAGCTGCCGGCGGTCCATAAACCAAAAGTCAAGGTCTTTCAGCGCCTGTTGCGAAATGGGCACCAGGCGTTCCTTCGAGCCTTTTCCCATGATGCGCACGTATTGCTCTTCGGCATAGAGGTTCGAGCATTTCAGGTTGACCAGCTCACTGACGCGCAGGCCGCAGGAGAAGAGCACCTCGATGATGGCACGGTTGCGGTGACCCTCCGGTTTCGTCAGGTCGATGCTGTCCTTCAGGGCATCCACTTCTTCGGTCGAGAGCACTTCGGGCAGGTGTTCTCCCAGGACGGGCGACTCCAACAGCTCTGACGGGTCGTCCTCACGCCAGCCGTCCAGTTGCAGGAAACGGAAGAAGGAGCGCACACCGCTCAGTATGCGGCACTGCGAGCGAGGGCCTATGCCAATGTCGTGCAGACCGGCAGCAAAGTGCTGCAGGTCTGGCAGCTGCACGTCGCTCACCGTCTTCTCTGCCGTCGCCAGGTAGTGCAGCAGCTTCTGCAGGTCGCGCTGGTAGGCATCCAGCGTGTTGGGCGACATGCCGCGCTGCAGCTTCAGGTAGCGCACGTAGGCCCTCACCATGTCCTTTTGTTCTTTCACGCTGCAAAATTACGAAAAAATAATGATAAATGATGAACGGCGAATGATGATTATTTTGTACCTTTGCATCCTAAACCAATTTCTGCCGACATGAGAATACAGATTATCAACGGACCAAACCTGAACTTGCTTGGACAACGCGAGCCGGGCATCTACGGCTCTTCGTCGTTCGACGAATACCTGCCCAAGCTGCAGCAACGCTTCCCTGACGTGGAACTTAGCTACTACCAGAGTAACGTGGAAGGAGAGCTCATCAACAAGATGCAGGAGGTGGGATTCAGCTACGACGGCATCGTGCTGAACGCCGGTGCATACACGCATACCAGCATTGCCCTGCAGGACTGCATACGCTCGCTGAAGTGCCCGGTCATCGAAGTACACATCTCCAATGTTCACCAGCGCGAGGAGTTCCGCCACAAGTCGCTTATCTCGTGCGCCTGCAAGGGGGTCATCTGCGGCTTCGGCCTCGACAGCTACCGGCTGGCTATTGAAGCACTATTAGGATGAGCATCGACGACTACATCCTGCAGCACATCGACGCGGAACCGGAATACCTGTACCGGCTCTACCGGGCCACCAACATACACCTGTTGCACGGACGCATGGCCAGCGGACATCTGCAGGGACGACTGCTGAAGATGCTCGTCAGGATGATTCGCCCGAAGAACATCCTGGAGGTGGGCACGTTCAGCGGATATTCCGCACTCTGCATGGCCGAGGGGCTGGATGCCGACGGACACCTATATACCTACGAAATCAACGACGAGCAGGAAGACTTCACCCGACCTTGGATTGAACAGTCGCCGGTGGCTGACAGAATCACGTTCACCATTGGCAACGCCATTACCGAGGCGCCACGCTTAGGCATCACCTTCGACATGGCTTTCATTGACGGTGACAAGCGTACCTACCGCGAGACGTACGAAATGGTGCTCTCGGTGCTCCGGCCGGGAGGGTTTATCATTGCCGACAACACGCTGTGGGACGGACACGTCGTTGACCCGGCCTACGACCGCGACCAGCAGACGCGCGGCATTGAGACATTCAACGACTACGTGGCACGCGACGAACGGGTGGAAAAGGTCATACTGCCACTGCGCGACGGACTGACAATGATACGGAAGAAGGACTGAAGGAGGAAGGAGGAGGATAGATGCGCGGACGTTTTGCTGAGTTGCTGTTCATCAAGAGGTTAGGCTTTTTCAAAACCTTTCTGCATGTCCTGTCACAGTATGAGATAGGGCCGAGGGTGCTGCTGCCCTACACCCGCCAACTCGTGAAGATGCTCATGCGCATTGGCGACATGACGGCCTACGGCATCTCCTACCATACCGTTGACCCCCACGGAAAACCCATCTTAGCCTCAGGGGTCATCTACATGCCACGCAAGAAGGGCAAGCCAAAAGGCGTCATCGAGGTGTCGCCACTCACCCGCAGCAAGATTGACTGTGCCTCGCGCGACATCATGGCGGCAGAAATTTTCCCGGGCATGATGGGCTACGTCACCATCATTCCTGACCTCATAGGCTGCGGAATATCTGACAAACGGCCCATTGCCTACCTGCAACATGAGAACGTGGCGGCTGTCAGCGCCGACATGCGACGCGCCGCATCAGAGTTCCTCGAAAAACAGCTGCACTACCAGCTGCCCACAGAGTCGCTGCTCTTCGGCTACTCCTTAGGGGGCTCTGGCGTGTGGGCACTGGCACGCTACTACCAGCAGCACCCGCAGCAGGGGGTGCACGTCAGCCATATCTTTGCAGGAGGAGGGGCCTACTACCCGGCCGTAGCACTACGTGCCTTCCACTCCACACGATACAGCGACTACGCTATTCTGCCGAACATCGTCTATTCCATGAACCACTACGACCACCTGAACCTCGACTTCACCCGCATCTTCAAGGGTGAACTGCTGAAAAACTACAGCCACTGGTGCAAGGGAAACATTCCCATTCCGGAACTCACACAGATGATTGGCACCAGACTGGACCGGTATCTCGACTTTAACTTCTTCAACAACCAGAACCCGGCATACATGCGACTCATGAAGACGGTGGAAGAGAAAACCATACCCGAAGACTGGACACCCAAGGCCAAGGTCCACCTGTTCCACTCACGCCACGACACCTACGTGCCCATTGCCTGCTTCTGGGAGCTCTACAAGCGCCTGAAACGCTGCGGGGCAAATGTAGAGTACAAGCTGCTCGACCACGACCATGTGCCTGCCGCCGTTCCCTTCGAACTGGACTTCATCTCGTTCTTAATCAAATAATGCGCTAAGAGCATTGAAAGAAATCAATTACTTGTCGTCCATTTCTTTCAAAAATAATGATGAATCATGAATGTTGAATGATGATTTTTTTGTACCTTTGCACACGTCAACGTAAATAGTAAAAATCATGCAGGAAACCAGACAAAACAAAATAGCACGCCTGCTGCAGAAAGAACTGAGCATGATCTTTCAGCAACAGACACGCGCCATGCACGGCGTCATGATCAGCGTCACACGCACCAAGATATCACCCGACCTCAGCATCTGCACCGCCTATCTGAGCATCTTCCCCAGCGAGAAGGCCGACCAGATGCTGCGCAACATTACCGCCAGCGAAAAGCAGATACGCTACGAGTTAGGAACCCGCGTGCGACACCAGCTGCGCATCATCCCCGAACTGCGATTCTTCATTGACGACTCGCTCGACTACATGGAACACATCGACGAGTTGCTGAAACTTAAATAAGCGAAAAGGTTAAATTGAACTTCCCATTTTACATAGCCCGTCGCTACCTCTTCTCAAAGAAGTCAACCCACGCCATCAACATCATCAGCGGCGTGAGCATTGTGGGCGTAGCCATCACCACCATGGCACTTGTAGTGACGCTCAGCGTCTTCAACGGTTTCCACGACCTCGTGGCGTCGTTCTTCACCGCCTTCGACCCACAGCTGAAGATTACTCCCGCCGTCGGCAAGACGGCACCGGCCGACGACCCGCTGCTGACGCAAGTCAAGCAGCTGCCGCAGATTGACATCGCCATGGAGAGTGTGGAAGACCAGGCTCTCGTCGTCTATAACCAGCATCAGGCCATGGTCACCATCAAGGGCGTCGAGGAGAACTTCAACCAGCTGACACACATCGTGGAAATATTAGAGGACGGTGACACACTGCTCTCAAACAACGCCGAGAAATACCGTCTGCGGGCCGCCGACCTGTACTACGGCATCATCGGCATGCGCATTGCCGAACAGTTAGGCATGGGCTACTCCTACCCGGGCAGCATGCAGGTGTATGCTCCCGTCAGACAGGGACAGCTCAACATGGCCGACCCCTCGCAGGGCTTCGTCACCGACGAGCTCTACTCGCCCGACGCGCTGTTCTGCGTCCGTCAGGGCAAGTACGACGGCAAGTACGTGCTGACGCACATCGACTTTGCCCGTCGGCTCTTCGACCAGCAGGGACAGCTGTCGTCCTTAGAGCTGCGACTGAAGGAGGGCAGCAACTTCGATGCCACCAAGAAACAGATACAAGCCATCGTGGGCAGCAAATACAAGGTTCAGGACCGCTTCGAACAGCAGGACGACACGTTTAAGATCATGAAGATTGAGAAGCTCATGGCCTACCTCTTCCTCACGTTCATACTCATCGTGGCGTCGTTCAACATCATCGGCTCGCTCTCCATGCTCATCATCGACAAGAAAGACGACGTGGTCACCCTGCGTAACCTCGGTGCCTCCGACCGCCAGATAACGCGTATCTTCCTCTTCGAGGGCCGGCTCATTTCTGCCCTCGGTGCCGTCATCGGCATCCTCGTCGGCCTGCTACTCTGCTGGCTTCAGCAGACCTACGGTCTGGTCAGCTTAGGGCGTTCCAGCGAGTCCTTCGTCATCAATGCCTATCCGGTCAGCGTGCATCCCTGGGACATTGTCCTTGTCTTCGTCACCGTGTTAGCCGTCGGTTTCCTCAGCGTCTGGTATCCCGTGCGCTACTTTGCCAAGCGCCTCTTGGCGTAACACTATATTAAATTAAGTTCGCGCACGCGCGCGAACATAATTTACCATTACTTCTGATTACTCTGATTATTCCGATTACTCTGATTACTCAGATTACTCTGATTACTCTGATTATTCTGATTATTCCGATTACTCTGATCCATAAATTTCCAAAAATTTCACTTTCTGCCCACAAAGATACTAATATTTTTCGAAACTTTTACCCGAAACTTTTTGCTTTTCTACATTTTCTTCGTACCTTTGCGCTCGATGCCAGTCTCTAACAAGGGTGGGCATCGGAGACATTTTGGTAAATAACTGAGAGACGACATGTCTGTTCTTGTTAAATGAAACGTGAGAAACTTCAAAAGCAAGCAAGAAGGCATAGGGGGTCTCCACGCGATAGCGTGGGCTGGCATCACTATATCTTTTTGCTTAGGTAAATCTCACGACCTCATTTAGAAGATATGGAAAGAGAACGACAGTTCACGTTTTTCTCATCTATATATATTGTATGAGACGATGCGTTTAACAAATGTAATAATAGTACTGACGATGGCACTGCTCTGCCATCACACACCTTCCGTAGCCGCCGACAACGACAGCACCAACTGGAAAAACCTTCCGTTAGACGAACTCTACAGGCAGGCCGACTACGACCTGATGCTCAGCGGACAGTTAGACAGTGCCAACATGATTCTGACACACATCTGCCGCTACAACAAGCACAACATGCAGGCACTGAACGCCGCCGAACGCAAGATTGTGGCACTCAGCTACTACCGCAAGGCCATGATTGAGGGCTATGCACTCATTGACTACAACAAGTGCATTCACACCCTCATTGACGGCATGGAGCTCTGCGAGGACGACACACTGCGCTTCCGCATGGATCAGGTGTTAGAGGTGGTGCTGGTGGGCTATGCCACCGTCATTCCCACCGACGAAAACCAGCAGCTGGCACACGAAATGGCCACCGCGAACTTCAAGACCGCCAACCGCCTCAACCTCGAGGATGACATCAACGCCGGCTACTTCAACCTCTTCCCCTTCGGCATCGGGAAGCAATGGCGCAAGCAGAACCGCTGGGCCACCG
>Ga0310691_10004438_pt1 | contig 15828 bp, 21 predicted proteins | sample 176DNAGHGlowgp2_FD_203887 | JGI IMG/M metagenome (GOLD analysis project Ga0310691, IMG submission 203887) | Sheep rumen microbial communities from Palmerston North, Manawatu-Wanganui, New Zealand - 1766 DNA GHGlow gp2 (v2) (version 2) | ecosystem: Host-associated > Mammals > Digestive system >...
ATGGTAATTATGGAAGAGATAATTATGGTAGACGTGGATATGACATGAGATATCGTGGCGATGAAGAAATAGATAGAATGTCTGGTGAATATGGAAGATATATGGAAAATCGCAATAGATATGGTGCTAGCGAAGAAACAGACAAATCATTTCATTACATGATAAAAGCACTTGAAGATTTTATTATGGTATTGCATGAAGAAGCTGATACACCGAAACAAAAACAAATGCTTAATGAAACATTACAAAGAAGTATGAGATAAATATGGCTTATAGATATTATAATGCCAACCCACTAAAAAGATATACCCCAGACTGTGTTATTAGGGCAATATCGTGTGCAACCAATAAACCTTGGGACTATGTTTATGATTACCTAAGTGATATAGCACAATATGAGGGAACTTTATTTGATAAGAGAGAATTTGTTAGAGACTATTTAGATAGAACATATAAACGATTGGACGGGTTACATGGTAGTGTAGGTTATATATCTTCATTATTTCCTAACAATATACTTTTAATTACAATGAACGGACATATTGTTTGCTCTAAAAATGGTGTAATATATGATACATTTGATTGTCGAGATAGACAAGTTGAATATGTTTGGTTAATTAAATAAAAGGCATTTTGCCTTTTTTTATTTGTATGTTATAATATATTTGGTGGTAACATGAAAATTGCAATTGATAAAAATAGTTTAACTGCAATTAAAAAAGACGGCAATGAATATATATATTTGTTTGATAAAGAACCACTTGATGACTTGTTAAAGACAAAATTGCATTGTATTAGATATGATAAGTGTGATTTTGTAGATATTAATTTAACTGAATATGATGTCGATTGTATAAAGAAAGCAAAAATTACAGATAAAGATTATGATAAAATTGAAAAGATAGATTATAAGATAGGAATTATTATACCTAATTATAATTATGCACACACAATTGATAAATGTTTAAATTCAATTGCAAATCAAACATATAAAAATTACGAAGTTATATTTATTGATGATATGAGTACAGATAATTCTGTTGATATTGCTTATAAATATGTTGAAAAATTAACTGATATTACCATTGTAAAATTAAAACAAAAAAGATATAATGGTGGGGCGAGAAATGAGGGCTATTTATATTTAAGCGATAATGTTGATTATGTTTGGTATGTTGATAGTGATGACTGGTTATATGATGAATATGCGCTAGAAAAGATAAATAATAGGTTACAAACAAAACCAGATGTATTATTTGTTGGTATGGCTAGCTATAAGAATAATAAATTAAAAATATGCCATACGCCTGAATATAAAGACAAATATGAAGCTATACAAGGTTGGTCAGGTAGTTGCGGAAAAGTTATTAAAAAGAACTTAGCAACTAGACAAGAATGTCTTTATAATGAAGGTACACTTAAAGAAGATAAAAACCAACATTGCAAAATATGTATTTATATGAATGATTTTAAATTATTACAAGAGCCTGTGTATGTTTGGAACCAACAAAACACTAAATCAATAACAACAATAAGAGAAAAAGTAATATGGGGAACAAGCACAATAAGACATTATGCTGATACATTACAGTTAGCATTAAGTGTTAAGGGAAAAGACGCAATAATAGATAAAATATTAGAGGAAAGAGTTAAAAAATGTAAAGCAGAAATGGATAGTGGAAGGGATAGGCAATGGTAAATGAAATATATAATTTTAAGTGATGGAATGCCAGAAGGATTTAAAATGCCTAGACAATTGTGCTTAATAAATGGAGAGCCAATAATAAAAAGGACAATAAGACTTTTAAAAGAAAATGGAATTACAGATATTATAATAACGTCACACGATAAAAGGTTTGATAATTTAGGTGTAGAAAGATATGAGCCTAAGTATAACGATTGGAATTACAAAAGCAAAACTGGATATTGGTTAAGTGCGTTTCCAATAGAATTATTAAATCAACCTATCACATTTTTGTTTGGTGATGTTTATTACAGTGAAAACGCAATAAAGATAATAGTCAATACAGAAGCAAAAGAAAATTTATTTTTTTGCACCTATGAAAACAAAGATGAAAAATATATAAAGCATCATGACGAGCCGTTGGCATATAAAGTAGTTGATTATGTAATGTTTAAAGAACATATTGATAGAGTTAAAACATTAAAAGATGAAGGCAAATGTTGTAGGGAACCAATTGTGTGGGAATTATATAGAAGTATGAATAATCAAGACATAAATACTCATGCAATGACTAACAATTATATAGCTATCAATGACGAAAGTTGTGATATTGATACTTTTAATGATATAATAAATTTGGAGAAAAAAATAGGAGGAATTAAAATGATTAAAGTAGAAGTTATTGAAAAATTTACATTAGCAGATTACAAAAAATTAAAAAATGTTGAAAAGGTAATGACAAGACAAGAAAATGAATTTGGTGTTGGAGATACTTTTGAATGTGATAAAGAAATGGCTGATTATTTGACTGGCAATAATGCTTTCAAAAAAGAAGTTGTTAAAGTTATTGAGGTTAAACCTGAAAAAGAAAAAACAATTAAATTAGATAAAGAAGATTTAACAAATGCTTATTTAGATGACAAACCAATTAAACCTAAAAAGAAAAGAACAAGTAAGAAATAGTCTTTTTGACTATTTTTTTTATTTATGCTATTATTTATGTAGAGTTGGAAACAGCTTATATCTTAACACTCGTGGACGAGACCACGAAAAAAAGCGAAGGGAGAGATAATATAATGCGTGAATTTTTGAAAGGACTTGATTTAGACAAAGAAACAATTGACACAATCATGGCGGAACATGGTAAACATTTAACGGGATTAAAAGAGAAAAATAATGAATATGAAGAAAAAATCAAAGGTTATGAAAAACAAATTAACGAGTTAAATGGAACAATTGAAGAGGATAAAAAGTCTTTGGAAAATTTACAAAATGTAACAAATGAAAACAAAGATTTAAAAGCTCAAATTCAAATGAGTGATAGCAATGTTAAAAAGGAATTTAGTAAATTTGTTACAAGTGAAGTTATGTCAAATGTAAATGATGACACAGACTTCAAAACAGCACTTGAAAGCTACAAAAAAGAAAATCCACAATATTTTGGAGATACAGTAGTTAAGAAAGTGCAAAGTTCACCAGTTTTAAATGGTGGACAACAACCAACAAGCACTAATGATATTATGAATGATATTTTAAGAAGTGCTACACAAAAATAAAAAAAAGAAGGAGAGATAAAATGGCAGGTATAGTTAGAAATGACGTTGACGCTCTAATAGAAACTCAAGTTGCTAATGAAATATTTGAGGGAACTGTTAGACAATCAAAAGCATTGTCAATGTTAAAAAGATTACCAAACGCAACTAGTGATAAAACAAAAATTAGAGTTTTAGATTCACTACCAGTTGCATATTTCGTTGATGAAACAACAGACAACGGAAGAAAAAATATTACAAAATTAGCTTGGGACAAAAAATTTATTAATATTGCTGAATTAGCAGTAATCGTTCCAATAAAAGAAAACTTATTAAATGATAGTTCAATTGATATTTGGGCTACTGTAAGACCAAGAGTTGAGGAAGCATTTGCAAAGAAAATAGATAAAGCTATATTCTTTGGAACTGATAAACCAACTGATTGGAGAAAAGGACTTGTTCCATCAGTTATTGATGCTGGAGCAGAAGTTGATGAAACTGGACATCTTTACAGTGACATCAATGATGTTATGACTAAAGTTGAAGAAAGTGGATATGAAGTTAATGGTATCTTAGGTGGTGTTGGATTAAAAGGTAAATTCCGTATGATGACTGACACAACTGGACAACCATTAAATACAACAGAAATTGGTTCTGTAAGAAGAGAATTTGTAGACAATGGTGCTTGGGATAAAACAGCTTCTACATTAGTTGCTGGTGACTTCACTCAAGCAGTATATGCTATAAGACAAGATATTACTTATAAAGTATTAACAGAAGCAGTTATTCAAGATCCATCAGATGGTTCTATACTTTATAACTTAGCACAAGATGATATGGTTGCATTGCGTGTAGTTATGAGACTTGGATGGGAAATTCCTAACCCAGTTAATGCAGAAAACGAAACTGAAGCTAGATTCCCATTTGCAAGCTTAAAACCAGAAGGAACAGTAAGTTTATAATTTAGATAAAGGAGGGCATTATGGAATTTAGTGGACAATACCTAACGTATGAACAATATAAGGCTTTGGGTGGCACTTTAGACCGAATGCCTTTTGAACTATTAGAATACGAAACTAGAAAAAGAATTGACGAAAGAACTCAAAATCGTTTAAAAAATATTGAAGATATTCCACAAGAAGTAAAAATGTGTATGTTTAAATTAATGGGTGTTATGTCAAGTTATGATGAGGGGCTTGATACCGTAAGTAGAAATATTGCCAGTGAAAATACGGACGGGTATAGCGTAAGCTATGTTACTGGTAGTCAAATACAAGAGGTATTAAAAACCAAAAATAAAGAACTTGACGATATCATAATGACGTATTTAAACGGTGTTATAGTTAATAATGAACATATATTATTTTTAGGAGTAAATTAATGTTAGTAAATAATAGCGTAACAATTTATCATAAGATGTTTGATAAAAATGAGCGAATTGAAAAGTGGATTAGATTTAATTATGATAAAGTTTGGTTTTTTGGAGGTAGGGGTGCTGGAATAAATAAAGGTTATGACAATGCTAATGATGTGGAGATAAGAATATTTTATAAATTGAATGAAAATTTGAATATAAAAGCGTTTAGTATTGGAGACATTATTGTAAAAGGCACTGTTACTGATGATATAAATACACAACAAGATTTAAAAGGATATGAAGTTTATAATATTACAAGTATTAATGATAATACATTTGGTACAAATCCACATATTCATATTGGAGGCAAATGATGGCAATTAGAATTAATTCACTTGAAAAAATTAAAAAAAGATTAAATATTGAAGATGGTGGAAAAGCACATAGTTTTTTTATTAATTTGTGTTATAAAAAGATGGATAAATTTGTTCCAATGAGTGCTAAAGAAAGCGCTGGAAATTTAAGAACAATAGTTGATATTAATACAAATAGTATAACATATCAAAGCCCTTATGCTAGTTATCAATATTTTGGCAAAAGAAAAGACAGAAGTCACGTTGTCAAAAATTATACTACACCCGGCACTGGTACATATTGGGATAAAAAAATGAAATCAGCACATATGCAAGAAATTGTAAAAGAAGTAGGAAACTATGTTAAAACACACGGAGGTGGCAAATAATGGATTATTCAAATAAAAGAATTGCCAAATTGCGTGATTATTTGTTTAATATAATTGATACTCTTATAACAGATAATGACGAATATCAAATTAATACTAATATGTTAAGTAATGATATAAACAATTATTCGCTTGATAAAATTCCAACAGAAACGACAGTTGAAAGATGGATAACAGGTATTGAGATACATAGAGACGTGTTTTCCTTTAGAAGTCGTATGGCTTATTCTCAAGATGTTATTAACAATCTTTCAAACATAGGTTTTTTTGAAAATTTTGAATCAAAAATTTATTCTAATAATGACGAGGGCATATTGCCTGAAATTGATGGTATTCAAGAAATAAAATGTTTGAATTGTGGAACGATGAATTTTGCTGAAACAAATACAGCAGAATTTGACATTCAGATTCAAATTACATATAGATATAAACCAACAAATAATTAGTAAGTTTATAAGTAAAGGAGGAATAAGATGGCAGCAATTGATATGAGCAAATTAATACCTGAAGATTTAACAAAGTTAGACAGAGATAATTCATTAGTAACATTTTTAGATGTTACTCCATCAGCTCAAACAATGGACCTAGAAATTTTAGGTATCGGAATTACAGATTATGGAATTAGTTTGACGAGTATTTAATACTCAATAGGCTGGTATTAGAGAAATCTAATATAATAACGACCTCGTGAAAACGGTGAAACTCTTACTGGGTAATGCCAAAGACAATACCGTGCCAAGCCTAGAAATAGGAAGGTGTAACGACTATTCCCATAAGGGAAGTACAATCAAGTGATTGGAAGTGCGAGGATTCTAAACAAGTAAAGTTGTAGAATAAGAGATAGTCTGCTCTTTATAGAAATATAAAGCAGTTCGTAAGAGAACGCATATAAATTAACGACTTATATGGAACATTAAGGACAATCCACAAGTTGAACAAGAAAAATGGATAATTGAGAAGAACGCCAGAAACATACACGAAAGCAATCAAAAACAAGGAAGTGTTTCTCAAACAGCTCACTTAGGAGACCCTGTATTTGAGTTTGTTGCAGCAGGTAGAGACGTATTAAATTATAAAACACATATTGTTGATGTTGATATATTTGCTGGTGAAGGTGGAGTTTATCCTGCAACAAAAACTGATGGTTTAATTGCAATAACTCAATTTATGAATGAAAATGCAGTTGTAGAATATGATTTGTATTATGATGGTGATCCTGTAAAAGGAACTGTAACATTTGATGGCACTACCGGTAAACCAACATTTACTGAAACAACAAGTTTATAAGAACCTTTAGAGGGTTGAAGGGATTAGCCCTTTAACCTTCTTTTATTTTTAATAGAAAGTGAGATGTGAATAATAATGACAGAAAATTATATTCAATTAAACAAAAGTAATATTATAAGATTAGGAATAAGAACAGCTGATGGAAAGGAAACTGGTGAATTTTTAGAATTTGATTTTGAAGATTTAGAGTTACCTTTAAGATATCAAGAGTTGTTAGAAAAGGATAAAAAAAATAGAGAATGGGCTAGAAATCAAATAAGAATAATTGAAAAGAGAGAAGATGTAAAAGGAAAAAAACTTTTTTCTAAAAATCAAGAGGACGAAATTAAGGTTGTAAATGAATTTTTTAAAAAAGAAGTAGAAGTATATAATATGTTTTTAGGCGAAAATGGTGTTCAAAAGCTTTTGAATGGCAGAAAGTTAGGTTGGACTACGTTGGACGAAATAGATGAATTAATTGAAAAATATATTTCACCACATATAAAAACGAGTCAGGAAAGCATTGAAAAGAAAATAAAAGAAAAATATGGCAAAGCGACAAAAAGAAATGAAGAAGTATTAAAATGAAATACCCTGAATATGCAGAAGTAGAAGATAAAAAATATAAAATTAATACAGATTTTAGAGTTGCTATTGAATGCAATAGAGTTGCTGAAGATGAAACAATAGGAGATTATGAGCGTAGTTTAGCTGTTATTTATCTACTTTTTGGTGATGATGGTTTAAACACGCCACAGCACTATGAAAAGTTGCTAGAATTGGCTAAAAAATATCTTTTATGTGGTAAAGAAAAAGTAGCTAATACTGATGAAAAACCTGACATAGATTATATACAAGATATGGATTTTATAGAAGCAAGTTTTATGAGTGATTATCATATGGATTTATCTGAAGAAAATATGCACTGGTGGAAATTTTTCAACTTGTTAAATGGACTTTCTAACAGTGAATTAGGTAACAGTTGTGTTTTAAATAGAATTAGAAATTTAAGAAATATGAATCCAAATGATATTAAAGATAAAAAGGAAAGAGATAAATTAATAAAATTACAAAAACAATTTGCTTTAAAGAAAAATCAAAAGAAAAAGAAACCAACAGAGAAAGAAAAACAAAGTGCCTCTGAATTTTTAAGAATGCTTAAAAATAGAAAGGAGTGATAATGTGAGTGAAGTTGATGGCTGGATTACAATTGGAACTAAATTGACTACAAAAGATTTAGAAAAGCAATATAACCAACTTACAAGAGAATTAGAAAAAAAACAACAAGAAGCTGAAAAATACACTCAAATAAAATCAAAATTAGATGTTGATATACAAGAATACGAAAAACAAAAACAATTAATTGAAGAATCTACAAATAAAACATTAGAGCAAGCACAAACGCAAGAACAAGTTAATTGGGTTCTTGAAAATGAAAAAATGAGTTTAGAAGATTTAAACACAAAATATTCTTCACAAATTGAAAAAAATTCTGAAATTAATCAAAAAATAAACGAAAATGCTAAAAGTCAAGAAAATTTAAGAAAAAAAATTTCAGATACTAATAACGAATTAAATAAATCACGAAGCTTTTCAGGTATAAAGGGTGCAATTGATAATATAGGCAAATCAGTAGAAGGTGTTACAAACAAAGTTATTCGATGGGGATTGGCTATTTTTGGAATAAGAAGTGCTTATATGTTTGTAAGGCAAGCAATGAGTACATTAAGTCAATATAATGAACAATTGGCTTCTAATTTACAATATATTAGATTTGCTCTTGCTACAGCTTTAGAACCTATAATTATTAGAATTGTTGAATGGGTTTATAAATTATTATCATTAGTTGGAACTATTATTAAATTATTAACTGGTTATGATATTTTTAAAAATTCTGGAGTTGATAAATACCAAAAAGCAACTGCTGGAGCTTCTAAAAATTTAGCGAGTGGTGCTAAGTCAGCAAAAGAAATAAATAAACAATTAGCCGGATTTGATGAAATGAATATATTGTCAGACAATTCATCTGCTGGAACTGGTGGTGCTGGCGGTGCTGGTGGTGGTGCTAGCGGTACTTTACCAAATTTAAAATTAGATTCAAATATGAAATTACCAAAATGGATGAAAGAATTGTTAGGATATGGTGATAAATTAATTGCAATTATTTTAGGAATAGCTGGAGCTTTAAAATTATTACAATTAGGTTTTATAAAACCTGACCAATTTTTTGGATTTGCTTTAGGAATCGGTGGTATTGTTTATGCTATTGAAGGCTTAATAAAATATTTAAAAGACCCTTCATGGAAAAATTTTGGACAAATTATACAAGGTATTGGAATTGCAATTATAGGTATCGGTGGAACTCTTTTTGGACTACCAGCTATTGTTGCAGGCGTGGCTGTTTTAATAGTTGGAATTGTTATAGCAAATTGGAAAAAAATAAAAGATGTATTAGATACAGCGATAAATTGGCTAACAACCCAAATGAATAATGTTAAAGATAAATATGGATATTTTGCTGGACTAATTGTTCAAGGCGTAAGAGACCAAGTTAAAAACATAAAAACATCATTGGATACAATTTTTAAATCTGCAAGAAATATTTTAGATAATATAATTAGCTTTTTTAGGAATGTATTTACAGGTAATTGGAAAGGTGCATGGCAAAACATTGTTAATATCGCAAAAAGTGTATTTGAAATTCTTATAACATCAATTACATTTAAGTTAAAAACTATAAAAAATGTTCTTACATCAACTTTTGGTGTTATTGGAGATGTTATAAGTGGAATTATAAAAGGTGCAATAAACCTTGTATTTAGATATATCGAAAATAAAATAAACACTGCAATTGGTTTGTTTAATGGAGTTTTGTCTGCAGTAAACAAATTACCGGGTGTAAGCATAAGCAAAATTGGTAAAGTTTCACTTCCGAGACTTGCTCAAGGTGGTATTGTTAATAATCCGGGTCCGGGTGTTATGATGGGAAGTTATGTTGCCGGTGAAAGAGGACCAGAAGCCGTATTACCATTAACTGACGATACATTACAAAGACTTGCTAATATGATGCCAATAACCGTTCATGTAACAAATTCAATGAATGGTAGAGTAATATCAAGAGAAATACAGAAAGTGCAAAATCAAAGTAATTTTGCGATGAATAGATAAGGTGGTGTTAGTTAGTGTTTATAAATAAAAATAGTATAATAATTGACGGTGTTAATATGGGGCAATATATTACGGAAGCCAAATTTGGCTATAATAAGTTGTGGTCGTCAGACAGTGGTAGAAATTTATCCGGAACCCAGTCAGGAACACTTGTTGGAATTTTTGTTAAAATAATACTTGAATTTAGAAAATTATCAAAAGCTGAATTAGAAATAATAGCACCAATTCTTGATAGACCTTATCAAAATGTTACTTATTATGACCCATATAAGAAAGCAAATATTACAATGCGAACTTATACTGGTGATTATGAAATAAGTAATAAAAATATAATAACTGGTAGTAGTAAGAATGCTGGTTTTAGTTGCTCATTTATAGCAGTTAGTAAGAGGGTGTAATATGAGAACACATACAAACGATTTTAAAGAAGAATTAAAGGTGTTTGGTAGGCAAATACAAGGAAAGATAATTTATTATCCTAGTTTTAATTTAATTAGTGAAAGTGAAGATAATATACTTAGTGAAAGCGATTTGCAATTAATATCAGAACAAGCTAATTACAATGACCCAATTGAAATAAATGAGGATGATATATTTTCAATTAGCATTATTAAAAATGGTAATTTATTACAGAGCCTTATGAAAGAATTTGATTTTGAAGCCAAAGTTGAATTTAATATAGGCTCTGTGGTAAATCCACAGTTTGGGTTACTAGTTAACGAAGATTATGAGTACTTAAATTATGGCAATTACATTATTAATTCAAAAGAATATAATATTGATACTGATACTTGGAGTTATGTTTGTTATGATAAAATGTTATTTTCAATGGTTAAATATAAAGGAATACAAAATGCTATTTTTCCAATAACTGTTAAACAATATCTTCAAAAATTATGTGAAAAGGTAGGTTTGGAGCTTTCAAACAAGAATTTTATTAATGAAAATTATTATATCTATGATGATTATTACAAAAATAAAAATATGACAATTAGAGATATATTTGATGAAATTTCAAAAGTTGTAGGTGGAAATTTATTAATTAATGATGATGATAAAGTTGAAATTGGTTTTGTTAAAAATACTATTGGAAAAAATATTTTTGATTTAGAAACTTTTTTTAATAACTGTTCTGCTGCAAGATGTACAAAAGAATTAGTAGATAATGGAATTAAAATAAGTTTTAATGCTGGAACTGATTGTTGGGTTGGAGATGCAGTAAGAAATGGCTCTACAATTACAGATACTATTAAAAATACTTGTATAGCAATTCAACCATTAACAGAATATGTATTATCAATTTCATCAATGCCAAGATGCTATATAAGTTATTTAGATAATGATTACATTCCTATTAATCAAGATTATATTTCAATTCCAAGTAGTTACACACAAACATCTTATAATTTTACAACTCCTGATAATGCTAAATATGTTTTGTTTAGGTTTGGAATAAGAAATAATAATTATACAGAATGGACTTTTTCTAATATACAATTAGAAGAAGGGAATACTGCAACTTCTTATGAAGAATATGGTTTAGATAAAATAAATGGCGAATATTTAAAAGACACAGATGTTAGAATAAGTAATAAAATTGGTCCTGTAAATAGTGTGGCAATTTATGATAGTGAAAATAACAATCAATATATTATAGAAGATAATACATTAATTAAACAAGATGGATTATCAAGAATAACAATAACTGATAATGCAATAGCACTTAATGGAAATACAGAAGAAATTGCAGACAATATATTTGATGAATTAAAAGGCTTATATTATTATCAAAATGATGTTACAACAACTGGTGTTTGTTATTATGACTTTTTAGATTTATTTAACATAGAAGCAAGAGGCACAATTTATCAATGTTTACTTTTAAATAATGAAATAACAATTAGTCAAGGTATCGAAGAACATATATTCACAGAAAATTTTGAGGAAAAAGAAACAAATACAACTGAATATACTACTTCAACAATCACTAATAAAGAACTTTCAATGAAATCAAATCAGCAAGATGAAAAATTAAAAAACAAAGTTGAAAAAGACGGTATTATAAGTGCTATAAATCAAAGCCCAGAAGCAATACAAATTCAAGCTAACAAATTATCCTTTACTGGTGCTACTATTGATATGTCAGCTGACAATGTAAAAATACAAGGTAATAATTTAAAAATAGATAGTTCTGGTATTATTGAGTTAAATGACGATAGTGCTGAAAGCGCTTTAACTTCTACAGATCCAACAAGTGCATATATAATAAATAGTAAATATCAAGTTGAAACACAAGGAAATATTGAAAATTTAAGTTTTAAAAATCAAATATTTGCAGACGGAACAAAAGCGGAAGTAGTTGATTCTTGGGAATATAATGGTGAAGTAGGAAGTTTTATTCAAGGTATAAAACAATTTCTTTATTCACAGCCAAGATTAATTTTATATAGTCAATCTTCTGATTATGATGTTTCAACACAAACAGGACAATATAATGATTTATGGTTGGGATTAAATAGTATATCATATAATTCTTATAATAATGGAGTAAGTTCAACACCGTTATTAATTACTTCAGGTGGTGAAATAACTTGCGTAAGCGTAACACAAACGTCAAAAAAAGAAAGTAAAAAGAATTTTGAAAAAATAACAAATGCAAAAGAAATATTAAATGCAACTGATATTTATAAATATAATTTTAAAGATGAAAATGATGAGGATAAAAAATCAATCGGTTTTGTAATAGGTGATGATTTTAATTATTCACAGGAAATAACATCAAAAAATAATGATGGTGCAAATATTTATTCAATGGTGTCAGTGTTATGGCAAGTAGTTAAAGAACAGCAAGAAGAAATAAAAGAATTAAAGGAGATGATTAAAAATGGCAAATATTAAAGTTAGTGAAATGACCGAAGCAACTAGTTTTGATGATGGCGATTATACAATGATAGTACAAGCTAATCAAAACAAAAAAATTAGCAAGGAAAATATATTCAATGATATAAATACTAATATTGGAGATATAAGTCAATTAGAAACATCTGATAAAACAAGCGTTGTTAATTCAATTAATAGTTTAATGCCTGTTATATTATTTGAGGACACTCAAGGAACAATGGAAAATATAACTTTAAATGATGATATAGCAAATTATAAATATTATGAAATAATATATGCTCGTCAGACTGGTGAAAACGTTTATGGATATAGTTCAATAAAAATGCCAACTACATATTTAACAGATGTTAATTTTATAAATAGTATATATTTAGGTAGAATATTAAGAATTTACTCAGCTAATATAACAATATCTGGAACAACATTAACAAGAAACTATGATAATTATATAAACTTTACCGGAACAAATGCTTTTAATTTTGGATCAGCTATATCATTAGCAATTTATAAAGTAATTGGTTATAAATAAAAAAAGGAGAATAAAAATGAAATTTAAAAATAAAACTTATGATAGATTAAAAACAATATGCTTGATAATATTGCCTGCACTTGCTACCTTTTATGGTAGTTTAGGACAAATATGGAATTTTCCACATACAGAGCAAGTTGTATTAACAATAACAGCTTTTGATACTTTCTTAGGGGCTTGCGTGGGAATTTCTAATATTAATTATAAAAAAGAAATAGGAAAGGAGGAGTAAAATGGTAACTTTATACAAAATTGAAAATACAGAAATAAGACCAGATGCAGAAATAATATCAGCAGAGTTGAGAGGACTTTCAACAGACACAAAGCCTGTTGAAATGGGAGACAGAAAAATAGGAAATGGTTCTGTGTTTATTGAAACAGATACACAAAAATTATATTTCTTTGATGCAGATAGTCAAGAATGGAAAGGAGAATAATATGGATATAACAAGTTATTTATTAGGTAAAAATTCCTCAGGTGGTGGTGGAGGTGGTTCAGACTTAGACTGGACTGCCTTAGGTTTTGAAAAAAGACCAGAAGCTATTGATGATGGATATAATTATGCAAAACAAATAAAAGATAATTGGATACCTGCAGATACTCTATATCAAAAGTTTTATAATGATAAGAAATTAGTATATATGCCTAGCGTTGACACCTCAACAACAATTTCTACAGAAGGAATGTTTTATAATTGTTATGCGTTACAAGAAACAGCTTTTTTAGATACCAAAAATGTAAATCGTATGAATAATATGTTTCGTTCTTGTTATTCATTAGTTAAAGTTCCTTTATTTGATACTTCAGAAGTAACGAATTTTAGTAATATGTTTAACTCTTGTTATAATTTAAAAGAAGTTCCACAATTTAACACATCACAAGCTAATAATTTTAGCAGTATGTTTACTAATTGTAATAATCTAACAACAGTTCCACAACTTGATATATCAAAAGCAACAGCAGGTTCTCAACTTGGTAATATGTTTGGTGGTTGTTACTCTTTAACAAACGAAAGTATAAACAATATACTAGCTATGTGTATAAATGCTACTTCATATACAGGAGGAAAAACACTTTCTAATTTAGGTTTTGATAGCACTCATCAACCAGTTGCAACAATACAAGCGTTGTCAAATTACCAAGCGTTTTTAGACGCAGGTTGGACTATTGGATATTAAGGAGGGATAATATGTTAAAAGGAATAGATGTTTCAAGTCATCAAAGAGAAATAAACTGGGGGAAGGTTAAATCACAAATAGATTTTGCTATAATAAGGCTAGGTTATGGAGATAACATTGAAAGACAAGATGATAGTTACTTTATAAAAAATGTCAATGGGTGTATTAATAACAATATACCCTTTGGCGTATATATTTATTCATATGCTTTAAATTTAGGTGGTAGCGAAAGTATACAAAGCGAGGTTGACCACACTAAAAGAATGTTATCTAAAATATCTAAAAAACCATTTTGCGTTTATATAGATATGGAGGATGCTAGCACTGAAAAATTAGGCAAGACATTATTAACTAATTTTGCTTTAGAATATTGTAAGCAGATTAAAAATGCAGGATATAAAGCTGGTGTATATGCTAATGAAAATTGGTTTAAAAATTTCTTGCAGTGTTCAACAATAGCAAGTTATGGTTATTCAATATGGTGTGCTAAATATAGTGATAGCAAGCCAAATATAACTTCTAATTATGACATATGGCAATATAGTGATAGAGGTCATGTTGATGGTGTAGATGGTAATTGTGATATGAATTACATGTTAAAAGATATTAGAAATGTTACACCTCAACCTACACCAATACCAGTTGATACAAAAGTTAATGTTTATTATCAAGTTGAGACAAAAGAAGATGGTGTATTATCAATGGTCAAAAATTTAGATGATTATGCAGGATGGAAAAATCATGCAATAAGATATTTAGCTATTAAGGTTGATAAAGGAAGTATTAAATATAGAGTTACAACCATACATGGAAAAACATTAGGTTGGGTAACTCAATGTAATATTAGAGATCATAGAAATGGTTGTGCTGGTAATGGAGAACCAATTTCAACGGTTGAAGTATATTACTATACTCCAAATAATATTAGACCATACAAAAAGGCTAAATATAAAGTCAATGATTATTCATGGCAATATGATTTAGAAAAAGGTAAAGGACAAGATGGTTATGCGGGTGTTAAAGGTAAAGTAGCAACTAAATTTCAAATTGAAATTGTATAAAAGGTTAGGAATTAAACCTAATCCTTTTTTATTTGCTATTTTTAAGTGCTTTTTAGCAATGTTTATATCAAACTAGAGTAATTATACCATAAAGTATAAAAAGTCTCTTAAAATCAAAATAAATAGTTAATAACAAGAATATTAAAAAAGTATTAAAAAAGTATTGACTTTTTATAAACCATAATTTACAATTTATTTAGATAGGAGGTGATAAGATGAAAGGGGAATATTTAGAATTGGACGAAAAACTTATAAAAAGAATAGAAGAAATAACTAATACAGATTATGACTTTAAAGATTGCAAAGTCATAGCTGAAAATTGTATAAGCATTATTGAAGATTTAATAACTGAATATGATAATTTAATGAGCGAATATGATGATTTTGAAACTTATGTTGAAGATAATTA
>Ga0310691_10004443_pt1 | contig 15822 bp, 32 predicted proteins | sample 176DNAGHGlowgp2_FD_203887 | JGI IMG/M metagenome (GOLD analysis project Ga0310691, IMG submission 203887) | Sheep rumen microbial communities from Palmerston North, Manawatu-Wanganui, New Zealand - 1766 DNA GHGlow gp2 (v2) (version 2) | ecosystem: Host-associated > Mammals > Digestive system >...
TAAAGGAAGACATATCTTGGTAGTAACTGAGTACCATATTCTTTTACAGGTTTATATTGTTTGTTTACGTATATGGTATCAGTCTTACCTATAACTTTCGATTGTGCATTAAGTTTTGAGATCTCCTGCTTTTGGTGTAAATAACCAAAGCATAGGATAATAGTAATCCCAAGTAACAAGAATGTTGCAATTTTGTATTTCATCGCTTTTACGTGTATATATGCGTGTACGTATACGCTATAATTCTTACTTTCTTACTAGATATACTTTAGTTTATCTAAAGTATATCTATTCTATGTATTTATTAGTTTACTAATAAATCATAGAATTAATAATCTTAATCCTTATAATACGCGTGCGAGGAACTAGTTAGTTTCTAAACAACGTTTGAACCAAATTCCTGTTTCTACGACAGCACCTTTTGCAAATACATTTCTAGCCTTATTCAACCAGTAAATAGGATCATTCTCATCATAGTAAACCTTGAAAGTATCAGGGAATCCCATAATATTTCGAATATCGTTTATTCCTAATGGCCATCCATCAGGTCTAAACTGTCTATCTGCTGGTCTTACAGTAAGAGGAGGTCTATCAGATTCTAACCTATATACTCCAGGAAGAGTAGACATCTTAGCTGTTTTAATAGGCCATTTCTTTTCAGACCTGAAGTCATGAGTCCAAAGGTAGTGTATACGTTTAACTGTAAGGTTTTCCTTCTCTGGCAATTTACGATAATCATACATCGCCAAGATTTTATTTTTCGGCGGCATATAATTATTATTTCCACCATCGAAATAAGGTGCCTCCAGTAAATTTCTAGTTACCTTTGGAGTGTTAACTTGGAATATTCTTTGGAAATTTTCTTTATTAAACTTAGAACTACCTTTTCTAATACCTATAATTAATAACCTTTTCCTTGATGCTTGTGAATTACCAAGGTCAGCCATCGAATGATTATGAAATATAAGGTCATATTTCTTGAAAATTTTCTCCCATACCTCGGTTGGCATTAAGTTTAAAAGCTTAGGTACGTTCTCAAGGAGAAAAACCCCTGGTTTATAAGTCAAAACTGCCTGAATCAAAATGTTAATTGTTCTGTTTGATTCAGGGTTTCCAAGTTCTTTTACCTTTGAAAGCCGCATTGTAGAGCAGCTCCCGCAATCTGGAGAGCCTACTATGATGTCTGGACGCTTCTTTAATTCGAAAAAAGCTGTTTCGAAAGGTATTTTTCCAAAATTTAGTCGCCAATTTTCTTCTTTCTTAGTGTGAAATACCGCTCTTGGCTCCACGTTGCCAAGAATTTTGTAGGATTTGTTATTTAAAAATGGTAGCAGCAAAGCGCCTCCACCTGCTGCTACCCCTAACACTCTAGTTTTTTTCATCTTATCTTAACATTTTGAGATAATATTTCCAAGCAAATTTCTCTCTATACTCATTATACCAGTCTGTATTCTGAGTATTATAAGCTTCTGCTTCTAACGGTATGTGTCTATAAGCAGTTTTGTGGTTCATTTTGTACCAGATCCTGTTCTTTAAGTAGTAATAACAGTAAACTGGTAAGAAACCAACGTACCAAAGTTCCTTCCACTGGAGAGTATGAGTGTACTCATGTCTCTTATAGGCTGGATTTTTAAGGAATTTTTCCTTATCTCTGGTAAAAACTACACCACAAATGTTGATAGCTAAGTATCCAGGAAATGGTATGATCTTATTCTGAATTATTTTCATTTTCTACTGTCTTTAACCATGTTTCTTTTGAGCCAAGAGTGATGATTAAAGATCGTAAACTGTTATAATACGACGGAGAAGTAGCGTATTTCGCTTTATTATTATCAGTGATCTTCAAAGCAAACATTAAAGGCTCATCTCTGTATGGCCAAGCATCGTCATACATCGACTTCTTAAAGATTGAAGTATGGTCTGCAAGGCATTCTGCGAGAGTTTCATAATGACGGAAAGCTCGTTTTACTGTATACTGCCACCGTCCACTGTCTATTTTTATTTTCCTGAGTATCTTATCAGGTGGAGTGAATGTCTTTCTGTCATGTGCAAAGTACTCTTTGGTTTCTACCATATCAGTAGGACCTGTCCATGATCCTTTGGTAATACCAAAAATATTATTCTCTCCAATAGTATGAGCTCCCCATCCTGTTTCTAGGACAGCTTGAGCTGTTACAAAAAGCGGGTGTATCTCTCCACCCATTGCTGCTTGGTAGACCCTTTTAGCAAAGGCCAACTGTTTTTCGTTAACTGCCATAACTTAAATGGTTTATAATAAAATGGATATGAGTATTGCCGAGAACATCTTATACTCGGAGTTCTATATGATATTGTAATAATATAAAATATAGGATTGTATGTACAAAGTAACTGTAAATTGGTACGAAAATTATTGCCAAATAGATGAGAGTTCCGATTTCTATGACGAACTCTTCAACAAATTGGGGCCAATCTATGAGACTTCTAAGGAATATGTAGAAACCCAAATATATAACCTAATCTCTAACCTACCTAGTAACCACTATGGGAAGTTCGAAGATCAAACAGAGGTTATACATAAATATTTAATATAAAAATTTTCATATATCAAAAATTTTTAGTAATTTTGCATAAATAAAAATAAGTATATAAACATTAAACAACAACGACAATGACAAAGCTCAAACTTGAAATGGAAGTTGTCTATGTAGAAGCTAATCTTATCGATAAGACTAAGGTTATCAGAGTAGACAAGGAGAATGGAACTGCTGTTCTTGCTAACGGCATAGTATTAAACAGAGAGATCCTCAAAAAGGGTTACTTTAAAAGAGCTGGCAGAAGATCTGAAGCTAAGGCTTATCTCTATGAACCTGGGAGTGAAGGTTACAAAATCTACGAAGCTTACATCAATCGAGTTCAGTTGATCAACCTCATCCCTGCAATAAAGCAAGAAATAGTGAAGAAGGATATTATGGTTGATCAAGGTTGGCTTAAGGAATTTAGAAGTATCATAGAAAAATTTATAGGACAATGAAAACATTTTGGATCATTATTGCCATAGTATATGGCGTAGCTTTTATCACAGCTCTTAGAACTGCTATAGCATTCTGGTTACACAAAGATAATGATGCTGTTGCTTATATGGCAATGCAACATGGTTTCTTAGCTGGTTTTCTGAAGATTTGGATCATCTATCCGTTCTTCATAATTAAGGATTGTTACAATTCATGGAAAGGCAAGAATTAGTATCTGCTACTCTTGAAGACCTGTTTCCTGGTCATTATACAGAGTTTATAAAAGAGGACCACTCCTATTGGGTGGCTTTTGCTCAAGGAGAAGGTCCTACTGCTGATTTATCAGAAAATAATTGGATTAAATACCGTACTAAATATCCTAAGAGATCTGGTATGGTAACTTGGTTTAAGATTAAGGTCACTTATATTAGAGCTGGAGTAGCATTCTATCAGTTAGAGGACTTCCCTCAGGCTAATGAAACTTATTTCTTATTCGGTAGTATTATGGCTGGTCACCTTATACCTACTCAAATAAACGTTGAGGAATTAACAAAATTTTGGAAAGAGGTAATTGGATTCAAATCAGCTGACTTCAGTAAAACAGTTTGGAATAATTACAATGACTCGATCAAAATTTATACAATATGAAAACGGTAGTATTTGGTACAGCACACTTGGACCATCCTTGGATTCCAGGTAAATGTTCTCCAGACGGAGAATTTAAGGAAGCAGTATTTTCTAGACTTCTTATAAATGAACTAGTTCCAATTATGCAGTCTTATGGGTTTAATACTCTTGTAGATTACCTTGGGCTAGCTCCAGACGGCATTAATATTAAAGCTTATCCTAATGATTGGAAAGAGCAACAAAGGGCAGAGCTTAACTTTAGGGTTAAAAAGGTAAATGAGGTATGTAAACTATACGGTAAAGATAATGTTATATATGTATCCTGTCATGTAAATGCTTCTGGTAATGGTTCATGGATGCCAGCAAATGGTTGGGAAATATTTACATCTCCAGGTAAAACAAAGTCTGATATCCTGGCTACATGTATGTGGAATGCTGCTAATAATTATCTTAAAGATAAAGCAACATTAAGATCAGACTGGTCAGATGGAGACCAGGATAAAGAAGCAAATTATATGGTCCTCACTAAAACTAAATGTCCTGCAGTATTGGTAGAGAATATGTTTATGGATAATATGAAGGACCTAGACTTTATATGTTCAGAAGAAGGTGTTAATCTATTGGATAGGATTATAGTAGAGGGTATATTAAATTATTGGCTTAAGGTATGAAGGTAACAATTATCTTATTAATTGCATCTGTAGCAGCTATGGTAGGAGTAATTGCTGGTATAATATATACGGATAATCAAGAATTAAATGATTATGGCAAATAGAAAAGGTAAAGTATGTAGGTTTACTCCATATCCTAAAGAGGAGAAGAAACCTGACCTTGAGAAGGAGAAAACTAAGTTAGATATCGAAATCCTAAAATCCATTAGGTATAAATTTAAGGATGATAACGAGCTTAGGTTTTATTTCGATAAGATTATCACTAAATTAAATAAGAGTATATGAAAGAATTATCAATAGAAAAAAAGCAAAACGCTATGACGATAATCTAGATGTACATGAGTCAATGTTTGAGATTATGAACCAATCAAAGATTAATATTAAAGCTACAAACGGAGAAAGTATGGAAAATAATGAATTAGTCAAAGCCATCAATAGGTTGGCTGCCGCTTTTGAGACTTTTAATAAGTTATATGCTCATGCTAATGATGTTAGTGCTGAGTTGAGAAAAACTAGAACCCCAGAAAGATTAAGATACTAAAGATTACGTTATCGTTTCTGAGAAACTTTCATAAGCAAATCATTAATTAAGAAGAAATTGACAAATGAACAATGTTTTTATTTCTCCATCAAAGAATGATGAAGTCGTTGAAAACTTTGCCAAAAGCAAGAGGGAGGAATTAGAAAAGATGATTCCTGGCTTTGTCGATGACAGGAAACTTACTGATATTGTGCTGAACTTTTACGATAGAGGAATAAGGGACGGAGCACAAATGATGATTGATCGGGTGACAGAAAATGTTGTGGATGGTATTTGTATATCTAATGGAGCGGGATGTGGAGCATCTATTGAATCATCAGCAGGAATGTTGTTTCTCCAACACAACGCATTCTATGTTGGTGACAAAGTAAAAATTATAATTGTTAGGGAGAAATAGTTATGAAAGGAATGATTATTGGTACAGTAAAAGCTTGTCTTTATATTGGAACACTAATTGGAGTGTATTGGGCATTAAACGGCTTTAAAACACCTGCACAAATTGACATTGTAGGTATTCTGGCAGTTGGTGCGATATTAAGGCATTTTATAGATAAAGAAGAACTAAAGAAATAATTATGACTTGGGAGTTTTGGTTTATTATAGGTGTATTCCTAATCCTTATACTCACTGGGATGTGGTTCTTCCTTGGTGGTGTGAAGAAGGTGAATGAGGAGAAGGAAAAGGTAATGAGGAAATACTTATTTGCTTATAGGATAGTGGGTGATAGTAAAAGCTTGCCTATGGAGTTTCTAGTTAATTGGCAGATAAGTAACTTAGAAAATCATCTGTATCTTTTATATTTAACTCTTGAGGAAGACCTTGATATGGAAAATTATTTGTATAGTGTATGGGTTGACTATATGGGTTGGGAAATTATTTGTATAGATGTGTATATGGTTGAAGGTATGTTTGAAAGAAGGCATAGGATGATAGGTAAGTTTGATATTATTGAAGGTAGGATGTGTTGGTGTCCTTTGGTTTAGGATCTATGAAGCCCTTTAATACGTATAGGAGGTCCAGGTAGTTCTATTCGCTTAGGCGAATTTATGCTGCTTGGGCTTTCTTTTGTGTGTTTTTCGAAATAATATAAGGATGTGTGGTGTGTGCCTGTGTCCTTGTGCTTGTGTGGGATTCCCCTTATCACATATGCCAGACTCCAGGCATCCAGGGTGGGGAACGGTAGACGGCATAGGATTTTATCAAAATAAAAAATAAAGTACACTATTAATTTAAAAATTTTGTGCGCTTAAAATTGATTTTTGCGTTTTTCATTTTTTACTATATAAATAAGGTATGGACAAAAAAAAGGGTGCAAATATTTGCACCCTGAGATAAGATATTATTTTTTATTATATATCTTATATAAAATAATTGTTGTACTTAAACAACAATAAAAAATACCTAATAAAGAAAACATAATTTTAATATATTACTAAATTGTTTTTTATTTCCATAAAAGATAAAACTTTTGTTTCTATATGCTTAAAAATTTCTTTTTCGCTTATATGCTTATTTTGTTTATCTTTTATTTGTCCGTACTTATCAAAAGAGATTATAAGAGTATCAAAGTAAGAAATTAAGTTATTTATTATAATTTCTTGCTTTTCGTCTGGTAGTGCAAAAAATTCGTTTTTCTCAAAAACTAAAAGCAAAAATTTTGCTGCAAATTGTTTCGTACATTTTCCATATTTGGAAATATAACGTACTAACTTTTTTATTTTGTTCATACCTTAAATATTAAAAAAGGTAGTGCAAATTTGCACTACCTTATTAAATTATTTATTGTACTTTTCAAAATTACTAATTGCACCCTGCAAAACTTTTTTTGCTGAATCTTTGCGTAAAGTATCAAAAACGGAAAAATTTACTTTTTCTTCGGTGTAAGTTTCTGCAAAGAATTTTGCAAACTTTTTATAGTTTGCGTCAAATTCTTTTTTGTCCTTTGCACCTGCAAGAAGAGATAAATAATTAATTGCGAGATTTCGCAAAGTACGTCTAATTTTTTTCTCTTCTTTTTCGTCCGTTACACCCTCAAAATAACATTCTTTATAAATGTTACTTTTTGTTGTTTCGTTACTCTTAATTGCGCCGTCTGAATTTGCTAAATTAAGCAAATTTTTTAATGCTGAATTTTTCATTTTTCAAACAATTTAAAATTAAGTTTTTGGTGTTTTTTATTTCTTTAAATTTCTGTTATATTCAGATTATTTATATTTAAATAGGTAGTAACCAAAAAATAACTAACTAAATTTTTTTGTTTCAATATGTAAAAGAACACTTTTTTTTTAATTTTGTACTGCAAAGGTACAGCAAAAATTTTATATTTACAAGAAAAAATAAAAAATATTTTTAGAAATTATTATTTAATTGATTTAAATCAATTTTTGGCAGAAATTTTTATTTTGTGTCAAATTGTCAGTTTTGCAAATTTTGTGCCAAATATCAAAAAATAAAATAAAAATTTTGTGAAAAAATAAAAATTTCTGAAAATTAAAAAATTCTAAAATTTTTGTGAAAATTTGCAAATTAAAAATTTTGGTCAATTTAAAATCCACGCCAGATCCCCACCCGCTTGGTCCGCTATTGACATTACAGGTATGATGGCCACAGATAATTTTATTATGGGCAGGGGCCAGCTGGTACCAATACAATAACTCCTTTAGGCCTTTTCTAATTGCCCGAAAAGAAATCGAAAAAGTCAATAAGATTGGGGCCAGATCGCCTAAATCCTAATCCTAAAATTGGCCACGAGGATTAGCCCGGTTCGAAGTAAGGTTGGCATCTATGATAAGCCTTGGGGTAAGCTTGGGGTTAGGCTATCTGGAAAGTCTGTCGGTTGGGGCGGTAATAAGCTAAATAGCTAGCTATAGATATTACATGAATGGTGGGACACAATAAAGCCCAGGTTATTAGCCTGGGCATGAAGGTTATGAGCAATAGGCTTTGAGTACCGTGAATGTGGTTTTAAGGAAATTGCCGTGGATATCGTGGGACTTTTGGATGTACAAATGATTTGGTTCTAAGGGATCGCAGTCATCCCGATATAGGAGATTTTCGTCGATCAGCTTAGTTAGGCCATGTATGGTGTCATTTGGTAAATCCTGAGCGGATTCAAAGGTGAATCGAAGGTAGCCTTTAGTTTTGTCCTCGTTATCGAAGGTTTCGAACTTGGTGGGATTAAGGAGTTCCCTGACTTGAGCAAGTGATGAGGAATTCCAGTCAGAATCGAGAGCCATGCCGTAGTCTTCATAGGCAAGTGGGCTGAGTAATTTGAGAAATGTGTTCATAATGTTTACCATTGTCCTGTTGTTATGTAATTAATGTGGATTAAATCGTCTGTGATTGTGATAGTTGCCATTTCGCAGGGAGAACTGTTAGCCAGAAGGATAAATGTAACGTTGCATTGATCATGGAGAACGTCCTGAGCATGACCTCCAGTGAGAAGGATATTGCAGAAATCCTGTAGGCATTGATGGTAGGTTTTGTAATATTGGTCCCTCTTGTCGTCTTCCAGGCTTTCGGGATTGCAGTAGAGTCCGTACCCAGTGTAAATGGGAATTGTGTAATGTGACCAAGATGATTCATCTGGATAGGAATCATGTTCTTGGGTATCAACCGGTTTGATGTGTCTCCAGATTGCAAGGAATTCGGAAAGTTTGGAATCCAGATGTTCCTTGAGTGAATCCTGTGTTTCAATGTTAATTGTGATGTTGTGCATAATGTTTGTTATTTAAGTTTGTAATAGGCAGGTGGGTGGGCCCTGCATTATTTATACCCTATTTTATATTTTTGCAAAGGTACAAAAATTATTTTAAATATGCAAATTATTTTATTATTATTTTTAAAATTGTGAGGCCCCACATTGAGGCTTTATTTCCCTACAGGGTTGGGGCCGGAGAGCTTTATTCTATCCTCAAATATTGTCTGAGTGGCCAGACATCTATGTAGACTAATATGGACAGGCCTGTTGGTAAGTTTGGATTTAAATCCAGAGTTTTATTTTAGTTTTACTAGTATTTATATGGTTTGTTAAGTGGAATGTTACTATGATTGAAGGTAAGTTTGGGGCCTAAAAGGCACACATAGTCCGCTTGGGATATTACCTGTATGGTTGCCTTATTTATATACCTAGTAGGGGCCTTATATCCTTAAATCCTAGACCCCTTGGGGCCCCTTTACCACTTATATTATTATATATAATATATACTAATATGGGGCCAACTGGCTTTCGATTTAGGCAATATTGGGTGAAATAGAATCTGGCCATGTAGCTATACTAACGTAACGTAGTTAAGCTATAGCGTGGATTAGCCTTGTGGTAGTATTGCCACTATTGGTTTTGGGGCCTTGTGGGGCATAGTGATCTCCTCCTCCTTTGGGGTACCTCGTGGTATCGAAATCCGACTACCCCCTGTGTATTGTATTAAGTACTATTTGATGTCGGAGTATAGATCAGCTATATTGTAGACCTATGTTTGATACCTACATTGGATTACCTATCAGGTACACCTAAAAGGGAAGGATAAGTAGATATTATATATATATATGGTTAATATATTATGATTATTATCGGTATGTGGTTTGGTTTTTAAATTTGTTTATTTTGGGCGGGTATGCGTTATTAGTTTACACGATTAGATCCAGGTTCTTTAGCCTGGATCATTTTCGTTTGTGGTTAATGATTAGATGTAGCCTTTACTTCCTTGTTTGAGGATGGATGGTATGGTAATAGGTGATATATCATCATCGGTTTCCATATCTTCGATTAAATTAAGGATTTTCTTCCTATAACGATCCTCTGATTCTGTAAGAGGTTTATTTTGAGTATTTTGTTGTTTTAATTGGAGATCTTCGTGGAGGCCATCATTAGCTTCTGTATATAGCTCGATAGAGATCTTATCGCAATCTTGGTTTAGTAAGGCACATTGTACGTATGCACTTAGGTCAGCTTGATTACTGTTCATTATTAACTTCAGATCCTTGTGGTCCATGTGATAATTATTTGCAAGGTCTAGGAGATCCTGCAGTGATAGAGGAAATGATTTCTCTATGTACTTAATATTGGTTCTTTTTGTCATAGTGGTAATGTTTTTATTTGTTTTCTTCTTCGTTATAGAGTTGTTTGTTAATGAATACCTCGAGATTGTTATTACATTGAAGAAGGAGTTGAAGATCATAATCTGAGACAATCTGTATCCTAGTTTCGAGCCTTGATAAGGTATTCTCCATCATCTTTACGAGGTTATTAGCCTGACCTATTCGATTGTAACCTTCTTGGGGTTTGGGATCATATACTGTGATCTCTACCTTGTTGATATTGGTACCTATGAAGGCACTATTGAGATCTTCCCAATTGAGTTGAATTGCCTTGTATTTGGGTTGATCTATTGACGTATTGAGGTTATGTACTGCTACGTAAGCCTTTGGTTCATACATATTGTATTCTCCTTGGTGCTGTATACGTAGGTATGCCTGGAATTCTTTTCTAGTGATAATCATATTATATGTCTTTGATTACTGTTGTGAATATTTTCTTGATTTCTTCGTCGGGTATATCCTGATTCCGAAGGTTTTCCATTATGACATAGAGTTCTTCTCTGGCATTAAATAGGATTTTATGTTCCTCATCTGAGAGAAGTCTTTGGAAATCTATAGTACCATCATGAAATTCTACATTGTCTGGAGTTTCCCATTGTAATGGTGTAGTATCATCTCCTGGATAACCTTCTATGAGGATCTCTGTATCATATGGGAGAACCATTAGGTTTCCTACTGTAACTGGACCTTGATAAGTTTCTTTTGGTTCAGAGAGTAGTTTTACTTGTTTTCTAGCTGGGCAGTATTCAAGTTTTGATACATATACTGAACCTTGTCCACCAAATACTAAGTAGGTGATTGGATTAGATGTGAAGCTTTTACTAAAAGCCTCAGTCAATTGAAATTGTTCGATTGTCATAGTCTGTATAATTTGTTAGGTAAGAAGATTACATTTCCGTATAAGTCCTGAGCATTAGGTCCCAGGATGCCTTTGAGTAGTTTAGAGGCTTTCTCGTTCCTCTTAGAGCCATTGATCATACCTTCTTCGTCGCAGATGAAGTTCATCTTCTTGAAGTCATTGTGATTAGTCCAATGCCTGAGTTGAATTGGTTGAATAAGGCAACCTTCTTTGATTGCATTCCTGATCTCCTCATAGGTAAAGGTTTTACCCTTTGGAGTCAACTCCTGTGTAGTTCCATCTGTTTTAATCAAGGTAGCTTGATTCAGAGGATAAACTGTTCCATTTTCTAAGTCCATATTATTGATGTTTATGATTTGGGTTTGATTCGTACCAATTTGTAGTCTTAACTAGGTTCTCCCTGACCTTTTCGTAGTTAATTACTAGAGAATCTTCGTAGTCAAATCTGTCTGCTAAGTTTAGCATATCTTGATCTTCTACGGCATGCCAATACTGATCGTAGGCATCAATGATTTCTGCCTGGTTATCAATACGAGTTCCCTGCTGCAGAATGTGTAATTCGCAGAAGAGGAGGGAAAGGGCTCCTCCTAAGAGGAAGAAGCCCAGGTTTTCTTTAGTTCTTTTTGTCATGATAGGATATGTTTATTGAAATTGTACTTTACCCGACTTTGAATGAGATTTTGTAGAGGTTGTTACCATAAGCAGTGTAATGATCAAATGAGTCATCCAAGCCTATAGAGTTCTCGTGAATAGTTTTACAAAGGTTTAAGCATTTGTCCTTAGCAGGGCAATTAAAGATGAGGTCCCAATGAGCAATATCATGAGATATGATTACCGTGCAAAGCATGAGTCTAACCTCTGTACCAAGCATAGAGAATTGACTAGGAAGTAATTCCTGACAGATAACATCTTGGATAGCATTTGGATCCAAGTCATTCGTTAGAACTAAGGCATCCTTTAAGATAGGCATTGCCTTAGTTAAATCGGGTTGGAATGTGAAATAGTTGTTGTACATAACTTTTGAAGTTTAAGGAGGTTTCCCTCGGTTTAATACTATTTTTTATATGTGCAAAATTAATAAAAAATTTGCATATATGCAACCTGAATTTAACCTTTCTGTAGCCGAAAGGTTAGTTAGAGTCTGATTCATCTTCTTCATATCCTCCGAATATTTCTTCCCAGCATTCAGGGCATATCCCTGTCATTAGGATCTCCCTTTGATCGGCAGATAGGTTTGGAAATGCTCTCTGGATATTTTTCCCGGCCAGCCAGTCATAATATTGGCTATCATCAACCTCAAGAGTCTGAGGTTTGTGGCAATGTGGGCATATTTTCTCGATTTTCATACGCATTGTCCGTTAATGTATATTACTAGTATGTTTCCAAGTTTTTTGTACTTCTGTAGCAAATATCTTTAGCCTGTCTCGGAGTTCGTAAAGTGGTTTATAATTTTGCGGCTGCTGAGAACCTCCCATCCACTTTAAGAAGCCATTAATGGTCATGTAAGTTGGTATTTCTCCAGTTACTACTAAAAGATATACTTGATCCTCATCCCACTTGATAGAGGCCTCATGGATAAAAGATGCTTCCTTATTAGTGGGCCAGTTAGGTATACATTCGATGGGCTGCGCTATAGTGATTTTACCGTCATCAGTATAGTCGCAAAGGTAGTTGTAAATCTGATGTCCTATTCGCATAATACAAGGGTTTAATTCTTAATGTCATACACTTCAGATAGTACCTGATAGGGGATAACTACCAGGTACTTCCATATAAATTTCAATAGAATCATGGTAAGAATATGTTGTTAGGATATTCTACTGCTGGTTCTGATTCATTCTCCTTGATAATTCCTTTGTCTACCAGTTCATGGTACTTATTCTTGATCCAGTCTACCTTAAGATTAAGTTCTTCTGGATTCTGAGAATAGTACTCCTGGAAGTAAGGTTCTATCCAGTTCTTAATGTCGTCATCATAGTTGATGATCCCGTTGTACTCTAATGCCGTTACGAACAATGAATAATTATCCATTTCGTGAGCTTGATGTTCGGTGATTACAATCTCGTTTACGAGGTAGTTAATAAGTTCTGATCTGTCCATTGTTTAACATTTTATTAAGTTATACATTAGTCTCGGCATCCGCCTGAGGCTGTGAATTCGTGATAAGCTTTCTCATTATAATAGTCTTCAGCTTCAGAATCATCTGTGAGCTTATTGAACTGTCCTTGAGTGTAGTTATTAAAATGAGAAGCATGTGCAATGTCTCCTACCTTGGTTTCTACCCGTGATACCTGAGTGAATTCCTGGATGAACTTATAGGTTTGTTCTCCAGAGCAACCATTAGGATTAAATGTGTAGACTCCAGCTAGTACCATTAATTCGTTCATCCTTTCGTGGCAGTAAGATTGAATACCATAGAGATCTCCATCATAGTATTCAGCTTTGTCGATCTCCTGTTTAACCATACGCATGAGTTGTGCATCTAGAGCATCTAATGCGTTGTAAATAGCTCTACTAATGTTTTCTGCAAGTTGCCTCTTATTGAGGAGGTTTTCAGCAATTTCCAAGTGGATGTTTTCGTTGTGATCCATGTTCTGTTTTGTTTATAGGGTTTATAAATATTATTTTATCGGTGCAAAATTACATATTATTTTTTATATATGCAAATAAAATAATAAAAAATTTAATTTTTGGCTGTGTTAGGATTGTTCTAGAATTCATAGTATTAAGTTTATGCAAACTAGATAGAAGTTAAGAATAAACTCTAGAAAAATGCCCTCTACTTTCGCAAGCAAAGGGCATTGGCAGAAAAGCACAACTTGAGACAGATTTAGATTGTCCCAAAGAAGGCCTCTAACAATTAGAAAAATTCAGCATCGCCTTCGCAGGTTGAGTTGCTATATATGCTAGATAAGTTTTTACCATATAGTTATTATGCACATTGTCTGCTTAATGTATTACTTGTTTAGTTGAGCAAGTAGCTTTTTACGTTTAGCTTCAGGCAAACCTTCAAGAATAGCCTTGATATCTGCCTGGGCCTTGTTGACATCTGCTTCCTCCATGAATTCGATAAAATCATCTTGGTCGATATCAAAAGGTCTGAGGAGAGAGATTATTGTACCTTCTGCCTTCATCTGAGGCAAATACTTCTGTAACAGAGTTTGGCTTGCTCCGTTGTAAATGTCTTGGAAATCCCAGGAGTCATCGTCTAATAGATCTTCTCTGATGTCTACCTTGAGGTCCTTGTTGAAGTTAGAGTTAGCATTCTGTATTCTAAGAATGCACTCTACCATTTTGTTCTCGTTGTTGTTGTCCATAATGTTGTTATTTATAGGGTTTAACTTATTTATTTATCGGTGCAAAATTAATAAAATATTTTTATATATGCAAATCCTATTACAACCAATATGAGCCGTTAGGTTAGAAACTGTTCTGATATAGAGATGGGATCAGGATCAGGTACCTCCTCCTCATAATTATCAAATTCGGGATCTTCTGCATCTTGGTCAATTCTCATCTCTATTTCTCTCCTCATAGCATGTCTCTCCTTTGAGGACATTTCTATTGCACCTTTGTAGTCATCAGTAATTTCATTCAATTCCTGTCGATTTACATTAAAGGTAGAGCCATCATTATCCATGTCCTCATTTGCTACTACAGTTGGGAGTTGTTTTAAATCATAAGCCTGCTCCAAATATTTAGCCTGATCAGCTTTATCTTCAAGATATCCAGCATTTTCAGTAATAAGCTCCATAGCTTCTTCCCTGCTAATGTAGTTATTCTGCTGGACATTATTCTGCTGATTGAGGTTAAATATGTTGACGTTACCTCCTCCACCTGTAAGAGTACGAATAACCTGTTGCAATGAAGCAGAAGTTTCAAGCCTCAATTTAAGAGCCTTATTGAGCTCTGCTGAAATGAAAGGTGTATAATGCCCGTTCTGCGAGGCCTTTAATATATCAACCTGTTGCATTACTTCCATCCTGTCTTCCAGAGCCCATGCCAGTTGCTGGCCAAGCAGACCATTTACAAGATCCTGTTGGATTTCAGGTTGCCATATCTTTGATGTAAGTATATGGTCACGCATATAGATTTGGATATACTCTATGGTAATACCTAAGGTCCTTGCTAAGGTATTTATATCCATAGGTAAATTACCAAACCTACCATTACTCAGGATCCAATTGTGGATAATATAATTATAAAGGGCCTCTTGGTTCTCCTTTGTTTTATTCTGCTGATACTGAAGAGCTAAAGCAGTAGTTCCCATCGGTCTTGGGAATCTATAAAGGTTTTCTCTTTTTGCCATATCTTCCATATAAATAAGCTTTGCGTATGTCTACGTCTTCTCTATATTCTAGCCATTGTAATTTTCTAAGCAGATACATTTCAAGTTCAGGAATCCAAAATACTGCATACCAAGTTCCTTTGCTTGTATGTATAAGGTTGAATGCCTTATCGGAATATAAATCCCGAGTGAAGCATTGCTCTCCGGTTTTAAACGGAAAATCAAGGTAAAGTCTATAAAAAGGCCCTACCTTGAAATGATTACCTCCAAGCTCAAGGATTTCGCTTTCCCTTTTTCGAAGGTTTAATTTTTGTCTTGTCTTCATCGGAATGTAGTTTTTCGGATAAACCTTTTAGAGGTGCCCATTGGGCAGCAGCGATCTTTTTCTTGTGATCAATTTTGTCCTGGACATCCTTGAATAAAGCCTTACGGGACTCTATTATGTAGGAAGCATAGAATACATTCCAGAGGCCTTTAGAGAGAGGCTTTTTGCCAGCCTTCTCAACTTGGGCAGATATCTCATTGAATACCTTTTGAGCTTGGGCAACTTCCTTTTTGAAAGCCCTGTACTTAAGGTACCCAGTACTTGGGTTATAATCGTCAGAATCCCTGAGTGAATCAAGGAAATCAAGGCCAAAGCGTTTGATAAACTCCTGACGATTGAAATTATATCCTGGCTGATCCATTCGGAACAGCTGGCAATATTCTTCAGATGATAGTTTCATTTTCTTCTTGTAGTTTTAAAT
>Ga0310691_10004444_pt1 | contig 15821 bp, 14 predicted proteins | sample 176DNAGHGlowgp2_FD_203887 | JGI IMG/M metagenome (GOLD analysis project Ga0310691, IMG submission 203887) | Sheep rumen microbial communities from Palmerston North, Manawatu-Wanganui, New Zealand - 1766 DNA GHGlow gp2 (v2) (version 2) | ecosystem: Host-associated > Mammals > Digestive system >...
AGGGTCCACATGATGATGGCCGAGAAGAGCAGCGATATGAAGTAGTAGAAGTTCAGGCCACTGCTGTAGTCGTTGAAGATGAAGAAGAACATCAGCGGCATCAGGTACATCATCCACTGCATCATCTTCATCTGCTGTGCCTGCTGACCAATCATCTGGTCACGCTGCTGACGCATGGTCATGTAGCTATAGAGCAAGTTGCTGACGCAGAACAGGATACATGTCAGCGACAGATGGTCGCCGATGCCCCAGATGTGCTTGTCCCAGGTGATGATGGGGTCGAAGGTGGAGAGGTCATCCATCCACAGGAAGCTCTCACCGCGCAGCTGGATGGCATTGGGCACGAAGAAGAACATGGCTATCCAGATAGGCATCTGGATGAGCATGGGCAGACAGCCGCCAAGCGGGCTGACGCCGTACTGCGAGTACATCTGCATCATGGCTTGCTGCTTCTGCATCTGGTCCTCGGGCTTGTCATATTGCTTCGTGGCCTCCTCAAGCTTCGGCTTCAGCACGCGCATCTTGGCACTCGACATGTAGCTCTTCTTCACCATGGGGAAGGTGAGGCCCTTCAGCAGCAAGGTGATGAGAATGAGCACGATGCCCATGCCAAGTCCAAGGGCGGTGAGGCCGTCGAAGACATAGAGCGTGAACCAACGGTTAATCCAGCGCACCAGCCACCAGCCCAGGTAGACCAGGTCCTCGAGGTCCAGGTCGCGGCCAAACTGGCTCTGCTTGTCGATGTTCTTCAGTATCTGGAAGTCGTTGGGACCGAAGTACATCTCAAACGCTGTGGGCTCCGTATGGTTGAACGGTGTCTGCAGGTCGGCGCTGTATGACTTCAGGTAGTGTGTCTCCTTGGTGTGCTGCACGCTGTTGAGGAACGCTCCCTTCTCAAACTGCTTCTGCGGAATGAGCACGGCAGCAAAGAACTGCGTCTTGAAGGCCACCCAGTCCAGGGCCTCCTCGGTTGTCTCAGAGTCGTTGGCGCCCTCGCTCAGGTTGTCAGTGCCGCCGCCAGCCTCCTTGTAAGTCAGTGATGCGTAGCGGTTTTCAAAGTTATAGCCTTTCTCCTGCTGACGGCACGAATCCTTCCACAGCACGTTCATGGTCTTGTGGCCGGGAGCAAAGAGCTGGTCCATGCCCTCGGTCCTGACATTGAAGTGCAACAGGTAGCTGTCACCCAGGTCATAGCTGATGACAATCTTGGCACCGTCGGCACCGGTGGCGGTCATCGTTGCCGTGCGGTCAGTGGTATTCGACGGTGTGAAGTACAGGTCGGCAGTGTTGATAATCTCGTTCTTCGCATTGGCCGGGAAGGCGAAGCTAAGCGCCTGGTCCTTGGCATCGAACAGGGTCACATCGGGGTTGTCCAGACGGTCTTTGTAGCCCAGCACCCTGGCCTTCTTCACCACGCCACCCTTGTTGTAGATGGTCAGCTCAACCTTGTCGTTCTTCAGCACCACCGAGTCGAGCGCCTGGTCCTGCATGGCTGCAAAGAAGGTTCGGGCGCTGTCGGCCTTCAGCTTCTGCGCTGCCATCATGGCGGCATCGACGCTGTCCTTGGGCGCCTCGTTCTCAGCCTTGTTCTCACGGGCCTGAGCGGCGGCGGCCTCGGCGGCGGCCTGTTGCTCGGCGGCCTGCTTCTGGCCCCACATGCTAAAGACTATCAGGACAATGGCAATGAGTACGAAACCAATAAGTGTGTTTTTATTCATCTTGTTTTTCTAAATTTATAATATTGAACGCGCGCGGGTTTCCCCCGGGCAAATTTGGGTGCAAAGGTAGTAAAAAAAGATGGTATTCATACCATATAATCACTTTTTTTAAAGATACGACAGACTTTTTGGATAAAAAATGCGCTGTTTTCAGCAAAAAGCCTTATCTTTGCATCAGTTATGAGAAAACACTTATTAGCATTAGCGGCTGTCGTGGCACTCAGTGCCAGCGCCGCACAGGAGAATGAGCCGGGCAACGGACAGTATTACCGCCTGTTTACGCCACTCACGTTCTATCACTCAGTAGCCGGCGACCAGCTCTCGATGTCGTCGCAGAACGACCAGGTGGCACAGGCCGTCGACAGGGCCTTGATGCACGTCTACCTGAACCGCCCCGACCTGGTGGAGGTGACCGAGACGGAGCAGACAGAGGCCGGCGAGCTGCGCCAGGACCTCATCGACCAGCCCGTGGTGCAGGCCACCACGATGGTTGAGCAGGCCGAGCCCACGCCCGAAGCCCCTGAGGCCGACCCCGTGGAAGTGGTGGTGGAGAAACCCAAGTTCTGGACCCGCAAGGGCGACGGCTATCTGCAGTTCATGCAGAACTATGTGTCAGGCAACTGGTACAAGGGCGGCGAGAGCAACTACTCAGCCGTGGGCAGCCTCACCCTGGAAGCCAACTACGACAACAAGTCGAAATGGAAGTGGGAGAACAAGCTGGAGATGAAGCTGGGATTCCAGACCTCGCGCACCGACACCGTCCACAAGTTCAAGGCTAACGAAGACCTGTTCCGCTACACGGGCAAGGTGGGGCTGCAGGCTGCCAAGAACTGGTACTACACGCTGCAGGTGCTGGCCTACACACAGTTTGCACGCGGCTTCAAGGCCAACAACATCAAGACCTTCTCCGACTTCATGTCGCCGTTCAACTTCAACGTCGGCCTCGGTATGGACTACAAGGTGTCATGGTTTAACAACAAGCTCACCGGCACCATCAACCTCTCACCCTTGGCCATCAACTACCGCTACGTCGACCGCACGGCACTGGCTGCCAGCTTCGGCGTCAAAACCGACAAGCACACACACTCGCTCACCGACTTCGGTTCGCAGGTCACAGCTGCCCTTGAGTGGAAGATTAACGATGTCGTCACATGGAAGTCACGCCTGTACGGCTTCACCAGCTACCACCGTGCCGAGCTGGAGTGGGAAAACACTTTCGCACTGCGTGTGTCGAAGTACATCTCGGCCAACCTCTTCCTCTTCCCACGCTTCGACGACAGCAACGTATGGGACGACGACCTGGGCTATTGGCAGTTCAAAGAGTACTCTTCACTCGGTTTTTCGTATAATTTCTAAACTTTCTTGAAAAAAGTTGCGAAAAAATTTGGTGGGATAAAAAAAAGTGTGTACCTTTGCACCCGCAAAACAGAAACGGATGGCTCCGTAGCTCAACTGAATAGAGCATCTGACTACGGATCAGAAGGTTGTGGGTTTGAATCCCGCCGGAGTCACAAAGAGGCTTGTTACAAGCCTCTTTTTTTTATTCCCGAAAATCAAAGGCATCAACGCACGCATGCAAAGCCATCAAGCCACTGGTACGCCTGGTCTCTACGTCCAAGAAGAACTTCCATTCGAGAATAAAGCGGCACTTTACGAAAATAAAGCGGCACTTTACGAGAATAACTCCATGCCTGGCGAAATTATCTCCATGCCTGGCTGTCATAACTCCATGCCTGGCTGTCGTAAGTCGCGACTTTTCTCGCGTGCGCGCGCGTAGGAAACAACAGATGCGTCTGACAGTAGTCTTTGGGGGCTATCCTATAATCTGCTCAGCATGCTCTTTGGTCTTAATCTGCTTGCCCTGGAAGACCTGTTCGATGATGCCCTCCTCGTTGATGACAAAGGTGGTGCGTATGGTACCCATCGTTTTCTTGCCATACATCGACTTCTCGCCCCAGGCCCCCATGGCTTCCAGCAGGGTGTGGTCCACGTCGGCAATCAGCGGGAAGGGCAGGTTGTGTTTTTCCTTGAACTTCACGTGCGAGGCTGCCGTGTCCTTGCTCACGCCCACCACTTCATAGCCCTTGGCCTGCAGCTCGGCATAGTGGTCGCGCAGGCTGCATGCCTCGGACGTGCAGCCGCTGGTGTTGTCCTTCGGGTAGAAATACAGCACCAGCTTGCGTCCGCGATAATCACTCAGACGGATGTCCCGTCCCTGTTCGTCTTTGCCCAGTACTTCGGGCGCCTTGTCTCCAATGTTCATATTCTGAAATAGTCAAGCACTGCCTTATATTGGTCTTGTGCCGTAAGGCAGGTGTCGGTTAGATAGCCGTTGATGTGTCCCCATTCGCGTAGCCCTCGGTAATAGAACATTTTTAGCTCATCGGTGATAATGAAGGGAACGATGCCGCTGCGCAGGCACTCTTTGAACATGATGAGGCGACCCACACGGCCATTGCCATCTTGGAAAGGGTGTATCCTTTCAAAACGCACATGCAGGTCGAGGACATCCTCCAGCACATGTCGCGACTTGGAGTTGTAGTCTGCCAATAGCCCCTTCATGCAGTCATGAACCCGTTCCGGCTCGCACGTACTCTCGCCGCCCACCTCGTTTGGCAGACGCTTGTAGTCACCTACGGCAAACCAGTCCTTGCGGCTGTCTGAGGTTCCTGTCTTCAGGATACCGTGCAGCGTTTTCACCATTTCTTCCGACAGCGGCTCCTCGGCCCTGTCGATAATCATGTCAATACAGCGGAAATGATTGACCGTTTCCACGATATCATTCACGTTCAACGTCTCGTCGGCAGTCACGCCAATGGTGTTCGTCTCAAATATATAGCGTGTCTGCTCATGGGTCAGGCGGCTGCCTTCTATATGGTTTGAGTTGTAGGTCAGGTCTATCTGCGTCTTGTGGTAGATGCCACCTTTCAGCTTCATCGCTTTCTGCTCACGGAGTACACCGAGCAACGTCTGACTCTTTGGGTCGTTATTCATGTCATGATTGCGTTTGAAACGTTCTGGCTGCAAATATACGACTTTTTTCGCAAACTCATTGCGATTTGCCATAAAAAAGTGATGCGTTCACGGAACTCCTGCTTCCCGGCACGGAATTTTTCTTCATCTTTTTGTGAACGATTCCCCTGTTTCTGTGTATGCAATAGTGAATTGCGCAATAAACAAAAACAGAAAATCGTTTAATCATCGAAAAAAAAAGAATAGCAATGAAGAAGAACAGAATAGCCATCACCCTCGTCGGCCTTGCTTTCTGCCTGGACCTGATGGCGCAGGTCAAGGCTACGCGGGTGGAGAGCCCCATCGTGATGGAGAAGGACTTCGTGTGGTATGTGGAACAGAAGAATGAATGGCGAGACATCACGCAGAAGGAGCCACAGAACGAAACGGCGTGGCTGAACTACTACAACGCGGCTCGCTATATGGGGTGGTTCGGCCAGCCGTCGGACAGTCTGGCACGTCAGGCGATGAAGGAGATGCGGGAGGCCATCCCTAACACCTATACCTATAACATGTGTGCCTATATGTCTGTCAAGCTGGGCATGAGCGACGAGACCGACGGCGACCCGTATGCTGAGGCAGCACTGACCATGCTGCCCGACGAGATGCAGCTGAACGACTACAATGAATGGGTGTGCTATCTGGCCATGAAGGGACAGGAGCAGCGCATGGCACAGATGGCCAAGCGATTCTTCGACAGCGGACTCTACTCAGAAGCCGTGCTACGCTATAGCTACAACGAACTGGCTGGCATGGACGAAGGTGGCATCTTCCTGGGCTCTGGCGATGCGACCATCATTCCCAAATGGCTCATCCAGGAGGGCATGGGCCTGCACAAAGACAAGACTATCGTCTGTGTGCCCTTCCTCGCCGTGAAGGAGTATAGGGAGTGGCTCTCACGGAAGCTCGACGTTGTCTTCCCAACATTGGAAAGCGGCTGCTATGCGTCCTACGATGCTTTCGAGCAAGCGGTGCTACAGCCTATCATCGACCGCTACGGCAGCAAGGTGTACTTCTCGTGCACGACGGCCATTGAGGCCACGAAGCCCTGGCAGGAAAGCCTCTACAACGAAGGGCTGTTGTTGAAATACGCTAAGAAGCCCTACGACAACCTGGCCGTGAAGCGGCGCAATGTGGAAAAACGCTATCAGATGGAATACCTGCTTGTTTCGTTTCGACCAGAGTGGACGGCTGGCCAGCGGCTCGCGGCCAACTATGCCGTGCTGTTGGCAGACCTGCTACCCTACTATGCCAAGCACGACAAGCAGCGCTACGACTGGCTGATGAATCTGCTGGTGAGTGGCGTGACGAACACCTCGCTCGACGAGCAGCACAAGCAGTCCATCCTGCAGCAGTTGGCTGTATCAACGGACTAAGCGTGATTGAAGAATCGTAACCATGCTGATACCCCTGAGACTGTCGGCACAGACCGACGAGCAACTGATGCGACGGGCGGCGCGTGGCAGCGACCGTGCCTTCGAAGAACTCTACAACCGTCATGCCCGACGGTTGCAGGGCTTCTTCGCACGACGGTTAGGAACGGACGGCGACCTCGCTGCCGACTTCATGCACGATGCGTTCCTGCGGCTCTATGCCGCTCGCGAGAACTACCATGAAGGGCGAAACGTCCGTGCCTGGCTCTATACCATCGCCTATAACCTCTGCAAGAACCATCTGCGCAACCGGCTGATAATGGTAGCCGACGAGCCCGATGAAGCAACGACAGGCACTGACATCGAGCTGGAGATGGATGCCGCCATCCTACACGACGCCCTGCAGGAAACGCTGCGACGCATGCCTGAGCCATACGCGGTGCTGTTCTCACTACACTACGAAGAAGAGCTCACCGTACCGCAGGTGGCACAAATCACTGGCCTGCCCGAAGGTACCGTGAAGTCGCGCCTGCATAAAGCAATGAACATCATCAGAAAAGAATTGAAAGAATATGAGAGTAGATAACCAAGACATCGCCCGCATGGCCCGCCAGCTGTGCAACGAAGAGAACGAGACGCTGCACGTCAGCCCATGGAAGCGCCACCGTCACTTCGCTGTTCCCTCATGGCTCGTCGCCATTCCCGCCGCCGCCCTCGTGGGGTTCTTCCTCGGCGTCTGGACCAACGTCCCCACACAGACCGACACACCGCTGACGGCATTTACCGATACCGTCTATATCAAGGTGAACGACAGGCCAGACACTGCACACGTCATCGCTACGGCGCATGCCATACCACTGGGCACCGCAACGCCAGACCATCAGCCCCCCCACGCCAGGCCTGCAGCCAGACCGGCACGTCATCACCGTCCCGTTGCCACTGGACAGCCCATGCAGAGCGACCACATACGCTACGACCTGCTGGTCAGGAACTGAACATACCGGCACTGTCCCCTGGCTGGCGAAGCGACATTGAAAGAAATTCACAAGTCCACAAGACTTGTGAAGTTTTTTAGCTAATCGTGCAACTCATTAGAAAAAAAATCGTACCTTTGTGGCCAATAACTTACCTTATGCAATAAGGTCATTAAACTATCTTTAGTGAGCTCTAATAGAATTGAGATGTATGAGCAATTAGAACTATTCTCCATAGATGAAATGTATGGCTGCATTGGCGTCAAGGATGAAAAAACTGCCGTTTATGTAGCTATATACTTATGGGCTATCAAGTTTGTTTCAGAGTTGGATGATGAGCAGTTTCGCAAGGTGAAGAAAGGCCTTGATACCGTTCAGATTGAGGAAGATGAGTACTTCGTTCCATTTGTTCCTGGCAGTATGAATATTTTCAAATTTATTGCCTTGCGTGACTGTCTAAATATGAGGGAAGAAGCACACTTAGGAGAAAGATACATTCATCATTATCCTGAAGTAAATATTAGGCCTCATGTCACCGACCCTTATTCGTTTGTCATGGCAAGAAAAGCATTTCAAGAAAACTTCAACAAAGAGTATACGGAGAGCGGCTGGTGGATTACAGACTTGGACATTCACCAGTTGCTTTATCCTAACTTGTGGGAACATGTGTGAGTGAGATAACCATCAATAAAAAAAGTGACAAATAGACGGAAGCGTATGATTATCAGCAAAAAGAATATAGTCCCTGGGAAAGAGGGCCAAGGGTCTGGCGACTGTTTTCGTTTCCGGCAGTTCACGGTGCGGCAAGAGCTGTGCGGCATGAAGGTGGGCACCGACGGCACACTGCTGGGGGCCTGGGCCCGCGGCGGTGAGCGCATCCTCGACGTGGGCACAGGGACGGGCCTCATCGCACTGATGATGGCGCAGCGCTATCAGGAGGCGCAGGTGGTGGGCATCGACATCGACGACGGGGCTGTGGCACAGGCCATTGAGAACGTGGCGGCCTCACCCTTCGCCGAGCGCATTGACATCCTGAAATGTGATTTCACCCTCACCTCACAAATCTCACCTCTCACCTCACACCTCTCACCTCTCACCTCACACCTCTCACCTCTCACCTCTCCCTTCAACGCCATCGTGTGCAACCCACCCTTCTTCGTGGCTTCGCTGAAGAGTCCTGACGCACAGCGGAGCCTGGCCCGCCACGCCGACACCCTACCCTACCGCCGACTGATGGAACGGTCGTGGCAACTGCTGTGCGACGACGGCGAGCTGAGTGTGGTGGTGCCTACAGACAGCTGTGAGCGCATGGAGAGCGAAGCGGTGCTGGCCGGTTTCTTCAAGTGTCGCGACTGTGCGGTGAGCACTGCGCCGGGCAAGGCGCCCAAGCGCCATCTGCTGGCCTTCAGGAAACACCCGACGGCGCTGGAGCGTAGCGTGCTGACGATAGGGAGCACCGACTATGCGGAACTGACTAAAGAATTCTACCTATGAGAACAGTGCTATTACAGACGGACATTGCATGGGGCAATGTGGATGAGAATATCAGACGTGTGGAACAACTGATGGCTGAAAACGACGAGACAACCGTTGGTACGCTCTTCGTGCTGCCCGAGATGTGGGCCACAGGCTTCTGCGTGGAGCCAAAGGGCATGGCAGAGGCCGAGGAGTCATCGGCAGCCCTGGCGTGGATGCAGGCTACGGCACGAAGCAGGGACTGCGCCCTGAGCGGCAGCCTGGCCATCCGGGCGGCTGACGGCACCTACCGCAACCGCCACTACTTCGTGACTCCCAGCGACACTACCTACTACGACAAGCGTCACCTGTTCACCCACGGCCACGAGGACGAGCACTTCACCGCCGGACAGCAGGCCGTCGTCGCCAGGTGGCAGGGGCTGCGCCTGTTGCTGCAGACCTGCTACGACCTGCGTTTCCCGGTGTTCTGCCGTTATGGTCGGGCGGGCGAGTACGATGCCATCATCTATGTGGCCAACTGGCCTGAGAAGCGCCAGGAGCAGTGGGACATGCTGCTCCGTGCCCGCGCCATTGAGAACCAGTGCTGTGTGGTGGCCGTCAACCGTGTGGGCAGCGACCCATCGTGCCAGTACGGCGGTGGCTCAGTCATCATCGACCCGCTGGGTCGCACCATGGCTGCCTGCCCCGACGGTGCATCACGTGCCAGCGCCGACATGAACGCCGCCGACATTGCAAAGTACAGGGAACGCTTTCGTGTGCTTGACGACAGGGATATCTGCAGCCAATAGCCTTCAGCGCACTGCCACTGACAGCCGCTATCACTCCAGGGGAATCTCGGGATGCTGTACGGCTAAGGGCAGGTCCTTCTGCGAGAGGTAGAACATGTAGAGTATGACGGGCTTCGTACCACGATTCTCGCCGTGGTGGATGGTGTTCACCATCTCTACGACGGCCTCACCCTCATGCACCACCTTCTCCTTGCCGTCCTGGCCGATGATGGTCAACTCGCCTTGCACCAGTATGCCGTAGTTCATCACGGGATGGTGGTGCCAGCCCAGCTTCTTGCCGGCGGGGAACACATACTTCACGGCCACCAGCTCCGGGCGGCCCTGCAGATAGTCGGGCAGCTCCACGCCATCCCAGCTCTGCGAGGTGCGTAGCAGTTCGTCCGACACCACCTGCGTGACCGAATCCTGCGGCGACTCAGGTGCCTGCTCCGTCGCCGGGGTGCTCTGCTGTACCTTGGCATCCCTACATGCCGTCGTGACAGCCATCGTGCCACAGAGAGTAAGGATGACAGGCAGCATCCATGTTTTCTTCTTTTTCATTTTCTCTTTTAATATTTGTACTTGACAAACCGGCCACATGCCGGACAGCTTAAGTCAGTTTGTAGACCAAAATGGTGGCAATAGCCATGAGCACGGCCACAGCGCAGAGTGCCATGAATCCATACTTAGCGAGGGCCTTGCGGCGCTTCACTGACAACAGGCTCTTCCGCTTGAAGGCCGTAGCTTCATCTTCGTGATGATGATGATGATGGTGATGATGCTTATGTTCTGACATAATGCTAAGTGTTTATTTTCTAATAAGTTGTACCTGTGAGTTCAGCCCGCTTGGCACGGGTTCCCACTGGTCGTAAAGGGTTTTCTTATAGTTGATGTCAACGACGTTGATTTCTTCCATCTTACGCCACTGCACACCTCGGCGGTCGAGGTCAGCGATGCGGTTGGCGGGCAGGTTGGTCACCTCTATGCGCACTTCATTGTCGCCCACCTTCAGCGCCCCTTGAGTGTCGAGAACGAAGGGCACGCTCCAGGCACAGCCGATGAACTGTCCGTTGATATAGACACGGGCCGACTCGCGCACGTCGCCGAGGTCAATCAGCCACGGCCCTGTGGGGTCGTCCTTCTTCGACATCTTGAAATGAGTGGTGTAGACACCAGTACCCATCGTCACCTTGGTCTGCTCGTCGAGCGTCTCCCAGGTCTGAAGGGTGGCAAGAGGGAAATTCTTGCCCACTGTGGGGGCTTCGTCCATGAACGAAAGCGTCCAGGGGCCTTTCAGGGCGATGGTGTTCGATGACAGGGCTGCTGGGGCTGCTGGGGTTGCAGGGACTGCGGTGGGCTCAGTGTTAGCGGGGGCTTCGTTGAACACCTGCAGAATCATCGACTCGCCGCTACGCAGGGCCACGTCCACTTGTCCGTTGCTGATGCGCGCATCGGTGATGTCACCGTTGAGCGGGTTGAACCACTTTGCGCTCTTGAACGGCACGGCCAGGCTGACCATCTGGTGTATGTCAGCAGGCGTGAGGTTGGCCATGAAGTAGTGATAGCCGTTGGCATTGCTGCGGCGGATGGCCTTCAGCCCCAGCTGCGTCTTCATCGGCTCGGGCTTGGCGGCCTGCGCCATCTGCTGGGTGTCGATGCCGTACATGACATGTGCGCCCTGGGCCTTGAGCTGATTGATGTGTTGCTTCACAGACTCGGGCATGTTGCCGCTGCCGGGGATGATGAGCCCCTTGTAGCGGGTGCCGCCAGCAGTGACAAGCGCCCCACCCTCGCAGCGCGTCTGCATGAGCAGGCGCTCAGAGATGTAGTCGCAGTCGAAGCCGGCACGGTCGATGTCGAGGATGGCATCGCGGAACTCAGGCATGAGTTTGCCCATGGCGTGAATGGAGAACTGCATGAGCAGCTTGCCCGTCGATTTCTTCCATGCGTCGCGCACGGGCAGCAGCACCAGGAAGTCGTTGTCAGGCTGTCCCATCTGCAGGAAGCTCTGGCAGCGCTCCACATACTGCATGAAGAAGGGTGCGTCGCGCCAGATGCTATTCGTGGGGCTCATGTCGATAGAGGCATAGAACTTCCATCCGGGCCACTCATCGTCCTTGGGACTGTAGCATGTGCCATGGAAGAAGATGTGGTTGACACCGGCGCAGAACATCAGGTCGAGGTCGGGCTTCAGCTGCGACAGCGATGTGCGGAAGTGCTCTGTCAGCCATGTGAACGTCTCGCTGCTGGTGTAGGGCTTGCCGCAGACATGGGCCGCTGACGGTGCATACTTGAACATGGAGTAGTCGCTGTCGTTCTTACGCGTCTTGCCCGGGTCAGTGCGCAGTCCCTTGATGCCCAGGTCACTCAGGCCGAAGCCCTCAATCTCAGGGATGTCGACGGCGGCATAGCAGTCAATGAGGTTGGCAGGCGAGCCGTGTGCCTGGTTGCGGGTGATGGCGCCGTGGCTGTGTGCCCAGGCCGTCCACTGCTCAGTGAAGTTCTCAAGCAACAGGTCGCCAAGGGTCTCGCGGTAGTCGCTGAGGATTTGAGGATTGAGATTTGAGGCTTGAGAGTTGCCTGTCACCGATGCTATCAGTTCGGGCAGATGCTCTTCGAGCTTGTAGCCGCGGCGCTTCTCAAACTCCTCTAACAGCTTCGGCGTCCAGGTGGCAGCCTCCACCTCGTAGCTGTCGTTGAAGAACGTGTGCGGATAAGGGGTCTGCGTGCGCTCGAAGGCCTGCTCAATGTGCTTCAGGTAGTTGGCCACGGCCTGGCGGTCGAAGTGGTCGATGACCAGCCCCTCGCCGCCGGGGGCAGCACGCTTGACCTTCATTACACCATATTTAATATATAGGGCGACGAGCTTGAATGATTTGAGATTTGAGTTTTGAGATTTGAGATTTGGTGGCAGATTACCAAGAATCAGCTTACCGTCTTTCACATACTCCGTCACATCAATGCCATCGGGGGTGTAGACCATCACCTTGCTGAGCACGGCGTTCTTTGCATCCTTCTCTGAGAGTGACAGGTCGATGACGCTGGTGTCCTGGCTGTCGGGCTGCAAGCCACGCACGCCGTTGACCGTTGACCAGATGCCCTCACTGTCAACCTCTTTCTCCACGAAGACGGCGCGGCAGGCACTCTCCTCCAATGGCACCCACGGACCGCCGAAGGGCCAGCCGGTGCCGGTGGCCATGTCGAGTTCAATACCGTTGCGGGCTGCCTCACTCTGCGTGTAGCGCAGCATCTCCATCCACTTGTCGCTAAGATAGGGGATGTTGTTCTTCTCGTTGCCCTGTACGCCGTAGATGGGCGTAATCTCCACGGCGCCTGCGCCGTGGTTGGCATACTGCTGCAGGTTCCACCTGAGGTCCTCCTTGTCAACAGCCGAGCCGAGCCACCACCAGCGCAGTCCTGGTTTGGCTTCCGTTGTGGGTGTCGGCCACGACTGCGCCCCTGCGGGGCTGAATGACAAATGACAAATGATAAAAGATAAAGCCATGCGGCTGATGGTGCGCACACAAGGCACAAACGGTAAAGTATGTATAGGATTCTTCTTCATGGGTTTATTCATCATTTATCATTTATCATTTAGGGCGAAGCCCGCTCAGTTTCCGTCCGGCTTCAGGTTCTCCGTCATGGGCGACGGTGCCCACTGGAAGGTGGCCCATTCGTCAGGCTGGGCGGGGTTGAAGTCCTGCCATTCCGGGCGGAGGTACTGCACCAGCGGCAGGTTGAGCTGCTTCATGCCCATGACGACGCACTTCGCCACCTCATAGGCTCCGTAGGGATTGAAGTGGGTATTGTCGGCCAGCGGCTTGTCCTGTCCAGGGAAGGTGTTGGCGGGATAGTGCACCAAGGCCCGCTTGGAGTCCTCATAGCCCAGTGTCTCAAACAGCACCTTCGTCATCTGGTTCAGGTCGATGAGTGGCACGCGCTCCCGCTCGGCCACCATCTTCATGGCGGCGGGGAAGTCGCCGTGGGTGTTCTTCAGCGTGGCGTGGTCGTCCTCGAAGGCACGCCGCTGCGTGGGTGTCAGGAACACGATGTCGGCACCCTTGGCCCGCACTTGGTCAACGAATATCTTCAGCTGGTACTGGTAGTGATACCAGGCGCCGTCGCCGGGCCGTTTCTCCTTCTCGTCGTTATGGCCGAACTCCACGAAGACATAGTCGCCGGGCTTCAGCGTCTGCAGAATCTTGTCCAAGCGGAAGGAGCCGATGAAGGTGCGTGCCGTCAGTCCGCTCTCGGCGTGGTTGCTGACAGCCACCTCAGGGCCGAACCACCGTGTAATCATCTGTCCCCATGAGGCCCACGGCTCATAGTTCTGGTCCACGACGGTGCTGTTGCCACACAGGTAGATGGTTGGCACCTGGTCGGCGCGCTCTATGTGGATGCTCTTCACTGCGGGCTGCGGGCCGTTGAACTCCAGTGTCAGACGGTCGTCCCAGGCCAGGTAGCCCTTCTCACGGTCCTTGATTTTCACCCGCTTGTCACCCTCTATGAGCGGCGACCGCTTGTTCACCACGAACTCCACCGTCTGCGTGTCTTTCTTCTTTGGCGTCACGATGTGGTCCATCATCAGCCTGCGCCCCTCAGCCCTGACGGTGGTATTGCCGTTCTTCTTTCCGCCCAGGGTGATGCGCACGCGGTAGTTGCCGTCGGGCACGCGGACGGAAAAGTAGAAGGGAGCCGCCGACTTCGCATCGGGAGCCGGCAGCAGGTCGTAGCCATAGCCGTCCTGCTCATTATATACGGGCTGTGCCTTGGTCAGGTCAAAATCAAAGGTCTGAGCCGTCATCCACCCTGGGATGAAGGCGAGCATTGCCAATAAAATGTTTCTCTGCATGTACTTACAGTGTGCTTGTAGCTTTCGTGTTGCAAAAGTACTCATTTTTTTCTTTATCTGCAAGGATAATGCCGTTTTTTTCCCTAAATGCTTGTCAGAATCAGATATTTATTGTATCTTTGCCCACCACAAGCCACACTTGACAACACATGAAAAAGGATCTGACAGTATTGGCATGGACGGCATCGGTGATGCTCGTCCTGTGCATGGTCTTTGCTGGCTGCAAGGACAACAAGAAGAAGTCGAAGGCCGACAAGGATGACGACGAGACGGAACTGGCCGAGGACATGGACGACGACGAGGACATGTACGAGTCTGAAGACCAGAACGGCCACACCTTCGACGTGCGCAATGCCCGCGAGTTCCTCCTGGCACTGAAGGACGATGCCCACATCAACGTCATCGTCAGCGAGCCGCTGCAGCTCACCCCCGCCCTGAACGTCCTGATTGACGAGGGCGAGGTGTCCCCCTACATGGTTGACGGCGTGGCGCAGACGGCCCCTGGCTTGTACTGGATGCCGGAGTACGACGGCAACACGCTCTACATCGTGGGGCTGGAGAACATCACCATTGAGGGTACGTCTGGAGACAAGGGATTCCTGATGACCACGCCGCGCTACAGCGATGTGCTGCGCTTTGAGCAGTGCCGGAACATCACCATCAAGAACATGATTCTCGGCCACGAGGAGGCGGGCGACTGCGAAGGCGACGTGCTGGTGCTGAGGGGCTGCAAGAACGTCACCGTGGAGAAGTGCGACCTCTTCGGCTGCGGCTGCATCGGTATTTACTGCAGCAAGTCGCAGAACATCACCGTCAGCCGCAGCGACATCTACGGTTGCAGCATGCGTGGCTTAGAGATTTTTGACACCAAGAACATGAGTTTCAAAAACTGCAGCATCTACAACAACGCCGGCGGCATCTACCTCGACGAGAAAAGTCGCAACATCAGTCTCAGCGACTGCAATCTGTACGACAACCGGGGGCAGCTGTTCATGTGCTACTCTGAGCTTCAGGTGAAGGGCAGCCAGGTGGAGCATCACTGCGGCGACGAATCCGACAACGTTACCTTCACGAACTGCGATGTCGTGATGGACTACCGTGACACAGACGACCTGCCTGACGTCGAACCTGACTACTATGAGTGAGAGATGAGAGATGAGAGATGAGAGGTGAGTGGTGAGACTGTTCAGTCAATCTGGTTACCCGTGTAGAGCTGGTAGTACTGCCCACGCAGTGCTATCAGCTCTTCGTGTGAGCCATGCTCAACGATGCGTCCATGGTCCATGACGATAATCTGGTCGGCATTGCGCACGGTGCTCAGGCGGTGTGCGATGACGAAGGTAGTGCGTCCCTGCATGATGCTGTCCATGCCGCGCTGCACCAACTGCTCCGTCCTGGTGTCGATGCTGCTGGTGGCCTCGTCGAGAATGAGCACGGGCGGGTTGGCCACGGCGGCGCGTGCGATGGCCAGGAGCTGTCGCTCACCCTGGCTGAGGTTGCCGCCGTCACCCTGCAGCATGGTCTGGTAGCCATTGGCTAGACGGCGGATGAAGTCGTGGGCACCCACCAGCTGCGCCGCCTTGACACAGTCGTCATCGGTGGCGTCGAGGCATCCATAGCGGATGTTGTCCATGACGGTGCCGGTGAAG
>Ga0310691_10004447_pt1 | contig 15818 bp, 18 predicted proteins | sample 176DNAGHGlowgp2_FD_203887 | JGI IMG/M metagenome (GOLD analysis project Ga0310691, IMG submission 203887) | Sheep rumen microbial communities from Palmerston North, Manawatu-Wanganui, New Zealand - 1766 DNA GHGlow gp2 (v2) (version 2) | ecosystem: Host-associated > Mammals > Digestive system >...
TACAAGCTTCAATACGGTTACCGAACAGGAGTTCAAGGATAGAGGAGTGAATGTGGTTATCTATGCCAACCAGCTTACCCGTACCGGCTTCCCAGCCATGCAAGATGCTGCACGTACCATTTTGGAGAATCACCGTGCCAAAGAGTGCGATGATAAGTGCATGAGTATTAAAGAAATCATTACGTTAATCCCCGAAGAGTAAGAAAGGAGCAGAACTATGATTAGACCTGAGTTTTTTATAGAGGCATTAAGAGAGAAAGACATTGACTGCTTTGCCGGTGTACCTGACAGTCTGCTGAAGAACATCTGTGCATACATCACAGACCATTTTGATGCAGCCCACAACATCATTGCAGCCAACGAGGGAGCAGCCGTGGGTCTTGCTGCTGGTCACTATCTGGCAACTGGGCAGCCCGCCTGCGTGTATATGCAGAACAGTGGTGAGGGTAATATCATCAATCCACTGGCATCACTCACAGACCAGGAAGTTTACAACATTCCTGTACTTCTCCTGATTGGTTGGAGAGGTCGTCCTGGTGTTCACGATGAACCGCAACACGTCAAGCAAGGCAAGGTTACTACTGGCCTGCTGAATGTGATGGGTGTAAACTATGAGGTGCTCTCCAAGGAGGAAGACAAAGCAGCCAAGCAAATTGAAAATGCAGCAAAAGCACTTGCCAACAAGGAGGTTTTTGCTCTGGTCATTGAGAAGGATACCTTTGAAGACTACAAGCTCCAGAATGTTGAGGTGAATGACCTCACTATGACTCGTGAAGAGGCCATCCAGACTGTTGCAGCCGCTCTAGATGAGAAGGATTGCATTGTATCTACCACCGGAATGATTAGCCGTGAGCTCTTTGAGTATCGTGCTGCTATGAACCAAGGTCACGAAAGAGACTTCTTGACCGTTGGCTCTATGGGTCATGCCTCTCAGATTGCTCTGGGTATTGCAATGGCAAAGACAGACCGTAAGGTATGGTGCTTTGATGGTGATGGTGCTGCCATTATGCACATGGGCAGTATGGCTATTGTAGCTAACAAGGCTCCTAAGAACTATGTTCATGTCGTATTTAACAATGGTGCACACGACTCAGTTGGTGGTCAGCCTACTGTGGGTTTAAAGATTGATTTACCCCGTGTGGCACGTGCTGTTGGATATCCTCATACTTACAGTATTAGCGCAAAAGATGATTTGATGGATGTACTTAATGAGGTCAAAAAGAATAATGACCTTTCTCTAATTGAGATTAAGGTAAAGAAGGGAAACCGCAAAGACCTTGGTCGCCCGACTACAACCCCTATTCAGAATAAAGAAGCTTTGATGACCTTTCTTAAGAAGTAATTTTATGCAGAAGATAATAGACGGAATAGCGCAACTGCCTGCAATAGTGAAGGAAGTTGGTTGCGAGAAGTTGTTTTTGGTAGTAGATTCCTCTTATCCGTTCTTAAACATAAAGGACGTTATTGAGGCACTGCCAGTGAAGGAGAGAGTGATGTTTTCTGACTTTACTCCAAATCCTCTTTATGAACAGGTCTGCAATGGTATAGAACTGCTGAAATTCTCCAACTGTGATACCATTCTTGCAGTTGGAGGCGGCAGTGCCATTGATGTGGCTAAGTGTATCAAACTGTCTGTGCTGGCAGAGGAGGGGAATGCCGCTATTATACCTCCGCTGGTAAGCACGCGTGTTGCTTGCGATGGTGCTAAACTTCCGTTTATTGCTATTCCTACTACTGCTGGTACCGGTTCTGAATCCACTCATAATGCTGTGATGTATTTTGAGGGTGTCAAGCAGACTGTTACCAATGATGGCGTTTTGCCTGATTATGCAGTATTGGAACCTTCAGTTTTGAAGACCTTGCCACTCTATCAGAAGAAATGTACCATGATGGATGCCCTCTGCCAGGGTATTGAGTCTTGGTGGAGTGTTAATTCCACGGAAGAGAGCTATGAGTATAGCCGTAAGACCATTGAGTTTATTTTGGCTAACTGGCGGAAGTACATTTTCGAAAATGATGATGAGGCAGCAAAGCAGATTATGTTGGCGGCTAACTATGGAGGTAGGGCTATCAATATCACTCAGACAACGGCTGCCCATGCTATGAGTTACAAGATTACTTCTTTGTATGGATTACCTCATGGTCATGCTGTAGCTGTTTGCTTACCTGAAATCTGGCAATTTATGTTTGATCATATGGACAAGTGCATAGATAAGAGAGGACAAAATTATCTTTTCAAAATTTTTTGCAGAATTTCCGATACGATGGGATGTAATAGGCCAATGGAGGCCATTTCTGTATTTCGCCAGATAATGAAAGAAATGAAAATGAACAATCCTGATTCGGATAATCTTGTATCTGATATATTACTTTTGACATCTTCTGTAAACCCAATAAGGTTAAAGAATAATCCTGTGAAGTTAGACTCTTGTGACATAAAGGAATTATATTCAATTATTATTAATAAGCAAATATGAGAATTGACTTTAAAAGTCGAAAGAAGTGGTCTTATCCCATCAATGTTATAACCTTTAATCTTTCACGATTATTCCCGTTTAGGGACAAAAGAGTATGGGTGTTTGGAGCATGGGAGGGGAAAAAGTATGATGACAACAGTAAATATCTATTTGAGTATGTTGTAGAAAGACACCCCACTGAGATAAGACCAATATGGTTATCTGACAATGAGAATACCATTTATCTACTGAGAGAAAAAGGATTGGAAGCTTATCTTAACAGAAGTGTCAAAGGGAAATGGTTTCAATTGAGAGCAGGAGTGGCTTATTACACTAATGCATTAATAGACTTTGGAACATTCCCTCTTATAGGAGGTGCCATAATCGCTACTTCTTGGCATGGAATGAGTTTCAAAAAGATATATAACTCGAAATATCATGGTTTCTCACTGTTTTTAAAAAAGGCACTCGATCATGTGTTTTCTTGGACTTATAGAGATCTTTCGTTTGTACCATCAGAGCAAGGAAAGAAGTGGTTTGAAGATAGTTTTACGTTGAATTCTGGAAAGATTTTTATAACAGGTCAACCAAGAAACGATCTTTTTCAGAAAAATACTCGAGAAAAAGTTTTTAGTGCACTATGTATAAATCCAAATAAAAAATTGATACTATATCTACCTACCTATAGGCAACAGTCACTGGGGAAGGATGCTATGTTGACAATAGTTAGACTGTTATACGAAAACAAGGCATTGGATAATGTGCTTAAAGAAACCAATTCAGTATTTCTTGTAAAGCCACATCCACTGACTCCGACCATTAAACTTGAAAGGAGAGATAATTTTGTCGTACTTGACTATCTGTCGGTCGAAAATAATCAGGAACTACTTGCAGCAGGTGATATGTTGGTTACCGACTATTCTGGAGGGTTTATTGATTTTGCACTCCTAAATCGCCCGATTGTTTTTTATGAGCCAGACGAAGAGGTTTTCTTAAAATATTCGGAGGATATGGATATCAAGTTTTTCGATTTAAGTGACCTAAATAAAGCGAAAACGCCTAATGAATTGGCAGAGCTTATAGCAGAACCGACGTTGGTGGTATGTGACGCAACAAATAAATTATGGGAGGATGAAAGCATCAAAGGAACATGCTATTCAGAGAATGTATATAATATAATATGTAAAGAAATTGGATTGGAATAATGGGAGTTTATCCCAAATATGAAAAATATAGAACTCGTTGATTATCTTAGAGGATACAATATCTTACCATTGCACTGATGCATTTGTGTCAGGGCAACATCAGTGGTGCCTTGAGTAAGGCATTTGCATTTGGCGGTGCTGGTGTACATGTGTTTATTCTTTGCTCCGGATTGGGACTGTATCTGTCATATCTGCGCAAACCTCTGGGATATAAGGACTTTTTGAGGAAGAGATTTACGAAGGTGTATTTGCCATACGTTATTGCTGTTGCACTATGGGGAACGTGGCTAATGATAAACAAAGGTGCTTTCCCGATGAAAGAGGTGATGAGCCATTTACTGCTCTATAAGATGTTCTCTGTAGAGTTAGATACCTCGTTATGTTATCCCTATTGGTTTATTTCAACTATCATTCAGTTCTATCTGGCATGGCCTCTTATCGTACGTCTGGTACAAGGCTGGGGAGGGCACTTTTTGCCCTTTGCCATCAGTATCGCATGGGGTACGTTGGTAGGTGTTCTTTGTTATGAGGAGATGCGGCCATGGGGTAGTTTCTTTTTGCAATATCTGTGGGAATTCTGTTTAGGTATGTGGATTGCAGAGAGAATATTCAAAGGAAGACAAAATCTCGTAGATGTAAAAGAGATGAAGTGGTGGTGGCTGCTTGTCGGTTCAATAGGAGGAATGGGACTATCGGCTTTAATGGCTTGGAATGGTGGCTGGCTGAAACTCTATAATGACATTCCTTCGTTGGTAGGCTATTTGAGCATGGCACTTTTGATATATAAGATCGGTATCAAATTCGTAAATAGATTCTTTGAATGGGCTAATAGCTTTTCTTATGAGTTGTATTTGGTTCATTCGCTGGTTTTTACAATTGTTGCATACATCGTTGCAGAGAGAATGCCTTCATTATTTTTATTCACGGTAAGTATCTTTGCTGCTTATTTATTTGCATATATTTATAGAAAATTTACAAAAAAGATATCTTTGATATGAGTAAAACAACGATATTAAACATAGAAATTGATAATGTATCTCAAGGTGAATTATTAGCACAGTTGAAAAAGGGTGTGTTAGTGACTCCAAATGTTGATCAGGTTGTTAAAATGCAATCTGATAGGGAGTACTATGAGATAGATAAAGAGGCTGAATGGGTTATTTGCGACTCAAAAATACTTTATTTATGCTCTAGATTAACTAAACATCCTCTTAAAGAAACAATACCAGGGAGCAGTTTCTTCCCTGATTTCTATGAGTATCATAAGGATGATGAAAACTGTAAGATATTCCTCTTAGGTGGTATGGATGGCGTAGCGGATAAGGCCAAAGATATTATCAATCACAAAGTGGGGCGGGATATTGTTGTAGGCGCATATTCACCATCATACGGATTTGAGAAGAAACAAGAGGAGAACGAGGCCATTTACAAGATGATTAACGAGTCTGGGGCGACAGTGGTTCTTGTAGGTGTTGGCTGCCCGAAGCAGGAGAAGTGGATTGATGCTCATAAAACAAAGATGCCAGGTGTTGATATATGGATGGCATTAGGCGCTACTATCGATTTTGAGGCAGGTAATATCAAAAGAGCACCTATGATATGGCAAAAGTTGTATATGGAATGGTTCTATAGATTCCTTCAGGAGCCCAAGAGAATGTATAAGCGTTATTTCATAGATGATCCCATTTTCTTCTGGCATTTTATAAAACAATTACTTGGTCTTTACAAGAATCCGTTTGAGCCAATAGAACAAGACAAAAGGAGATGATAGTATGAAACAAAGAATCCATACAATCATATTAAATATTATCAATATAATAGCCTTGATTATTACCATTGCACTTGATATGGATGCAAAGGTAAATATTATTTTTTGAAAATGATGAAATTTAGTTTTTTTTATGGAACAGCGGTTAGAAATGCATATAGACCATCTTATTGATAGGTATCCTAAACTAATTGTATGTAGGGAGGATATCGTAAAGGCTTATGAGTTATTGGAGACTGCATATAGCAGTGGTCGTAAATTATTAGTGTCTGGTAATGGTGGCTCTGCTTCTGACTCAGAACATATTGTGGGAGAGCTGATGAAGGAATTTAAGTTGAAACGCCGTGTGTATGGTGAACAGGCTGCTGCACTGAAGAAGATAGATCCAGAGTTAGGACAGACTTTGGCAGAGGGCTTGCAAGGAGCGCTTCCTGCTATTTCTCTGACAGGTCATTCGTCACTTACTACAGCATTTATGAATGATGCCATGCCTGAATTGGTTTTTGCACAGCAGATAAATGGATATGGAAAGCCTGGTGACGTATATCTTGGAATTTCAACCTCAGGTAATAGTAAGAATGTACTTTATGCAGCTGTAAATGCAAAGGCAAAAGGGCTGCATGTGATTGGACTGACGGGAGCTAAGGAAAACAAACTGATGAAATATGCTGATGTGTGTATTCGCGTTCCTGAAACAGAGACTTATAAGATTCAGGAACTACACCTTCCTGTGTATCATTGCCTTTGTTTGATGTTGGAAGACCGTTTTTTTGGTTCATGATTAAGGGTTCACGGTTAAGGGTTCATGATTAATGGTTAAGAGTTCATGGTTTAAGGTTAATGATTAGAAACGAAAAGAAGATGAAAGTGGTTATTATGGCAGGCGGACGAGGTACTCGTATTGCTGAACTTTTTCCAGATATTCCGAAGCCGTTGATTCCTGTGGATGGGATGCCTATTCTCGAAAGAGAGATAAGGTCGCTTGCTTCTCAAGGTTTCAAGGACTTGATACTGACTGTTGGTTATCTTGCTGATAAAATCATCGCATATTTCGGTGATGGCAGTCAATTAGGGGTGAAGATTGACTATTTTGTAGAAGAAACGCCACTTGGTAATGCTGGCGCATTATTCCAACTAAGAGATAAGATTGGTGATGAGCCTTTCTTCCTGCTTAATGCTGATGCGGCATTTGATGTGGATTTTAACAGGATGCTTGACTTCCATAAGAAACATGGAGAGCTTGTTACGCTATTTACTCATCCTAATTCTCATCCTTATGATAGTGGACTGATTATTGCCGATAAAGACGGTATAGTTGAGAGGTGGCTTAGTAAGGATGATGAACGGCCACAATGGTATAATAATCGGGTGAATGCAGGACTTCATATTATCAACCCAGAAGTTCTAGAGCTGAGTCTAAATAATTTAGATATAGACCCCATGACGGGCTTCCCTAATGGCAAAGTTGATTTGGATCGTCAGATTCTCAAACCATTGTGCGGGACAGGAAAGATGTTCTGTTATGACAGTCCGGAATATGTGAAGGACATGGGAACACCTGAGCGTTTCCATCAGGTTGAAGCGGATTATAGGAATGGTGTTGTTCAGGCAAAGAATCTTCATAACAAACAGAAAGCTGTTTTCTTGGATCGTGATGGGACAATAAATAAATATGTAGGATTTCTTCGTAACATTGACGAATTTGAACTAATTGAAGGTGCATCGGAAGCCATCAAGAGAATTAACCAAAGTGGTTATTTGGCAATTGTCGTAACTAATCAACCGGTTATAGCTCGTGGAGATGTTTCATGGGATGAGCTACATGAAATACACAAAAAGATGGAAACACTTCTTGGTAAGGATGGTGCTTATCTAGACGGACTCTATATCTGTCCTCATCATCCTGATAAAGGCTTTGAGGGAGAAAGACCTGAATATAAGCTCGACTGTGACTGTAGAAAGCCGAAACCAGGTTTATTACTGCATGCAGCCAAGGATTTCAATATTGATTTATCGCAATCCGTCATGATTGGTGATAGCGAGCGTGATGTAGAGGCAGGCAAAAATGCAGGATGCATGGACTCAATATTAATTGAAACAAACATAAATGGTTCTTTGTTAGAAGTATGTGATAGTATTATCCGAATGTCGTAAGAGATCAACATAAATAATAATTAATCATAAGTAATGGAAGTTATCAAAACAAATATCGATGGTGTTGTAATTATCGAACCAAAAGTGTTTAAAGATTCGCGTGGATATTTCTTTGAAAGTTTCTCGCAGAGAGAATTCGAGGAGAAGGTACGCAAGATTAATTTTGTTCAGGACAACGAAAGTATGTCGAGCTATGGTGTGATGCGTGGCTTGCATTTCCAGCGCCCACCATTCACACAAAGTAAACTGGTGCGTTGTGTGAAAGGTGCAGTACTTGACGTGGCTGTGGATATTCGCAAGGGTTCTCCTACCTACGGACAGCACGTAGCTGTAGAGCTTACAGAAGATAATCATCGTCAGTTTTTTGTGCCAAGAGGCTTTGCCCACGGTTTTGCAGTACTCAGTGAAACAGCTGTATTCCAGTATAAATGTGATAACTTTTATCACCCTGAAGCTGATGGTGGCATCTCAATCGTTGACGATAGTCTGGGCATAGATTGGAAAATTGATGCAGAAAAGGCGCTGTTGTCGGAGAAGGACACTAAGCATGTGATGTTGAAGGATTTCGATAGTCCATTTGATATTAACGTAGATTTGTATCCTGAGTTTAAGTAAGATGAATATACTTGTTACAGGTGCCAACGGACAGTTAGGCAACGAGATGCGTATTGTGGCTAAGAACACAGCCGATACATACATCTTTACGGATGTGAATGAGGTTGAGGGGCTAGAAACCACCTATCTTGATATTACCGATATTGATGCAATCCGCAAGATGGTAAAGGAGCATGATGTAAATACGATTGTGAACTGTGCAGCATGGACAAATGTGGATGCTTGTGAGACTGACGAGAAATTGGCTGCACTGGCAGAGAAATTGAATGCTGATGCTCCTGAGAATCTCGCCAAGGTAATGAAGGAGGTTGATGGCTGGCTGATACAGATATCTACTGACTATGTTTTCGGCAAGGAGCCATACAACGAGCCATGTGGTCCTGATCAGAAAGGAACACCAACAGGCGTATATGGCACAACAAAGCTACATGGCGAACAGAAAATCATCGCAACTGGTTGTAAGTATGTGATTATACGTACAGCATGGCTGTATTCTGAATTTGGAAAGAACTTCTGCAAGACGATGTTGAACCTGACTGCTACAAAACCGACACTGAAGGTAGTATTCGATCAGGCAGGAACTCCAACATACGCTCTTGATTTGGCCAATGCTATCGTAACTGTTCTAGAGAAACCACAGCCCGGTGTGTTCCATTTTAGTAATGAAGGTGTATGCTCGTGGTATGATTTTACTAAGATGATAGCTAAGATTGCAGGTAATACGAAATGTGATATTCAGCCTTGCTATAGCTCGGAATATCCATCGCCTGTTACTCGCCCATCATACTCGGTACTCGATAAGCGTACCATTAAGGAAACTTTCGGTGTGAAGGTGCCTTATTGGGTTGATTCGTTAGAGAAGTGTATTGCTAATTTACAGAATAATTAATATTAATCATTATGAAAGGCATTGTATTAGCAGGCGGTTCGGGTACTCGCCTTTATCCAATTACAAAAGGTATCAGCAAACAGCTCATGCCAATCTATGATAAGCCAATGGTTTATTATCCAATAAGTGTGCTGATGTTGGCTGGTATTCGTGATATTCTGATTATATCAACACCATACGATATTTCTGGTTTTAAGCGTTTGCTTGGTGATGGCAGCGACTATGGCGTGAACTTTTCTTACGCAGAACAGCCATCTCCAGATGGACTGGCCCAGGCATTTACCATTGGAGCCGACTTTATTGGTGACGATAGTGTGTGTCTCGTCTTAGGTGATAATATTTTTCAGGGAAATGGATTTTCTAATATGCTGAAAGAGGCGGTTCGTACTGCTGATGAGGATAAGAAAGCTACGGTTTTTGGATACTGGGTAAATGACCCTGAGCGCTATGGCGTTGCGGAATTCGATAAGGCAGGCAACTGTCTTAGTATTGAGGAAAAGCCAACCAAGCCCAAAAGTAACTATGCCGTTGTTGGTCTCTACTTCTATCCAAACAAGGTGGTAGAGGTAGCTAAAAATATCAAACCATCAGCCCGTGGTGAGTATGAAATCACTACGGTAAATCAGCAATTTCTCAGTGATGGGGAGTTGAAGGTTCAGACTCTAGGGCGCGGATTTGCTTGGCTTGATACTGGTACGCATGATTCTCTATCTGAAGCTTCTACTTATGTTGAAGTTCTTGAGAAGCGACAGGGCTTGAAGATTGCATGCCTTGAGGGCATCGCATACCGGCAGGGCTGGATAACTAAAGAGCGTATGCGTGAACTAGCACAACCAATGCTTAAAAATCAGTATGGCCAGTATTTACTTAAGATAATCGACGAAGTGTCTTAATTATTTCGGATGTCGTGAGATGTCAACATAAAAAATCGTTATGACGCAGCCCTCCACTTGGATTACTCTCATACACAATCAAGAACAAGTGAGGGCTGCTTTTTTGTGTAAGCATTCGATAAACTACATATAGTAAGACCTATATATCACAACAACAGCAGTTATAACTTCATATGTTATAGCTGCTGTTGTTGGGTCTTACTATATGTAGTTTATCGAATGCTTACGTTTGGCGTTTCATAAACGATATTTCTCATTATTCTGATATCAACCAGTCTTCGATAGTACGCGTGTCGGCGTTTATCTTAACGCCTACTAGTTCCGTTTACTTCTGGTAGCAAACCGTCAATATAACCTATACGAACCTCTTGATTAGGAATCGCCAATGTATAGAGTTGCGAATCGCGATCGTACCCCTTTATGGTAAGATAGCCACTCTGATAAAGCAAAGGCAGAGCATCCTTCATGTTTTCTGTTGGCTGATCAAAGTCAGAAGAGAAAACCTCAAGACTATCCAGCGATGTGATATCCGTATGGAAGATCCTCAACTGATTTATCAGGAATGTAGGCGTACCACTCTCAAACCAGTAGTTATTCAGTTCTCTCTGCTGGAAGGCTTTTAGCAGGCTAAATGGATTGTATATATCAGTAGAATCTTTGGTAAAGTGATAGCCGTCATATTTCAGTTTTAACAGCTCATGCATGTCGTCAGCAGTTGTACCATTAAGCCGGGCTAACCGCTCAACATCCTCTTTCAGCACTGTCGCCAGTTCATTTTCAGTTATACCACAAATATTGGCAAACATGGTATCCATCGTGACATTTGTAAGATTGTTGATGGTCGAGAAAATACTTAACTGCGAGAACTTAGTAATACCCGTTATAAAGCAGAACTTAACAATACGCTCGTTAGCTTTCAGTGGCTGATAGAATTCCTGCATCACCGTACGTTTTGCAGCGAGTGTTTCGCTTTCATGCAACACCTCCAACAGAGGTGCATCATATTCATCTATGATAACCACCACCTGCTTGCCAGTCTGCTCATAGGCACGTTGCATAATGCTCAAAAAGATCCTTTTTCCCTTGAAAATAGGATTCAAGCGTAGATGTAAGCAACGACTTTCCGAACCTGCGCGGACGACTCATAAATATAAACTTTGCATAATGAGCTAATTGCCATACCAAGTCAGTCTTATCCACATATAAATACCCTTCTCGAATAATCTCCGAGAAAGTCTGAATTCCTATCGGATATCGTCTTTCTGAAATCATAACGTTACTATTTGGCGGCAAAGATAGACATTTCTTTTGAAAAACACAAGCATTTTAACGAATAAACTGGGAATCACATTCAAAAAGTGTGATTCCCAGTTTTTTTGTCTATTTCGGTTAATCCCGCCGAGATTATTATAAATTAATCAATGCTATCCACTAGCGATTGTTATTCTGCAACGCACTAGCCTCAGTATCAATACAAGATTATTAAAAACAAAACAACAATGGAAGTTATCAAAACAAATATCGATGGCATTGTAATCATCGAGCCCAAGGTGTTTAAAGATGCGCGTGGTTATTTCTTCGAAAGTTTTTCGCAGAGAGAGTTCGAGGAGAAAGTGCGCAAGATTGATTTTGTTCAGGACAACGAGAGTATGTCGAGCTATGGCGTAATGCGTGGCTTACATTTCCAGCGCCCACCATTTACCCAGAGTAAGTTGGTGCGTTGTGTAAAAGGTGCTGTGCTTGATGTGGCTGTGGATATTCGTAAGGGTAGTCCTACCTACGGACAGCATGTGGCTGTAGAGCTTACCACGCTAATGTGAACTTCCGCATAACAGCCTGATACTGAGTGTAAATCGGAAACACCGTTTCCTGTTTCATCAGACATTCATCAGACATCCGGGAAATTGAGCCTTTTCCGCTCATTTCTATACAAAGATACGCATTTTTTTGGCAAACAGGCAAGAGCGTTAAGATTTCTTATTCCTTGAGAGTAAATAAATGTAAATTTCGAGGAGGCTGGTTGAGATGACTGAAAGAGCGTTTGAGAGGAGATTGAGAGAAAAACGAGTAGATGCGGTCTTGGCCATACCATAGTTTTGATAAAAGCAGCTAATATTTTTTATTATGACATATTGTGTGTTAATTGCAGGCGGCGTTGGTAATAGGTTAGGCGCCGGCATCCCTAAACAATTTGTTGAAGTTTTGGGGAAACCCGTTATAGCGTATACCATGCAGAAGCTTCAGCAGTGTAGTGAAATTGATGCCATAGAACTAGTTTGTGTTGATGGCTTTCAGAAAACTCTCCAAAAGATAGCTGATGACAATGGTATCACAAAAGTTTTTAAAATTGTCACAGGAGGAAAGGAGTATGAAAACTCTATCATGAATGGCGTAGCTGGTTTGAAAGATGTTGCCAAGCCCGATGATGTAGTCATGATTCACTGGGCTGCTTCACCTTTTGTCACAGATGAGATTCTAAAAGACAACATCCGAGTTTGTAGAGAAAAAGGTAATGCAATGAGTGCATGTTATTCATATTTGCTATACGGATCAAACGATGGAGATTGCTCAAAAAAAGCAATTAACCGAGAAACGTTCAAAACATTATCGGCTCCGCAGAGTTTCTTATTTAAGACCATAACAGAGATATATGAGCAGGCAATAGAACGTAATTTCTTTGATTATGTTGAGCCCCATACAACTGCCTTCATGACTGAACTCGGTATTCCTATCTACTTCTCCAAAGGAAGTCAGACAAATATGAAGATAACAACCAAGGAAGATCTGGAGTTATTCCGTGGCTACCTTTTAGCAAAACAAAATCCTACAGAATAATTTATTATGGATACAATTCAAACAACAGGTGGTATATTACATCAAGAGGATATTGACTTCATCAACAACTGTATTTGTGAAGTTTTTAGTTGTGAGCCATCTCAGATATCAGAATTACAGCCACTACAGAAAGGCCTTTCTAATTCTGTTTTGTCCTTTAAGTTCAATGGAGGTAAATATGTATTTCGTTACCCAGGCCTTGGGTCTGAAATACTTATAGACAGAGGTAGAGAGTCAATAGTACAAAAACAGATAGAGGATGCAGGTGTAGATACTTCTTTAGTAGCCATGAGTGTCCGTTATGGATGGAGAATCTCACATTTTGTTGAGAATAGGCCTTTTAACTATCATGATGTGAATGATATGGTGAGGGGAATAATTCAGTTGAGAAAACTACACGCCGTTCGTCCTAAAGTTAGGTGGGAGTTTGATCTAAAAGAAAAGTGGGAATCTATTCGTGACATGACGCCTACGGACAAATATGGTGAGAATTTTACTCAATTCCCGGAATTTTCAGAGATCAAAGAGCGTATATATAAACTATATGAATTGACAAAAACTGATGAAATAAAGAAATGCCTAACCCACGGAGATTGTCGTGATGAGAATTTCTTAATTAATAATAATGAAATTCATCTTATAGATTGGGAGTATGCTGGTTATGGTGACCCTGGTTTTGATATTGGAACATACGTGTGTGGAGGCGATCATTCAGAAGAAGAAGTAGATAGGATTCTATTTACTTATTTTGGACGGAAACCATCAAAAAAAGAAAAGCGACATTATTATGCATACATTGCTATTTCCGGCTTCTTCTATATGCATTGGACTATGTATAAAGAGTCGCAAGGCCAGAAGATAGGTTATCTAAAACCTTTGTGGTATCACTTTGCTAAAGAGTACAGTAAAAAAGCCCTGGAGTTGTATAACGAATAAAAAAGAATTGAACTATGACATATGTTATTCTATCTGCGGGTAAGGGTGAGAAGCTGCGCCCGCTAACATTGAATCATCCCAAATCCCTATATAAGTTGGATGCCAATACAACCATTCTACAGCGCCTGGTTCGTATGATAAGGTTATGTGATCAAGAAGCCGAGATTGTGGTTGTAGTGGGCTATATGTATAAGCAGATCCAGAAGGAGTTGGAGGATGATAATGTGAAGTTTGTTCATAATCCTTTCTATTCAGTCACAAGCTCGATGGGATCCCTCTGGTTTGCCAAAGACTATCTCCAGCGTGAAAATGTAACGATTATTAATGGAGATATTGTAACAAGTAAAGAGTTAATGAGTGAGGTCATATGCCAGCATACAGATTATCCTTGTGTTCTTCTTGACAGTTCTCATAAAGATGCTAATAAGTATAATGTGCAAGTACAAGGTGATATGGTGTGTGTAATGAGTAAAAATCTGACCGAATATATGGGTAATTATGCCAGTGTTACCAAGCTTGATGCAGTTTCATCACGATTCCTTTTAGAACAGTTGAATCTGATGGTTAACGATGAGATGTATAATCTCTTTTTCGAAGATGCTTTGGTACAAATGATTTTTGAGAAGAATTTTGAACTATATTATAAAGACATTAAAGATTATGTTTGGGCAGAAGTTGATGCTGTTGATGATTTATTAAGAGCACAGCAGATTCATCATCAGTCATAATTTGTCTTTTTTAGGTCATCTTCATTAGAAAATAGTTTGTTAACCATGTTGTGAGTGAACATCAAAATTTGATTAGTTATGGGGAAATTTAAAATAACACTTAAAATAATTCTTTATTATCTATTTTTACCTATTTTTAGAAAGTTCTGTTTTCCTAATAAAAGGATAATTGTTTGTATTAGTAACTCTTTCAGAAGTTACTCATGTAATCCTAAATATATAACAGAATATATTCTTTCAAATTGCCCTAACGAATATGATATTTATTGGATATTTAAAAAGAATGTCCATATAAACAATTTGCCAACAGGCGTTAGGTGTGTTCGCTATTTATCATTTGATTATTTCAGAATTATTTATTCTGCCCATTTCATTTTTGCAAATCAGAGGGTTGGAAAGTACGATTTGCTTTTACATAAACACCCGACGCAAAAGTATATAATGACTTGGCATGGTAGTTTGCCCTTAAAACGCGTTGAAAAAGATGTTGAAGATGTTTTGGGAGAAGCCTATGTTAAGAAAGCGAAATATGATTCGTCTATCTGTGATCTTATGTTCTCTGGTAATAAGTTTCACACTGATTTGTATAGAAGAAGTTTCTGGTATAATGGAGAGATTCTGGAAAGTGGTACCCCGCGATGTGATATTTTGTTTAATGAGTCAATAGGATTGAAAGAGTCGATACTTGCAAAATATAAGCTTGATAAATCATCTAAATACCTTCTTTATGCACCAACGTTTAGATCAGATTACTCCCTTGATACCTATAAATTTCAATGGGATGACGTGATTGACGTTTTGAAAAGAAAGACGGGACATAATTATGTAGTCCTATTGAAGTTACATCCCAATTTTTTAAAAAGAAAGGACGTACATCTGGAACAATACTTAAACAATCATGTGATAGATGTGTCCAAAGATTCTGACATGCAAGAATTACTTGTTATTTCAGACATTCTAGTTACAGATTATTCTTCATGTGTATTTGAGTTCTCACTTCTTAGACGTCCAGGATTTATGTTTGCAACAGACTTGGAAAAATATGATCGGGGATTTTATTTCAGTATGGATGAATTACCTTATCCCTATGCAGCATCAGAAAGTGAGCTCATTTCAAATATAGAGAATTTTGAAAATGATAGTTATCAATCCGATCTCGATAAGTTTTTTGACATAATTGGTAATCTTGAGAATGGAAATGCATGTAAACACCTTCTTGATTGGATGAATAATCATTAAAGAGCTAAGAATGAAGAATCTAAAAAACAAAATAATTAGAATCATATTGAAACCTCTTGGCTTGCAAGGAGCTACGAGGTCATATTCAGAAATTAGTGCT
>Ga0310691_10004448_pt1 | contig 15817 bp, 8 predicted proteins | sample 176DNAGHGlowgp2_FD_203887 | JGI IMG/M metagenome (GOLD analysis project Ga0310691, IMG submission 203887) | Sheep rumen microbial communities from Palmerston North, Manawatu-Wanganui, New Zealand - 1766 DNA GHGlow gp2 (v2) (version 2) | ecosystem: Host-associated > Mammals > Digestive system >...
GGCGTCCACCCAACTGCGACGCAGGTCGGATAATAAACTACTGGGGATGAAGTAGTTAAATTCGGCAGGCTGAAGTATTACATCACTACACTCATAGATTGTACCACCTAGACGGGAAAGCTGACGTTGGATATTTTCACGCTGAGGTTTCTCCGCTTGCTGGTGTTCACAAGCAATAGAGACACTGGCACCCTCGCCACTAAGCATAAAGCCGTCGGCGGTGGGTTGCAGGCAGAGTGAGACAGCTATCTTACGCTGACTACTGGGACGAGAGAGTTGGCGTTCAAATTCCTGATCATTATTGCGGTAAAGGGCGATTCCCGGACGGAGCGATCGGGGCATCTGCTGGGGATACAGGCGATTGCCCTCAGCACGATTGACACGAAAGCCCTGAAGTTCACGATTGTTATCGATAAAGCAAAGGCCGTCGCCATTGGCAAAGGTAGCGGTACCTGCCACGTTGAACGAGTCGCGGCGCAACTCCTTGACGGTGCCCACAAACTCGCCTAATGCCTTTGGGGTGTCGGGTGAAAAAATGTCGGGTTTGCGACCTTGTAGAAAATAGGTGGTAAAGCCCCGATTGAAGGTCTTGCTCAGATTGGGTGTGAAGCTATAAGAACACTGACCTTTGGAGGAGCGCTGATATTCATCAGGGTGTTTGGCTATAAAGGCATTGAGACGCTGACTGTAGGCTGCTACTACATTTTTAACATAAACGACATCCTTCAGACGTCCCTCAATCTTAAAAGAGGTGGCACCTGCAAGTATCAGTTCGTCCAAATGTTCCGACTGATTTAGATCCTTAAGCGAAAGCAAATGACGCTGATGTTCCAACTCACGACCATCGGCATCAAGCAAATCGAATTTCATACGGCAGAACTGGGCACATGCCCCGCGATTGGCAGATCGACTAAAGCAATGTTGGGAGGCATAGCAAATGCCACTATAGCTGACGCATAAAGCACCGTGAACAAAGACTTCTAACTCGACATCGGGCACCTCTCGATGAATGGCAGCAATTTCCTGAGCGGACAACTCACGGGCCAATACCACCCGGCTAAAGCCCAACGAACGCAGCCAGCGAACCTTCTCTACAGTACGATTATCGGTCTGAGTGGAAGCGTGGAGCGTAAGATGAGAGGTGAGACGAAGCAAGGCCATATCCTGTACCAAGACAGCATCTACCCCAGCCTCTTGGAGTTGCTGAAGAAGTTGCTGGGTGGCAGAGAGCTCGTCGTCATAAATCAACGTATTGACGGTAACATAAACACGCGCCTCAAACTGATGAGCATACTGACAAAGCTGTCGGATGTCGTCAACGCTATTGCCTACGGCAGCACGGGCTCCGAAACGAGGAGCACCGATATAGACGGCATCTGCGCCATGATCGATGGCAGCTAGTCCGCATTCCAAATTTTTGGCTGGAGCCAGTAGCTCGAGACGTGTCATCACTCAATCTTGTTAATATCGAAGGGAGTCTCCTGATAGACGTAATAGTTAATCCAGTTGTTATACAGCAAGTTGGCATGGGCACGCCAGGTAACCATCGGTTTTTGGTCGGGATCATCGTTCCGATAGTAATGACGGGGCAATTCCACATCATCGCGAATGTCACGGTCGCGACGATACTCATGGTCCAGCGTATTGGGGGCGTACTCCAGATGACCTGTGATGAAGAATTCACGACCACCGCGCGCCATGACCATACTGACGCCACACTCGTCACTCTCGGCAATGAGCGTCAGGTTCGGATTCTTAAGGATATCCTCACGATGTAACTCCGTATGACGACTATGAGGCATCTGAAACTCATCATCAAAGCCTCGGAAAATGGGTAGTTGGGGCTCTAATGTATACTGAGGGAAGATGCCGAACATCTTCTTTTGCAACGGATATTTTGGAATACCATAGTGGAAGTAAAGACCTGCTTGAGCCGCCCAACATATATATAAGGTACTCGTCACGTGCGTGCGCGCCCATGTAAAGATTTCAGTCATCTCGTCCCAATAGGTGACGTCCTCGTATTCGAGTTGTTCGACAGGTGCACCCGTGATAATCATTCCATCATACTTCTCATTACGCATCGATTCAAAATCACGATAGAACATCATCATATGCTCGATAGGTGTATTCTTGGGGGTATGACTCTTCAGCTTCATGAAACTGATTTCCAACTGCAAGGGCGTATTGGACAACAGACGAATAAGATCTGTCTCTGTGGTAATCTTCAGCGGCATCAAATTGAGAATGACAATCTTCAGCGGACGGATATCCTGCATGTGTGCACGCGAATCGTCCATCACGAAGATATTCTCATGTTTCAACAACTCGATGGCTGGTAATTTATCTGGTAATCTTAATGGCATAATTAATTCTTAGTCTACTACATGAAACACACAGGTGGACACATTGTCATAGCCACCATTTTCAATAGCTGCCTCGCAAAGGTGATTGGCTGTACATCCTTCATTCAACAGTCGTTCTATAATATCGTCAGCGACCATATCATTCAACCCGTCGGAACAGAGCAGATAGGTGTCACCCGCAAGCATGTCGTCAGTGAAATCGAAGATATCGAGGTAAGAATTGTGGATGCCCGCGCCTATGCAGTTGGTAATCACGTTGGAGTGCTTTTGCTTTCCATCAACCATATTGTGGAGCGAATGGTCTGTAGTAATCTGCGTCAGTTTCCCGTCACGTAGACGATAGAGACGGCTGTCACCGCAGTTCATCCAATAGTATCTCCCGCCATAGTATAAAACACCAACAAGAGTAGTTCCCATTTCGAGTTTGGATTTGTCAACAAGCCCGCGTGAATTGATAATCTGATTGATGGATTTCAACCATTCCATCATCATCTCGTGGAATTCACCTGAAGCCAATCCTAAAGGAAGGTCATCGATGAAAAACTTCAAGTTAGAGAGGGTTTCTTCGCTGGCCACCTCGCCAGCCTGATGCCCACCCATTCCGTCTGCCAGAGCAATGACGAACCGATCGATGTTCTCTGTCATAAATTCGGTCTGATGGGCATCACTGCGTACAAACTTATCGTATGCCAGCACCATATCTTCGTTGTTACTCCTAACGCATCCAACACGGCTGGCAGCCGTTAATATGATTCTACTCATTCTTTTTAATTAATACTTACCTGTAAATTGATGTTAGCCAAAGTGACAATATCACCGCTCTTGATAGTCATAGGGACATCAGGCATCACTTCACGCTGATTGAGCTTCGTTCCATTCGACGAATGCTTGTCAATGATGCACCATCCGCTATCTGGCTTATAGATTAACTGGGCATGGACACCCGAAATATACATGTTACCTTCGAACAACTGGTGGTAGGGCCCTTGACGACGACCAATCACAGCTCCATTTACACCAACCATTCGGATATCAAGGGTTGGGTTATAGAGTGTGAGTGTAGGAATACCATTCTGTACAGGCATCTGGGAACCTTCAGGAGCACGACGGGATGTCTGCATCAGCGGCTGAGACGAAGGATTATCAGAGATGACTACTGAAGATTGATGGACAGACTGTTTGCGCTGTGACAGCAGCTCATCGACACTTATCATCAGCCCACCGCAATAGGTACAGCGGCGTCCCATACCGACACGTCCACAGTTACTGCAATAGACCAATTCTTGTCCACACTGGTCGCAGTAATGGGAGTCGTCCTCTATCTCTTCTTTACAACTTGGACATATGATCATAATTCTTCTTTAATATCTTCTGGCATTATCAATTGATAGGTCTCCTGCGTCACCTCACTCTGTGGAAGAGCGCTGACACGCATGGAGAGTTGCTGAATAGTTGCATCAAGCATATTACGCATTTCACGAGCATTGCCGAACGAATCGCTCTTGTTGATGACCTTGCGGCAGATGAGATCCATCAACTTGAACTCAGCCTCAGGTGACAACTTGTAGTTGTCCTTAGAGGCCATCTTCTTGTAGATTGCTAACAGTTCGTCCTCATTATAGTCATCAATATGCATCTTATGGCTGAAGCGGCTTGCCAATCCCGGATTGACAGCGAGGAAAGTCTCCATCTCATCACGATAACCAGCAGCTATCACAACGAACTTACCACGATCGTCCTCCATACGCTTCATCAACGTGTCAATAGCTTCCTTGCCATATTGGTCGTTCTCCGACGAGAGTGTATAGGCCTCATCGATGAACAGAATACCGCCCATCGCCTTGTCGCACATGTTGTTGACAATCTTAGGGGTCTCGCCCATATACTTACCTACAAGAGTAGCTCTACTGGCCTCAATGACACGACTAGTAGGCAGAATCTCCATAGCCTGTAGCACCTCGCCCATCTTGCGGGCTATTGAGGTCTTACCTGTACCCGGATTACCTGTCAGGATAAAGTTCATGGACATCTGCTGAACCTTGCCTGCTCCCATGGCTGCACGTTGTTTCATGAACATGCTCTGTACCGCCAAGCGACGAATCATGTTCTTCACAGAACGCATTCCGATGAAGTCGTCGAGCTCGTTGAGTACCTCGTCGAGCGGACGAGCCTGCTCACTCTGAGTCATTGGCAGATCGGCAGTCGTGATACGATACATATCCTCCTGGTGGAAGTTAGGATCATTAACCTGTTCAACCAAACGCTGGCTCTGACGCTCAACAGTCTGGTCGAAGATACGACGAGCCTCTCGGGCGTTACCGAAGTTCTTGTCACGACGCAGATAAAGTTGCTCAAACTGACGATGTACGGCACCACGCGTCTCCTCATCGACGGTAAAGTTCTTGCCTTTAGCCAAATTGATAAAAATCTCTGTCAGCTCGTCAGGCGTATAGTCATCGAAATGAATCGTCTGTGTAAAGCGACTCTTCAATCCAGGATTGGTGTCTATGAAGTCATGCATCTGGTCGGTATAGCCGGCGACGATACAAATGAACTTGCCGCGATCGTCCTCCAAACGCTTCAACAAGGTATCAATAGCCTCAGCGCCAAAGCTGTCCTGATCGTTAGATTTCAGGGTATAGGCCTCATCGATAAACAGCACACCGCCCATCGCTGAATCAATCAGCTGGTTGGTCTTGATAGCCGTCTGACCCGAATAGCCTGCAACCAGTTTAGAGCGGTCTGCTTCAACCAACTGGCCTCTAGACAGAATGCCTAACGTGCGGAAAACATCGGCCATAATACGGGCCACCGTCGTCTTACCTGTACCAGGATTACCTGTGAAGACATAATGTTTCCCTTGGAAAGTATTGGTTTCGCCACGACGAATCTGCAAATTGAGGAAAGCTGCCAGATTGGAAATCTCCTTCTTGACAGCGGCCAATCCAACCATACCGTTAAGCTTAGCAAGACAATCAGTATAATCGACGGTTTGCGGTGCTTCGTAAGGTATGTCATCGACCATAATAGTCATGAGTTCGTCATTGGTAAGCGTCGAAATATCAACCTTCTGCAGACGCTCAGCCTGCTTAGCGCAGATCTTATCGAAGAGCTGACGCATGGTGCGCCCGTTGGCAAAGTCTTTCTCACGAGAATTGTAGAGCTCGGTGATCATCTTGAGTGTCAACTCTTTGGCATCAGCAGCAAACTGGTATTTCTTCTCACGGGCAAATACTTCCATGATCTGGAACAGCTGGTCGGGTGTGTAGTCGTCGATATTAAGGAAGTAGCTGAAACGGCTACGGAATCCGACATTGATGCGGAACAGGTTCTCCATCTCCGTACGATATCCTGCAGCTATGACAACGAACTTACCGCGATCATCCTCCATGCGTTTCATGAGTTGCTCTAACGCCTGAGCACCTTGGTTGTCGCGTTCGCCACTTTGACTGAGCGGGGCTAGCGTATAGGCCTCGTCGACAAACAGGATACCTCCTATGGCCTTGTCGCAAAGACGGTCTACAACCTTAGGTGTCTCACCTTGATAGGGACTCACCATCTTAGCGCGATCAACCTCAACGACATGACCGCTATCCAAATAGCCAATAGCTTCCAGGATTTCACCCAGTTTACGAGCTATCGTTGTTTTACCTGTGCCTGGATTACCCGTTAACACGATATGGATGCCCATCTTCTCCTGTTCGCCAAGACCGCGCTGAGCACGTTGCATGTTATTATGAACGGTGAAGGCTATCTCGCGAACGGCTTTCTTCACCTCGTCCATACCGATATAGCGGTCGAGATCGCTGAGGATATCGTCGAGAGAACGCTCCTCTGGAACATAGCCTCGAATGTCCTGCTCCTCAACCATCACGGCATTGGTTCCCCGACTGATGAAAGAGGTAAAGATATCCTCAGCAGTCTTGATGGCTACATGAGCATAACCAAAGGTTTCGTCCTTGGTCTTCAGCTGATATTGGAAGAAACGCTGCAACTTATGCTCGGCTTCTGGAGTGTAGGCTGCAATACCATACTTCGTTCGCAACTCCATCTTACACATGTCGCATAACTCCTGATAGCCGGGTGTAGGCAGACGGAAAGTATACTTGAAACGATTCTGTGCAGCAGGATTGGCTACGAGGAAATCGTCCAGACCCTTGGGCAGGCCTGCCATGATGACAATAGGATTCTCATCCCACTTATCCATCTCGACAAACAGCTTATCGAGAGGGTTCACCTGATTGGAATAGCGATCAGGCAGCAGTTTCTGTACATTATCAAAGAAAAGGATACCTCCTTTCGCCTTCTTGACGTTGTCCTCCCACTTATCGACAAAGCGCTGATAGTCGACAGCATCGACCATCGTCAACTTGGGTTTCTCGATAATCTTATGCTGGTAGAAATAGTCTCGTATGATTTCCGACAAAGCAGTTTTACCGGTACCTGTTTCACCTATTATAATAGTATTAACACTCAGGCGGACCTTCATGATATCCTTGCGAGAGTGGAGATAGGTATAAGTATCGACCACTGTCTTTAGCTGTTTCTTCACCTCATCGAGCCCAACCATACGGTCAAGCACGTTCTGCGTAGATAGTGGCTGACCACACCATTTGCAGAACTTGGCTATCGATCGGTTTTCCTTATGACAATGCTCACAAACCATACTATTCTACATCCTTTTGTAATTGTTTGACTACCCCACTCGGATTAATCTTCACGTTATCCAAGTCAGGACGGCGATTCAGCAATTTGGGACTCATGACAATCAACTCCAACAAGAGCAATCCTATCATAATGCTCCACATGATGTAATGCAATACAGACTCGCCACTGATGGAGCGTATCTGATTGGTTACATCGTCGAGCATATTGAATTTTGAGCCCTTAAACTTAAACGACTTTTGCTTGAAGGTGTAATACAAAGGTTCCAGCAATGTCGACTTGATATCGTCTTCCATCACCTCATTGATAAGCTGATTGTCACTCTTTGAGTCGCCTCGGAAGTCTGTCATATGACAAATCAACATATATATTAAGGTGATGACGATGATTGCCGGGATAAACAGGCTGTAGTGCGACGTATTGACATACCTCAGCGCAAACACACTGATATAGGATGATAAGAATCCTAACAGACCCCACAGACAAGACAAGACAAAACCATAGCCTCGGAAGAAGGCTCGCATGCCCACGATAACCGCAGTCATACCACCTAACGGCAACGAGATGGTCAGGAAGGAGTGGTTTAGCACATAGTTTCTGTTCTCTATTCCCAACAAGAGGAGTAAACCAATCCACAAGCCACACAGCACATAGAAGACGATACGCCACATGTGCTCCTTAGCCTTTGCACGTTGATAGCCCGAACGCACTTCTTCGTACTTGCGAGCTGTTTCCTCCTTCGCATTGACATAGCGTTTGTAGAACTTTTGATTCTGGTCTATCTCACCTAGGTTCAATACCCACTCTTCCAATTTACGCTCATAGCTATAAGTCTCGCTGAAATCCTGATAAGGATCTTCGTGATAGAACACGGACATCCACTGGCTCAAAGATCCACGCTTAATCTCAGGCAACAAGGCAGGACGATGGGCTAACTTATCGAAATCAGTACCATTCTTCAACTCGGCACCGTCTTCTAGCATATAAGTAGGAATGGTTCCTAAGATACGGGCGAAACGATAGGCTGCCGTACGCAGGTCGTAGGCACATAGACGCTCACGATTCTCCTCACTCCTCAGATCGAAACAAGCACGTGCCTGACTCAGTTGTTCAAACCAACCGTGCAGCTGTGCGAAATAGGCAAAGCGACCTTCTGGATTTGCGTAATCGTCAACCTGTTCTGCATACTCTTCATCAGACAACTGCTGCCATGACTTCAGTTGTTCACACAAGATTTCTCCGACTTTGAAAGGTGTATCAGCATCCCGTAAGTCGTAGGCTGCGTCGCGATCGATATTGTATAACACCTTATAGCCTAACGAGCGTGTGGGCTTCTGACCTTGAGTCATGATACGCAGAGCCTCACAGGCCATTTTGTCCTCATGGCAATACATCCACGACAACAACCGACCATCGCTCAAGCTCTTCCACTCGTCTTCGGAACAGTTCTCATAGCCAAAGGAATGAACAATCTCCTGCATAGTCATTGAGGGGTATTTAGACAGGAAGGGGATATCCTTGTCTACCTCATAGACTGTCTTCAGGATAGCAATACGTGTATCGAACTTGCTGTCAGGTGCGAAATAGCTACGAATCCGATTGATGTCTGCCTTTGAATGAGATTCAACATACAGGAAGAAACTATCGTTGGGATTCTTCAAGGCCAGCGAATACTCCTCCTGATAGCTCAATACAGAGATTGCTGCACTATGAATATCATCGCAGAGATTGCCACGAACATCTTTATAAGGATAGGTAGCCTCCATCATATAAACAGAAGCCATCAGTCCTGCTTTCTGATCAACAGGATAGCGATTGACAACAATATCCTTGACAGCAGAACTGAGTTTCACGTTACCACATTGCTCCAGCCAGCCTGCTATACGTCCATTATACAAGTAGTTGATCGCCAAACGCTCATTATCTATCAATAGCGGAATCAGCTCATGGACATTATCGGCCACCAGATTCTGCTCTGGGTCAACGATGAAGCTGCGATACTTCAGCATGGGTGAAGACACATCAACCTTCACATCTTCGCCCAAGAACCAGCGTTCAACCTCATCATAACTCCAACGACTCTGCGGATTAACAGCGGTCAGGCCCTGAATAATCATCTTCACGCGATCGGGCAGTTCGTTGATATGAGGCAGACGGCCTTCGTTCTTCTTACGCATCATGACACGCTCATTCTGGTTCAGCGGATTCTCTCCCAGCCAAAGCGTCATGAGCGTAATACCAAGAGAATAGTAGTCGGCTGCAGGAGTAATCTCCACCTCTCCATCGATGACATCATTGTACATCTCAGGGGCAGCATATACTGGTGTACGAGCCTGAGTGGTACGATGCATACGCTCCTCACCCTCCATCACACTTGATATACCAAAGTCGCCCAAAACAACTTCCTTGTGAGCCTTGTCGCGGAAGAAATAGTTACTGGGTTTGATGTCCTTGTGAATGATGTTGTTATTGTGGCAATAGGCCAGTGCAGCAGCAGCCTGCAGAGCAATACGACGGAACTGGTTGAAGTTGCCATCGATATCGTAATCTGCCAACGTACCGCCCTGTAGATACTCCATCAACTCGTAATCACGATTCTTTCCGTCAACATAGGTTTTGCCATAATCGACAATTTTGACAACCATCTCCATGTTGAAGTTCTGGATGATGCGCATCAGCGTCTTCTTAATCGTGAAGTTGGGATAGTATATTTTCAATACCATCTGCCCTTCATCACCTTCTACCAAGTATACCTGCGCTTCACCCGAATTGTCACTAAGACACTTGATACCACGATAGAGACGACCTTTCAACATGAAGTCTCCCGTATTACTCTTGGCGTCGGAAGGAATGCTGCCTGGTCTTACCGTGATATCACTATCGACATTCGAGACTGTTGGTGCTTTATCCACACGAAGGGTGGCACCTGTATCTACAACTTTATCTGGTTTTCTTATGGTCTCGTCCATAAAGCTCTATTTGTCATCTTTAATTTCGTCAGTACTATTCTTTCCTAACACAACCCACTTTCCACCCATGTGAGGCTTGGCGCATCCGCAAGGACTGCTATGCATAGCGTGTTTGTAGTTGCAAACCCAGGCAAGGCGCACACCTACAGGCTTGCTAGCCATCGCATAATTACGAGCCTTAACGGGAGCTGATGTGGGAGCAACAGCAAGCTTATCAAGAATAGCGGAAAGCATTTTGATCTTGACTGCTTTCTGTTCCTCCAACTCGTCACGTGTCATGCGCTTCGACTCCACTTTAGGAATAACAGGTATTTCCACACCTTCATCTTTAGCCAACAGCGTCAGAACACGTTCACGGAGCTTGGCACTCATCTGCTCACGAACGATATCACGCTCTGAATTGTAAGGCAGCGCATTTTCGAGTTTGGAATAATCACGAACTATCTCCAACAGTTCCTGGTAGTCAGGGTTCATCTGCAGTTGTTTGACCATCATACGAGCCTCCTCTGTCAAGGCAGTACCGCACTTCTTACAGAAAGCAAACTCATTCAGTGTATGACAAGTGGGACAAACGATGCCGCCTCTCGGACTTCCACACTCCGGACAATAGGCTTCATTGCCTGACAAGTGGGAACCACAGAATGAGCAGACATCTTTCTTGATGTAATGATGGCAGGACTCACAGAAGTCTGCATCAGGATCTATCTCAGCTCCACAATGGGGACAAATGGTTTTACTGATGGGCTGGCCACACTGAGCACAGAACATTGCTTCGGGCTCGTTGACAGCACCACAATAAGGGCAGGTTTTGCCTGCGGCTTGTTGCTGATGCTGAGCCATTTGCATCTGCATGGGCTCCAAATTTGGCCTGGCGGTACGTTCCAGGACTTGCTGAGGACGTACTGTCCTTTGTGTCTCTTCGTTATTCGAATGATTATCTATCATGATGACAGTAGTAATTACAATAGTGATGCAAAGATAACAATTATTTCGTAAACAAAACAAAAAACCGCCGTAAATTTATATTTACGACGGCATTTTTTTTAATTTTGGCGATATTTCTTACCAAAGAGGGAGTCGTTCGGCCTTCGGAATGTACATTTTATCACCTTCTTTAACGCCAAAGGCGTCGTACCACATATCGATGTGCTGAAGTGCAGCATTCACACGATAGCGACCCAGAGAATGGGGGTCACTCTTGGTGCGGTTACGGATTTCTGCTTCAGTAATATTTCCTGCCCATACGCCAGCATACGCCAAGAAGAAGCGCTGGTCAGCCGTCAGACCATCAATCACAGGCAACGGATTACGCTTTGTAGCATTCTTATAAGCAGCATAGGCTACCTGCAGACCACCATGATCAGCCAAGTTCTCACCCAGTGTCAGACGGCCATTGGCATTGAGGTCAGGAAGCACCTTGATGTTCGAGAAGAAGTCAGCATATTTATCCGTACGGGCTGTAAAGTTCTTTCCGTCAGCTTCAGTCCACCAGTCGTGCATATTTCCATCCTTGTCATAGCGGCGGCCCTGATCGTCAAATCCGTGTGTCATCTCATGTCCGATAACCACACCGATAGCGCCATAGTTAAAGGCGTCGTCAGCAGTCGGGTCAAAGAACGGAACTTGCAGAATACCAGCAGGGAAACAAATCTCATTAGTCGTCGGATTATAATAGGCATTTACCGTCTGTGGAGTCATGTGCCAATCGTCACGATCAACAGGCTTTCCTGCCGTATGGTTAATGTGCCAGGCATTCCAGAAACGACGGCACTCGCAGATATTCTCGTAGTATGATTTTTTCGCATCAATCTTCAAGTCAGACATATCCGTCCAACGGTCAGGATAGCCAATCTTCACATAGAAAGTATTAAGCTTCAACAAGGCATTCACCTTGGTGGAATCATCCATCCAATCCTGAGCAGCAATACGTTCGCCCAAGGCGATGCGGAGATTCTCTACCAGCGTCTTCATACGTTCCTTAGATGAAGCCGGGAAATACTTCTTCACATAGATACGACCTAAGGCCTCGCCCATCACGCTCTGAACTTGGTTGGTAGAACGACGCCATAAGGGGTGATCTTGCTGACGACCGGAGAACACCTTGCCATAGAACTCGAAATTCTCAGCACGAACAGCATCATTCAGATAGCCTGAAGCCGAACCTATAATGCCCCACTCCATCATGTCACGATACTCAGCAGCTGACATCTCAGCGAATATCTTGTCAGCAGCAGCCATAAAGTCGGGCTGTCCAACAACCATTTCCTGGATATATTCCGTCTTTATGCCTTTGGCATTCATCTGCTTCTCCAACTGGAAATGAGGATACTTGGCATTAAACTCAGCAAGCGTCATCTTGTTGTAGTTGGCAATAGGATCGCGCAACTCTGTTCTTGACTTAGAGACCTTAGCCAAAGCTGTTTCCACCTTGAGGATATTCTTCATCTTCTTCGTGGCAGCACCCTTCTTGAAACCAAAAAGCTGGAACATATTGACAATATGCTTCTTATAAGCCTCACGAATCTTCTTGGTAGCTGCATCATTCTCCAGATAGTAATCCTTCTGGCCTAATGTCAAGCCACTCTGGTAGATGTTCAGGATGTTCTCCGCTGCATTCTTCTCGTCAGCACCGATATATGCACCGAAAATCTCAGAGTCGCCATAAGGCATCAGGTCAAGCTGAATCTTAAAGATCTGTTCCTTTGTCTTTGCTGCCTCAAGGGCTTTAATCTCGCCCATTGCGGGAGCAATTCCGTCCTTCTCTCTGCGGGCAGAGTCCATCGCCAGTTTGTAGAGGTCGCTCAACTGCTGCTCTACACTTCCCTGCTGGTAGGTATTCTCCAGCAGTTCCTTCAAGATACCATTAATACGTTTGTTGTTGTCTTCAGCCAAACGGTCGAAGCTGCCATAGCGTGAATATGCAGCAGGCAGCGGATTTGCTTTCATCCATCCACCACAGGCATACTCGTAGAAATCGTCAGCAGGACGCACATTCGTGTCGAGATTCTTCAGGTCGATGCCCGAACGAAGCTGTGCTGATGCTGTGACTGTCATTGTTGCCAATGCCATAATAGTCAGTAATTTTTTCATAAAAAACTTATTTTAGTTAGATAAAAGTTCTAATTCTTCTGAGAGTTTCTCCCATCGCTCCACCTCTTCGTCAAGTGCTTTCTTCGTTGAGGTATATTCGGTAACGAACTCCATATTCGAAGCGTTCTCAGGTTTCATCAGCAGATTGTCCAGCTCTTTCAGTCGACGCTCCATATCGCTGATTTTCCGTTCCGACTCCTCGACGGCTTTCTCTGCCTTGCGTACTCGCTTCTGTTGTTCTTTGCGCTCCGCATAGTTGGCAGCATTGCCAGTCGTTTTTAGTCCGATGCCTTCGGACTGGGAGTCCGTAGGCTTCGGACTGGGAGTCCGAGCCGTTCGGACTGTAGCACCCAGTTCGTTCAGTTCTGTAATCTTCTTCGTCTGCAGGAAGTCATAGATGCCTCCAAGATGTTCCTTCACATTGCCACCTCCAAACTCATAGACCTTTGTCACCAGACCATCCAAAAACTCACGATCGTGACTAACCACAATAGCCGTACCGTCGAAAGCACGAATTGCTTCTTTCAGCACATCCTTTGAAGCCATATCCAAGTGGTTGGTAGGCTCATCAAGAATCAACAGGTTGACAGGTTCCAACAGCAGTCGGATCATCGCCAGACGACTACGTTCGCCACCACTGAGCACCTTTACCTTCTTGTCGGATTCCTCACCACCAAACATAAAAGCACCCAGTATATCGTTGATGCGCAGACGTATCTCACCTTTGGCTACATAGTCTATCGTTTGGAATACGGTCAGACTCTCATCCAACAGTTGTGCCTGGTTCTGGGCAAAGTAACCAATCTGGATGTTATGCCCTATCTTAAGACTTCCCTCAAAAGGAATCTCACCCATGATACATTTAACCAATGTCGACTTACCCTCGCCATTCTTACCTACAAAGGCTACTTTCTCGCCTCGCTTAATGGTCAGATTGACATTCGAGAATACCGTATGGTCGCCATAGCTCTTAGCAACATCCTCACAGATCACAGGATAATCGCCACTACGCAGACAAGGTGGGAACTTCAGATGCATTGCAGAATTGTCGACCTCATCTACCTCGATAGGAACGATTTTCTCCAGTTGCTTTACTTTCTGTTGTACCTGTACGGCCTTAGTGGCCTGATAACGGAAGCGTTCAATAAACTGGCGCATCTCAGCAATCTCTTTCTGCTGGTTCTCGTAGGCGCGCAGCTGTTGTTCACGACGCTCTTTACGCAGTGTGACATACTCGTCGTACTTTACTTTATAGTCTATAATCCGACCACAGGAAATCTCCAGCGTCCGATTCGACACATTATTAATAAACGCACGATCGTGACTGACCAACACTACAGCTTTGGCACTCTGAGCCAGGAACTGCTCCAGCCATTGAATAGACTCAATATCAAGATGGTTAGTGGGCTCATCAAGCAACAGCACATCAGGCTTCTGCAACAGGATCTTTGCCAGTTCGATACGCATGCGCCAACCGCCACTAAACTCGCTGGTAGGTCGCTCTAAATCTGTACGTTGAAAGCCAAGACCTACGAGTGTGCGTTCTATCTCTGCCTCATAGTTCTCAGCACCCATCATCATATAACGTTCGTGTTCTTGAGTGAATTTCTCCACCAGCGCCATATACTCATCGCTCTCGTAGTCAGTACGCTCAGCCAGCTGTTGGTTCATCTTGTCGATGCGAGCCTTCAACTTAGTCATATCAGCAAAGGCTTTCTGAGCTTCCTGACGTACGGTGGTGTTATCTTGCAGAATCATCACCTGAGGCAAATAGCCTATCGTGGTGTCGTTAGGAACGCTAACGACACCACTGGTTGGTTGTTGCAGTCCACAAAGAATCTTAAGCAGCGTTGACTTGCCAGCTCCATTCTTACCTACAAGCGCTATACGGTCACGATCGTTGACCACAAAGCTAGCATCAGCAAATAGTGGTTTTACGCCAAACTCAACACGTAACGATTCTACTGATATCATTTGAATACGACCTTGCTACGACAACACTCCGTACCATCAGTACGAACGATACGGACACTATATTCCGACTCGCCAGACTGATAGCGGTAGAACGACAACTGATCGCCAGCATGTGCCTCTGCCACATAAGCTATCTCAAAACGCTTAACTTGATGCTGACGATACCAGTCCAGAGGCCATAAATCGAGCACATGCTCAATATACTTCACGGAATTGATATGTCCGTTGATGTCTACATCATTATAAAAGGTATCGATGGTATGTACCAGTTCTGCGCTGTCATCCATCTTCACGCGCCCACCCTTTTCTATAGGACACTCCTTGTCTTTCTCTATCCACTGGTTGATGGCACCATCATGAATAGCCAGAATGTCAGTAGGCTGGCGACTCTCCGTATCAATCATGGCCCAGATAGAACGTCCGTAGCCATAGACCTTTCCGTTGTCATCAGACACACAGAAGTTACGACTGGTAAAGTAGCGCATTGCACTCTCCACCCATGTTTCGACATTGAACCTGGTATACTGCGTAGGCATCTCGTCCATCTCAATAGCCAGACGTGAGAGCACCCACGAACGATTAATCGTCATGAGATACTTCATACCAAAACCACGATCCGTAGAATGGAAGTCGGCAGCATTGAGCATGTGGTTTCCCAGATGTCCCATAAAGAGACGTCCACTGAAATCACAGTGGAACGGCTCAGACAAGAAGGAGTATTTTCCTACTTTATCCATGATTCTCCTCCCTCTG
>Ga0310691_10004449_pt1 | contig 15815 bp, 12 predicted proteins | sample 176DNAGHGlowgp2_FD_203887 | JGI IMG/M metagenome (GOLD analysis project Ga0310691, IMG submission 203887) | Sheep rumen microbial communities from Palmerston North, Manawatu-Wanganui, New Zealand - 1766 DNA GHGlow gp2 (v2) (version 2) | ecosystem: Host-associated > Mammals > Digestive system >...
CAGAAGTGCGCCGTACCTCCATCCATTCCACCGTAACCAGTCACATAGGCCATGTGGTAGCCAATAGCAAATCTCTTATGCAGTTGAAGACCTACACCGAAGTCAAGGCCGAAGTGATGAGATGTCTCAACATCATCACTTATCTTCTCGCCTGTATACTTTTCAACGAGCTTCTTTTCACTGCTACTTAACTTAACACCACTGTCTCGGTACCCAAGCGTATAACCCATGTTCAGGTCAACGTAGCCTCTTATCCATTTCCAAGAAGGAGAATAGCCACGGGCACCCAGAAAGCGGAAGTTTACATTTCCTCCCTTATCGGGACTGTCCCAGCCGGCTGCCATGTAGTTGACACCTACGATATTGAGGGCAACGTACTTGTTAAGTTCTCTTCTGAGCTGCCAGCCCAGACCCCAAGCTTCGCCCAGATATACGCTGAGTTCGTTGGTCATGCACTTGTCCTTGCCATAGCCTTCATAGTATTGATAGTCCTGTGATTCACCGCTGCTGCTGCTTGAGCCACCAGCATTCACGAACTGTGCGTTAGCGTTCATTGCAAAAGCCATTGCAAAGGCAACTGACAAAAGTTTAATTGCTTTCATAATAATAAAGTTTAAGTTAATAATTATGTTAACGAAAATTGTTTCCTTACTGTCTTCCTTTAGTAATTGAAGTCCATGCGCCAGATGTTGGCAGTGCCTTCAGCATCTCCTCGCTGCGAGATGAAGTATATCTTCTTGCCATCTGGGCTCCAGATGGGGCTCAGGTCGTCGGCTGCATGGTAGGTGAGCTGGGTGAGGTTGGTGCCGTCGGTCCGGCATGCATAGATGTCGGTGTTCCAATACTTGAACGAGCCGGACTCTATCTTGCTACCGCCAGCCATGAGGAGCCACTTGCCGTCGGGAGAGACGATAGGCGATGCGAAGGAGCGGTTGGGGTCGCTGACAATGCACTCTTCCATACCTGTCTCGTAGTTCACCCTCCATATCTCGCAATTGCCCACGGCACTGAGTCGGGTGCAATAGTAGGCACTCTCCTCAGAGACGGGATAGGGGTTGAGGCCGACGGAATAAGTGGCCAGGAAATTGTTGGCCATGCTATAGCTCCAGACGCTGAAGCCGTTCCGCTCCTCGCGAGCGAAGAAGACCTGCTTCATGTCGTTGGAATAGACGGGCGAATAGTCCTTTGCGCCGCTGGTAATCTGCCTGCAGACATAACCGTTCTTGGCGTCGGTCTGGAACAACTGACACTCTTTTCCTCTCACCTCCGAGAAGCAGATATACTTGCCGTCGGGCGAGAAGGAGAAGTCCTGCACGCCCTGTCGGTTGGTGCGCTGCACGCTGCCGCCCTGCTTGCTGAGGTCGGTAATGAAGATGTTGGTGGCATTATTTCTGGCGGACAGATAGGCCAGGGAGGTTCCGTCGGGCGAGATGCCCAGGATGCGGTTGGTGAACCAGCTCACGCCATTGGCGCTGCGCTTCACGACGGGGAGGCATACATAGTCGCCTGCTGCTGAAATACGCGTGATGTTATTGCCGCTTTCCTCCGGCACAAACACGACGGAGAAGTCCACCTTCTGGGCGGTTACGCTACTTGACAATAAAAGAAGTGCTGCGTAAATAATAAGTTTTTTCATTCTTACTATCTTTTTCTTACTATATTATAAATATACATTTATTCTATCGGGCAAGCCTATTTGCATGGTTGTTTCTGCTCGCAAAATTATACAATCTTCTGCAAACAAACAACACTTTTCAGGAAAAATAATTAAAAAAAGCTTAAAATAATCGATTTTTTGCTGGAGCGAAGGCGTATCCCGACATAAATTCTGCCCGACGACAGACTTCCTGAACGCTTCCAGCAACTTGAGACTCCAACGAAAGAACATGCCGTTCCGACTGACGCATAAAGGTGAAGATGTCAAGGAACTTCTGATTTCCATCGATTCTAAGCGCGTCTTTTGCGTCCGGACGCATAAATGTCCAGCCAAAGGGATAAACAGGCTCATTTCGCGTCACTGCTGTTACTCAGCGAGTTACAAGAGAGCGAAGACTGGTCGTTAGTTAAGATAGTAGTAGGAGACGAGGCTGCACAATCAAACGACGCACAGATTTTTACCCAAAAGAGGGTTTGGAGGGATGGCAAAACAGGCGTGGGTAGTTGGACAAGTACGTGTAGTTAGTTGGATAAGTACGTGTACTTAGTTGGACAAGTACGTGTAGAGTGGACCCGTACGACCCGTGGCGGGGGCCCGGAACGGGAAAAGGGTGTCGTGATTTCTCGTTTTGTTTGATTTTTCTCGCCCTAAGTTTGGAACATATAGTGCATCTTTCGTAACTTTGTGCACGGAAACCAAAAACGACACGACAATGGGATTAGGTAGCTACTGGGTCAGGAAAGACGACCACACGGGCGAGGCAAAGACCATCAAGCCCTGGGAAGAAGAAGTCAGCAACGGAGATAAACGCTTCCCCGACCCGCACGGGGAGAAGGACAACGCACAGACGCGCGACGACGACTCCGAACAGAACCACGACTCGCACGAAGGGAACTGATTACAGGCAGATGAAGGTAACTTTGATTCTTCACTCTTCACTCTTCACTTCGCCGAAGGCGACTGCAACGGATTACACAGATTATAATAATTCATACATGAATTATATTTCTGCCATTTCCTTCATTTCTGCGGGACATAAAACTACAACGAATTAAAACGAATTGCACGAAGAATAAGTCATAATTCAAAATTTATAAATTCAAAATTCAAAAGGAGGCTACGCCGCAGCGATTATAACCACAGATTAAACGGATTAAACGGATTAAACGGATTTATAATTTACAACGGATTACACAGATTTTAATAATTCATACATGAATTATATTTCCGCCATTTCCTTCATTTCTGCGGGACATAAAACAACAACGAATTAAAACGAATTGCACGAAGAATAAGTCAGAATTCAAAATTTATAAATTCAAAATTCAAAAGGAGGCTGCGCCGCAGCGATTATAACCACAGATTAAACGGATTAAACTGATTTATAATTTACGACGGATTACACAGATTTTAATAATTCATACATGAATTATATTTCTGCCATTTCCTTCATTTCTGCGGGACATAAAACAACAACGAATTAAAACGGATTGCACGAATTACGAATAATAAAACCACAGATTGAGCAGATTAAAATATGGTTGAATTATAATCAGTTTAATCCGCTTAATCTGTGGTTGATTTATCCTTTCGTGTAATTCGTGGTTGATTTATCCTTTCGTGTAATCCGTGGTTGTGGGTTTACTTGATGAGGACTTTCTTGCCGCCTTTGATGTAGAGGCCCTTGGTGAGACGGTGGTTCGTAACCTGACGTCCGCTGAGGTCGTAGATTTCGCTGTTCGCAGCGCGTTGTGCGTCGCGCACAGTCTCGATGCCAGTGCCATAGTCTGAGATGGGGGACTGTGCGGCATTGACGATCTGACCGCTCACTCTGTCGATGAGCAGTACGACAGCCTTCAGTTTCGTCTTGTCCTGAATCAATGACTTGCTTTCAATGCTGGCGGTATAGCTGTACTCCTGCGGGGTGTCGGCATCGATGACAGGGTCAACCGAACCGTCCACACCATTCAAAGCTGACCAGGCTGCTACAACAACATGGTTGTACTCGACGCCCGACACAGAAGAGCCCTGTTTGCCCCACCATGCCATGTCGCCTGTGCCGTTGCCGCTGTAGTAGTTCGCCTGTGCCCAGTTGCTGCCAGTGCCCTTCAGTCCGTCTTCCACCAGGACGTAGGCAATGCCGTACCGACCGTCTTCTTCGCTATAAGCGAAACGTGTGGTGGTATTGAAGACAACCCCCTTCTGCTCCTTGCTATCCCATTCGGCAGAGAGTGCGATGGATGCCTGTGTCAACCGGGCGAAGGACATCTTCAGAACTTCCTGCAAGCTGGAGTACGAGGGGTCTGCCTCATACCGACGGTCGGTGATGGAGTTGGGGAAGCCGTCGGTGTAGGTATTGATGACGGACTGGTATTCGCTGATAGCCATGGGGTCGCCATTATGGGCAGCAATCTGCACCACCTGGTCGTCGTAGGCCGCGTGCACCTTCTCCATACCCACCGTGCCGCGGGGGCACCATCCGCACCACGTGCCAGTGAACTCCTCGATGACGGGTGTCACTGCCTTCTTCTCTTTCAGCGTAATCAGGAAGCCAGAGGCCGTGTTCTTCGATGCCGTATTGGGTTTGCCGTTCACCTGGGTAATGGTGATGGTCTTCTGGTACTTCCGGGCTTCCGAGTCTGGGGCAAATGGAACTGCTACGGTCTTCGAGCCATTGAGGGGCAGAGAGTTCAGGGACAGCTCCTTCTCGTCGGTAGTGCTGCCGCCCTCGGTGCTGATGGTATAGGAAATGGTCTCGATAGGATCCTTTCCCAAGTTCGTGAAGGTCACGGGAACAGTAGGTTCCTCTCCCTGGAGCACCATAGGCTGACCGAAGTCCTGGGCAGTAACACAATTGGATGGGAAGTTACCACCCTCGACGAGAATCTGGAAGGCAAGCTTGCCCAGTCCGTTCCCGTTAAGGTCCGACCAACTCATGCCAGCCTCCGGATTACCTACGAAGAAAGAGTTGGCAGCATCTGTGCCACCGCACCTGATGAAGTAGCCAGTGGTGCTCTTCACGCAGTAACCGATATAGAATCCCTCGTTGTTCACCTCGTAGGGTGTGCGCAGCTTGAAGTCGTTGGCACCGGCAACCAGCGTGCCCAGTGTGGTCTGCGTGAAGTCAGCTTCTGTTATTTTGCTTGGCAGTTCCTTGGATATCCATATCTTCATGTTGCTGAGATTGGATATGACATTCCCCGGAAGATAGACACGGATGGCCTGAATGGAAGCCGAGCCCAGTTGCGGATGATTGGCAGGGATGTAGATGCCTGCCATGAGCGTCATCGCCTGGCCCGTGCCGATAGTGTAGTCGCCACTCTCGAAGTCGCTTTCATTGAAATAACCCCACCATACCTGGTTCTCTCCGGGATTAATGATTCGTGCCTGAGCACCTGCAGCCAGCAGGAGAGCGGCTGCCACCATGAGTAATAGTTTTTTCATAACGCTACATTTATTTAGATGTTACTTAAGTTTCGGGAGTTATCCCAAACCACGGATTAAACGGATTAAACGGATTTTAATGACAGGACCTTTAGCATTTCTCGAGGATTTGTCTCGGATTTAACGGATTGGCATCAGGCGAGAATCCGCTTAATCCGAAAGAATTTATCCTGAGTTTGACGAAGGATTCAGGATACTTTAATCTGTTAAATCCGCTAAATCCGTGGTTTTATTATAGTATGATGTTATTTGATGAGCACTTTACGAATGCGTTCCCCTTCCCTCACGATGCAGATGCCAGAGGAAGTCCGCTTCACTTGCCTGCCAAGAAGGTCAAAGATGGCTCCTTTTTCAACTATTGAACTTTTGAACTTTTCAACTTCCTTGATGCCGTCGTAGTCGCCATTGACGAAGATGATGTTCACCTGATGCGTCTCCAGCCCGATGGTCACCTTCAGCGTTGCCTCGAGGTAACCTTCGCTGCCGATGCCGGTAGCATCGAACTGCACGCCTTCGCTGTCGCCCATCGTGAAACGCTTGGTGAGCGACGTCAGGCTGTTCATGGAGGAACACTCAGTGCCCATGCACCACTGTATGCTTGCTGCATTCAGAGAGTTGTGCGTTATCTGCAGGACAGCGGTTACAGGGGACGAGGTTCCCCTGAGCAGCTTCAGCACCAGCCCGCTGTCAGGGTCCAACAAGTCGTTGGTCTCGCACGACAGCTCGCCGAAGATGTCCTCCTCAGCAGCGATGATGACCGTCTCGCCATCGGGCAGGTTCCGTCCTTGATACTGGAACACAAAGCCCTGCGCCTGAACAACAAAACTTGCAAGCAAGCACATACACAGAGTAGATATTTTCTTCATAAGCATATTTGAGGATTAGAGATTAGAGATTAAGGATTAGGGATTGCTTCAACTTTCAACTTTCAACTTTCATCTTTAACTTTCATTTATCAATCTTCAATTTTCAATCTTCAATTTTCAATCTTCAATAATAAACTTGGTGGCTTGCTGTACGCCACTATCGTTATAGACGAAGGCGACGATGCTCAGGTTCTCCTTCTTCCAGGCCGGCTGCAAGGGCAGGGACATCGTCCGCTGCTCGCTCTTTCCTTCCTCTACGCTGAAGTCCTCGCCCCACGTGCCGTTGACTGCCGTGCGGAAGACATGGTTGTGGACGTACTGCTGATTGACCTTTCCGTTGGGCATGAGCTGGAGAGCCGTGATGCTGTCCTCGAGTAGCCACACCTGCAGCTTGCCCACGACGATGCCGTCGGTGCCTTCCGCCTTGACCGTGATGGCAATGGCGTTATCGGCAAGGACAGCGGTTCCCTCAAGACGCAGAGGGGCGGGCTTTGCCAGTTCCTCCTTCACGGCAGCAACCCATTCGGTGTCCTTGTAAGGACCATGCCTGTCTATCATGCCCATGGGCCATCGTGTCAAAGCCCAATGCTTGTTATAATCCTCGCCTGTATCTGTCTTCAGTCCGACGACTTTGGGAGTGCTGGCAACAGAAAGCTGACCGCCATGAATTGCCACAGCCACCACAGCGTCGCCATACGTTTCCTGCAACTGCTCGATGATTTCTGTTGCTTCAGGGCAGTTGGGGCACCTCTGCCCGGTGAAGTCCTCCAGGAGCACAGCACGCTTGGCAGGCTCAGGCTTCTCGTATATCAGACGGTCGTCCTCAGCGATGTAGTCGCAGCCCATCAGCATCATGCCGACAGCGGCAAGACACATTATTATATATGTATATCTGTGGAGCATCTCTCTACTCAGAAGTTATAGTTATACGAAAGGGTGAAGCCAGTCGAGGCAGGTACATAGCGGCAGACGCCACCCGAGCAGTTATAGCCCGCACGTGTTCGGCCGTAGCCGCCTTGTATGCGGTGCTGCCCAATGTTGTAAGTGACGAGCCCCTGATAGTAGTGCAGGCCAGTCTCGCCACAGTTCCACATGTCGCTGACGGTAAACATCCAGTGGGGCACCAGCGAGAGCTCCAGCAAGCCGTAGGCCCAGTCGCCCTTGTCTCCACCTGTCGTCAGGTACTGCAGCTCGCCGCGCAACGTCGTCTTATGCGAGAACTGGTACTTGCCGTCGGCAATGAAGATGTTGCTGTTTATCATGCCGCCGTGCCCTTCCACGACAGTCTGGTTGTAGCGCTGGTTCATGTACATCAGGCTGAGCTTGAAGGCCTTTGAGAGCTTCCGCGTCACCTGCACGTCGATGTCCTGGTAGTTGGTGGTGCCCTTCCACCTGACGTGCGAGAAGTTGGCCTTCACGTTCATGCCATACTTGCCGCCCAGCACGGTATTCCTTTTGAAGTTATATCCAGCCTCAGCCTGATAAGCCCATTCGCCGTCGGCCAACTGTGTGGCGTAGGGGTAGAGGGCAGCCAAGGCATACGTCTGGTCTTGAGTAAAGGCGGGCAAATGGTTGATGAAGGACGAGGTGCCCAACTGCGAGCGCTTGCTGCGGAAGGACATGTTCTCGCTCCGCTTCACCTGCAGCAGCAGGCTCAATCCCTTTTCTGAGTAAGAGCCGGAAAGCATGGCAGCACGGCCTTTGTCGTAGTTGTAATGGTTATCGAACGAAGGGTCCTGCGTCTTCTCGGCATATTCTGCAAGGAAACTCCAGGGACCTTTGTCCAAGCTAACCCGGGCATCCCATGCGTTCACGAACTTAGGGAGGTTGTATCGGTGGGTAGCATCGGCATAGACGTCTTCCTCCTTCTCGTACTTGTTCACCCACGAGAAGCCCAACATCAGCCTTGTATCCGATTGCTGCAGTCGAGGCAGCCATTCTTCCAACTGGACCTCAGCATCGGCACCGCTGACGAGGGACTTGTTCCACTTCCAATAGCGGCGCTGCACGCCGGAGAGCGCCTTTAGGGTCACGCCCTTGATAGGCTTCACGACGATGCGACCGCCCAGCAGGGAATTGTCGATACCTAAGGAACGCTCCTCATAGGTGCGAAGGATGAAGCCCGAACCGAACTGCTCGTAGAACGTACCGCCGGTGAGCTCAAACTTCCCTACCCTGCCTTTCACCCAGAAGTGCGGAACGCCCCACCCTTCGAAGTCCTTCTCAAAGCCAGGGAGCGGGTACTCCGTGAACTCCAGGCGCACACCTGCATCGACATACTTGCTTTGCAGCATGAGGTCGGCATAGGTGTTGGTGAGGAAGCTGCCTGTCTTCTCAGCGCCCGTACCGCTGTCCCATCGTGGAACGAGCATCTCGCTCTGGACGCTGCCGGAAAGAGTGATGCCTTTCCACTTCTGTGCACCTGCGGTTAGGCTGCAAAGGAAAGCCAGACTTAGGAATAAAGGAAGTCCTTTCATTCTTCGTGCTCTATTTCCAAGACTTTCTCGATGAGTTCCTCCTCTGCGCCGTCGGTATAGCCGTTGTGCTTATAGACAATCTCACCCTTCCCATTGACAATCAAGACATAGGGAATCATCTGGCATCCAAGGGCTCGCTTGAAGTCGCCATTCGGGTCGAGCAGCACCTCGTACTCCCAGCCGTGATTGTTCACAAGAGGCTTCACTTTGTTGATGTTCTGAGCCTGGTCGATGCTGACGGCGAAAATCTTCACGCCGCTCTTCTCTTTCCACTCGTCATAGACCTCGCTGATGGCATCCAGTTCGCGATTGCAAGGCTTGCACCAAGTGGCAAAGAAGTCGATGATGAAAGGCTTGCCGCCGTTTGATAGCGTATCTGTTCGCACCTCCTTGCCATCCATCGTCTTCAGGGTGACGGCAGGCAACTGTGCCTGTGCAGGCAACAAGGAAAAGGCAAAAGCCACAACAAAGATAAGTACTGATTTCTTCATGCTACCACAATGATTTAGTTTTCGTGTGCAAAGGTACAAAGAAGCACGCAAACAGCCAAAACATTTTGTGCTTTTTCGAACAAAAAACTATATGTTTTTGACTTCATACTATAATAAACAGAGTTCAATGAAAACAAAAGGACATAATTCATAGGGCACTCATGGTAATTCACGTTTATATTTCCACAGCGACAACCCTTCTTTCTGATATGAGCTTTAGCACCATGGTGTGCGGTTAAGCGCGGAGCATCTTATAACCCCTAATACTTAAAACAATGAAAGGATTTCATCTCTCCAAACGACGAAAACTGAAAAAGAACTTACGATTTTCGAAGATTAAGGCTATTAAAAATCATCTATTCATGGCTAATTAGAAAAAAAAGTGTTACCTTTGCGCAAAGATTTTATAAGGTATATAATATAGTAACACAACATTGGTTGGGACGTTGCCAAACTAATGCAGCATGAACCACCACCGTATCAGACAAAACAAATAAAACAGAAAAATATGACAGAAGAAGACATCCTGGAAAATATCGAGAAGATAATAGATGAAAAGGAGCCCCAGAATTCGAAATTCAGCATTTCCAACTTTATCTCCATTTTCGTACTGAACTGGCAGTATTTCCTCATCTCGATTATCATTTTTTTGAGTGGAGCGTTCCTGTACCTTCGCTATACCGAGCCGACCTACAGCATTTCGGCCCGTTTGCTGATTAAGGACGAAGACAGCCGGAAGAGCCGTAACGCCTCACAGATGATCACGAACATGATGGACTTAGGCTTCATGTCCAAATCCGTCGGGCTGGAGAACGAGATAGAAATCATCAAGTCGCGTGTCCTGCTCCGCGACGTGATTCGAGACCTGAAGCTCTATTCGGAGTATCGCCTGAAAGGTCACCTAAGAGACGTCATCATTTATGGCAAGCAGCCCTTCGCTATCGAACTGGACGCCGACCACCTGGACAGCCTCGACAATGAGTTCATCGTGAGCGGACAATTCACGGCAATGAACCTGAAGATTCAAAAGAAGGACGAGAAAATCATCGTAGAAGAGAGCATCTCGCAGCCAAGCAGCAAGCGGGGTGACGACAAGCATGTCTTTACACAAGAACTCGATTCTCTCCCCGCCCTAATCAGGACTCCCATCGGGACGCTCACCATGACGGCATCCCCACGCTACGCGATAAAGCCCGACAACGTCTATCTCGTGACTGTCCTTCCGCCTATGGTCGTTGCGACGAAATACTTGGGTTCAATGTCCGTGGAAAAGGCTTCGCTGGAGACCGACATTGCCCAGGTGAGACTTGTCGAGCAGAACGTCCAGCGCGGCATGGACTTCCTGCGTCAGCTTATGGTCTGCTATAACCGCCAGGCCAACGACGACAAGAATGAGATTGCCATCCGCACCGAGGAATTCATCAATGAGCGTGTAGCCCAAATCAACAAGGAACTGGGCTCCACGGAAGAAGAGATAGAAAGCTTCAAGCGCTCCAATTCCGTCACCGGCATGTCAGTGGACGCAACGATGTCGGTGCAGATGTCCAACCAGTACGCCACCCGTCTCAACGAGGCTAACACGCAGATACAGATGCTCGACTATCTGCGCGAATTCGTAGAAGACCCGAAGAACAAGTTCCAGATCATTCCCTCCAACGTGGGCCTGACAGACCCAGCCTCCACACAACTCATTTCCAGCTATAACAAGGCCGTGCTGGACCGCAACCGCCTGCTCACAGCCCTTAGCACGGATGCTCCGCAGGTGCAGACCCTTACGGCTACCATCCAAGACTTGGAGTCAAGCATCAAGACAGCTCTGCTCCAGGCACGCCGTTCCGCCGACATCGTCCGGCAGGGCATCATGTCGGAGTTCGGAAAGTACCACGGGCAAATATCCAAGGCACCCCTTCAAGAGCGTGTGCTGACGCAAATCGGTCGCCAGTTGGACGTCAAATCAGGCATTTACCTCCTCCTCCTTCAGAAGCGTGAGGAGAACAGCATCGCCCTGGCAGCCACAGCCGATAAAGGCAAACTCATCGACGAGCCTCTCTACGAAGGAAAGGTTAAGCCCAAGAAGTCCCTTATCCTTGCGATAGCCTTACTCCTGGCCTTCGCCATCCCATTTGGCATCCTCCTCATCATAAACCTGTTCCGCTACAAGATCGAAGGACGCTCCGATGTGGAATCCATCACGAACCTCCCCATCATCGCTGACGTGGCACTGGCTAATGAGAAAGCAAAGACCACAGCAGGCATCGTTGTCCACGAGAACCAGAACACCCAGATGGACGAGATATTCCGCTCCCTGCGCACCAACATCATGTTCATGCTGAAGGAGAACCAGAAGACCATCCTCTTCACGTCCAGCACCTCCGGCGAAGGCAAGACGTTCTGTGCCGCCAACCTGGCCACCAGCTTCGCCTTCCTCGGCAAGAAGGTTCTGCTGTGCGGCATGGACATCCGTAAGCCAGCCCTGGGCAAGCTCTTCTCCCTTTCCGACAAAGAGCATGGCCTTACGCCCCTGCTGAGGAAGAATGAGGTGACAATGCACGACCTTGAGGAACAGATTCTCAACTCTGGCATAAACGCCAATCTGGATCTGCTGCTCTCAGGCCCCATCCCTCCCAACCCCACAGAGCTGCTGGCTAATCCGGTGTTCAATCAGATACTCCAACTGATGCAAGAGAAGTACGACTACATCATCCTTGATACTGCACCCATTGGCCTGGTAACCGACACCATCCAGATAGCAGCTCATGCCGATGTCAACATCTACATTTGCCGTGCCGACTATACGCCGAAGTCCATCTTCAGCATCCTCAACAACCTCAACAAGGAAGGCAAGCTGCCCAACGCCTGCGTCGTCATCAACGGCATAGACATGTCGCGCCGCAAGTACGGCTACTATTACGGCTATGGACGATATGGCAAGTACGGTCGCTACAGCAATCACTACGGCAGCTATGGCAGCTATGGCATGTACGGCAACTACTCCGAAAGTCATTACAGCCACAAAGGTGATAACTCCATCAAAAAATAATATGACTGAAGTTTCTGAAGTTAAACTGGAAGTTAAACTGGAAGTAAACTCGCTATGCTCGTGGAAGTTATAAAAGGACAATACCATATAGGCAGACAGCATCCAAAGCTATCGTCCAGCCAGCTTGCTGGCTTAACTTCCTGCGCAAAGCGCATAAATCCCTTTTTAACTTCATCTTATAACTCCCGAAACTTAAATAATATGATAATCCGCAAAAATACCCTATGGAAAAAAGTACGTGTACTTGTCGCCATAAGTACGTGTACTTATCCGACTAAGTACGTGTACTTATCCCCATAAGTACGTGTACTTATCTGACCACTTCCCAAAGAGGGTAGCAACGGATGCCTTTGCGGATAATCCTAATAAATAAAGTCTAAAGTTCATCGTCAGCATAAAAAGCTCATAGTATAAAGTCTAATAGGTTCTGAGGTTAACAGGTTGTACCCTGACGGGAAACCATTCTCTAACCTCTAACCCCTAACCTCTAACCCCAAACAAAACAATGAAGAAGTTTATTGTTCCCGGAACATTAACCATTATTGCAATCCTGCTGCTGACCGCCTGCGGTTCGTCAAAGGATGTCGCTTACATTCAGAATGTCGAGCAACTGAACCCTGAGCAATCCACGTATCTCTACGATGCCCACATCATGCCCAAGGATGTGCTCACCATCACCGTCAACACCCTCACACCTGAAGCCTCAGCGCCCTTCAATCTTGTGGTGTCTCCATCCCTGACCAATTCAGCCAACGGACAGACGTTTGGCACCAACCGCGCCCTCCAGACATATCTGGTCTCCAACGACGGAACAATCAGTTTCCCCGTGCTGGGTACGCTGAAGGTAGGCGGACTGACAAAACTGGAGTGCGAGAAGCTCATCCGCGATGGCATTTTACCTTATATGAATGCCAACGAGAATCCTATCGTCACCGTCCGCATGGCGAACTACAAGATTTCCGTCCTCGGTGAAGTAGCCCGCCCGGGCGTGTTCCAGGTCAGCAACGAGAAGATAAACATCTTTGAGGCACTGGCCCAGGCAGGAGACCTCACCATCTACGGTGTCCGCGACCGCGTAAAGCTCATCAGAGAGGATGCACAAGGGAAAAAGGAAATACACACCCTTAACCTCAAGGATGTCAACATCATCAGTTCCCCGTACTACTATCTGCAGCAGAACGACATCGTCTATGTAGAGCCCAACAACGTGAAGGCACGCAACTCCAATGTCGGCCAGACCACTACACTGTCCCTCACCGCAACGAGCATCCTTATCTCCCTGTCATCACTCCTCTACAACATCTTGAAGTAATATGGCAAAGGAGGTATCCCATAAGAAGATATTTGCAGCAGCATCCCTTGGCGGGCACTGGAAGCAGCTATTGCGTATCACACAGTCATTGGAAGGGCGATACGAAGTGGTGTATGCTTCCACGCATCCCAAGTGTGCCGAGATGATAGGGGCAGGCCATTTCTACCAGATGCCCGACTTCAGCCGGCAGGATGCCTGGCGCATCATACCATCCTTCTTTCGCCTGTTGCGCATTCTACGAAAGGAACATCCAGATGCAGTGCTTACCACAGGGGCCGCACCGGGACTGGTCTGCCTCCTGGCAGCTTGGATACTGCGCTACAAGACCATTTGGGTGGACAGCACTGCGAACGCCGTCCACCTATCAGCCAGCGGACGCATTGCCACCCGCTTCGCATCACGCGTCTATACCCAATGGCCAGATTTGGCACAGCAAGGTGTCATCTATGCTGGTACAGTATGGGGAATAGGGGAAGTGAAGAGTGAAGAGTGAAGAGTGAAGAATTTTAGAGTGAAAAATATATAAATATGATATTCGTCGTCACAGGAACACAACTACCCTTTGACCGTCTGATAAAGATGCTCGACGAGATAGCCCCGCAGCTTGACGAAGAGATAGTGGCTCAGGTAAACGGCAGCCAGTATCTGCCTCATCATGTCAACACGATAGACATCCTGCCTCCCGACGAGTTTGACAAGCTCTTCAAGCGTGCACGCCTCATCGTGGCACATGCAGGCATCGGCACCATCATCTCCGCCATGCAATACCAGAAGCCCATCATCATCTTCCCCCGTATTGCCGCCCTGGGCGAACACCGCAACGAGCACCAACTGGCTACGGCAAACAAGATGAAAGAAGCCGGATGGGTCTATGTAGCTACAGAAAAGGAAGAGCTACAATCATTGCTGTCAAGGTCCGACTTGCATCCCCTATGCTCCATTGGCAATGGCGCCTCGGAGAGTCTCGTCAAGTCGATAACAGAGTTTATAGAACAATAGAATGTATGCCTATTAAAGGAATAGAAAATCATAAGTACACTAATAGGATAATCAAATGGCTCGTCGTTTGCGGCGACTTCGTAGTGTTGTGGGCCCTGCTCTACTGGGTTGCCGAGATTATTCCGCACTCCGATAGATGGGATGACGACAAATGTCGCACATTCTGGATGGTGTGCACACTGACGATGATTATCTCTGAGTACTGTTTCTCCTCTATCATCCATCTCCGACTGGTGGGAGGCGGTGAAATCCTGAGACGAAACTTTATGCTCGTAGCCACACAGACCTTGTTGTCATACCTGGCGCTTCGTGCCATCCACTTCACGTCTCGTTTCGGATGGCAACTGTTCCTCATGGGCATATCCATGTTCATGATTATCGTATTGCTTCGATACATTGAACGCTGGATGCTGAAACGATTCAGGAAGCTGGGATACAACACGCGCAAGGTCACCATCGTCGGAGCAGACCCGGAGCTTCATCGTTTGTACCAGAAGATTATCAGCAACCCCACCTACGGCTACAAATTGCGAAGCAGTTATGTTTCCCCCAGCGATTTTGCCTCGCTGCTGAGCCATCCCGAAGACCTGCACCTGGGTGACGAAGTCTATCTCTGCGTTCCACGCAGGGAACGCCAACTCATAGAGCGCACCGCCAGCTTGTGCTACCGTCAGATGATTAAATTCTACTATGTGCCGGTAGCCGAGGAGAAACTCAACCTTCATCCTGTCTATATTGATGACATGGAAGTGCTGGCCACCTATACCGGACCGTTGGAGGAACCATTGAACCGTGTGTTCAAACGAGGGTTCGACATCCTCTTCTCTATCCTGTTCCTGATTCCAACCTTACTGATGCTGCCTTTCATTGCCATCATCATCAAGTGTCAAAGTCCAGGCCCAGTATTCATCCGTCAGCTACGAACAGGCCTCGGCGGACAGGATTTCTATTGCCTCCTGTTCCGTTCTCTGCACACTAATGCCGCCAACAACGATTCCCAGCAGTTCCCCTTCGGCAAGTTCATGCGCAAGACGCGTATCGACAAACTGCCCATGTTCTGGAATGTACTGGTGGGTGACATGAGCGTCGTAGGGCCACGCCCGCATAAATTAGCCCTAATAGAACAGTACGACAAACTGGCAGACAAATACATGTTGCGTCACTTCGTAAAGCCTGGCATCACCGGTTGGGCACAGGTGACAGGCTTCCGAGGAGAAGTTTATGAACTAAGTCAGATGGAAGGTCGCATAGAACGTGACATCTGGTACATCCAGCATTGGAGCTTCTGGCTCGACCTACGCATCATAGCACTGACTGTAAGATTATTTAAGTTTCACCAATAAGAGATTGGAAGAGAAGAGAGAGAAGTGATGATTAAGAAAAACGAATATATACAAAAGATGATGAGCAACGATGGCATCAAGGTGACGTCACCGTTGTTGCCACCCCTTGACGAATTCACCACCATGCTGGAAGACATCTGGCAGCGGCGGTGGGTCACCAATAACGGCCAGTATCACCAGCAGTTG
>Ga0310691_10004451_pt1 | contig 15807 bp, 17 predicted proteins | sample 176DNAGHGlowgp2_FD_203887 | JGI IMG/M metagenome (GOLD analysis project Ga0310691, IMG submission 203887) | Sheep rumen microbial communities from Palmerston North, Manawatu-Wanganui, New Zealand - 1766 DNA GHGlow gp2 (v2) (version 2) | ecosystem: Host-associated > Mammals > Digestive system >...
AGGAACGCTAAAATCGACGCAAACTCTTCACCTTTCTTCCCTTTAAATGAGATGATTACATCAGCATTTACGCCGAATTCTTCATTCATTCTCTTGAAGACATTATAGAGAGATTCTGCCATTGATTCAAGACTGTCATAGTGAGTCATTCTGATGAAACGGTCATCATCACTATCCATTTTGAGGCAAACATCCTTGTCATCTATGGTGAAAGACAAACGTATTTCTCCATCGCACATGGTCACTCCATTCGTCTTCAGAAAATTGATGGCATCTTCAATAATCGTCTTATAGCCCCCAATGACAGACTCTTCCAGAGTCCACATCAGGATCCTGAACAACTCCAGCGGAGAGAGCTGGTCATTCTGCCTGCAAAGGAAGATTGCATTTTCAGAAGTCATCTTCCCCATTTCCAAGTACGGAGCACAAAGATAGGGCTTATCGCCGATCATCAGGACTGAGGCCAAGAAACCATAATCCTTCCAGCCTACTATTGGCATGTTCTCTTTCATTCCTCCTTTTTGATTGAGTTAAACACCTTGATGATCTCTGAGTAATTGGCACCGATCACCTTCGCCATTTCAGCCTGAAGCTGCAACAACTCTCTTTCAACTGTAGGCCCGCAGTCGAGATTCGTCTGGATAATCACCTGCTTCTGCGTCTTGTTCAGGTAGACCTTCAGCTTCAGAGTGTCATACAAGAGTTTGCCCTTGACTTTGAGCTTCAGCTCGCTCTTCAGTTCGCCCTTCGTCAGTTCTGCAAACTGCTCCTGCATCGTGGCCACGGGATCGGGATCATTCGCATCCACATTGATGTGGATAGAGTAAGAACTTTCCTTTTCGCCCTCCGATTTGTAGAAAGAAGATTTCCCCCTCTGCTTGATCATCCGGCGATTGCTCTCCTTGGAACTCTCAGGATTCACCACTACGACATCATTGCCGTACATCTTCACTCTGGCTCTGAAAGCCTTCACCGGCTTACCTTCCGGCTTTTCAATAAACTGTTCGTTCATCCTTTATTAGTTTTGATTTCTTGTTTATTTTCTCTGTAATACTTCAGAAACTGTTCTGTCTGATGCTTGAGATTCTTCTCATAGGTATCATCATACTTCTCAAGCGAAATGATAGCCACTGCAACGGTATGAGCAATGGTTGTCACCAGAACTTCACGGTCATAACCCACTCGGAGATCAATAGCCCCAAGGACTTTTTCGATATCCTTGCAGATGACGCAAGAGTCCTTGAAAACCATTTCAAACAAAGCATCCAAGTTCTCAACAACAGGAACAATCGTTCCTAAATTTGTACCTTCCTTCATCTGTCCGATTACTTTTTAATGTTTTCAATCATTGTCTCATAGAGTGCCAGGCTCTGCGGCAGCACCTGCGGGATATCCATGCGCCCGGGCTTCAGCACGGTGTTCAGCTGCTGATAGGCATCCCAGTAAGATACAGGCTCATCATGGCGCATCAGCGCAATCAGCTGCTCTGAGGTCTCATTGATCTGAGAGGAATTCAAGGGGTATGGCGTAGCCACGCGCAGCACCTCATTCTGAGAGTCATGCAGGATGCGCTTTTCTACGAGCACACCAATCAGTCTGAGCATTCCCTCACGATCCATCTGTGCCGACTTCATCGTACTGATTCTCTCCGCACGGATCTTCTGATACGGTTCATAATCCTGCGCCCACAGCTCTGCTCTGGCCATCACCATTTCAAGCGTCAGCTTGTCCTTACGACTCTGCCCGCCATAGCAAGTATAGTTGCTCACCACATCCTGCGCCCCGAGGATTGTCTGGTTATGGCACACCTTCACCATCGGGCCGATACCCAATTGGATACCCTTCTGATGATAGGCCACGGCGAGGCACGTCACCACATCGTCGGTCTCATCACTTCTGATCTCGATGTTCGCATACACCCTGCGCAGCAGATGCGCCTCTACAGCCTTCTCACCGAACTTCTCCTCCAGTTGTGGCAGGATAGTTACACCCGGACGTTTCGAGTCGCGGTTGGCAGCGGCGAATATCTCCTGCACCACGGGCTTCAAGCCCCGCTTCTCAAAAAGCTCCAACACCTGTTGTATCAGGGCGAAGTGATAGATACCCCCTACGGGATCGCCCGTCGGCAAGTTCTCATGATAGCTCCTTTCGAGCTCTTCGAGCGTCAACACCTGCACCGGTGCCTCAGCAAAATTCAATTGTTTGTTCATCTTATTTTGTTTTATGTTATTATGTCTTTATCTGTTATACTGTCTATTCTCTTTTCTCAGCCTTGCCACTTCCCGCTTCAGCTGACTGTTCTCTGTCCTGAGCTTTCTCACCAGGCGGCCATCCTTCAAGTATCTGATAAGATGTTCGTAGTCTACAGATCCTTCCATGCCACTTGCAGTTTTACAGGTTTCTTACTACGCTTGATTTCAAATGGCCCGAACACAAAACCAACTTCTGCTGTTCTTGCATTGTAGGTCACGACCGTCGATTGACGGCGATTGCCCGAATGTTTCCAGCCTTGCTTGTGAATACCCATGCTATTGGCAAGCACTTTTATTGTCCTTTCCGGGACGCCCAGTTCCTTCGATATCTTCTTCGTAGGAGTCGTTGGATACATGGCCATGATATTGGCGAACACATCATATTTCATACTATGCCACTTTGTGTTCCTTACCGATCCAAATATAACAACTGTCCAGCACCATATCTGCCGAAGGGCATCCCGTGAAGTGCGCCACATGACTGCGTGCAAACAGCACCAGGTTATCGGCCATCTCCAGCTGCATATCCTCATGGAATGCCAGCAGCTGCTGCATCAGCATACCATATAAGATAGGTGAAACTTTGGTTTCCAACTCCTCCATGATTTTCTCTGCGATGCGGTCTACGCCATAATCGCCGCGAAGGTCTTTCTCAACCACCTCAAACAGTTCAGAGGATTTTCTCCCATTTTGCATTTTATTCTCCATAATTCTAATGTTTAAATTGTTTGACTTTGAATTTCTGGGTGCAAAATTGGAAAAAAACATTTGGTGAAAAAAAGAAAGAAAGTTTCACACGAAACTTTCATTCTGCAACCATCTGATAATCAATAAAAAAGGGTGCTTTTCAGCACCCCAAACTTTCACTTAACTTTCACGCCGTGTTGTTTAAAAACCTTTTCTACAGCCTTTTTTACCTGAATATCATCAGGAGTCAGGCCAAGTTGTAATCTTACCGGATGATCCTTGCCTTTCTCTGGCTCCAGCAACTCTGCCATCATCACATCATTCGTCTGTTCGATAAAGATGCCTTCAAGCACCATCATCCGTGATATGTGCGCCACCAGATTACGGTTAAAAACCGTTCCTTTCTGCCGTCCTCGATCGTAGACCACCTTGCTGACAGCATCTTCCGCCAGAATATCCTGCCAGATATTGGTAAAGTCTTCTTTATAATTCCCGTCTACCACCGGCAAGAGCCTGCCAACATATTCCAGAACGGCTTTCTTTCCTCCCGCTGATTCGCCAGCTTTCTGTCTGTTAGCTGTTTCGTCACCTGAAATAATGGTAGTTCCATTATACTCCATTATAAATTGCGTGATAGAAACACTTCCCTTTTTTATCAGCGCATCAATAATCATCATCTTTTCTTGGGCACTCATAGCATTTACTCATTAAGGTTATTATTGTTTTCCATGATGATGATACATTTGTCAGTATTCACGGAGTAATAATTGATCACGATACCTTTTTTCTGCATAGATCTTAGCGAGTGCGCTAACCCTACGACAAAGTTCAGCTCTTCTCCTTTAAGAGATTCGAGGGCGAGCTGCTCCTCCTCGAATCTCTCCATTTGTTCTGGTGAATTTTCTGTAATATCCATAATTTGTTTATTTAGTAAATTAATAATCGGGCGCAAAGGTAGTCCATAGGTATGACAAAACCGTGTCATACCTTTATTAATTAACCCTAACAAAACAAGACCTATTCGTAAAGATTCTTAATATTGTTGACAGCAGCCTTCATTTCCTCTACAAAAGAGGCTGGAGATAGCACTTTCACGCGCTCTCTTTTATAGAGCAATGTGGCAATAAGCTCCTTGTTCGGTCTTACATCTATCACGAAGTCAGTATAGCCTTCACCACTCCCTATCTCCCTCTGACTCCGATGCAAGGGCAGATCCCGAAGGTAATAAGGCTCGGTATCAAAGGCTCTGAATACGATATGTTCAACCGGGACGCCTGGATTATAGATCCCTATGATATCCTTGAAGTAATCACTTGCACAAAAGGTAGGATCAATCACAAATGTCTCTTTGGAGATTTCTAATGATAGCAGCCTGTCCAAGGCAAAGGTGTATAGCTTTGCGTTCTCCAGTTTCCCCAAGACAAACCACCTTTGGTTGTGCAGCACCACGCAGTATGGTTCTAATATGCCTGATAGCTTTTCGCGCGAACCATATTTAAGATGCTCGAATATCAGTTTCTTACTATCCATCATCGCATCAGTAACGATATCAAGGAAAACACCGCCAGAAGGAATCTCCTCCACAATGATACGATCAATAATCGACAAGCATTGCGTTAGTTTCTCATCCATGGCCAGCGTATTCAGCATCCATTCGCCAAGGCTATTATTCTTCAACACCTCCGGATTGGATATAAAATAGGGATAGTCGCCGCCCTGCTTGCAGCCAATCTCTATTCCGAAGACGGTCCTTAGCTTATCCCTGTACCTGTGGAAAGTGCGTTCTGATAGGATCCTGCCGTCACTGATCACATCATTTTTAAGCCACTCCTCTTCAATCTCCTTAAAGTTAAGGTATTTTTCTTCTTTCAACTTTTCAACAAGCCACCTGCAAATTCGATACACTTTAGACATAGCGATATTTATGTTAAGTTAATAGTTTCTTTATAGAACCTCTATAAAGCGTGGAGTGGCTTTCCGGCACTTCCATAATCCAGGTGTTCGCCAAAACTACCCTTTTCGCAAAAACGCCACCACCACCACGCCTATAGAGGCGGGAGGTAGGCAGCCGTCTTGCGAACTTAGAGTTTGGCGAACTTTGGATTATAAGATCGGCTCCAGTATGTATTTAAAGTTTGACTTAATCGAAGTCAGCGCTGCAAAGATAATACAAATCTCCGTGACTTCCAAATTTCTACAAAAAAAACACTCGATTATCACCAGCCTTAATCCTCTTTCTCGAATTTATTGATATCTGGATGATAGGTAACAGACATCGTGAGGCTGAGGTTGTGACGGTTGAGACTTTCATTGATCGGTTTGCGCCATCCCTGTAGAATATACTGAGAAAGTTTATGTCTGGGTATTCTCACCAGATCAAACACGGTCTCTATGCCTTTCTCGTTTAACGATTCTACAATATTGTTCCTCAAACGCAGCACTTCAATACCACTACACAGCAGCTTACTCTGATAATCGGAGAGATATTTAGGTTCAGGAACCTTTGCTGGAGCAATAATAGATGGAGCCGGAACAAGTCTTTTCAGGCGCGAAATCTCATTTTTAGCTATCAACATTTCACGTCTTAGTTCTGCCGCTTCATTGTTTGCGATTTTCAGTTTAGCGTTCAGCGCATTGATCTTGTTTTCGAGCACCCCTTCTTTTTCCTTGTCTATCTGCGCCTGAAGATGTCTGATTTCTGTTTTCTGCTGCTTGATAACTTGCTCATTCCTCTCTATTATCAGGTCTTTTGATGCCACGGTTTGCCTTAGCTTCGGTAACTCAGGAGGTATTTTTGCCTTTGCTTTGGCTATTTCTATTCGTTCTATCAGATCCTGTTCAAGTTTCTTGTAAGCCTTTTCATACTCCTTTTGAGCCACAGACAGCGTTAGTGAAGTGTCTTCAAGCGAGTGCAACCGCTTTTCTATCTTCTCCATCGCCGTCTGGAAATGATTGTTAATGGTAGACGGGCTAACATGTCTCAGCTTTGCCACCTTCGCCAATGAATCATAGCGAAGCACATCTTCCAGCAGTTCCTTTTCATTGAAACTCAAAGAATCCTTTCCTTCATCGCCAGCAAAGGCCGCATTGATCACGAGCCAAAGCATCTTCACGACTTGAAAGGAATATGTTCTCTCTTCTTCTGCCATTCTAAGATCTTAGACCTTCTCAAAGGTACGTATCAGATGAATAACCACGCCCCAGACCTCAAACTGATCGTTAGCGCTAATCTTGAAGACGGGATAGTCAGGGTTTGCGGGTTTTAGTTCGATATACCCATCCTTCTTATGCTTCAGATCAAGGTACTTCATCGTGAACTCCCCATTCCAGAACGCCACCACGATAGAGCCGTCATGAGGCTCTACAGCCTTATCGATAATCACGCGGTCACCGTCGAAGATGCCCGCATCCCTCATACTGTCGCCCGTCACATCCCCATAGAATGACGCTTCAGGATGCCGGATATAGTCACGGTTGAAATCCAGTGTCTCATGCCTGTAGTCGTCGGCAGGCGAAGGAAAGCCTGCCTTAATACTGGCATGCTCCAATTCTAGTGGCGTTTCAAAAACACCTTTACCTATCTTTATATTATTCATTACACATAGTATCTCATTTCGTATCCAAAAGAATGAAGACCCTCTATTGATCTTATTTGGAGGGCCGAATTAATCCACCATTAATACCTCATCCGTCTTTTCCATTATATCTCCACACTTAGGGCACTTGCCTGTTTGGGGATTCCACTTCTGAAGTTTCTCGGAACCACACTCTGGACAGACAATCTTCTCCGGTTTCTCTCCATGAGGATTTACCACATCAACAATTTCTTTGCAATCCGGGCAGAGGTAACTATATATCTCCCCCATCATCACCATATCCATTCCTTTAGGGTTCGCATTAACAGTATATCCACAACCCTCGCATTTGTATTCTTTATAACTAGCCATAATTGATTTCTTCGATGAACTAATTCTTTTATTTCACGATTCCATAATTATAGCATAGTTTCCCCTGAGCATCCCTAGCTTCGGTCTCTTTGACTTTCTCAGTGAGTAATTTACTGAGTTTTGCTATTAATTCTTCATCGGAAAGACTTTCGAGTTCTGCATAAAGAGGTGAATGGCGATTGATGTGACCATCAGCAATAAGTTCTCCAAGATAGGTAAAGATACAAGGTCTTACCCTTCTGAATCGTTCTTCACTTATTCCGTATTTATAGCGGTCTATGACATCTTCAAGTTTGCCACCATGAAGTAGGAATCTCCCCATCATAATCATCTTTTCTTCAACACTACTGTCTGACCAATATGATCCAAGGTCATCCCAATATTCCTGCATTGCCAGATACATCTCAGCCTCTAGCAAATCATCTTCGTAAAAAGGTCTTAACGTTATCATATCTATATTATTTTTAAATCACTGTATTCATTTCCGCATCACCCAAGTTGTGCAATTTAGTAACCCACCTTTCTTTGCAATATCATTATAATTGATAGTTTCAATGATTTTGTTGGGGAATTGTTGTTTTAGTATATTGATAACTTGCTGATCTGTTTCTTTTCTTCCAAAAACTGGAAGTACAATCAAATCGTTAACTTCCAGGTAGTTCACGTAGACACCAATAGCGCTTTCGGGGTTTTCTGTATCTGGCTCATCCTCAAAGAATGGAACTTCGACATATGAGATGTTGTTTGTATCCAGAATCCTTTGAGTATTCTTCCACCAGTCCTTCTTATACTTGTCATCATATTTAATAACAAGAACTTTATCCCTGTTTACAAACCTCATCATACCATCAGCATGTCCGGTAAAGTCAACCGTTTTATTTAACGAGGGGATAATAATAAGCTCATCACATTCCAGCCACTTAGCCAAATCCTTCCTCAGATCTTCTCTTCTATTTTTGTATTCTTTATTTTCGTCATATATTCTGTCTGATATTATAGCGCGTCCATCGCAGATTAAAACATTACCACCATCCAGATTGATGTCTGAGTATTCGACTTTCAAATGATTCTTATCGCAAATTTTATGCACGTCAGAACGGGAATCAATATATTCTTGTTTTCCTTCCAAATAACTGGGTTCATACCTGAACTGTATGAGTTTTCCGGATTTTGTCTGTATAGGCATGTAATCGCGGCACCAAATATCGCTAGTACCCTCAATAAAGGTATAATTGACATTATGCTTCTTTAGGATATTAGTGAGGTCTTCACAGATTTTGGGATATCTCTCAGGTAATTTGTCTGAAAGGTATACCGTTGATTCTTCCTTAATTGATGTTTGGGATTCAGAAAGGGTTTCAACAGACGGAGCTTTCTTTTCTTCTGATGTCATACCAATGTTTCTTTTGCTAAAATAATAATCTCTGGCCTCTTTACTGTCATAACTTAGAAACTTCTTACATATTGTTTCTGTAGGTTCAATGTCGTTTTTGTCACAAAGGTCCTTAAACACTGCTATTTTTCCTCTGTCATTCAATCGATACGTTTTAATATACTCTTTCTTAAAACCAAGCCCTTGGAATCTCAACAAGAAATTCATAAACCATAAGATTCTCCGATGCCATTTTGTGGATATCTTTTTATCCACAAGTTTATCCATCAAACTTTTAAAGGACAAGTGCTTATAACTTTGAAAAATGAATACCACTCCCATTATAACTCCAAAGATACTGCTCAATACTTCAATTGTTTCCATATTCAGTCCAAAATTATTCTGTTCCAATAATAATCATTAAACGTTGTATCCAAAAAATTTCATACCACAATGAGAATTTTTATTCATTAAAGGATATTTATCTGGATAAAACCAACCTATTAACTCATATATACTAGACAATCCAAAATTATTCAACCTGTCAGTAACATACTTAATTTTTGTCGAATCAATGATACCTGTATGCAATAATTGATACCAACAATCTATTATATCATCTAAATTATTGTTTTGAGGATTCAAGAACTTCGACCTATTTATTGGATAACTTGAAAGACAGTGTAGACAGAAAACTACATCTTTAACTTCATTCCATCCTATTTTCTTAATCGTTTTTTGGTCCAAATTCTTTTGAATTATTCTCGTTCTATCCAATCTCCATTTTTGAGGATCTTTTGTATAATAATCACACATTTCCTTAAAGTAAGTTTTTATGGCTTTCTCTCTTTGCATATCAGAAAGGGTTCTTGCCTGCTCCTGTCCGTGAGATGGAGTTTTAGGATGATCGTGATAAAGAAAATTAAAAAGGTAGTCAACTTCTTGTAGCAGGGTAAATCCATCAGCCACCATTTTTTGATTCCTACCAGTTACTCTTTCGTATAAAGCAGCAAATGATTTATACTTTTCACAAATTGCATCATACTTATCTTGTTTGCCACTCACATAAGGTTTAGCTTTGAATTTCTTTTTGAAGGTATGGCCATCTTGATAATCCAAAAGTGCTTTTTGGGGTTTGTTTTTTAGATTCAAAACTGGAGTTGCCATTTCCCACCAACGTTTATATGCGCTTACTATTTCATTAATTTCATTAGTGGCAACCCCCATTTCGTATCTACATAAAAATGCAGTACCCGTTAAGTTAGCAGACGTTACAAGACACCAATCATCTACAATATATATTTTAGCATGTAGGCTATCAAGGCTTCTAATCTGTATTTGATTATTTATGAATTCATCAAATGTATCTTTCCTTATAAAGCCAGAATCTACATCAGTCAAAACTCTACAATCAATTGAAGGTATTTGCCATTTGCCACCAATAATCTTCTGGACATCCTTTATTGTTCCAATATATGGAGAGGCTATCCATAATCTATTCTTTACATTATCACATTTATTGCGAAGAATATCTATCTGTTTTTGTTCTGTAAGTAGTTCCATCCGTACCATAAATTGTTTCGATCAATAATAATAATATTCAAGGGACAAAGTTACAACATATTTTGATAAAACACAAATTTTTTGATATAAAAATGATTTGCATTCTAATGACCATAAAAAATCGGTATATACTCCATTTATTTTATGATTAATAATTAAGCTTTTATTTTTTATATGAGACCTAGAATATATATAATTATTCTTAAAAAAATATTATTCTATTAATTTATTCTCCAAAATCTTATTATATTTGCATCGCGCAAAACATAGTGCCGGCCAGGGTGGTAATGATTAGTTTTGTTTCCACCCAGGGTTTTTACCAGATAGCGGGAGGGATGCATACCTCCTGCTATTGTTATATTAAGATTTATTTTTACAGACCACGTATTTATTCTATTATCTTTATTTCCTCATCAGTAAGATCATATAAATCGTATACGATGTTATCTATTTCCTTCTCCAAAACGATATTATCATTTTTATCGTCATTTAATAGCAGTTGGTTAACAATTTCAGTTAATCTATTACTTTGAACTATATTTACCTTCGGTAATGGAAAGTCTTTAATATCCTGTACTAAGATTTTGGGAAATGCTCCTTTTGAAGCTTTGGGAGAATGATTAAAATGATAAAAAGTTGCAAGCTTTGAATTTAAAATAGCTAATACAACCTCAATAGAATATAATGTGCTATCTTTAACAATTATAATTGCTGGATCATTATACAATTCTTCTGATGTAATGGTAGCAAATATTGAAGGATTTGTTATTTCACGAACCAACAATCTTTTTCCGGTGAAAAATTTCGGATTTCTAGGATTTGCTATACCATCACAATAATCTATAAATTCTTTTTGATTCCATTTTACACTATATCTTTTTACATCTTCTCCCCATAACCATTTCTTTAGTCCAATCTTATATTCTGAATAATGGTAAGCACGCGCCTTGATTATATCTTGGGATTGTCCTTGATACTTGTCATATGCTATAAGACCTTGACTAATCTCTGGGAAATAGTTAGACAAAGGTTCGCCTTTGCTAGATATTTTATTAACCAGCAAAATCTTATTTTGATCTAGGGAAAAAGCAAGTCCCCAATTTTGATTCATTTTTTCTAAGTTTTCAATAGGCATCTGTAATCTAGGCTTTTCGATAAGCTCTCTAAAGGAATGTACATCCATGGTATTTCTATAACCTATAAATGATGGTATATCATTCTCTATTTTCCGCCATAGATTGATTGTATTTAAAACTGTTGCAGATTCGAATATTTTAAATTTTGTACAATCTAATATTTCAATAATTCCCCAATATTTAATTAATGACAATCTGTATTTCTTAGCAAAATTGTTAAATAAATATGTATTAGGAATAATATAAGAAAGGACTCCATCTGTAGCATCTAGTTTCTTTGCTATTTCCATAAAATAGTAATAGATTTCAAAATCTGGCACCTTTCCTAATGTATTTACAACAGATGTACGATATTCTCCTTGTATTGAAACTCCATAAGGTGGATTTCCAATTACAATATCAAAACCAGATTTACCCTCTTCATTAAATATTTCTGAAAAAACGGTCTCCCATTCGAAGAAGGGAATAGTAATTTTAGCTCTTTCTTGAAGAGTTCTGCTATTATCATTAAGAATTGTCAGTAATGCCTCGCATTTATCAAGAACTTCTTGACGCTCTGGGGTGAATTCTGCTATTTGTGCTGTATTCTTTTTTCGACCTTTGGATTCTGTTGCTCCAAATAACCCCGCTTGCTCAATTGTTGCATCCTGCCATGAATGCTTCTCAAAATCTAGCTGGTACCATATCGTATTGAGGATATGTTTTTTGATAGCTATCTCTGAGCGATATTTTTCGTCGCCAGTAAGAGTGAAGAAACGCTTTTGTTCTTCTTGAAGCAGTTTCTTTTCTTTTTGAATATTAATCAGGCTGGAACGAAATCTGGATTCGCCTTTGCCTTTTTCAAGATCTATATACTGGCCATCGAAGGTCGTAATCAGCGAATTGCCTTCCACAATCTTATAATCGAGATTTGGCAATGCCTGTGGCGTTTCTTCATCGACAATTAATGAGAGCCAGAAGCGCAAGCGGGCTATATCTACTGCACCTCGCTCTATATCCACACCATATATATTATTTTGGATGATGTGCTTCTTGATCTCAGCTGCCTTACTTTGCTCAATGCCTTCAAGGGCAGTACGACATTGGAAGAGTTCTTTTAGCAAGCCCATTGGGAATGCTCCTGAACCAATGGCAGGATCACATATCTTTACGTCTTTCAGCTTCTGGTCTGTATCAGAAGGCAGTTTGTCGTTTTTCTCATGAGTGGTCACGAATTGCCGAATAGCCTCTTTTATTTCTTCATCATCGATATCCGTCTGGAGATAGGCTATGAGAGATTCGCGGCACATATAGGTGACTATCTCCTTCGGGGTATAGAATGCGCCCTTGTCTTTATTGTCCTCCAGCAAATTCTCGAAGATACGGCCAAGCATTTCGGGATCTACACCTACTTCTGCATCGTCAGGATCATTCTCGTCGATGGTGAAGTTATAGGAGGCAAAGAAATCGAGCATCTGCTGCATATACTTTGCTGGCAATGGGAACTCTGTCTCGTCAGTAGCTTCGCGCTCAAACAAGCCGCCATTCAAATAAGGCACACGGATATTATGGCCTACAGCAGAAGACACAAGATCGTTGGTACGTTCGGTGTTCAGGTCATTGAATAATGCTTCAAGGATATTATCTACAAAATGGTCTTTGTCTGCACAATCGGCAAACAGATTCTGAATAAATTCAGGATTTCCACTGCCCCATGCTGCGTTTGCGGGTACTCCAAGCCAGCCTTTCTTCTGCAGGAACTGTAAGAACACCAAGCGGCCCATGAGCTTCTTAACATAATCACGAACGGATTTCTCAGGATTGGGGAAATGAGCAAACTCCTGCATGATTTCTTCGCAGGGTTCATTTATCACCTTCTCTTCCCACTTGTTGGCGACTTTCACCATCCGCTTACCAGTAATAAACTGGATAATGTCCTCGTAGTTCTTCTTATATTCATCGAAGAACATCTTGCTGACAGCCTCCACAGAGAAGGCTTTTGTCAGGGCTTTCAGATTGAGGTCGCTCTTCTTCAGTTCTTCAAACTGCTGAATGGCGGTGCGACTGCGATGCCCTTCACCTAAGAGATAGGTGTATCGCTTGGTATCTGTAGATTCCTTCTGATAAGTTCCATCCTCAGCGAAGTTCCATGACTCGCTGACGTATGAGAAGCGAAGTACACTCTCAGATTTACGATAACAGAACATGAAGGCGCCAGCATCCCTGTTGCGCCACTCTGTCAACAACATATCGCGAATGCCCCTGCGATTACGCTCTATATCGACACTATCAGACAGTTCTACCTCATAGATGGCGATTGTCTCATCATCGCTGAGCGTTATGGTGCCAAGCCATAAAGCCTGCTTGGCCATAGGGCTATTGGTGCTGATTTCATAGGGTGTGGCCCAGAATTCTACACGGCTCTTAAAGATGTCGCGCAACAACAGTTGCCAGTTCTGACGATTATATCTTGACTCGATGATTTTTCTGTAATCTATATCCATAAGGCTTCAGTTACTTAAATGATTCTGATAATATGATATTGGCATCGGATTCCTCTTCTGCATGCTGGGTGTCGCGGTAGTAGGCATTGTACTTATTGGCCATTGCCTTGATTTCTGCTTTAGCAGCCTCTAAAGTCATTTTGACTTTGCCTCCAGAACGCTGCAAGTCTTTGCTGATGCGCTGCAGGCGTTTGGCGATATCAGTGATGGTACCTCGCTGTGCTAATGATTTAAGCTGGTTTACTTTGACCTGCAAATCAGGATCGTCTGCGAACTGTGGGATCATTCTGTTCAAAAGACTCACAGCTGTCGTTACCTGGGCACCCAGATTAGAACGCTGGTTCTGATTGGCTTCTTCCTCCTGAATCTCTTCCATCTTATTAGCCTTGAAGGTATTCACGGCCTTCTCCACGTGCTTGTGATGATTCTCGATGCGAGGTACTTTAGGCTCTTCGGGTGCTGCCTTGAAGTATTTCAGGGCATCGATGGAAGAAAGGTCGCGCACTTCATCATCGGATACCAAGTAGAATATCTTGCGGAAATTGGTCTTCAGGAATACCATCGTGTCGCCAGATAGCGTTACACCTTCCACTTCATGCTTTTCTCGCCCGCAACGGCTGCGCAAAGAGAGTTTCTCGATGCGTTTATATTCCTTCAGGTTCGTTTTGTACAAGGCTCGTAGTTCCTCATAGAAGGGCAGCTCCAGATTGCGGTCTTCCTCCTGCTCCTTCATGCCTTGCTTGAAGAGCTTATCAAGATCTCTGTCCACGATTTCCTCTGTGGAATAAATCTGATTGTCTTCGCCAAACGTAGTGTGGAAGGTCTGAATCTTACTGAGCGAGATCTGCTTCAGATTGATCTGCTCATTGCCCTGTTTCGAAGGATAGAACACATAGTTATAGATAGTGTCAGACTTTGAGCCGATACGATTCACACGACCTATGCGCTGCATCAGGCGCGTAGCGTTCCAAGGGGTATCATAATTGATGATGATGTTAGAACGGTGAAGGTTCACACCTTCGGCCAATACATCTGATGTCAGGATGATATTGTAGTCATTCTTCTTCGTCTTCCAGTTTGCATCGAAGTTCTCACGAATGGTTTTGAATTCCTGATTGCGGTTGTCTGAAGAGATGACCATCACATCGTCGCGCTTGATGCGACGAGCCAGATAATTGATGGTGTCTACGGATTCAGAGAATATCACCAGTTTACCTTCGGGATTGCGCTCTTTCTTGAAAAGCTCATGTTTTATGAGGTCTTCAAACTTGGCAAACTTTGAATCGTCCTCGTCTTTGATAAGAGCCCACTCCAGCCACATATCATCCAACAATTGCTGGTCTTTTCTCAGCAAGTCGATGTATTCAGGCTTGAAATGCTCTCGCTTGAAGGTGGTGTTCTTGGGATTCTTTTCTGCCTTCTCGTTCAGTTTCTCTTCAATTTCCTCCTCCGTATATCCCTTTTTGATAAGGGCATTGATATCCATATCCGGGGCAATGATAATCTTATCATTCTCCCACATGTCAATGAGGTTCTGATTGGCATCCTTGAAGTTTTCAAGAGATATCTTGAATGCATCAAAGCTACTCTCCAGACGCTTTACCAAACCATTCTTGCGGATGCCTGCCAAACTGCGGCTGATTGTCTCTGCATTGTCGTAAAGTCCTGGGGCTGCATCAGGTTTCAGATAGGCGATTGCCTGATAGCGGGCATAGGTGAGCTTCTGATCCAGAATGTCCATCGCCTCTACGAAGAGTTTGGCCATGTGGTCATTCAGTTCATACTCCTTCTTGATGGGGTCTGCCACCTTGGGGAACTTCTCGACATCCTTGCTATAGCGGGTAATGCCTTCAATGTCAGAACGTGTACGGCGCACAGTGATAGGCTTAATAACAGACTCGCGTACTTTCTCTGAGAGTTTCTTGAATTTGGAAACGTCAAAGTTGGGATCCTTTCTGAGTTTCTGGAATAGCCTAACTAAAGGCGAGAAGAAACTCGTGAGATTAGGTACGCCGTCGATGGTACACTGGCGGGGATCCTGGAACATCGTTATCTGATAATAGATATCAGACAGGGAGTTGTTCATAGGTGTGGCTGAAATCAGCATCACCTTCTTCTTATAGCCCGGGATATAACCTGTTTCCACGCGCGGCATCTTACAGATTTCCTGTAATTCCTTGAAAGCACCTGTGGTGTGATTGCGGAACTTATGCGCCTCATCTACCAGTACAAGGTCGAACTCATCTGCATTCCAGTAGTTGTAGTTGTCTGTATCAAGAATCTTGTCCAGACTACCATTAGAAACAAACTGCGTGTATTTATCAATACCGAAATCCTTGAACGTGGTTTTCCAGTTCTGTTCTACGG
>Ga0310691_10004452_pt1 | contig 15803 bp, 14 predicted proteins | sample 176DNAGHGlowgp2_FD_203887 | JGI IMG/M metagenome (GOLD analysis project Ga0310691, IMG submission 203887) | Sheep rumen microbial communities from Palmerston North, Manawatu-Wanganui, New Zealand - 1766 DNA GHGlow gp2 (v2) (version 2) | ecosystem: Host-associated > Mammals > Digestive system >...
GTGTGCGAGCGCTTCGGGGTCGCCGTTTTTCCAGTAGCTTTCGATACTTATGCGTATGGAGTGCTCGACGCTTTTTGCGGAAGTGTCGTTCTTTTCGGCAATGCGGCGGTAAACATCACCGTGCATGTTTACTTTCAGGTGCGGTTCAAACAGCAGGTACATTACAGCCTCTCTGATGTATCTGCTGCCTCGCTGCCTGGTGTTGTGCCCCAGCGAGTGGAGTATATCGTCTATCTCGCCGGAGATGTGAGCCATAAAGTCTTTGAGATCGACGGGAGCGGTGTTCATTGCCTCAAATATGTACCTGACTATCTGCTCGGTGTTATACGGATACTGATGGTTTTCGCATATGCCAAGCTCTGTCAGGTGCTTTATTTCCTGTGGATCTTCATAGGTGTAGATGTTCACAAGCTTTTGTGGGATCACTTTATATTTTGTACCCTCACACAATTTGCTTATCGCACCCAGATCCAGCTTGCTTGAGTTGAATATCACGAGGTCAGGGCTGTTTTGTATAGCCGCAATGCTTATATCTATCTCGTCATTTTTGCAGGTCATATATGCAATGCCGGCCTTTTTCAGTTCGCTGATAAGCTCATTATGCTGCCCTGCATAGTCCTGCGCGATAAGTACAAGGTACATCTGATTATATCCTTTATCATTTGATTTAACTGTGATAAATTATATTAAATTGTATATAGCACTTCAAACTGCGAACATCAGTGTTAATAATAAATACACATCAAATTCACCCAAAAGCACAATTCCTGCCATTGCCGCGCAGATTTGAGTCGCAAAATGCAACGCAATGGCCTGATGCCGGTATAACAAAGGCGGAGCTCTCGGCTATCCGCATTCAGAATTGTGCTTTTACCTTGTCAAGTGCTGATTTTTCAAGCCTTGATACCTGCGCCTGTGAAATGCCTATCTGCTTTGCGACCTCCATTTGTGTGCGCCCTTTGAAAAAGCGCAGATACAGTATCTTTTTTTCGCGCGGCGCAAGCGATGCAAGGGTCTGCTTTACCGCAAGCTCGTCAAGCCAGGTCTTGTCATCGCAGCTGTCTTTCAGCTGGTCTACCACATACAGCGTGTCGCCTGCCTCGGAGTATACAGGCTCGTACAGCGAAACAGGCTCGCTTACCGACTCCATCGCCGTAACGATATCGGCGCGGCTCTCGCCTGTTTCCTCGGCTATCTCGGTGGTGGTAGGCTCGCGGTTCAGGCGCTCGGTGAGCTTTTCTCTTGCAAGCATTGACTTGTACGCAAGGTCGCGCAGAGAACGGCTGACGCGCACGGGCTGAAAATCGCGCAGATAGCGGCGCACTTCACCTGCTATCATAGGGTGTGCATAGGATGAGAACTTGACCTCGAATTTGGGATCAAAGTTGTCTATCGCCTTTATCAGCCCCACTACGCCCACCTGAAACAAGTCGTCTGCCGAATCGCATCTGCTCGTGAACCTCTGCAAAACGCTCAATACCAAGCGAAGATTGCCGTTTATCAGCTCCTCGCGGGCTTTTTTATCGCCCTGCCGCGCACGCTTTAAAAGCTCAAGCTTTTGTTCCTCTGAAAGCACCTTCAGCTCGTTCGTGTTCACACCGCTTATCTCGACCTTGCCGTACTGCATATCCTATCACCCCAACGGAAAATATGTACATCGGCAGGTGCGCCTGTTAAGAGTATCTCCGATTTGTACAAGGTTATACATACGCTACGGTGATTTTTGCTGAAAAGGTTATAATTCGACAAATCCGTTGACAAACAGATACGAATGTGGTATAATTTTTTTAGTTAGATAGGAGGCTGAAAATGGATACAAGAGTGGCTGTCATGGCAGTCATTGCGCAAAGCTGTGATTCGGCTGAACAGATCAACTCTATTCTGCACGACTACCGCGAGTACATTATCGGCAGAATGGGTGTGCCGTACAGGGACAGAGGCGTGAACATCATAAGTGTTGCACTCGATGCTCCGCAGGATAAGATAAATTCCCTTGCAGGCAAGATAGGCAGGCTGGACGGCGTTACCGCAAAGACGCTTTATTCGGCAGGTTGAAAGTGAATATTATTTATCTCCTGACGCTGAAATTCTATTGAGGCGAAAGCTTGATAACTGAAAGTGAAACAAGGGCAAAGTGGAGTCCTTTGTATTCGCATTGTGGGCAGTTTATCCGTCGGGATGAGCTGTTTTTTGATTTTGACAGAAAGGCGGAAATGCTATGGGACTTAATGATATACCCTCGGGTGAAAGAGTGCATATCGGATTTTTCGGCAGACGCAATGCGGGCAAATCAAGCATCGTAAATGCCGTTACAAATCAAGGGTTGTCGCTTGTTTCGGACGTTGCGGGAACGACTACCGACCCCGTGTACAAGGCGATGGAGCTGCTGCCTATCGGACCTGTTGTAATTATCGACACAGCGGGCTACGACGATGAGGGCATACTTGGCGAAATGCGTGTGAAAAGCACAAGGCAGGCGCTCAACCGTACCGACATCGCGGTGCTTGTTGTTGACGCAGCGCTCGGGATGGGCGAGTGTGAAAAAGAGCTTACAGAGCTTTTTGCACAAAAGCAGATACCGTACATTGTCGCCGTGAACAAGACCGACATAGCAGGCGCGGATATGCAGGACGACAGAAGTGTGCTTGTCAGCGCAAAAACGGGCAAGGGCATTTTCGAGCTTAAAGAAAAGCTCGGTGCGCTTGCAAAGCTGCCTGCGCGTGATGTGCGCCTTATAGGTGACAAGCTGCAAAGAAATGACCTTGTTGTGCTTGTTGTGCCTATCGACGAGAGTGCGCCAAAGGGCAGGCTCATACTTCCGCAGCAGCAGACGATACGGGATATCCTCGACGCAGATGCCTGCGCGGTAGTCGTCAAGGATACCGAGCTTGCGGATACTATCGCAGCGCTTGGTAAAAAACCAAAGCTGGTCATTACCGACAGCCAGGCTTTTGCGAGCGCAAACAGGCAGACTCCGAGCGATATAATGCTCACCTCCTTTTCGATACTTATGGCGAGGTACAAGGGCTTTCTTGATACCGCAGTCGAGGGAGCTGTCGCTATCGACAGGCTCAAGGACGGCGATAAAGTGCTTATCAGCGAGGGCTGCACGCATCACAGGCAGTGCGGCGACATCGGTACGGTCAAGATACCTAACTGGCTGAAAAAGCACACGGGCAAAAATGTCGAGATACACACTACATCGGGCAGAGAGTTCCCCGAAGACCTTTCACCCTATGCGCTGGTCATCCACTGCGGCGGCTGTATGCTGACACCAAAGGAGATGACATACCGTATGAAGTGCGCGCTCGACCAGGGAGTGCCGTTCACAAACTATGGCGTGGCGATCGCGCATATGACAGGCATACTCAAACGCAGCGTGGAGATTTTCCCGCATCTTTATGAAAAATTGTGAGTGATAAAAATGAACAATACCGAGCTTATAGATATACTTGAAAAGAATAGACATCTGGACGCGGAGCAGTGGATACAGCTGTTTGACACCTTTACTGATGACGACAGGGCATACGCTGCACAAAGAGCATCGCTCACCGCAGCGGAGCAATTCGGGAAAAATGTTTTTATCCGCGGCATCGTCGAGTTTTCAAACGTGTGCAAAAACGACTGCCTTTACTGCGGCATAAGAAGATCAAATGCAAACTGTGAACGCTACCGCCTTACCAAAGAGCAGATACTTGACTGCTGCGATGCAGGCTACGAGTACGGCTTCCGTACCTTTGTACTGCAAAGCGGTGAGGACAAAAGCTACCCGACAGATGTGCTTTGCAGCATAGTTTCTGATATAAAAAAAGCTCACCCCGACTGCGCGGTAACGCTTTCGGTAGGCGAGCTTGAATATGATGACTACAAGCGGCTCTTTGATGCAGGTGCAGACAGGTATCTGCTGCGTCACGAAACGGCAAACGAGGAGCATTACGGCAAGCTGCACCCGAGCGAAATGTCCTGGGCGCACAGAATGAAATGCCTTGAGCAGCTCAAAGAGATAGGCTACCAGACAGGCTGCGGAATGATGGTCGGCTCGCCGTTTCAGACAAGCGCGCATCTTGCGGAGGATATGCTCTTCCTTGAGCGCTTCAAGCCCGAGATGATAGGTATGGGACCGTTCCTGCCGCATAAGGATACTCCTTTCAGGGACGAGCCTGCGGGAAGCTTCGAGCTGACGCTGCTGCTCATAAGTCTTTGCAGACTGATGCTGCCCGATTGCCTTATCCCTGCGACAACTGCGCTGGGGACGATAAGGCCCGACGGCAGAGAAAAGGGAGTGCTTGCAGGTGCTAATGTCATTATGCCCAATCTTTCGCCGACAGATGTGCGCAAGAAATATCTGCTGTATGACGGCAAGATATGCACGGGTGACGAATCCGCACAGTGCAGAGCCTGCCTTGAAAGGCGTATGGAGTCGATAGGATATAAGGTCGTAATTTCAAGAGGAGATCATAAGAGTTATGATAAAGATAGCAGTTTACGGTAAGGGCGGCATAGGTAAGTCAACGACCGTTTCAAATCTGGCAGTCGCACTTGTCAGACGGGGCTTGAGGGTGATGCAGATAGGCTGTGACCCCAAGGCTGATTCGACATCGCTGCTCAACGGCGGCAGGAGGATAAAGACTGTGCTTGACCTTGTGCGTGAAAGAGGTGACAAGTTCACACTCGAGGATATGGTAACGGTCAGCGAGGACGGTGTTTTCTGCGTTGAGGCAGGCGGTCCTATCCCGGGGCTCGGCTGCGCGGGACGCGGCATTATCGCGGCGCTTGAAAGACTTGAAAAAAAGGGCGCATATGAAAAATACAAGCCTGATGTAGTGCTTTACGATGTGCTTGGCGATGTGGTTTGCGGCGGCTTTTCAATGCCTATGCACAAGGGCTATGCGCAAAAGGTCTTTATAGTCACCTCGGGTGAGAAAATGGCTTGCTACGCTGCGGCAAACATCGCTATGGCGATAGAGAATTTCAAGGGCAGAGGCTATGCACAGCTTGGCGGATTGATCCTTAACAGGCGAAATGTAGAGGACGAGCTTGAAAATGTGCTTGAGATCGCAAAGGATTTTAACACCTCTATTGTCGGTGACCTTGAACGCAGCAGGCTCGTGCAGGAGTGTGACAGGCTTGGCACAACGGTAATGAACAAGTACCCTGACAGCGATATGGCAAAGCAGTATTTAAAGCTTGCAGATGAGATCATGAAAGGTTTTGAGTGATATGCTGAAAAAAGCAGGCGGTGAAATAACAGCTCCCATCGGGATAAAGATCTCGCAGGCGAGCTTTCCGCGCCCGTTCGATACGGGACTTGAATACAGTCCGCCCGCACGCGGCGACTGGAACATAGTTCATATGGGACTGCTTATTCCGCAGTCGCATCAGATATATTTCTGTGCACAGGGCTGTCTGCGCGGCGTTGTGCAGACTACTGCCGAGATGGACGCGATGGACAGGCTCTCGTGGGCGTATCTTTGCGACGAGGACTACGCCGACGGCAGTATGGAGTATAACATCATCGACTCGGTCACGCAGGTCATAAAGCGAATGAAAGAGCGTCCGCCGTGCATACTTGTTTTTCTGAGCTGTATGCATCTGTTTGCGGGTGTTGATTTTGATATGATTATCGACGAGCTTGAAGGCAGGTTCGGCGGGATAGATTTCGTCAAGTGCTATATGACACCGACAATGCGCTTCAGCGGGCTTGCACCTGTGCCGACTATGTACAGGCAGATGTTTGTCCCCCTGCGTGAGTGCGAAAAGGACGGCGGCGTAAACATCATCGGCTACAACTGGGCGATAGATGATGACTGCGAGCTTGTGCGTATTATAAAAAGCGCGGGCGTGACGCTTCGTCAGCTGCCCGAGCTAACAAGCTATGCACAGTATCTTGAAATGGCAAGGTCGGATATAAACATTACGATTATACCCGAGGCAGCTGCTGCGGCGGCAGACCTTGAACAGCGGCTGGGGCAGAAGCATCTGTACCTGCCTGTGAGCTGGGATCCTGAAAAGATAACCGATAACTACCAAAAGCTGTGTGAGCAGCTTGGCATACAAATGCCCGATCTTTCACAAGATATGGCGCAGGCAAAAGCTGCGCTTGAAAATGCGGCAGAGCTGCTTGACGGCAGACCCGTTGCAGTGGACTTTATGGCGGCGCATAAGCCGTTTGAGCTTTGCAGGCTTTTGCTTGAACACGGGTTCAACGTGACAAGGCTTTTTGTTGATGTTATAAGCGGTGAGGACGAGCAGGCGTTTGAGTTTATCAGGCGCAGCTATCCCGAGTTTGAGATATATCCCACAGTTAATTCGTCAATGCGCTTTTTTGCAAGCTCGGAGCAGACGCAGAACGAGTACCTTGCAATTGGTCAGAAGGCTGCGTACTTCTGCTGTACCGATCACTTCGTTGATATTGTCGGCGCAAAGGATATGTACGGCTTTGACGGCATAAAAAAGCTTGCGGCGAAGATCGCTGACGCGCATCAGAACGCAAAGGACAGAAAAACTGTTATACAGCATAAGGGAATGGGGTGCCAAAGCTGCCTATGATACACTACGCAAGAATAATATCCTGCTACACAGCAGACACCTCGGGCGTTTGCTCTGCGCTGTACGAGCTTGGCGGAATGGTGGTCGTTCACGATGCATCGGGCTGCAATTCAACATACGCTACGCACGACGAGCCGCGCTGGTACGATATGGACAGTATGATCTACATTTCGGGACTTACCGAGATAGATGCGGTAATGGGTAATGACGATAAATTCATTGACGATGTGTGTGAGTCTGCTCAAAGGCTAAAGCCGAAGTTTATAGCGATCTGCGGTTCGCCTATGCCTGCGATGACGGGTACGGACTTTGATGCGCTTGCAAGCATTATCGAACAAAAAAGCGGCATACCCACATACGCTATGCATACCAACGGAATGAAAAGCTACCTTGTGGGTGCGTCACAGGCGTTTGAGATGCTCGCGCGCAATTACTGCGCAGGGAGCGGCAAGACGAAAAACACAGTCAATATCCTCGGCGCGACACCGCTTGATATCTCGCGGCAGGAGATCGTTGATTCGATATGGAGCTGGCTCGAAAAGTCGGGCTTTGAAAAAGGCTGCTGTATGGCTATGGGCGGTACCCTTGAGGATATGCAGACCGCGGGCGATGCGGTGTGCGATCTGGTCATCTCATCAAGCGGGCTTGCGGCGGCAAAAGTCCTGAAAGAAAGGTTCGGCATACCATACGTTGTCGGTCTGCCGTTCGGGGAAGAGTATGCAGATGTTTTGAGATCTGACATCGTGCGTGCGGCAGCCGAAAAGACGGACATAGTTTCCTGCGCGCTGCGCGGTGAGATCTCCGATGACAGCGATACTGTCGTGGTCGGCGAGAGCGTTTATGCAGGCTCGGTCGCAAGGGCGTTTGAAATGCAGACTGGCAGGCGCGCAAGGGTCATCCACACTCTCGATACGAGCAGCGAGCTTATCGCCCGTGCAGACAAAAGCATCGCTGACGAGGATAAGCTTGAGCAGGAGTTTGCAGGCTGCGCGCTGGTGATCGCAGATCCGCTTTTCAAGCCGATAGTCGGCGAAACAGCGAAGTTTGCACCTCTGCCGCACGAGGCTTTTTCAGGCAGGTGCTTCAGAAAAAGTATCCCCGATCTTGTGGATAAAAAACTGAAATTGGAGTTTTGATATGATTAAAATTGCGATATACGGAAAGGGCGGCATCGGCAAATCGACCGTCACGGCTAACCTTGCGGCTGCGTTTGCGGTGCTTGGCAAAAAAGTCATACAGATAGGCTGCGACCCCAAAGCCGATTCGACCATAAATCTGCTCGGCGGCGAGCCGCTTACGCCTGTGATGAACTATCTGCGTGAGCATGATGAACCGTCAAGCATCGAGGAGATATCAAAGGTCGGCTACAAGGGCATTTTGTGCATTGAAACGGGCGGTCCTACACCCGGTCTTGGCTGCGCAGGGCGCGGTATAATCACCACGTTCAACCTGCTTGAAAGCTTTGAGCTTTACAAAAAGTACAAGCCCGATGTAGTGCTTTACGATGTGCTTGGCGATGTTGTCTGCGGCGGCTTTGCAGCACCGATAAGAGAGGGCTACGCCTCGCAGGTGCTTATAGTTACCTCGGGCGAAAAAATGGCTCTGTATGCGGCGAACAACATCAACAGCGCCGTGAAGAATTTTGAGGACAGAAGCTATGCAAAGGTGCGCGGAATAGTTTTCAATCGGCGCAACGCTCCGAACGAGGAGGAAAAGGTAAAAGAATTTGTCCAAAAAAATGGACTTGAAATAGTTGCAGATATTCCCCGTTCGGATGACATCATAAAGTATGAGGATATGGGCAGAACAGTCGTGGAGGGCGACGCGCAGCTTGATGTTTCAAAGCGCTTTTTAGCCCTTGCACAGCTGCTTATAGATGAGGATAAAGATGATGAATAACGCATTTTACATAACCGCAGGCGAGCTTGCGCAAAAGGGCTTTGAGAACACCCCTGACGAGCTGATGAGCGCAAAGCACCTGATATATTCTTCGCCCGCAACGCTGGCTTTCAACTCGCCCGGTGCGCAGGGCTTTGGTGTCAAGCGGGCAGGTCTTGCGATACCGGGTTCTGTGATGCTGCTCGTTTCGCCGGGCTGCTGCGGAAGAAATACAACGATGCAGTCGCGCCTTTGCGGCTACCAGGACAGATTTTTCTATCTGCTGCTGGACGATACGGATATCGTCACGGGCAGACATCTCACGAAGATCCCCGAGGCAGTAAAGGAGGTCTTTGAGTTCTGCGACAAAAAGCCCAGTGCGGTGATGATCTGCATAACCTGCGTTGATGCGCTGCTCGGAACGGATATGGAAAGAGTCAGCCGCAAGTGCGAGGAGCTGGCTGGCGTGCCTGTTGTGCCGTGCTATATGTACGCGCTGACAAGAGAGAAAAAGCTGCCGCCGATGGCTGCTGTGAGAAAGGCTGTGTACTCGCTTTTAAAGCCGCAGAAGCGCCATAGCGATGCGATGAATATCCTCGGCTTTTTCGCGCCTCTCAATGACGACAGCGAGATATACGAGCTGCTGACGAAAGCGGGGATAAAGCATATCCGCGAGATATCGCGCTGCGAGGATCTTGCGCAGTACGAAGAAATGTCGCAGGCGAATTTTAACCTTGTACTCAACTCCGAGGCGCGCTATGCGGCGCAGCAGATGGAGGAAACGCTGGGGATCCCGTACATCGAGATGATGCGAATGTATCACATCGACAAGATACACAATCAGTATATGTCGCTTGCAAACGCGATAGGTGTGACGTTCGATGACAGCGCGCACTATGAGGCTGCGAAAAAAGCGATAGATGACTTCAGGCAAAAGCACGGCGAACTGAACTTTGCAATAGGGGAGTTTCTCAACGCGGACTCGTTTGAGCTTGCGTGGGCGCTGCTAAGCTATGGCTTCGGCGTTTCGGAAATATACGGAACTGTCGGCGAGCGCAACTTTGTGTTTGTCAAAGCTATCGCAAGGCTGAGCCCCGAAACGAAGATATTCTCAAACCTTTCGCCGACAATGCTCGACTACGAGCCGAGCGGCAAAAAAATAGATGCATGTATCGGCAACGATGCGGGCTACTACCACGCAGGCGTACCGACAGTCGATTGGAACGAGGAGCGTCAGCCGTTTGGCTACGCAGGTCTGCGCTTGCTGCTTGATCAGCTTGACGGTGCGCTGAAAGGAGATGCAAAATGAAAAATCTGTTGAAACTCCTTTCGCCGTTTGCACCCGACCAATCAGGTGCAGTAGGCGTGCTTTACGAGCTTGGCGGACTTGTGGTGATCTGCGATGCGGGCGGCTGTGCAGGCAACATCTGCGGATTTGACGAGCCGCGCTGGTTTACAAAAAAGAGTGCCGTGTTCAGCGCAGGACTGCGTGATATGGACGCTATCCTCGGACGCGATGACAAGCTTATCGAAAAGACCGCTCGCGCTGTCGGGCAGACGCAGGTGAAGTTCACCGCCGTTGTGGGAACGCCCGTGCCTGCGGTCATTGCGACCGATTACCGTGCGCTGAAAAGAATGGCTGAAAACAAGACGAGCCTTCCTGCTATCTGTGTTGACTGCACGGGTACGCGCCTTTACGATGACGGCGAGGAGAGGGCTTATCTTGAGCTGTTCAGGACCTTCTCAACAAAAGAATATGAAACCGAAAAGGGCAAGGTCGGCATTATCGGCTGTACACCGCTTGCAAGCGGATATATGACTGAAAAGATCTTTAAAGGCGAGTATGGAAACGGCGCTGTTACATTCGGTATGGGCAGCGGTATCGAAGACATCTCAAAAGCTGCACAGTGCGAAAAGAATATAGTCGTTTCAACGGGAGGCATAAAGGCAGCGCAATATCTGAAACAAACCTATGGCATACCGTATGAAACTGATTTCCCTGTGACTGCGGCAATGCAAAAGGTGCTTGAGCAAGACCTCAACGGCAAAAAAGTTCTTGCAGTTCACCAGCAGTTTGCGGCGAACAAAATGCGAAAGCTGCTCAAGGAAAAGTTTGACTGCACAGTAGATGTCGCCACATTCTTCAAGCTGTTTGACGAGTTTGCACAGCAGGGCGATGAACATCTTTCCGATGAGGAGCAGCTCGTGCGCAAGGTCAGCGAGGGCGGCTACGATGCGGTCATCATCGACAGCATCTGCAACCGCGCACTGAAGGGATACCGCGGCGAGCTTATCGACCTGCCGCACTTTGCGGTGTCGGGCAGGCTTGACGAAAACGGAGGACAGGTATGCCTTGCTTGATGATAAGACTGTACGGGATAGTGCAGGGCGTTGGCTTCCGCCCGTTCGTTTCGCGCACGGCCGATTCGCTCGGCGTTGTGGGAACGGTTGCGAACAAGGGCTCGTATGTCGAGATATTTGCAAAGGCTGGCGCACAGACGCTTGAGCGCTTTGTGCATATCGTGAAAAACGAGACTCCCGAGCGTGCGGTCGTTATCTCCGCAGATGTGAGAGAGATACAGGACACTGATTTTACGTCGTTTGAGATAATCGAGAGTGAGAAAGAGGCGGGCGACATATTCGTTTCGCCCGACATCGCGACCTGCGATAAATGCAGGCAGGAGCTGTTCGACCCGAGTGACAGACGCTATCTTCACCCGTTTATAAACTGCACCCAGTGCGGTCCGCGCCTGACGATACTTGACTCTATGCCCTATGACAGAGAGCGCACAACTATGAATGATTTCCCGATGTGCGAAAAGTGCGCGTACGAGTACACCCACGCGCATACCCGCCGCTACGATGCACAGCCCGTGTGCTGTAATGACTGCGGCCCGCAGGTGTACATCGTGGGAAAGGACATAAAGGGTGCTGATGCGATCACCCTTGCGAGAAAGAGCATTATGAACGGCAGTATAATTGCCGTCAAAGGCATCGGCGGATTTCACCTTTGCTGCGATGCGGCAAACGAGCAGGCGGTCAGCCGTTTGAGAAAGCTGAAAAACCGCCCTGCAAAGCCCTTTGCGGTGATGATGAAGGATATGCAGACGCTTGAAAGAGAGTGCGAGGTCAAGCCCGGTCAGCAGGAGTTCCTGACAGGCTACCAGAAGCCGATACTGCTGCTTGAAAAAAAGCAGGGCAGACTTGCACCAAGTATCTCGCCCGATAATCCATCTGTCGGCGTAATGCTGCCGTATGCACCGCTGCAAATGCTGCTGTTTGACTACCCGGATGCAGTGCAGATGACCGACTGCCTCGTGATGACCAGCGGAAACGTTTCGGGTGCGCCTATATGCAGAAACGACGAGGACGCTCAGGAGCAGATAGGTGCTTACTGCGACCTTATCCTCTCGCACGACAGGCGTATACTTATCCGCGCAGATGATTCTGTAATGGACTGGTTTGACGGCAAGCCGTATATGATACGCCGCAGCCGTGGATTTGCACCGCTGCCCGTTATGGTCAGCAAAAAGGCAAGGCTGCAAAGTCTGGCTATCGGCGGCGAGCTGAAAAATACGTTCTGCATAGGCAAAAACGAGCTGCTGTATCTTTCCTCGTATATCGGAGATATGGCGGATATACGCACCGTCTATGCACTCAGGGAATCGGTCGGGAGAATGCAGGAGCTGCTTGAGACACGCGCAGAAAAATGTGTGTGCGATATGCACCCGAAGTACAACACCGTAACAGTCGCGCAGGAAACGGGCTTGCCGCTTGTAAGACTTCAGCATCACTACGCGCACATACTTTCGTGTATGGCTGAAAATGACTGTGATGAAAAGCTTATCGGCATATCGTTCGACGGTACGGGCTACGGTACTGACGGCACGATATGGGGCGGCGAGATATTGCTTTGCGACACTCACAGCTTTGAGCGCGCGGGCAGCATAAAGCCGTTCAGGCAGGTCGGCGGCGATGCATCTTCAAAAGAGGGCTGGCGCATAGCGGTACAGCTTATCCGCGACAGCTTCGGCGATGATGCACAGCTCGTTTGTGAAAAGCTTTCGCTGTGTGATGAAAAGACATTCAGACTGCAATCGGTCATGGCTGACAAGGGTATAAACACCGTCACTTCGACCAGCGCGGGCAGGCTGTTTGACGCAGTCAGCGCGATACTCGGCATAAGGCGGTCATCGACCTTTGAGGGCGAAAGCTCGATGTGCCTTGAATTTGCAGCCGAGAGATTTGAAAAGCAGCAAGCAGAGTGTGAAAAGACATCCGTTCGCATTGACGGCAGCGGCTTTGAAACGATAGATACGACCTCGCTCGCGGGTGAGATAGCAAGGCGATTTATTGACGACGGCGAAGGTGCCGACAAGCTTGCCTTTGTATTCCACACCTCGCTTGCAGACGGTATAGTGAAATGCTGCGAAAGCATCAGTCGGAAAACAGGTGTAAAAAAATGCGCATTAAGCGGCGGAGTGTTCCAGAACAAGCTGCTTTTAAGGCTGACAAAGCAGCAGCTCGAGGCGCTCGGCTTTGAGGTGCTTATACATTCGCTTGTCCCCGCAAATGACGGCGGCATAGCACTCGGTCAGGCTTACTATGCGCTTTGCAATACAGATAATGATAAATGATCAGGAGGTAAAAAATATGTGTGTAGGTTTATCAGCAAAGGTCGTTGACCTTAAAGACGGTACGGCGATAATTGACGCAAGCGGTGCCAAAAGAAGCGTAAGCGCCGATCTTATCGACGATCTGGAAATAGGCGATTACGTTATGGTGCACGCAGGCGTTGCCATCGCAAAGATCACCGATGACGATGCGAGCGAAACTGAAAAAATAATGGAGGAGCTGTAATGGATAGCAATAAAAAAGAGCTTTCTCCCAAGCAGATACTGCAAGGCTATGACGGCAGAAAGCTGCGTATTATGGAGGTCTGCGGTACACACACCCACGAGATATTCCGCCTTGGGATAAGAAAGCTGCTGCCTGAAAGCATCGAGCTTATCTCGGGCCCGGGTTGTCCTGTGTGCGTAACACCTGTGGGATTTATTGACGAGGCGTGCTGCCTTGCGCTTGAAAAGGGGTGCGTTATCTGCACCTTCGGCGACCTTATCAGAGTCCCCGGAACAGAGATGAGCCTTGCAGGTGCAAGGGCACAGGGCGCACAGATAAAGACGGTCTATTCGCCGCTTGACGCGGTAGAGCTTGCAAAAAAAGAGCCTGATAAGCAGGTCGTTTTTCTCGCGGTCGGATTTGAAACAACAACTCCGTCAGCCTGCCTTGCGGTAGAAAAAGCAAAGGCGGCAGGCCTTGACAATTTCTCCATTCTGTGTGCAAACAAGACGATGCCGAACGCTTATCAGGCGCTCAAGGGCAGCGCGGACGCTTTTCTTTTCCCCGGGCACGTTAATGCGATAACAGGCAACGCTGCGTGTCGTGAGCTTTGCAAGCAGGGCGTAAGCGGTGTCGTTGCAGGCTTTACCGCAAAGGAACTGCTGACAGCACTTGCAGTCACAGTGACGCTGCTGCAAAAGGGCGAGCCGTTCTTTGTAAACTGCTACCCGAGAGTCGTTAAGGACGAGGGCAGTCCTGCGGCACAAAGGCTTATGGAAAAGGTCATGCAGCCGTGCGACAGCGAGTGGCGCGGCCTTGGTATGATAAAAATGTCGGGTATGACGCTGCGTGACGAGTATGCAGACTTTGACGCGCGCAAAAAGTACAGCCTGCCCGAAATGAAAGGCAAGCCCAACCCTGCCTGCCGCTGCGGCGATGTTTTGCAGGGCAAGTGCAAGCCCAGCGACTGCAAGGTGTTCGGCAAGGTATGTACACCGCAGCACCCCGTAGGAGCGTGCATGGTCTCGGGCGAGGGCGCTTGCTCGGCATATTATCAGTACGGAATGTAAGATAAATCAGAATTTGTCGGGGTATGCGTGTCGAGTAGCTGGGGGAAACCCTTTTGGAGAGAGGGTCAAAGAACGGCAAAGCCGTTCTTTAGAGTAACCGTGGTAACGGTTACTCTGTCCCGTCCAGACCCCCTTCCTAAACCTTTTAATGACTTTTCATCAACGGGAGGCAAAGCCCCCGTCACTGAAAAGTGTTAGAGAGTTCAGAAAAAGAGTTTGAGAAAAAACACTCCCAAGAGAATACCCACAGTTACTTGACAGGTATACCTCAACAAATGCGGATTTACCGAGGTTTGCACAACACGGCTCTACTCTTGTACAGTTATCACAAAGTGAAAGCCCGGAGCGGCACGAAAGCCGCTGTCTGCTCAAACCGATATGCGACGGACAAGCGCGCCGCAGCGGCGGCAAATTCTGATTTAGCATAGTATAAATGAAAGGAAGTAAAAACAATGAGTGATAAAGTAGTTACCCTTGCGCACGGAGCAGGCGGAAAGCAGACCGCCGAGCTTATCGACAAGGTGTTCAAGGCGCATTTTTCAAACCCCGAATTTACAGCAGACGATGCAGCTGTGCTTGATATGCAAAGCGGAAAGCTTGCGTTCACCACCGACGGATTCATCGTTTCGCCTTATGAATTCAGCGGCGGAAACATCGGCAAACTTTCTATCTGCGGAACGGTCAACGACCTTTCCTGTATGGGCGCAAAGCCGCTTTATATGACCTGTGCCTTTGTTATCGAGGAGGGCTTTGAGCTTGACGAGCTTGAAAAGATAGCCGCCGCTATGGAAAAGACCGCCAAAGAGGCAGGCGTGAAGATCGTTGCAGGCGATACCAAGGTCGCAGGCAAGGGGCAGGTGGACAAGGTGTTCATCACGACCACGGGCATAGGCAGAGTGATGGAGAATGCACACACCTCGGGTACGCTTGCAAAGCCGGGCGATGTGATAATCGTCACAGGTGATATCGGCAGACACGGCTGCACGATACTGCTTGAAAGAAATGATTTCGGCATCGAGGCAGATGTCAGCAGCGACTGCGCACCGCTTTGGAATACAGTCGAGAAGATGTTCGAGGCGACAAGCGACATCCACGTTATCCGCGATGCGACAAGAGGCGGCGTGGGAACTGTCCTTTACGAGATAAGTGCGCAAAGCAGCGTCGGTATAAAGCTCAATGCGCAGGATATCCCCGTTGCAGACGGCGTAAAAGGCGTTTGCGGTATGCTCGGGCTGGAGCCTTTGTATCTTGCGTGCGAGGGTACGCTCGTTGTTGTCGCACCGAAGGAAAAGGCACAACTGTTGCTTGATGCGCTGCACAAGTGCCCGTATTCAAAGAACGCAGCCGTCATAGGCGAGGTCACTTCTGAAAACGCAGGCAAGGTCGTACTTGAGACCGAGATCGGCGCGCAGACGCTTCTTGCGCAGCCAAGCGGCGAGCTGCTTCCGAGGATCTGCTGATAAAGCA
>Ga0310691_10004454_pt1 | contig 15795 bp, 2 predicted proteins | sample 176DNAGHGlowgp2_FD_203887 | JGI IMG/M metagenome (GOLD analysis project Ga0310691, IMG submission 203887) | Sheep rumen microbial communities from Palmerston North, Manawatu-Wanganui, New Zealand - 1766 DNA GHGlow gp2 (v2) (version 2) | ecosystem: Host-associated > Mammals > Digestive system >...
ATTCGGCAATAAAATCGTTTTGGCAGGTCTCGTCGCTCCACTCATAGGGGTAGGGGAGCATGTTCTCGTCGGCAGCAATGCGTGCCGGTGTCTCTGCTGTCTGTGCGGGAATGGCGGAAGAAGCCCAGCACAGACCGGCCGCTACGGCCAGCGAGACACTTAAGAGTGTAGTCTTTTTCATGTTGTTGTGTTAAGTAGTTCTTTGGTTAAAAACGCTGCAAAAGTACACCAACTTTTTTGTACGGGCAAAACATTTCTTGTTTTTTCTTGTGTCTTCGTTTTTTTTATTCTCACTTCTTTTGCTGTTTTGGAGGAAGAATTATTTTGTCGATTGTTTTATGGCAATTAAAAATCTTTAACATAATAAAAGAGCGGATGGCTTAAATTTTTTTTATATTTGCGAAATCATAGAATGGTGCTTCATCGTTTATTATAACCACTGAAAAAAGAAAGGAAGAAACAACTGAAACAAAGTGAGATAGAATACCAGAAGACCACTGATGGATTCCTGTTGTTAACGTTTGGTTTGCAAATGTTGAGCCAATGAAATAACCTGAAACTAAGAAAACAAAATATATTGTATATGATGAGAAAATTATTTGGCTTATTTTTATTTGTCCTATGGATAATTCCAGCATTGAATGTCCATGGGCAAGATGCGAAGCGGCGTGTCACGCGTGAGCAAGACCTTTCTATAGCTATCGAGTTTTCCGATCCAGAAGTAAAAAGAATCTGCGTGGAGATTTGGGATACCGATGGGGATGGTGAACTGAGTTATGGCGAGGCTGGGGGTGTTGATGACATAGGAGACTTTTTCAGCTATACCGACATTACCAGTTTCGATGAATTACAGTTTTTTACTGGATTGAAAACAATTGGGGAGAGAGCTTTTAGTTCTTGTGAGAATCTTACATCTATCACCTTCCCTATATCTTTGGAAACAATTTATTCTTATGCTTTCAATGGTTGCAATCTTCTGTCGTTGAATATTCCAGAAAATGTGTCTTACATCCATTCTTATGCTTTTGACAATAATCGTAATCTTAATGAAATAAAGGTTGATGAAAACAATCCTTATTATGACTCAAGGGATAATTGTAACGCAATCATAGAAACACAGTCAAATTACCTTGTAAAAGGGTGCAATTCTACTGTTATTCCTAAGGGCATAAAATTGTTGGGATGGGCTGCATTTGAGGGTCTGGAGCAGCTGAAAACAATACATATCCCTGAAGGTGTTACAGATTTGGGAGATTATACTTTCTATGGTTGTACAGCCCTGGAGGAATTGAGCATACCCTCAACGGTTTCCAGTGGTGGGTTCCATTACACCACATTCTATGACTGTTTTAGCTTGAAAAATATCTATTGCTATATTCAGAATCCCGAAGCCCTTCCTCATTTGTCATCTTCTCCTGGACCATTTGGCACGAATCCGAGTCCTGAAACCCAAGTCTATGAGCAGGCTATACTTCACGTGCCGGCCGGTACTAAAGCCAAGTATGAGGCCACTGAGGGATGGAACTTGTTCACTCATATTGAAGAAATGGATGGTTCCGCTGATGGTGATGTCTTCACAGCCAGGACTGTAGAGGGTGTAGACGTGACCTACAAGGTGATTAACAAGGAAGAAAAGACCTGTCAGGTAGGTGTCGGTCTCCAACCCTATGACGGGAATGGACGTCCGGTCATTCCTGCTGTTTCTACTGCAACAGAAGGCAGAGTCACCATCCCTGAGACCGTAAATGGTTTTACTGTTACCACTGTGGCTGGAGATGCTTTTAGTGGCTGCTCTTCTATCTATTCCATTAGTCTGCCACAGACAATTGTGGAAATCGGAGAAAATGCGATGAGGGGATGCAACGCGCTCACCAACATTAATATTCCGAAAAATGTAAAGACACTTGGCAGTGCAGCGTTCTGCTGGTGTACATCTCTCGAGACAATCACGATACCAAGAGGGGTGACGAGTATTGGCAGTGCTTGTTTTCAGACATGTAGGAGTCTAAGGAGAATTTACTGTGAGATTGTTGAACCGTTTGATATCGACGACTGGATGTTCAAGTGTTATGATGAAGCGGCCGACGATTACCTCGACTCTCCCATTTACACTGATGCCACGCTCTATGTGCCGGCCGGTTCGAAGGCTCTCTATGAAAACACACAAGGTTGGAACATGTTCTCTCATATCGAGGAAATGGGAGACAACCAGATAGTAATGGAGAGAAAGTACCTCGTCAATTCTACATCCAACCAGTCTTACTGCTACCCGTTTGCAAATATTTCGCTTAATAATAGGACGAACATAGAGATACAATATCACAATGCCTACTACTGGAACGGCTCCTGGGATGGTGAGCACTTGGGTATCTTTGTCACGGTGAGAAATGAGGAGCAGAGCGAGGAATGGTACATCGCCCCCCGTGTCAATAATGAATGGGTAAATGAGAAAATAACTGTCTCTGGAGACGGTAAAGTGGAATATTACATGAACGGCCAAAACATGGGCAGCCACTACTTCAACCTGCTTAGTTTCGACGGCGCTTCCAACTTGATTCTCGACTTCGACCCCTATGGCTGGTGGACATCCCATATTCACTATATGGACGACCTTACTGTCAGAACTCCAGCAGGAGTGATAACCGACGATTTCAACGATGCTGTCCTCGACCCAGACCTCTGGCAGACACCTGTCAATCCCGACGGTGTGAGAGAAGAAGACGGCATTCTGAAGATGGAGCAGCTGCGCACCGACCAGGATTTCCACCTGCGCAGCCTGCCTATCCCGCTGGTGAGTGATATGCCCACCGACGGCATGGTGGCCTACTACCCCTTCAACGGAACGGCAGACGATAAGAGTGGCAATGGCAATCATGGCTCTCCTACCAGTAGCGTGACACTGACAAAGGGTGTCCAGGGCGATGACAATGGGGCTTACCTCTTTGGCGGCTACGACAATCCCGGTCATATCTTCGTACCTAACTCCGAGTCGCTACAGTTCAGCGACGGCGCCACTTTCTCTTTCTACATGAAGCCCACCAGTTGGGAGTCGATGGATGGATGGGGCAGCAAGACCTCGCAAGATGGTGTACAATGCCTGTTGGCCAAAGAACATGACCGTAGGGGCATCACTTTTGAGATGGCTGGCAACGACGGCAAATGCCATATCTGGATGGGAAGTATGGACGGCGAGTCATGGGCTGAAGTTGACTCCAAGGACCTGCTTGACGGCAATTTCCTGAACCGTTGGACCCATGTGGCCTTTGTCTACGGTAACGGACATGCGCAACTCTATATAGACGGCAAGTTGATTGACGACAGAGCATCGACACCCGATTTCTCGCGTATGAACCAGTTGAACATGTACATCGGAAAGTTCAGCGACAGTTGGTATCCCTACAACGGCGCAATCGATGAAGTGCGCATTTACAGCCGTGCACTCTCTGCCGACGAGATAAGAAGTCTGGCGCGCTATTCGGAAACCAATGTCACACCAGACCTCACCGAGGCCATCCAATTTGCTGATGCCAAGGTGAAGGCTGTCTGTGTGCAAATGTGGGACACCAACGGCGATGGTGAACTGAGCTATGCCGAGGCTGCAGAGGTAACTGAGATTACCGGTATTTTTTCTGGTAAAGACATTACAAGCTTCGACGAACTGCAATATTTTACCAAAGTAACAGATCCTGGAGACTTCCGTTCTTGCACGAAACTCACTTCCATCGTGCTGCCTCCATCAATCGAAACTATACATCACAGTGCGTTTAAAGACTGCAGCAGTCTGAAAGCCATTCGCGTGCCGGCGAAAGTGCGCGAAATCCAATGGTATGCTTTCCAAGGCTGCTACAGTTTGCCCGCTATCGAGGTGGATGAGGCCAATCCTTATTTCCGCGCTGTCGACGGTGTGCTATTCAGCAAGGACATGACACAACTCGTAATCTACCCGGATGGGAAATTGGATACTTCTTATCAAATTCCTGAGGGGGTGACTACTATCCTTGAATATGCATTTTTAGAGAACAACTCGATTGAGGCTGTACATATACCCGCATCGGTGTCGGATATTGTGAGAGCCAGTTTCGTGTATAATTCCAATCTCTCCTCTTTCCATGTGGATGAGAATAGTTCCTTCTATCGTTCCCTCGACGGGGTGCTTTTTGATAAGGATTTGAGTAGACTGGTTCGTTATCCCACCGGTAGGAAGGATGCGGTCTATCAGGTTCCTGAACCTGTTGTATCGACGGGAGAAGGGGCCTTTACCTACGCCGGATTCCTCGAACAAGTCAGTTTCTCACAGTCATTCCAGAGAATTATGCAATCCAGCTTTTCCAATTGTCCCAATCTCACAACGGTTGTATTACCCAATTCCTTGTGTTATATTGGAGATTGGGCCTTCTTTCAGTCTCCCCTTCTTCAAAAGGTTATCTCATATGTACAGAATCCGTTTGAGATAAATGAATACACTTTCAAGAATGTAAATTCGGAAACAGAAGAAGAGTTCACTTCTGCAACACTTTATGTCCCGTATGGCACGAAAAATTTGTACGAGACCACAATGGGATGGAACTTATTTGCCAATATCGTAGAGATGGAACTCTTAGAGCCTTTTGATGTCCAGCTGGAGAACCCTGATACCTGGAACGAACTATCACAGCCTGTGCGTCTCATTATCAAGGGCAAATATTTAAATATGCTCGAAAATAAGGGCGTGATAGAGTATGAAGTGGAGAACAGCGGGCAGTGGGTAACCCTCACAGGCTCACTCCTGCATGGCGAATCTTTCAACGCTACGATTGAGACACAGTTCGACCCGTCAAGTTTGATTCATGTGATAAATTTCAGAGAGGTCGATACCAATGGCTTAATCATACCCCTTGAGACTCTTGAGTACTACGATGTGAACAATTTCACACTTCAGGGCATCAAGGACATGGTGTACACAGGCAATCCCATCTACCAAGACGAACTAAGTTGCGAGGTGGCTGAGTTCCAATGGACCACTTCTTATTCAAATAATGTGGATGCTGGAAGGGCCACAGTCAATCTCGAGGGAGTGTTCCCTTATACAGTCGGTAGAAAACCATTCTATTTCAACATCCTTCCGCAGCCGTTTACAGGCGGTATCACAGTCGTGAACGACGACCTCGTGTTCAACGGCCAACGGCAACAACCAGAATGGAAGTTTACCAATGAGACCCTCAATGCATTGACGGAAGGCACCGACTACCGTGTGGAGTGGGAAAACAACTTCCTGCCCGGCACCGCTACACTGACGGTGAAAGGAAAAGGTAACTACGAAGGCACTCTCACCGCCACCTTCACCATCAGCAAGGCGCCTGTCACTGATAATCTCTACAGCATTGTCAAACCCGCTTCGGAAATCAACTATGATGGCGAGGGCCACGGCGTTGAGGTGCATGTGAAAGATTATGTGGGTATGCCCACCGTGACTTATGTCTCGGCCGATGGCACATACAATAGTACGGAGAAGCCTGTGAACGGTGGCGAGTACGACGCTTATCTTGAGATTGCTGAGGGTGAGGGATATCTTGCCATGGAGCGGGTTCTTGTGGCCTCGTTCGTCATCTACCAAGTGGCCGACGATGTGTGGGCCGCCCTGCAGCGTATCAACAACAAGCTGGGTGAGACCGCTTCGCGGCCTTGGGATTTCAGCGAAGGCATGAAGAGCGTTTTCTCACAGCCCGGACTCGCTGTGGAGAAAGGACTGGTCACCAAAATCAGTCTCGCAGGAAAGGCTTTCACAGGGCAAATTCCCGATGAACTGTTCTGGCTGCCCGACTTGCAGCGGCTCGACCTCTCCGGCAACCAGTTTGAGGGAGATGTCGCTTCGCAATTGAACACCTTCATGAATTATGGAGGCAGTCTGGCTCCGCACCTTACCTATATTGACATATCGGGCAACCGGCTCACGGGCAACATAGGTGCCTTTGCAGCCAACTTCGATGAACTACAGACACTTCACGCCCACGATAACGGCTTCTCGACGGTTGACCCGATGATTTCGCCCGCAGTGAGCACACTCACATTGGGTGCACAGCACATCTCCGATGTTACCGCCATGAGTGTGGCCGACTTGGTAGGGTCCTCCTTCATCGAAATGCTGCCTACCGTCATCACCTACAATCATGGGAGGCAGACTTACGAAAACAGTATCAATATGCTCCTGGTAAGTGGCCTGCCTTCTGAGACCGATGCCTCCACCTGGAGCATGCAGGTGAATGTGACCGACGGGGTCGTGAAACTGAATAAGTACGGCAATCACCTCGACTATCATGGCGAGAATGGCGCAACGCTTTATCTTGCTACAGGGGTAGGAAGTCAAAACCACAGTTGGCTGCCGGTGAAGCTCTCCTTCGAGAGAGGTGATGCCAACTTCAGTGGCGATGTCAACGTACTCGACCTCCAGTCTGTAATCAACTATATCTTCGCTGAATACCAGAAATTGTTCAACTATACCGCTGCTGACCTTAAGACCGATGAAAGCATCAACTTGCTGGATGTCATCGGCATGGTGAACACGCTGATGGATATGGATTTGCCCACGCAGATTGCCAACCATGCTGCGAAGATGGAAGCAGACGAAGAGACCGAGTCTGCTGTCTATTGTGACAATGGCATGCTCTATCTGACCACATCCCGCCCCGTGGCGGCTTTCGATATCTTCGTGAGCAACTGCAGGACGGCCGAAATCATCCAGACGCTGGAAACGGCCGGCATGAGTTGCACGGCACGGGAACTGGAGAATGGCATACATATCATAGGCTATTCTATGAACGGTGCCGTATTGCCTGAAGGCACAACAGCTATTGCAAGGCTCACCGGCGGCAGTCCGCTTGTGGCCCACGCCATGCTGTCTGACCAGGATGCCGAGGAAATTCCTGTTCTGTTGAACCAGGATGTTACCGGTCTGATCCAACTCGCTTCCAACATGGAGGTCAGGGCCAATGCCGAGGGCATTGTGCTGATGACGAAGAAGAACCTCACTCATGTGATATGGAGTCTCTACAGTCTGGACGGAAATCTGGTGGACCGTGGCGAACTGGACAATATCGCAGCTGGCCAATATCTGCTGCATCCGCGTGCCGACTTGCGCAACCTGACATGGATTGTCAGGGTGACAGCTCGTGGTGAGAAGGAAATAACAAAGAAAATCAATATCAGATAAGGATATGAAAGCGACAAGATATATTTTAGCCTTGCTATGCTTGTGCATGACAGTCATAGGGGCCAGTGCTCAAAAGAACAATCGGCTGACCATTGACGACATCGTGACAGAACCTGGCACCACAGCCCAACTGCCTGTATCGGTGAGTAATACGAGTGCCGTAGTGGGACTGGAGTTTGACCTCACCTTGCCAGAGAACATGACAATGGAACTGACAGCCACACCCACCGACCGTGTGGATGGACATCAGACCATTATCAGAAATATGGGTGGAAGCACTTATAAGGTGCTGCTTTACTCACCCACCAACCAACCGCTGCGCGGCAATAGTGGTGCAGTGCTGAAACTGGGGGTGCGCATTCCGGAAAACATCGCCACAGGCAGGGAGTACCCTCTCTCTTTGGCCAATGCATTGCTCGGCGATGCTTCAGGAGAAAATGTCCTTACTGCAGCCACTGCCGGAAAGATAATTGTGGGTACCCTGCCAGACCTGACTGTAAATAATATCATGGCATATAAGACAACCTTCAAACCCGGTGAGCGTGTCTCCATCTCATGGAAGGTGCAGAACCTGGGACAACTGGCCACCGGCGACGGATGGAGCGAGCAGGTGTCTCTACTCTCTGAAGACGGCACTGATACAAAGCTCATAGCCACGGAATATTACCGCGAGTCGCTGGCAGGCGGCACCACTGTGAACCGCCGCACGGAGGTAGACCTTCCCAAACTCTTCGGCATGGACGGTCGTGTGAGGGTGCAGGTGCGTGTGGTGCCTTTCGAGAAGGTGAAGGAACCTGCCGAAGCGAAAGTGAACAACATTGGGCTGAGTGATGCCGTCTACACGGTGAGCAAGGAGCTCACACTTGAGATATCGCCCATGCGGTTTATGGAGAATGAGAAGAAGCAGGTCTCTGTGAAAATCAGCCGGAGCGGCAGTTGGAACGAAGAACAGTCGTTCAGCGTGGCTGCCACCGCCGACAACCGTCTCTCGGCACCGGCTTCTGTCACCATTCCCAAGGACCAGTCGGGTGTAATCGTCTACTGGCCTGTGAACGACAACACTACCCTCGACGACGACTCGGTGGTGAATGTGACCATCAACGGAAACGGTTACGACATGGTGTCGCAAAGAATTATCATTGTCGACAATGAGTTGCCCACCCTTACCCTAAAGGCCTCGCCCGCTGCCATCACAGAGGGTGAGTCAATCTCCTTCACCGTGACGGCACAACGCGCTCCCGCTGAAGACTTGCCGCTGAAACTCGCCTGCGACATTGCCAAGCGTTTTGAGATACCGGCAGATATCATCCTTCCCAAGGGGAAAAAGCAGACAACATTTACGGTAGAGTCGACCGACGATGACCAACCCTCCACCACGCAGTCGCCCACCTTTACCATCAGCGCCGACGGTTATGAGCCCGGCGAGGCCATCACCATCCTTTACGACAACGATGTGCCCGCCATCAGTCTGTCACTCTCGCCCACCACGATGTCGGAGAGTGCCGGACCCGCTGCCATGATAGCCGTGCTGCGGCGCACCACCCACACCGATAAGGAAATAACCGTAAAGCTCAGTGATGACTCAAAACAACATGATATCAATTACGGGCAGTTTACCTCCATCCTTATGCCAAAAGGGGTGGAAGAGGTGAAATTCAGCATTGGTGTCAACGATAACCTTGAGGTGGACGGTGACCGCGACGTCAAAGTCACAGCAGCTGTTTACATCCAATCGTGCAGTTGTAGCGCATCGGGCGAGGATGCCGGTGTAGTGAGTCAGACGATACACATTGTCGACAACGACGGTCCTTCACTCACCATGACCTCTAGCCGCTCCATGCTCATGGAGGGTGCCGACGAGGCTACCGTGCTCACTATCACCCGCAATACCTCTACCGCCAACCCACTGACCGTGAGCATCACAAGCAACTATGATGAGGGATTGGAATACCCCCACTCCGTGGTCATCCCTGTCGGTGAGAAGACGGTCAAAGTCACCGTCAAAGCCCTTCCAAATATGGAGCAGGGCGACAACGAGATGGTGACCTTCACAGCCAAGGCTGCCGGCCATAGCGATGGCACCTGCTGGGCCATGATGAGCGACCAGACACTACCTGATGCTATAGTGAGCAAGGTGGAACTGCTCACAGAGGAAGGCGAGCCACTCAGTGAGGATGGAGTTATGGTCAACTCCATCATACAGGCACGTTTCACCATTGAGAACATCGGCGTGGTAGATCTGCCCACACGCATTTCCCTGAAAGTGTACCAAAGTGCAGGGCCAAGCGTAGCGGCACCCCTCATAACCTCAGAGCCGCTTGCCCCAGGCGAGACTACGACCTTGTCGTGTCTCCTCAATACACCCGAACAGGTGTGCACGCTTGGCGTCTATGCAAAGGTCAATGAGGACGAGTCGGTGAAAGAGCTACTCTATGCCAACAACACATCGCCCACTGCCATGGTTAGCATTATCTCGTCGTTCAAGCCCGTGGTGAGTGTAGACAAAAATTCTGTGCTCTGCGGTGAAACCGTCACCATTCAGGGCAACCTCTCGAAACCCGACGGATCTGCCTGGCAGGAGGAAGGAAAGACACGAGTGCTCCTCTATTTCCTCATCAACGGGCAGCGCTACCTGCAGGATGTGTATGCCGACGAGAAAGGTGACTTCAGCTTCGAGTGGACACCCTCACGCGCTTATATGGGACATGTGGGGATAGGGGCCTGTCACCTGGGTGAGTCGACAGCCGAGGAAATGGCGAGTGTGGAAGTGATCGGCATGCGCCTCGCCTCCAACCGCAACGAGACTTTCTACACGGTGCTCAACGAGACCTACAACGGCACATTCGCCGTAAACAATCCCAGCCGGCTGCCACTGACAGGTCTCACCATTAACGTGGCCGAAAACACTGACGGGGCCGACATCATCTTCGATGCACCAACCATCATTGAAGGCGGGCAGACGGCAGTGATAAACTACACTCTGACAGGACGTAAATTGGGTGACGTAGACTGGCAGAAAGTGAGTCTCGACCTGACGACCAACGAGGGAGCCGAACTGAGTCACAACTTGTATTACTACACCCGGCTGCACGAGGCTAAGCTGAGCTGCAGTGTAAAGGAAATCAACTCCACCATGATAAAGGGTGGTGCCCGAGACTACTCGTTCAGCATCTCCAACATCGGTATGGGCAACTCGGGAACCGTATCCCTTGTCCTTCCCGATTGGATACAGAGCATCACACCCCAGCAAATGCCTTCCATGGCTCTGGGCGACACCGCCGAGGTGGTGCTGCGCTTCATCCCCACTGACGATATGCCTCTCAATGTGCCGGTGACCGGACACATCGGCATCAACTGTGAGAATGGACAAGGTCTGGCTTTGCCCTTCCGCCTGGAGCCGGTGAGTGAAAGCACAGGAAAACTGGTAGTCGATGTGTGCGATGAGTTTACCTACTATACCGAAGAGGCTCCCCATGTGAGCGGTGCCACCGTCTCCATCCTTCATCCCGCTACGGGTGCTGTCATAGCACAGGGCATCACCGATGACAAGGGTCTCTTTGAGGTGACGCTCCCCGAGGGCTACTACTCACTCCTTGTGACACATCCCACACACCATGGCTACAATGCCACTATCCTGCTCGATCCGGGAAGGACCACGACGAAAATCGTGAACCTCATGTTCGATGCTATCGATGTGAGCTGGGAAGTGGTGGAAACAACGGTGGAAGATACCTATGAGATTGTGACAACTGTGAAATACGACACCAATGTGCCCGTGCCCGTGGTGACGGTTTCCATGCCTAAAAGCATTCCGGCAAAGAAACTCGCCTATGGTGAGTCGCTCGTCTACCATGCCACCCTCACCAATGTGGGGCTTATCACCGCTAAAGGGGTGACGTTCAGTATGCCGAAAGGCTTCACCGCTTTGAAATTCGAGGCCCTCGACCATGAGGAACCTTTTGAACTGGCCGCGCAGCAAAGTGTGGTGATACCCATCAAGGTGACCAATATCTCACCCGATGTCGAAGAGGCTCCTTTGCACCGCGTTAAGCCCATTGACAACGATCCCTGTCTGGCAAACAACGAGCTGGCCTATTTCTATGTATGCGGCACCGACAGCATGTTCCACAAGTATCCCACAGGCATCAACGTGGGCGACTGCAACAAGAATGAGGCGACAGAACAAAGTGGTGGCGCTGGCGGCGGTGGCTATTCCTTCGGTTACGGATGGGATGAACAAAGCCAGGGTGGCCCCGGGGGACGGCCCAACTACCCCAAGCCTCTGTTTGGCACTGACGTCAACGTGAAAACGGTAGAAGCAACAGGTGAGCCTTATAAGTGTGCGCCCTGCGGAAACCTCTTCTTCCTAAACCTCTCAAAAATTCTCCCCATCACCAAACCCATTATCAAAGCGGCAGAGGAAGCCAAAAATATCATCAACTGCGCCACGGCAATCAACACGGAAGAGACCGTGCATGACAAAATGGCTAAGTGTAAATACACAGAGCGTGCCGTGAAGGTGTACGATAAATTTGCCAATGCTGCAAGAGACATGTACGACCAGGTGGGAGAGACGGCTGACCTGGCGGAAGACCTCTATGGGCACATGAAGAACAAGGAATTCCTTACCGATGAGTGTCTCGAGGATTACAAAGGCATTGCCAAGTCGCTTTTTAATATGGGTAAGGACGCTGTCAACATCGCTTCCTCTACCAAGGAGATTGCAGACGGTATCACCAACATAAGCGATAAGTTCACCGGTGCCATAGATGAACTTAAAGAAATGGAGGACTCGTATCTGAAAGAATCAAGTGTCAATTTTACGCACACCGACGACCAAATCAGAGATATGTATCTTGACAAGTTGGCCTCTGGCGAAATTCAGCAAAAAAAGGATGAGTACGAGGCGGATTTGAAAGAGAATATGTACTATTATTTTAAACAAGATTTTCTAACTTACGACGATTTAAAATCTCAGTTGGGAAAATCTTCACAGAAGGTAATTGCGAATGCTGCCGCTGGCGAAGATTTGTTAACAAAGAAAGACAAAAGAGAAATTGCACAAGTAGGAGTGAAGGGCCTGTTCCAACTTGCCTGGAACTCACACGACTTCCAGGCAAAAGCAAAGGAGATGTCGTATGGACAGCAGAACATTCTGAAGGAATCCTATTATGAAACGGAGGATAAAATACTTGACCATCTTGACGATATCGTCGATTTTGTTGACAACACCCTCGGCGACTGCGACTACGAAGGCGATGAAAAACCTGAAGAGGACCCCGGCAGCGGCGGCAGCGGCGGCGGCAGCTCCTGGGCACCAAGGCGCGCCAAGTCGAACGTCAATACTATTCCCGAGTCGTACCGAACTTTCACAAACAGCATGCGAAATGTTGTCAACATCCTGCAAGCTGAACATACCATATCGCTCGAATATTTCGGCGCATCTGGGTGGCTTAGCCTTACTCCCATCGAGTATGCCCCTGTATCATGGGCCATTGATCTGGTGATGGAAGAAGGACCTTCGGTCATCGACGATCCCAACATCTTCATCTATTGTCCCGACGGCATCAGTGAAGAAATGCTCCGTACTTTCCTGCGCCGCTGGTACAATACCTTCGGTAATGGTAACGGAACACAAGGCGACGGTGAGAAGATCAACATGCAGCTCATAGAAGAGATGCAGCAGGTAATCTACGACAATACCAGCGCCATCATGAAAGGACACACCGGCGACATCGAGGATGTAATTACCGAACAGGCTTACACCGCTTATGATGAGTTGAAAGAGCGTTCGAACACAGTGTGCGCAAGCATCACGCTGCAGTTCAAACAGACCATGACCATGACCCGCCAGGCCTTCCGCGGCACACTCAAGGTGCACAACGGCAACGAGGAAGAGGCCATGAAAGACGTGACGCTCGAGATAGAGGTGCGCAATGCCAATGACGGCACCTTGGCAACCAGTCATGAGATGTACATCGGTGCAGAGAGTTTGAACGGCTTTGAGGGGGCTCTCAGTCTGACCGACGGCTGGACACTGGCGCCCAACAGCGACGGTACGGCCACCGTGCTCTTCATTCCCACTAAGTATGCCGCTCCCACCGAGCCCGTTGACTATACATTCGGCGGCAGGCTCAGGTATCTCGACCCGTTCACCAACCTGGTCGTCACCCGCGAACTCTCACCAGTGACGCTGACGGTGAAGCCCTCGCCCGAACTCGACCTCGTCTACTTCATGCAGAGAGATATCTACGGCGATGACCCGCTCACCACCGATGTGGTGGAACCGTGTCAAGACGCTGAATTTGCCCTCGTGGTCCACAACAAGGGATATGGCGAGGCCACCAACGTGAAGATGGTGACCCAGCAGCCTCAGATTGTGGACAATGCGAAGGGACTCTATATCGACTTCGAACTGATGAGCAGTCAGCTCAATGGCGGTGAGAGCAACTTGGCGCTTGGCGAAAGCGTGGTAACTGATTTCGGCAATATCGCCTCGGGCACTTCCATGTATGCACAATGGTGGTTGCGCTGCTCGTTGCTGGGCCACTTCACCGACTATGATGTGCAGGCCACCCATGTCACCAGCTACGGCAATGAAGACCTCTCGCTGCTCGATGAAGTGAGCATCCACGAGCTGATACACGGCTTCACGGTTTCAGAGGGTCTACGCGGATTCCTGGTGAACGACATACCCGACAAGGGCGACTATCCAGACCAGGTGTATTTCAGTGACGCCAATCATCAAGATGTCGCAATGGCCAGAGAGATATCTCTTACTGCGTTGGGAGGCAACGAGTACCTGCTCAGCGTGGCGGCAAGCCTGCCCGGATGGGTGTATGGTGTCGTGGATGACCCAAGAGGCGGCCACAGCATCGTGGAGAGTGTCGTAAGGCAAAGCGACGGCAAGCCATTGCCCACCGACAATGTATGGCTCACAGACCGAACTTTGCGCGACACCAACGATCCGATTTATGAGAACAAGCTGCACTTCACAGGTGAGCTGCTCAACGGCTCCGAACAGTATGTTATCACCTTCACAGAGGGACCGGAGGTGGAACTGGAGGTGGACCACTTCGAAGGAGTGCCCGAGGTGAACGAACTGGCTTACTCACCCATTGAAGAGATTCGTGTGGTATTCAACAAACCCGTTGTGGCGGAGACCTTCACCACCGATGACCTGAGTCTCACTTGTCAAGGCGCGCATCTTGACGTCAAGGCGGCTACCGTCAGACAAATAGACGAGGTGACCTTTGCTATCGGACTCAACGGTCTCACGCTCACCAATGGATTCTACGTGCTTACCGTCAACACGGTGGGCATCACCGACAGTGAGGGATATCAGGGCTACAATGGCAAGTCGGCTTCCTGGACGCAGTTCACCGACGAGGAATTGGTGCCGATGAGCCTGAGTGGACAAGTGACAGCCCGACGCAGCGGACTGCCTGTGAAGGGTGCCGTGGTTACCTTGCGTCATGATGACCTTCTCTATACTGCTACTACGGATGTCAATGGAAGGTATGTGGTGACCGTATCAGACAACACTCTTCCCTATGACGTCACCTGTTCGGCCATCGGTTACCTTGACAGCAAAGAAGGGGGCTTGTATATTCCCGACCAAGGTGTGCTGCGCTCCTTCAGTATGGAACGAGGGGTGGTCATCACCATGCCGGCCGACGGCATCTGTACCTATTCTAGCGATTTGGCACTTGACTTCTCACGTGTGCGTGGCGGAGAAATGAGAGCCTATTACGGCAAGCGCTACAACCAAGCTTCCGTAACTATCGAACAGGTCACAACTGTGGAAGCCGGTGAAGGCCTCGTGCTTATCGGTGACCCGAAGGCACGCATGGAGGTGCCGGAGGCGGAGAATCCACAGCACATTGAGGAGAATCTGTTCCTCGGTACTGCCTACGAACCTTACATCGTGACAAGCGATGACATCTACGTGCTGGCCAACCTGACTGGCAAACCCAAGTTCCACCGGGCAAGGAAAGGCCTGTCAATTCCGATGCACAAGGCTTACATCATCCTTCTCGACGATATGTTTATCAGCGATGCCAATGGTGTGGAAATCATATATGAGGGAACGAATGGCATAGATGCCCTGCGTCTCGGTGAGGATGACGGTCACCACTTTAGTGTGGGTGGTACGCGCATCCACAAGAAAGCACGAGGCATCCATATCCAAAACGGTAAGAAATTTATTGTAAAATAACAAATATTCCAACAGTATGAAGACAATTTATCAACAACCGGCTATCAAGATGCTTTCTGTAGTGGCTGAAAACCATTTCGGGGCCTCTGGCTCAGGAGCACCTTTCGATGAGTATGAAGGAGGTATCGATGTCAATCCAATCATCGTGGAGGAGCCCATCGATGTAATGTAGAAACTTTTCTTGAATAAGAAAAATCCCGGAAGACTCTTTGGCTCTTCCGGGATTTTTGCTTTTCAGATTTTTGTGCTTACCATTGCAACGGTTCCTGCAGGATGTTGCCGTCGGTCATGGGACTGTCGGCCTCGGTGAAGGCGTTGGCCTTGTACTGCACGCACAGCATGGTGAGGTTCTCGCTGCCGGTGTTCTTCAGCGCGCGCTTGCCCTCGGGCG
>Ga0310691_10004455_pt1 | contig 15793 bp, 8 predicted proteins | sample 176DNAGHGlowgp2_FD_203887 | JGI IMG/M metagenome (GOLD analysis project Ga0310691, IMG submission 203887) | Sheep rumen microbial communities from Palmerston North, Manawatu-Wanganui, New Zealand - 1766 DNA GHGlow gp2 (v2) (version 2) | ecosystem: Host-associated > Mammals > Digestive system >...
TAGCGACGGCCGCGGCCCTGTCAGAGTCCTTGACGTGAACGGAAAACCTGTAAAGGCTGTGGCCGATGATGTGACTTCCGATTCTTATTTTGCAAACGTGGAGGTTACGGATGAGATGCTGACGCTGACCTTGAAAAACGGTCAGAAGTATACTGCACCGGTTATCGGCAGTTTCTTGTTCAAGATCAATGCAGATGAGAGCGACCAGACTTTCAAACCCGGGGAGAGCAAGACTTATGGGATTGAAAAGAAAGGTGTTGCAAGTGCGACGGTGATCGCTCCGCACAATTGGAATGCCACGTTGAGCGGTATGATTCTTACCGTTACCGCCCCTTCTGAGATTCCGACAAAGGCGACTCTTGCAGATTCCCGCAAGGACCTGAGCGTCATCGCCTTTGCAGACAACGGATACTCTACGGTGGCGAAGATCAAGGTATATCTCGAAGGAATGGTTTATCCCGGTGAGATTGCGGCAGCGGGCATTGTCCTTGCGGAAGCAAGTGCGACTACGCTGACCTTCCGCGTGATACTCGAAAATGCAAGCGGATGGAAGTATATGTTCGTGGAAAGCGGAACCGCCGCTCCTTCCGTGACTACTGTGGATGCAGACGGCCTGGTGGGAACGGAAACCACCCTGGTGTTCGATAATCTGAAACCCGAGACCAGGTATTCCCTCTATGTGCTTCCGTACAATACCGACGGGAACGGGGCGCTCACCAGCCTCGCTGTACGCACTACGTCGTATTCCAACCTCTATGAGGCCTACAATGCCGGAATGGACATCAATATCGGAGGCAAAACCATCAACAAATCCGTTTATGGTCCCGCCCGTCTGCTCAGTGCTTCCAACGACAAGATTGCCAATGGAGTGAACTTTATCCCTTCCGAGGTTACAGCCTCCGTGGAAAACAATACATTTGTCGACAATGTCATTATAGTTGGAAACACTCCCGGCACCAGATCAAAACTGAATCTGACCGGGCAGATGAATGTCAGCAAGGCCGACGCCCTGCTCGCCTTCAAGAATCTGGAGGTGAGTTGGGATGCATCTTATGTGAATTCCGTAGTTTGGTCGAATTATGAGGTGAACGCCCTTGTAATCGATGACTGTAAGGTGAACGGAATGAACCGCTGGCTCGACCGTTCCCAGACAGGTATCAAGGAGATAATAATGATAGATTCCGATTATAAGGTCATCTCCGCTCCTTATCCTGTTATGCGTGGCCTTGTGTTGAATATGCCTCTCAATTATGAAGGGGAGCGGATACTGCTGCAGAACAATGTGGTATACGGTGTCGACAACGGTCAGTTCTATATCTGCGCCGAAAACGGAGCAAACAAGCCAGCTTCCGCCACATTCAAGAAGGTGGAGATTATGGACAATACCTTCTACCAGTGCTATTACGGCGGCGATGGGATGGTTTCCCTCGGGGATGTTACAAGTTCGATTACCATTACCGGGAATCTCAGTTGGACATACTATGGAAACCTCGTGCTGTTCCGCCTCAATGCTTGTAACAAGACTCAGGACCAATTGAAAGAGTTCGCGACAATCTCCAACAACAAACTTGCGGGTTACTTTATCCGTTGCGGTGTGATAATCGAAGGCACCGGTGACAGCGGAGCAAGCCTCGATGCCTCTTATGGAGGTACCTGGTATAATATGAGCGAGAATTATCCGTTCGTAAAGGCGGATCCGGTCGCCGCTGAAGATTTCAGCGTGTCGAGTGAATTCGCAGGTTATGGAGCAACAAGGTAAGCGGGTGATATGAGTTATTTGAGAAAAACATTATTTCTTGTGTTGTTGCCGCTGGCCTGTCTGACGGCGAAAGCCCAGACTAAGGTCTCCGGTACGGTCAAGGATAATATGGGCCCTCTTGCCGGCGTCACCGTGTATGAGAAAGACAATTCTTCCAACGGCACGGTGACCGACACGAAAGGAACATACCATATAACTGTCCCTGCATCTGCCGTACTTGTGTTCTCCTGCCTTGGCTACAACGATGTCGAGGAGCCTGTCAACGGGCGTGGCAGCATAAATGTCAGCCTTAAGGAGTCCGCAGAATTCATTTCGGCGGCCGAGGTGGTCAGCGTCGGATATGGTTCCGTGGCGAGGAGGGATCTCACCGGCTCGGTCGGTAAGGTGAATATGGATGACATCATAAAGAACACCACGATGAATTTCGACCAGGCGATCGCCGGCCGTGTTGCGGGTGTGCGTGTCACGACGAGCGACGGGCAGGTCGGTGCCGAGGCGAGCATCATAATCAGGGGAAACAATTCCCTTACCCAAAGTTCCGCACCGTTATATGTCATCGACGGTTTCCCTACTGAGAGTTCTTTCGCAGCCGCGTTGAATCCATCGGACATCGAATCCGTCGATGTCCTGAAGGACGCTTCGGCCGCTGCGATTTACGGCGCCCGCGGAGCGAATGGTGTGATTGTGATAACCACGAAACGAGGCTCTCAGGGCAAACCTGTCGTCTCTTTCTCTGCCTCCTGGTCCGGTAACAGGATCGCCAACACAAACGAGGTTTTGGATGGTTACGAATTCGTCCGACTGCATAGTGAATATGTAGGGAATTATACCAACCCCTTCTTTACGGATTATCGTTCCGACGGCCAACTTTTCGCATATTACTACAATCTTGACGACTATGTAGGCCTGCCTTATGTCAACTGGCAGGAACTGGTTTACCGGGATGCCCTGACTCAGAATTACAATGTTTCCCTAAGCGGTGGCAGCAAGAGCGCCGGCAACATTTACAATATCAGTTTTTCCGCACTCGATCAGGATGGAATCCTCCTGAATTCCAATTTCAACCGTTATTCCGGGAAATTCAGTTTCTCCCAGGATATCGGAAGCAGGGCGAGTATCGACATCAATGCGAATTATTCCCGCGGCACCACGAATGGCATCAGTCCGTCCTCTGCATCCAATTCCCAGACTGTGGTAAGTTCATACCTGCTCTATCAGGTGTGGGGTTTCCGGCCTATCCGTCCCTTGCGTTACGGAATTGTCGACGAGTCTTTCAGGAATGAACTGATCGACGAAGAGGTCAGCACTACGGAAGGTTTCCGTTTCAATCCTGCCGCATCGGTGAGAAATGAATATGTAAAGCGCGTACTCGATTATCTGAACGGTAATTTCGCCTTCAATTACAAGATAGCGGAAGGCCTTAAATTGCGCTCTACGGCAGGATATACTTTCAGCCAGCAACGCAGCGAAGACTTCAACAACTCCAAGACCAGGACAGGACATCCGGCTTTCCCTCTGGGCTGGGGCGTCAATGCGGGAATATACTGGAACCGCGAAACGCAGTGGCTCAACGAGAATACTGTGACTTGGGACAAAACCTTCGGTCTCGACCACAACCTGCAAGTCCTTGCAGGTTTCACCTTCCAGGGCTCCGTCTCGGACTACCACGGGGAAAGGGCTATCCATATCCAGTCCGAAAGGCTCGGGATAGAGGGCATCCACACCGGTTCTTTCCAGACCGTAACACCCTACAGGAGAGACTGGACAATGCAGTCCGGCCTTGCCAGGGTCAATTACAACTACAAGCACACGTATTACCTTACGGCATCTTTCCGTGCCGATGGCTCGTCCAAGTTCCCCAGGAGCAACCGCTGGGGCTTCTTCCCTTCGGCGTCGGTCGCCTGGACCTTCAGTAATGAATCCTTCCTTTCCGGAGCCGAATCCTGGCTTGACAACGGCAAAGTGAGACTGTCGTGGGGACAGACTGGAAACAACCGCACCACCACTCCTTATGATTTCTACTCCCAGATGACGACGCTGCCCGGCAATAACCAGGGGCAGGATTATGTGAGGGACGGCAGCATCGTGGCCGGCTATTTCCCCGATAATATGGAGAATCCTTATCTGAAGTGGGAAACCACCGAACAGACGGACCTGGGTTTGGATATCTCTTTATTCGGAGGACGTATCAGCCTTATCACCGACCTTTATCAGAAGAATACCTACGATTTGCTTCTGGAAGCAACGCTTCCTGCATCATCAGGCTATACTTCTGCAATGATAAATGTCGGCTCAATGCGCAACCGCGGTCTGGAAGTCACCCTAACGGCCGTGCCTGTTTCGAAGAAGTCTTTCAAATGGACGTCGACCGTCAACTTCGGTATGAACCGCAATACCGTAACGGGGCTCTCCGACAACCAGTCCATACTGCAGACCAAACTCAGTTGGAACCAGACCTTTGAAGGACAGATTCCGTATATCACGAGAGTCGGCCTGCCTACAGGTCTGATGTACGGATTCGTGTACGAGGGCACATACAAGCCCGATGAGTTTATGAATGACTCCAGATTGAAAGAAGGCATACCGTATCTCGCCACCTACAACAGGGCCAATATCAAACCGGGAGACCCCAAATACAGGGACATCAACGGAGACGGCATAATAGATGACGGAGACCGCACCGTAATCGGTATCGGCCAGCCTCTGCATACCGGTGGCATAGACAATCGTTTCGATTTCTTCGGATTCGACCTGTCTGTCTTTTTCAACTGGAGTTATGGCAACAATCTCCTTAATGCCAACCGTCTGGTTTTCGAAAACTACAAGGGAGACCAGTTGAACCAGTTCAAAAGTATGGCGGGTGCTTTCTCTCTGGACCGTAATCCCGACAGTGACATCCCCAGGGCAGGAGCAAGCGGAACCGATTATTATTCATCAAGGGTCATAGAAGATGGCAGTTTCCTCCGCCTCAAGACCGTCACGCTCGGGTATACTCTTCCAAAGAAGGTCCTGGACCGTACAGGACTGAGTTCCTGCAGGGTTTACGTAACCGCCGAGAATTTGTTCGTAATCACCTCATACTCCGGTCCGGATCCGGAGGTCTCTATCCGTAATTCCGTTCTTACTCCAGGTTTTGACTGGTCGGCTTATCCTCGTGCGAGAGTCCTTACAGGAGGATTGTCCTTAACATTCTAAACCAATTATGAAAATGAAAAGAAATCCATTCATAATACTGTTCCTGATTGCCTGGACACTGCCTTCGTGCGATTTCCTTGAGAGTGAACCGCACATAATAGCCGAGGATACTTTTTATGACAGCAAGGAGAGCGCCCAGTTGGCTTTGAACGGAGTGTACGGAGTCCTCAACAGTTACCCTGTCTATGGTGCCAATCTCATACTGAACTTCAATTACACCGACGACCTCTGCCATTTTATGTCGCCTGGAGGTTCGGCCGTGACCGAAAAAGGCGCTACATTCGAACACGACGCCAACAATGCCCAGTTGTACGACACCTGGACCTGGCTTTACAAGGGAGTACGCAATGCAAATGCATTCCTTGAGCGTATAGAAGGAACCGGTTTTGACGAGGATGGGAGTATGACAGCACAGGCCATATTCCTGAGGGCTTATTATTACTTCATCCTTGCCCAGAATTTCTACAATGTGCCGCTTCGTCTGGAATCTACACGTACCTATGCGGAAGTGAAGTGCAAAGCCACTCCACAGTACGACGTAATGGTATGGGCCGCTTCCCAGATGGAAGAAAGCCTTGAGAATATGACCGGCAGCCTTGAGCATTCACCTTCGGATATCAACAAGAGTATAGTCCACGGCATTCTCGCACGGGTATATCTGTATATGGCCGGAGCTTCGGTCGCAAGCCCTGCCGACAAGAAGCCGGAGTACTACATACTGGCCAGGGATCACGCAAAGGCGGTGATTGATTCCGGCTTGCACCGATTGAATCCGGATTACAAACAGATTTTCATCAACTATATTTCGGATACCTACGACCACGAATACTATGAAAGTATGTGGGAGGCCGATTTCATCGGCGACCGTTCTTCTCCCGACTATTGGAGCGACGGACGTTGGGGCGACCTGAACGGGCTGCGCAGTTCGAGTATGGGCACGGAGTACACTCTGAATAATGCGAACTTCGCTTATGGACTGTACTGCAATACGCTGAAAATCTGGGATTTGTATATGTCCGACGACAGGACTGTCTTTGAGAGGAATCTTTCTCACGTGACAGATTCCCGTCAGGACTGGAATCTGCCGCCGTATCACTACAACGGCTTTACCGACAACGCCAACCGCCTGTATCCATACGGTGGAGATCCTTCGGACATCCGTATGCTTGTCGCAGGTATCGACAAAACCCCATACATTATGGGCAATGCCATTCTCGGTACTGATACCAATAAAGATGAAACCTGCTATCCTGCAGGAAGATACATTGGCAAGTTCCGCCGCGAATGCGAGTATGAGGGCCGGAAACTCTTCAAGGGAATCTGGAACGGCATCAATATGCCGCTTCTAAGGTATGCCGATGTCCTGCTTATGTATGCGGAGGCCGTGAACGAAGTCAACGGTGCTCCGGACGAATCTCTGTACGACATAGTGAAGCAGATAAGGGACCGTGCAGGGATACAGACTCTGCCCTATGCAGGCAACTATGACACCAAAGAAACTTTCCTCAAGTTCATCCAGAATGAGCGGGGCAGAGAACTCTGTTTTGAGGGCATACGCCGCTACGATCTGTTGAGATGGGGTATCTATTTCTCATCCCTCAAAGAAGTGAGCCAACTCACTTCCGACCCCCGATGGCCGTCCGGAATAGCATCCACTTATAACCGTATTTACGAAAGGGTGAGCGAAAAGCATCAGTATCTTCCCATCCCCACCCTTGAACTTGCCGTGAATTCGGAAATGCGTCAGAATCCTTTATGGTAGCCAAGATATGAAAAAGACATTACGACATATCATTTGCATCATCCTGACTGTCATTCCTCTGCTTTCCTGCAAGCAGGATGACATAGTGAACCCCGTGGATTTTGTTGTCGTCCCGGATTCCGGCAACACCTACGTAGCAGGAGAACCGGTACGTTTCAATATAAGCGGAGACGCGGATTTCATCGTATTCTACAGCGGGGAAGAAACTCACGAATACCGCTATCGCGACCGTAATACCATCCCCATAGAAGACATAGACTCTCTCGTCCTGGATATGTCTTGCCTGGCGACGTGGGGTGTGGGTGGAGGCCTTGACTTCTATGTCAGCAACAGTTTCGAAGGTCTTAAAGGAGATGACGGAGAGGCCGACAGAAAGACAATACGGGAAATGTATGAAGGAGGGATGCAGGGCTGGACAAAACTCGAATATGCCGAAGGTGCCAGTGCCGCCACCACATACCATCACTACGATATGAGCGAATATGCCGGCAATCTGTCCCTGGCTATGCATTGGCATCCGGATACACACGGATTTGATTATGCGCAACGCAGTTACCAGATAAACGGCAATTTCCTGATGAGGGGAAAGAATGTGAGGGATTATGTCACTTCTCTGCGCGAACTCCCTTATGTGAGCGTGGTAATGAACGAAGAAGAAAAAGACCCTTACCTTCACGATCACCGCGGCGATACCACCGGCATCGCCACCGTGTGTTTCGAGGATCTCCGCTTCGACATCTGGTTGCAGGGTTGCAGCAGGTTTTTCCTCGACTACGAACTGGACTGGTGGGTGATTTCAAACCCCGTCCCTGTCAACAATGTACAGGCCGATACCGGAATCCAGGTCAAGAATATGACTAACATACTGCAAAGTTTCGAGTACGTATTCGAAAAACCCGGGACCTACAATGTTGTTTTCCTCGGGACAAACAGCAATTTCCAGGGTTCGACATATCAGACAAAAGAACTGACGGTGAATATAATACCTCCGCCGTTGTTACATTACAAGCAATAACACACTAATACACATATAATATGAAAAAACACTATCTCTCACCAAGTTCCGATGCAGTCCGGCTGACACCGGAATCTTCGCTTCTAGTTACCGCAAGCGGCAATGTAGAAGACTACGAAATTGTCTCTCCCTATGCTATGGGAGGGGTTCTCACTCCTGATTCATTTGGTCCACTTTGCTAACCGCCGTTCACAATGAAGACTTATCAGATTATTATTGCCGCTGCATTCGCTGTTTGCGCCGCAGCCTGCTCGCAGAATGAACCTGACGTGGCTCCCGCACCCGAGATTGTCCCGGAATCCGGCGCCACCATTACGCTTACTGCCACTCTCCCTGCCGTCAAAGGTTATGACAATGACGGAAAAGTGACTTGGGAGGTCGGCGATGTCATTGCGATTGCAACCAACAAGCAGCCCGTATCCGGCGGATCCGGCGCTGCTGTAGTCACTCTTACCGCTTCCGATATAGTCAGCCCTACCACCGCGAGTTTTACCGTTTCCGGCGATGCCTTTGACGGTGCCACCAACATCTATGCAGTGGCTGTCAGCGGATTTCCCGCGTGGACGGATGTCGTGAATGCCGTTCAGACCAACGGAACATTGATAACAAACAAGATCGCCATAGTGAACCAGGGATATCATCCTCACGTCGCTTATGCCGCCTGCACCCCAGGCAGCCCCAGCCTTTCTTTCAAGAACGTGGGATGCATATTCAAGTGGACGACCGGAACGCCATCAGCCATACATCACGTATCATTTACCGACAATGACGGAAGCAAGGTACGTATGAATTTTCAGGTGACATCCGACGGTACTGTAACGCCCACGCCTAATCCCACCTATGACAATTTGAATGTAATGAGCAATACCGGGGGAGCCGCCGGCCCTTACTATATGTTCGTGGCCCCGAACAATACTTTTGCCCACGGCATTACGCTTACTGCATACAAGGCATATGATGAAACCGATGCAAACCGTGTCGGAAAAGTCGTGCTTACCAAGAGTTTTACGACCACGGCAGGCAAGATATTCGATTTCGGAGCAATCGAGGATTATTACTATTATGATACCTATTTTGAGCAGTGGGAGGCAGGGCAGGACATTAAGATAGGTGGTATAACATACAATAAATCGACTTACACCGGATCTGTCTTCCACGTTGATTCCGACCGTACTATCACGGCTGGTGCCAACGGTATGTATTTCGTTGATTATGGTGTAACCCTTACCACAGCAGGCGGAGCATTCTCGTCTGAACTTATAATCATAGGCAACACTAAGGGTACCCGTTCGATTGTAATAAATGCGAATCCTCCAAGGATCAACAACAGTTGGTTGATGAAGAATGTGGACATCACGACCACTGCTTCCGGGACGAAGTTTATAGAACTTAGCGCCGGCGCTATCGACAAACTCGTTATAGATAATTGCAAAGTAACTCTTGACCGTACTTTCTGCAACAGAACGGACGATGCAAAGAATGTCAATGATTTTATCCTTGTCGACAGTGATGTGCTGGTTACCGCAAACGACCAGTCTTTCCTTTATGCGCACGCTGCCACAGGGATGACATTCTCGAATATCAAAGTCAAGAACAATGTTTTCTGGAGCAATGATGGTACGATAAAGACTATGTACTTCACCGATGCTCCTTATGCCAACGGCCCGGATATAAGCACCCTCGTTTTTGAAAACAATACGTTCTACGATGTGTCGACTTCCACCGGCAGCCGGGCTTATTTCCTGTTCAATACTGTGACCGGAAGCATCAGTGTAAAGAGCAACCTGTATTATACCACGACAGAGGCGAACAATGATGGCTCTAAAGGCCATACCTGGGTTCTCTATGCAAAGTCAATGACTACAGACGAAGCGTGGGCCAAAGCAGCGTCGAACAATGTGAACAGTTTCACCAATTATGCGTGGAATTGTGCCGTCAAGGGGACCACTTCCGAACTCTGGTATAATGGTATTACACGAGATCAATCTGCCAGCCCTTTCACCAGTTTCAATACTGCCGACGGTTCATTCGTCATCAAGGAAGAGTATAAACAATACGGTGCAAGCCGCTAATATCCAAAAGATATGAAACTTTACAGCACACCCGTCTGCACTATTGTCGAGGTCCGTCCCTCGGCGCCTCTGGCAACTTCCGGATACGGCAGCGACAACGGGCCCGGCCAGCAGGGAGAAAGAAATAACTGGGGAGGGTTCTGATATGAATAGTATTCTCCGCATTATTTCCGTAGCCGCGCTGTCGGTCATTGCCTTGTCCTGCACTTCTGAAGGCGGCAGGGACGGTTCTGTCCGCATCTTGCTTCATTCCGGAGATCAGGTGAAAACGGCGATCTCTCCTTCGGGCGATGTCCTCTGGAGCGCATCCGAAAGCCTTGCCGTCCTTGAGACAGCAGACGGGAGTACTGTAAAGTATATTTCAGATCCCGGCGAGACTTCGGACGGGGGAGTCACTATGACTTTCCCCGTCACGGTCTCGGCGAAATCTGCCGCCTCTTATATCTATAATGCCGTGGCTCCTGCTGCAGCAATGCCCGGCACTCCTGCCAGTGCATCTGCAGTGGAACTTGTGCTTCCGTATTCGCAAGCACCGGTAAACGGTAGTTTCGATCCGGCCGCCGACCTGCTGATATCCAAGCCGGAAGAGTGCTATGCCCAGCCGGGAAGCCTCTCGTTGCAATTCCATCGTCCTGTGGCCTTCGGAGTGCTGGACCTTACGGGTCTTCCTGTCGGCACGGTCCTGAAGGCAGTTACGTTCTCGGCCACAAAGAGCGGCGCTCCTGTGCCTCTCGCCGGCACTACCACCTTCAATCTCGGCGATGCCTCAGTTCCGGGCGGGTATGGCGATGTCGAGGCGGAAAGCACCCTTGTTATAGACTGCTCATCGCTCGAAGGCACCGTCCTGTATGCAGGAATTGCGGATTATAATATCGAGGATCCGTATACGCTGCTGACAGAAGATGGCGCGACTCACTACCTTCCTTCTCCGGGCGGTGCCCTGCACGGGCTGTATTTTACCTGCTGGCCATTTGAACTCGAACCGGGCGACAGTTTTACTATCGTCGCGGGAACCGGCGCTAAAATCTATACCCGTACGGTCACCATTCCCGACGGAAGGAAACTTGGATTCTCGAAAGGGGATTTCGCTGTTTTCAGTGTGAATATGTCTTCGGCCATCGAGTCTGCTCCGGGCCCTATGATAAGCAGTGCATCCTTTGAAACCGCAGAAGGACCGGCGGTAGCGGAATTCGATGATGAAGCCCGCCATATTCTGCTACGCCACGTTTCCGACTGGTCCCTGCTGACCTCGGAAGAATATGCTTTTATCGGCAGGGTGACTTCGTCGGAAAGCGTTTCCGGTGCCGTCAAGACCCTGAATCTCGACAGGGGGCCGGAGGCTTCGTCATATACGGTGGAACTTGCGGACTATGTCGCTCCCGGTGATTCATATCTTCCTGCATCGCCCGGTTGGACCTTGCACTGGAACGATGAATTCTCCACTGCGGATTTCGACCCGGCCACGTGGCGGCGCAGCACGCCTAACGGGTCTTATGCTTCTTGTCATCACGATGCCACCAATGCGGATCTGGTTACCGTTCAGGATGGTTATGTCCGCCTGTGGGCCAAGCAGGTAGCAAATGGCACTCCGGTTTCAAAGAGCAGGCGGAACGGAGCGGAAGTCGACTGCCCGGAGCAGGACGGCTTCTCTACGGGAGGCCTGCAGATGTGGGAATCTGCCGAGAGCGGTGCGTGCGGGCAGTATCTGAGGGTGTCGGAAGCACCGAGTGCTTCCAGAATCGACGTGCGTGCCAGGATGACTTCCGCAGGAGGCTTCTGGCCTGCCATCTGGCTGCTTCCGTATCATTACCAGCCCAATCCTCACGGAGGAGAAATAGACCTGATGGAGTGTGCTACTTATCTTTCCAAGACTTGGCAGACAGTACACAATACCTACACCGCGTCCACCGCCTTCAACAGTTCGCTTTATCCGAATTCGGGGAATAAAACAGGACTAGACTGGTCTGAGTTTCATATATTTACCGTCGAGATAACGGCATCTGCACTGAGGTATTACATTGACGGTGAATTGATATTAACCTGGAACAACATAGAGACGGCTCTGGGAAGTACCGGCAGTTACGATTATGTCAACCTCCGCTTTACCTCTGTAGACCTGATTCCTACTTCATCCCAGACGACTTATGCCTATCCTTACAATGTGACGGATTATATGGTTTTGCTAACCGCCCAACTTGGCCTTAATACTGCCGTCGGGAGCATCGAAACCTGGAACTGGATGAATGGTTCCTCGTCTTATCTTCTCACGGGAGCCGGGCTTCCGGCATATATGGACGTGGATTTTGTACGTTTCTATACTAAATAGGGAATGATGCATATCTCCGGCCGGGTCATAAAACTGCAGATGCTCCTTGCACTGTTCATTGCAGGGTGTGGAGCCCCGGGTGGTCCTCCGGACAAGGCCTCCGGAGTCATACGGCTTGTCCCGGATGTCTCCTGCAGTGACTGGACAAAAGCCAGAATGACATTGTTGGAATATGGCCCGGGCGGAGGGTGTTCTCTTTCCCAATCTGCTTACATTGGAAATGCATTTGAGTTTTCCATACCAGATAACGGTATGGAAAATCCTGTATATTATGCAGTTTATCCTTCGTCGGCTTTAAGGGGGGAGCCTCAAGGAGAATCCCTGCGCCTGCGTGTTCCGATTGCACAGAAGTCTTCGGGGCAGGACGCCGATGCTGCCGCCGTCGTATTGCTTGCCGGGCCTTGCCGCTTCGGGAAGCGCCCTGCAGAATTTTCCGCAGAATTCAGCAGCCTGTGCGCTCAGGTTGCAATCAAACTTGCAAATCTCCCGGTATCTTCTGAGATTGACGGTATGATGATTTCCGCCAATGTGGGCGGTCATCCCGCTTCTTTGTCCGGAGACAGAACATACAATCTGCCGGATGGGAAGCTGTCCGGTGGCGGGGAAGGCGGTTCCATACGCCTCGTGGGAGATGTATTCGCGTGCTGGCCTCTCTATCTTGACGGAGGAGATTACCTCACCATTTCGGTTGAGGCCGGAGGGACCACATATCAAAGAAATTTTACGCTCAAGGAAGGGGAGACGCTCGCATTCCGTGCCGGAGAAAGCACGGAACTCCTCCTTGACTGGGCGAAAAGGGAACCTGAACCTGAACCGGCCGATGACCCGTCTTTCGTTCCTTCTTTCGAAGTGGATTTCAGCACTGATCTTTATCCCGTTGTAGGAGAAATCCGCCACGATACGAGGGAAGTTCTCCTGAAACATATCCCATCTGCATCACTCTTTACTTCCGAGGAGTACATCGTCAAGGACGGGAGCCGTTTCGAGTTGTCCGGGAATTGGCCGGAAAAAACGCTTGTGTTCATCAAAGACCTGTCCAAGGCCACTTATCGGGTTAAACTGTGTGATGCTGTAGATCCGGAAGAATCTTTCCGTGCTCCATCGGATTGGAAGATGGCCTGGAACGATGAATTCACAGGTGAGGATTATGACAGGGAAACCTGGAGGCGTTGCCGGATGAACGGTTCTTACGCCTCTTGCCACCACGATCCGGGTAACGAAGATTTGGTATCTGTGCAGGACGGCGCTGTTTTCTTATGGGCCAAAAAGGTAGCGAATACATCCCCTGTAGAGTCGAGTATTCGCGGAGGGGAAAAGGTTGACTGCCCGGAGCAGGACGGGTTCTCTACCGGCGGCATCCAGATGTACTCGTCCGATTTGAAAAACAGCGGGCAGTACCTCCGTTTCGGAGCCGCGGAAGGATCGGTGCGCGTGGACGCCCGTGTGCGTATGAGCAGCGCCAATGGGTTCTGGCCGGCCGTGTGGTTGCTTCCCTATGTGAACCAGCCCAATCCACAGGGAGGAGAACTGGACCTGGTCGAGTGCGCTACCTATGTGGGAAAGAACTACCAGACAGCCCACAGCCCATACACCGCGGCTCATCCTGAGAGTTATGCTTTGTATCCCAGGTCCGGTTCGAGTACGGGTATCGACTGGAGCGAGTATCATATTTTCAGCGTAGAAGTCGATGCCGAAAAACTTCGGTATTATATTGACGGAAAAATGACTTTGGAGTTCCTCAACAGGGAAGGCACTCCGGGAGTAAACGAAGAGCAGTTCCCGTTCTTCCGTACAGACTATCGTATGATTTTGTCTGCGCAACTTACATTGAACAAGGCTGCAGGCAGCAGCGAGACCTGGACCTGGATGGACCAGATTCCGTATCATTATCTGAACGGAACGGGCCTGCCTGCATTCATTGCGGTGGATTTTATAAGATTTTACATTAAATAACACTTGATTTATGAAAAAGACATTCATTATTCTGGCAGCAGCATTGACTGCAATTGCAGTCTCCTGTTCCGAAACGGACCTTTCACCTGTAGAAGGGCGTCTGGACAAGGTGGAGAGCGACATCGCTGCCCTTCAGACAAGAGTATCTGCACTCGAAAAACTAAACCAGGAGATTGAGGACCTGCAGAAACTGAAAAAGAATACCTATGTGAGCGGAGCCAGCAAGAAAGACGGTGTATGGACCATCGTCCTTTCTGACGGCACTGTCATTACTGTAGGAGAGTATGTAGACGGAGGCAATGCTCCTGCGATCGGCATTGACTCTGAGGGCTTCTGGACTTTTGACGGGGAACGCCTCCTACACGAAGGAAAACCCGTCAAGGCCATCGTGACTGCCCCCGTGATAGGAGTCGACAACGAAGGTTACTGGACTGTCACCATAGATGGCACCACCAGCCGTTTCACGGATGCCGGCGGAAATCCTATCAAAGCTGTCGTCAAGGAGGGTGATTCATTTTTTACTTCAGTGGAACCTTCGGGAGACGATCTGGTATTTACCCTTAAGAGCGGAGAGAAATTCACCCTCAAGGTCGCTCCCGAGTTCAAGTTTGAGGTCAAGGGTGTGAGCGGAACAGTTGAATTCGAAGAAGAGGAAACCAAGGAATTCGATGTGGAAGCAGTGAATATCGCAGATGCAATGATTTCCGCTCCCGCCAACTGGAAGGTTTCTCTTACCGATGCAAAACTCTCGATTACCGCGCCTCTCAATGAACCTGCGACCAAGGCGCTGAATGTAAGTACCGACGACCTTGTCGTTGCAATCTATGCGGTCAGCAACGAGGGATGCAGCGTAATCGTGAAGATACCTGTCAAACTGCTTGAGGCCAAGTATGACCGCAACAGTTACCTCTCTATGTGGGATGCAGGAATGGATATCAACATTGGTGGTGAGGTCTATAATAAGGCTGCTTATGGAGAGGCGGCACATATCACGGCCGCATCCGCCGACAAGCGTATATATCCCGGCAAGAATGCCGTGACTTTCGTTGACAGCGATACAGAGGCGACTCTGGGATGGTATGATGCCCTTGATTGCATAGTCATCGGTGACAAACCCGGAACTCCTGCCAAGGTGGTCGCCAGCCAGCAGGGGAATCCCAAGGCGGGTGGTTCATTCGTCCTGAAGAATGTAGCATTCAGTTGGGATCCTGCGTTTACGAACGCAGTATTGTATACTTCCTCTGAGATCAATTCACTTGTGCTTGACGGCTGCAAGATTGATCACGAATGCCGTTTTATTGACCGTAACGGTGTCGGGGTGAAGAATGTCATCGTTACCGATTGCGATATCAAAGTTATAAAGAGGGCCGGCGTAGCGTATGATGTACACAGAGCAATTATCACAGGCCGTATGCCTTCTGCATTCGATGGTCAGAAGATTGTTTTCCGCAACAATGTCGTCTGGTCTGCAGAGAGCACAGGCATCAAGTATACGCTTATTTCCTCTGCCAACTCTTCTAATGTTGGAGGCAGTTTCAGCGAAGTGGAAATCAGCGGCAATACATTCTACAAGATACATCTTGGCTGGGACTATTTCGCAACGGTAGGCAAAGTGACCGGATCCATCAGCGTATCATCCAATCTTATGTATTGCGACCCTTCTGAGTCGAACGGTATTTTCATCCCTGTTATTGTGAACGGAATGACAAAG
>Ga0310691_10004456_pt1 | contig 15790 bp, 17 predicted proteins | sample 176DNAGHGlowgp2_FD_203887 | JGI IMG/M metagenome (GOLD analysis project Ga0310691, IMG submission 203887) | Sheep rumen microbial communities from Palmerston North, Manawatu-Wanganui, New Zealand - 1766 DNA GHGlow gp2 (v2) (version 2) | ecosystem: Host-associated > Mammals > Digestive system >...
GCTTCCTCTCTGACACTTACTATAGCTTTCGTTTTCCGTCGGAATCCGAACTGAAGGAAGTGCTGCATATTATCCGTAACGACCAGTTGCTGATAGACACGCTGGAGAAGTCATCCATGCATATCAATCCCAATTCCACCTTCTGGGTGCGAGACACAGCAAGAAGTCACCTTGTTCTAAAAAAGCCGCAATACTATGATGTAGCATCTGGAAAACTCCTCACCGCCTCTGGCGTCGGCAGAGTTCATTACAGACTGTCAATCATCTATTTCCGTCAGTCCCAGTTGATTTCCCAGCTAATGTGAACTTCCGCGTAACGGCCTGACAGCAAGTGCAATACGGAAACCGCTGCTCCGAGTTTATCAGACATTCATCAGACATCCGGGAAATTGAGCCTTTTCGGTCGTTTCCAGTACAAAATTACCAAAAATCGGCCATTCCTGCAATACCTTTAAGAATATTTCATATATAAGTATAAACAAACGTTAAATACGCGGTTGCGGAAAAACAGCATAATCCTTGCAGATATGGAATAAAATGCTTAATTTTGCAGCAGAAAAGTCAAGATAGAAGAAATAGCTTATGATGACGAGAGAAGAAGCATTGCGCCGCTTTAAGGCAGCCAAACAGAAAAAGATGAATGCCGTAGCAGCTCTTGAAGAGAAAATGAAGCAGGCCTACGAGGAACGTACTGGTATGAAAGCCAACTACGTAGTTACGCTATGAACAGCCTTTCCCTTCACGCAGTTAATGCATCATCCTCTTATGAGGTGAGCGCAGTCAATGATGGCTGCTATCAGTTCTTTACTGACTACGGTGTACACTGTACGGTGGAGTTCGTTCTCGATGACTCCCTATTGAGTCACGAGACCTATCATCTTGTAATAGTCAAGTAATATTAACATCTAAAGACACGAAATAAACGAATTTTATTAGTGCTTTTAGGGCTTTTCGATGTTCAATAAAAAGTTATGCTGTTGTACCCTGAAGAGTCATACAAGATAACAGGAGCCATCTATGAGGTTCATAAGGAATTGGGACCTGGGCTTTTGGAAAAAGTGTACCAAGAAGCCCTCGAAAAGGAACTAAAGCTTCAGGGTATTCCGTTTGAGCGTGAAAAGAGCTTCACAATTATGTATAAAGGTGAAGAACTCGAGCAGAAGTACATTGCCGACTTTGTATGTTACAACAAGATAGTTGTAGAACTAAAAGCTGTCGATGAACTTCTGCCAGTTCACACAGCACAAGTCATTAACTATCTAGCTATTACTGGCTATAATTTAGGGCTGCTGGTGAACTTCAACGCTACAAAGTTAAAACCCGAACGGATAGTTCGGTATTAGTGTTTTTCGTATTTTTCGATGTTCAAAAATATATGTAAAAGGCTGTCGACAACGTCAATCACCAGAAGTCACCCAGTGATGTTAAGGTACGAGACACCATCATCGCCATTATAGACGAGTTCTTCGTTGAGAACAATACAACCCTGCTCTATATCTGCGAGACAGGCGACAAGAAGCAGGCACTACGCAATCGTCTTTTTGAACGTTGGTTCTCAACGTATGAGCGCAAGGCTCAATATACCTTTGTGGCATCTTCCCTGAAAGACGAAGAAGGAATTGAAAACTATACGGCTATCATTGTCAGGAATGACAATCCCGAACTAAGTGCCATAATCGCGGAGTTCACAGAAACAATCTCCTTGCTCAGTTCGAAGCCCTAAAGAATATCAGCCATCATCCATCAAACATCATCCATCTTATATCATGTCTGAGATTTCCGATTCCATACAAGCGAAGTGTCTCGCCTTTGGCGACAGAATTATAAAGTTGAACGATTACCTGCTGACACAGGCATGTAAGAGGGAAGACGTAAGATGTAAGAAGGAGAAGAGCGGTAGAATACCGATTCAGCTTCTTGCAGTCGCTAACCTGAGCAATCAGCTATTGCGAGCAGGTACCTCAATAGGAGCCAACAATGCTGAGGCTTGTAACGCTATCAGCAAAGCAGATTTCAAGTCCAAAAGCTTCATTGCCTTGAAAGAGGCTCGTGAAAGCCTCTACTGGATAGATCTACTTCACAGGAATGGCTATTTGGATGATAAACAATATGAATCAATATACAACGATGCTGAAGAATTAGTGAAGATACTGGTAACGAGGTGCAAGAAGTTGAATGAAGTAGAAGTCTAACCTCTTCCCTCTTCCTTCTTCCATCATAACACGATGTAAGAAACTAAATCAAGAGACAGATAACAAAGATGGCGTGAAGAATAAAGAAATGGAGACTTGGTAGTGCGTAGGGAACTCTTCCCTCTTCCTTCTACCATCTAACATCGAAGACCTCTTCCATCTTCCTTCTTACTTCAATTTACACTCTTCCCTCTTCCTTCTACCATCTAACATCGAAGACTTCTTCCCTCTTCCTTCTTCCATCTAACATCATTCGCACTGACAAGAGCCTGTCTCTTGACAAAACAATCATTTCTGTGCTAAACATTTTGCTCAATTTTGAATTAAATTTTGTATCGCTCGACCTCTGGTCGCTTGCTACCATCGGGACGCAAGAATTTCTCGCCTTTAGGCGACCCGCATAAAAAAACGCCATCTGTGATGGCCCCTTTCTGTGCTTTCTGTGTTTTCTGTGTGAGATAACTGAACACACCAGGCAAATCTAAGACAGGCAGCTTCGCAGACGGTCAATCGTTGAGAGAATTACTATTCCGGCTGTAAGTCCGCATACTCACGCATCGCGTTGAAGCACGGACAGGCCTTCGTAGGGTTAAACACGTTGTGACCTGCTATCACTGCTTTCGGAAACTGCTCATGCAGCTCTTCCAGCAACTGACGCATAGTCACCTTCTGGGCCTCCGTCCTCGTATCGCAGGGATTTCCGTTGGCGTCCAAACCGCCCTCGTAACAGATCCCGATACTGTGTTGGTTTCTGTGCAGGCAGTGAGCACCGATCATCTCATACGGACGACCATCCTCTATGGTGCCGTCACGACGGATAATCTTATGGTAGCCACAACCATACTTGAAACCTCTCTGGAGGTGCCAGGCATCAATTTCGTGAAAGCCGCTCTGTTGCCACGGACGGACAGCAGAGCAATGCACGATGATTAACTTGATGACTCTCATAGCACCAACATCTAAATCATCGCAAGCATCATCGTTGAGCAACTGGTGGTAGCAGCACCGGCCAGAACCAGGCCGATGACGTACGCCAGAACCTTCAGAACGATGACCCACCAGGGGTCGTTAGCTTTCACGCCGGCTTCGTGGGCCTTCTGAGGATCTTCCACGATGTCGTTAATCTGCTTCTTTGTAAGCTTGATTTTCATTGTCGTAAAGAATTTGAATAAAACAACTATTCAGCCCCCTCTTAATATGGTCGCTTCGTATGGTCGCTTCGCTCACTAGTCCATATTGCCAGAATCGCCACCTGTGGCGCTGCCGCTGTTAATGGCGAGCGTTGCGTTGGCAGAAGGCATCTGGAACGAGCCAGAGTAAACACCCTCGTTCTCCGTCAGGGCTACACTGCTTCCATTCAGCGTTGCAGTGGGCGTTGCACCCTCAGCAGGAGTCACGGAGAGGCTAACCACCGTTCCCGCCTCCAGTTCGGAGCCGCTGGTCACTGCGCTACCGTTGGCAGTCACGGTCGAATTACCGTTACCCGTGCGGTTGATTGTCAAGCGAGGGTTACTCGGACTGGTATTCGTGCCATTCGTGTTCGAACTACCTGAACCCTGAGCCGAGTCGCCCGTATTCGTGCCATTCGTGTTCGAACTACCTGAACCCTGAGACGTGGAACCAGAACTGTTCGGGCGAGCTGCTGCACGAGCAGCCTCCAGGTCTACCACCGTACCGCCCAGCTTCTCGGTCTTCAGCGTAGCGGCCTGAGCCACGCGGCTGGCGACGAGGTTGAAGGTAGCGCGACTGCGGAGGTTCTCAAAGTCCTCACCGGGAGTGAAGATGATGTTCACCTCTTTGATATTACTGGTCGAGAAGTTCTCCATCGAGTCGGCACCTACAGAGGTGAGGGTCACCCAGAAGTTACCCAACTCGCCCAGCTGCACCTTCTTACCTTCCAGCAGCTGTTCCACCAGACAGTAAACGGCATCGCTGAGGACACCCTTCACAGTACCACGGCTGAACACCCCGTTGTGACCGGCAATGTGGCTGACGAAATCAGAGAACGTCATGTTCTCACGCATCTGCGCCTTGGCGTAGGCCTTTGGCGCTGCAGTCTCATCCATAGGATTCGGCTGCAAGTAAATAGAATAGTCAATCATAATTTTTGAAAAATTTGAGATTTTTGAAAAATAATTTCAAGTTTCAAGATCTGAAACCAATATCATGACCATTCTGCGTCACCACCTATCTTATCTTTGCCTAGTGTGTGTCAGTCTTGTTAAAGATCGCTGCCCCCGAGGGGCGGAACTCAGTTTCGAGGACTGAATCCGATGCAAAGATATGGTTGTGTGCGTGGTGTTAGGTGAAAAGTTAAGTTCACAGAAACGCACACACACCACAACCCTACTGGTTATGGCAGGTTACAAACAATAAAAGTTGAGTTATGAAAATAGAGATAATTGGCAATCCGGGCACCGGAAACCACTATACAGAAGTCAATATAAAGAATATCGAGGCTATTTTTCCCGCCGTAAAGGAGATGACCATCATCAAAGATGCTAACGGCAAGAAAGTTATCACCACTAAAGGTGGCGATATCCCTGCTCCGTCCGCCGAGGCACTTCCTGCACCAGCACCTGAAACTGGGGGCAATAGCAATAAGGAGGCACGCCGACAAGACATCCTTCATTATGTTGAGAAGACTCTGCCGCTCATTATGTACGACTGGAAGGACAAGTATATGGATCTCTGGTCCGATATCCTCAACATCCCCGAAGTGGATGCCATGATATATAAAAGAGGTCATCAGCAGAAGACCTCCTTCAACCGCAAGGAAGTACTTCATATCATCTGCTATCTTGGCAAACATGCCAATGGCGGCATAGGCATCTTCCAGGAGCGCTATGTGGCCAAGTATGTGGCAGAGCAGCTGAACGACGGTTGTGAAAAATCTACCCGCCCCGAACTGGGTTACAATACCACCCGTCCCATTCAGGAAGCTATCGATAAGCTTATGAATAATAAGAGGTACGCGCGTAAGCCACAAAAGGCCCATGCTGAAAAGAAGTAATTCTCATACACAAGAAAACAAGAGTCTATATTTCCTATGACAGCATCTGAACTAAATAGAAAGCTCCTTTACCGTGGCTACGATGACATGGTTGACTATCTTCGTAATAGCCCATTGAACAGGATAATCTATCAAGTTTTGCTTACCTATGGTCCAAAGCCAATGTCTAAGCTACCTATGTTGACCATCTTCAATGAGGCCTTCTATCAGTTGTTTCGCATTAATATCGACAGCAATCCTGGTGTAGATTTGCGAAAGCGCTATTTGGACGAAGAAGAAGCCTATCTGGGTTCTCACGAAACCGCAATGGTTGTTTTCAATATCGTTTGGGCTTTAATCAGGCGTAAATGGGACGAGGATACCTCTTTCAACGAGAAGTGCTTCCAAGAAGAGTTCTATCCAATCATGGAAACGGGACAGTTTCCTTCCCTTTCTTATATCATCATAAAGTTTACAGCCGGTGAGCGTCTTTTACCATCAAAGAAATACAGAGCCTTGCCCAGCCCTATCAGTGAGCTGCCTGATTCTGAATCACCGGAGAATAAAGATGCTTGGCGTGAGGTGACCAATAACTTCTCCTATAAGATGATAGAACGCTACCTCCGTCTTTTCGCAACAAAGGAAGAGCAACAAGCCCTGTTGAAAATCATCGAAGGTGCTTGTACGGATAGCGTTTCGAATAATCATAAGAGCATTTTCCCTAAACTCCGGGCCAATATAGATGCTGGAAAATATCCACAGGAGAAATATGATAGCGAAGACTTTTCTGATGGTATGGAGTTGACGTATAAGGAGGAACTGGAAGCGTTGAAGGTGCGTTATAAGGAATTGCAAAACAACCTGCAGTATGAGTTGTCTAGTCGTGAGTACAAGTATAAAGATGAACTGGACCAGCTTCGCGCAGAGATGGAACACAAATCCATATTCCGTCGCAAGAAGCGTGAGCGTGGCGTTTTCTATTTCTCTGCCACAGAGATGATCGAACATGCCAAGTCCAAGTTCAGCAAAAGTGCAGCCGATGAATTCAGTCTGATGCTTTACCAACTTGCTTTGAAGCATGGCTATATAGAAGAAGGTATTGGTAATATGATAGACGAAATAGTTCCGGCGGTGCTCACTCGCGAAGCGAAGATTCAGAAAGTAGATTTGAAAACTGCTGAAAACGTGTTCTTCAATCCCGAGAGGGTTGAAATCAAAAGCAGTGAAGATGATAAAAAATAATTCGTTCCGCTCGGCTTTGCCGCTTGGCTTGTCCAAGAATCCGTGTGATTCGTGTTCGAAAATGACCCCAAAAAATGAACATATGTTATTTGCCCTACGAACATATGTTCATAGGGGGTAGTCACATATGTTATTTGCCTCACGAACATATGTTCATTTTTCAGGGTACCTGACAGGAGCCCGGCACACGACATAAAATAACAATTGGTAAATGAAAGACTGGTTAAAGTACACACTATTTATAGTGACAGGTTTCGTTCTGCTTATTATTGTTACGCCCTTAATGTTCAACTGGTTTATCCTTAAGGAACGTCAATTTGCTATAGTGGGCGAGGCAACGGACTGGCTCCAGTTCTGGCCAGTGTATCTGGGTGCCATTGGCACAATTGCTATGACAATCGCCACCTTCTGTACGCTGAAAGCCAATCAGCGGCAGATGGCGAGCATGATAGCGAGCGAAGGGGCACAGTTGGTGTTCTCTCTGACAAGCAATTATGAATACGTGTTTCTAAAGGTAACGAATGTAGGCCGCTCAGTGGCCAGAAACATCCAACTGAGCATAGCTAACAGGCTCGAGATAATTGAACGCAATGCTGGGATGCCCTTTGGCGAGGGCTTGATAAAGCATTTCAATAAGCTTACGCCCATTCCATTACTCCTGCCAAATCAAAGCGATTACATACCTTTATATATGTACCGTGCTCTGGGCGATTCTATCAGGGACAAAGACGGAGTAAAGATAGTTGAGTTGTTTGGTGATACATACATTCCTGAAAATATTACCTTACTAGGAAAGTATTTTCAGAATGAGGCCTTTACCATAACAGGTTCCTTCACCAACTACCTCAACCAGCAGCATCCAGTGAGTCAGAAAGTTGACAATACCTATAATGTCTCACTTTCAGATGAGAACAAATCAATTGAACGGACGCTCAGAGAACTCAATAAAAATCTTGCAGGGATTAAAGGCGAACTTCATTCTTCTGAAGTGTCCAAGTTGAAAGATTTGCCAGCATCTCTGGATAAGGTGAAGTCTGAATTACATACAATGGCTGACACTCTAAAGAAGATAGAACAGAAATTAAAGAAGTAAGAAAATAGTAGAGATAGTGGCGCTCCAGGCACATAAGCGCTTTCCCAGCTAATGTGAACTTCCGCATAACGGCCTGACAGTCAATGTAAAACAGAAACACCGTTTCCAGAGTTATCAGACATTCATCAGACATCCGGGAAATTAAGCCTTTCCAGCTCATTTCTATACAAAGGTAGCACTTTTTACCCAAATACGCAAGTGCTTTAAGAAAGTTTTATACGGAAGTGTAAAGAAGTGTTAAGATAGAGGTGGTTTGGGAAGGTGGCTTAAAGGACTTTGATGAGGGTTTCGGAAGGATAATCGGAAAAACCGGTTCGGAAGGTGTCAAGATTAAATTTGAGGCGAGGCAAAAGAGACAGGAATTAGACTAAATACAAAAATAAACATTTATAAACACTATTTGACTAAAACGAAGACATAATGACAGGAGCTTGGCTCTTGGCAAATAACTCAAACCAAATATCTGATTGCACAGGTGGTCGCAAAGGTGATGCAGTTCGATACTGCCAGTCAGAACAGAAATAAGAGATAGAAGTAAGATATGATTTACAAAGCAGCTGTAGGTAACATCTACCAAATCAATATACCGGTGTTGCCATCTGAACAAAATAGAATACTGTACTTTCAGGTGAAAGCAGAAAATGAAAGAGATGAGACTGGCAGACTAATGATGCAATACAACTTAGATGATACCAAGCATGTACTAACAAACGAGATGCTTTTGATGGCTTGCCCGATAGCTCTTAACAGAATATTACTGTTTTATATGGGATTTCATTATATAGCAGAACCATTACCGGGTATTCAGGCAGAGCATCACTTTGTTCATTACAATAGTGTAGATGGCCATAATATAGCTATCACATTGGTAGAATGTAATGATGGTAGATATCAAATTCTTCGTTTTGAAGAGGAACGGTTACAATATATAGTAGGTGGAATACTTAGCAGTTTAGACGAATTACAGGACTATATGCTAGTCCATTATAGGATAAAATTCCGTCCCGCGTTAGGAACAGTGAGCCATGCGTGCTTATATAAAGAAGCAATTGAGAAAAGCGCTCTGTCTGTAGCTGCAAGTATCTTGCAGCGCGGATGTGTGGTTAAGAATAGTATCATTAGTATAGTTGCTTACGAGTTTCAACTATCTATAGAGAGCATATCAACGCAAGATATAGATGTAGTTATTGAATATGGCTTAAGCATGAACATGTATAAGCGTGACTTATCTACGGGTGTCGAATGCTTTGTGCAAGCATGATTCTAATAATGACAAGAGCCTGCCTCCAGGCAAGATACTAAAGCTGAGAATTGCGTATTATGGTATTTAAGGAAACAAAAATCAAGAATATCAAGATAACCGACGCCAAACCGAGCACCATTTGAGCTTGCTCAAGGATGGCCGAGGTGCGAAGGAGGAAGACAATAGTCAAGTGACGGAGCCGTTGAAGGAGGAGATCCTGAAGGGTGATGTCCATACGATAGAGGAGATGAAGGCATGGCTGAAGTCTTTTGGATATAGTGATGCTATCAATGATGCTGCAATCAATTTTATCCTGCGTGATTTAGTGATGAGCAAAGTCTCTTGTGACGAAATGAGCAATATGGATATGGTAGTAGAACTTCTTCGTCCGCAACTGGAAGTCACAAAGGAGGATAGTGAACCTCTTCGGTAAGCCAGATGACCAGAGCCAAACTTGTTTGGGCTATGGCATGGCGAGAAAAGGTCGAATGTAATTCAACCAGTCATTATCAAGGGATTATACCATCATCGTGACCTTTTTGGTTCGCCAAGTTCATTTATAAAATGTCAAAGGCCATTTTAGTTAGGAATTAATAAAACAAGATAATGAAAATATTGGTAACTGGTGCTAAGGGGTTTGTAGGTAAGAACCTCTGTTGGGCATTGAAGAACATACAGGCAGGGAAGGATAAGACGCATCCAGGACTGACTGTAGACGCAGTGTTTGAGTATGATTTGGACTCTACACCTGAGGAATTGGATGCATGGTGCAAGGAATGCGACTTTGTGTTCAATCTGGCGGGCGTGAACCGACCAAAGGAGCAGAGCGAGTTCATGGAAGGGAACTTCGGGTTTGCTTCTACTCTGCTCGATACACTGAAGAAGTACGGGAATACTTGTCCTGTGATGCTCAGCAGCAGCCAACAGGCCAGTTTGACTGGACGCTTTGGCAACTCGGAGTATGGTCGCAGTAAGAAGGCTGGTGAAGATTTGTTCCTCGATTATAGCAAGGAAACTGGCGCTAAGGTGCTGGTGTACCGCTTCCCGAACTTGTTTGGTAAGTGGTGCAGACCGAATTATAACAGTGCGGTGGCGACGTTCTGCAATGCATTCGCTAATGACTTGCCTTATACTGTCAATGATCCAAGTGTAGAGTTAGAACTGCTCTATATTGATGACCTCGTTGACGAGATGATTGCTGGACTGGAAGGAAAAGAGCATCATTGTGAGTTTGATGGTCTTGACGTTCTGCCGCAGGCAGACGGCAAGTATTGCTATTGCCCGATTACCCACAAGGTAACTCTTGGTGAGATTGTTGAATTATTGAAGTCATTCGCAGAACAGCCTAAGACTTTGATGATTCCTGAGATTCCTGCTAATAGCTTTGCAAAGAAGCTGTATAGCACGTATCTGAGCTACTTGCCGTATGAGAAGACGGCGTTTTCACTGAAGATGAATGTGGACGAGCGCGGCTCGTTTACGGAGCTGGTGCATACGCTGAATGCGGGTCAGGTGAGTATTAATATCAGCAAACCTGGCATTACAAAGGGGCAGCACTGGCACAATACCAAATTCGAGCAGTTCATTGTGGTGAAAGGTCATGGACTGATTCAGCAGAGAAATTTGAATGATCCAGAAGGTAAAGTGTTGGAATGGGAGGTAAGCGGTGACAAAATTGAAGCTGTTCACATGCTCCCCGGCTACACACATAATATCATTAATTTGAGTGATACAGAAGACCTCGTAACAGTGATGTACTGCAACGAAATCTTTAATCCAAACAAACCAGATACATTTTTTGATCCAGTGAAATAATTAATTAAACAGAGAATAGTATGTCAATATTTAAAGACAAGGTGCTGCTCATTACAGGCGGCACAGGTAGTTTTGGTAACGCAGTGTTGAACCGGTTCCTGAGAACCGACATAGGTGAGATTCGCATCTTCTCTCGTGACGAGAAGAAGCAGGATGATATGCGTCACGACTTTCAGGCGCGGATGCCGGAAGTGGCAAATAAGATCAAATTCTACATTGGCGATGTAAGAAACAAATCAACCCTCAAATATGCAATGAAGGGTGTAGATTACGTCTTCCATGCAGCCGCTTTGAAGCAAGTCCCCTCTTGTGAGTTCTTCCCCATGGAGGCTGTCAAAACAAACGTAATCGGAACTGATAATGTTTTGGATGCATCTATCGATGCGGGCGTGAAGTGTATCATCTGCCTGAGCACAGATAAGGCTGCATATCCTATCAATGCCATGGGTATTACCAAGGCCATTGAGGAGAAGATTGCAGTTGCGAAGTCAAGACTCTCTGGTGATACCAAGATCTGTTGCACACGTTACGGTAACGTGATGTGCTCTCGTGGTTCTGTTATTCCTTTGTGGATTGACCAGATTCGCAAGGGCAACCCAATCACCCTCACAGAGCCTAAAATGACTCGCTTTATCATGAGCCTCGAAGAGGCTGTTGACCTCGTGCTCTTTGCTTTTGAGAACGGCAAGAATGGCGATATTATGGTTCAGAAAGCTCCTGCTTGTACCATCCAGACTCAGGCCGAGGCTGTTCGTGACCTCTTCAAGCATCAGGCACCAGAAGGTACCGAACCAGAGATTAAGGTTATTGGCATTCGTCATGGCGAGAAGATGTACGAGACCTTGCTGACCAAGGAGGAGGCTGCAAAGGCCATTGACATGGGCAACTTCTATGCTGTTCCTGCTGATAATCGCGACTTGAACTATGATAAGTACTTCAAGGAAGGTGACATCAAACGTGCAACTATCGAAGAGTTCAACTCAGATAATACCAAGCGCCTGAACCTTGAAGAGACCAAGGCAAAAATTGCCAATCTTACCTACATTCAGAATGAGCTGAATGGCATCCCTAATTTGGTGTAAATATGTTCAACTTAGACAAGTTTATTGCCGATAGCGTGACCTTTAGGCCAGTCAGCATGTTTGCCCCAGATATTGAGGCAAACAAAGAGAAGCTTACTGCAGAGATTAAGGGTAAGAAGGTATGTGTGATTGGTGGTGCTGGCAGTATCGGCTCCAGCTTCATCAAGGCGGTATTGCGCTTTGAACCTGCAAGCGTAGTGGTGGTTGACCTGAATGAAAATGGGTTGGCTGAGCTGGTGCGCGATGTACGTTCGACGAACGGACTGTACGTACCCGACGAGTTCCGCTGCTATACGCTGAACTTTGCAGACCCTATTTTTGAGCGCATCTTCCGTGAGGAGAAGGGTTTTGACATTGTGGCGAACTTCAGCGCGCACAAGCATGTGCGTTCGGAGAAAGACCGCTATAGTGTACAGGCACTGATAGAGAATAATGACATCAAGGCGAAGAAGCTGATGGACTTGTTGACGGTATATCCACCGAAGCATTTCTTCTGTGTCTCTACTGATAAGGCAGCTAATCCTGTGAACATCATGGGTGCTAGCAAGCGCATCATGGAGGACTTGGTGATGGCATACAACAAGTATTTCAAGGTGACTACCGCTCGCTTTGCGAATGTGGCATTCAGCAATGGCTCGCTGCCTGACGGCTGGATTCACCGTTTGCAGAAGAAGCAGCCGCTGGCTGCACCAAGCGATGTGAAGCGTTACTTCGTCAGCCCTGAGGAGAGCGGTCAGATTTGTATGCTGGCTTGTATCCTGGGCAATGGGGGCGAAGTGTTCTTCCCGAAGTTGGGTGAGGACCAGATGCTGACATTCTCTTCGATCTGCGATAAGTTCGTGACCGCCAATGGGCTGGAGAAAGATCCTTGCTCGTCGGATGACGAAGCTAAGCGCAAGGCCGCCGCACTGGGTTGGGATGACAACAAGTATCCTACGGTGTACTTCGCTTCGGACACCACGGGTGAGAAGGCTTACGAGGAGTTCTATGTGCCTGGGGAGAAGATTGACATGCAGCGCTTCGCTGCCCTGGGTGTGGTCTGCCAGACCACTCGCCATGAAGTGGCTGAGGTGAATGGGTTCTTCGACAAGTTAGAAGGTATCTTCCAGAAAGAGGACTTCACCAAGGCTCAGGTGGTAGAGGCTATCAAGGAGTTTATCCCGAACTTCGAGCATGAAGAGAAGGGAAAGAATTTAGATCAGAAGATGTAAACAAGAATAATTATGGCACAATTTAAGAATAACGGGAAGCTAAAGCTTCTCATCATCGTTGGTACGCGACCCGAGATTATTAGATTAGCGGCTGTCATCAACGAATGCCGCAAGTACTTTGATACGCTGCTGGCACATACAGGTCAGAATTATGACTACAATCTTAATGGCGTCTTTTTCAAAGACCTCAAGTTGGCAGACCCTGATATTTATATGGAGGCAGTGGGTAATGACCTAGGCGAGACCATGGGTAATATCATTGCCAAGAGCTACCAGTTGATGATAGAAGTAAAGCCTGATGCTGTTCTGGTGTTGGGCGATACCAATAGCTGCTTGTCAGTTATTGGCGCAAAGCGCCTGCACATTCCTATCTTCCACATGGAGGCTGGTAATCGTTGTAAGGATGAGTGCCTGCCCGAGGAGACCAACCGTCGTATCGTTGACATCATTTCTGATGTAAACATGGCGTATAGTGAACATGCCCGTCGCTATCTGGCAGACACCGGCCTGCCAAAGGAACGTACATACGTGACGGGCTCACCTATGGCCGAGGTGCTGCACAATAACTTGGCAGAAATCGAAGCAAGCGATATTCACCAGCGTCTGGGCTTGGAGAAAGGCAAGTACATTCTTCTGAGCGCCCATCGCGAAGAGAACATTGATACAGAGAAGAACTTCCTCAGCCTCTTCACCGCCATCAACAAGATGGCCGAAAAATATGACATGCCGATCTTGTATAGCTGCCATCCGCGTAGCCGAAAGAGACTGGAGGCTTCAGGCTTCCAGTTGGACAAGCGAGTGATTCAGCATGAGCCTCTTGGATTCCACGACTACAACAGTCTTCAGATGAATGCTTTTGTAGTCGTTTCCGACTCAGGCACACTGCCCGAAGAAAGCAGCTTCTTTACTTCTGTTGGTCATCCGTTCCCAGCTGTATGTATTCGTACTTCAACTGAGCGTCCTGAGGCTTTGGATAAGGGATGCTTTGTTTTGAGTGGTATTGATACCAAGGGCTTGCTCCAGAGTGTAGATATTGCCGTTGAGTTGATTAAAGATGGTAATCACGGTATTCCAGTGCCTGACTACGTGGATGAAAACGTATCAACGAAGGTCGTACGCATCATCCAGAGCTATGTTGGCGTTGTGAATAAGATGGTATGGCGTAAGGAAATCTAATAGAAGTTATAACTTAACTTTAACATTCTCCGCTACAGGCACATTTGCCGATTGCATCCGCAAATAAGCCTTCCTCTACAAATATAAGGTGTCAGTCCGATGGTTCCATCCGGCTGGATTATCTGATAGGAGCTGAGCTCCTGATAACAAAAATGGAAAAGGGGAAAATTTTAGAGCAATTCCACTACTTCAATATCCAAGCAGATATAGATTCAGTTTATGGTAACTGGGCTGTTTCAACTGATGGCGATGTAGTGAATTGCCTCTATCCATACGCTATCCTTGCTATCCATTTCAAGGATACAGACTGGATGGAGAAGATGAAAACTAAGGTTTGGTTCAAACCTGAGTGTGAAGAGGCTTTGAACAAAGCATTGGGTAGAGCCAAAGAGATCCTTCTGTAAAGAAGAAAGAAGCAGTTTTACCAATTATAACAGATTTCATAAAAAAGATATTATGAATATAGCAGTAGCAGGCACCGGCTATGTCGGTATGAGTATCGCCACACTGTTGGCGCAACATAATCACGTGGTGGCAGTAGATGTCATCCCCGAGAAGGTGGAGAAGATCAACAAGAAGATTTCCCCCATTCAGGACGATTACATCGAACAGTATCTGGCCGAGAAGCTGTTAGACCTTTCGGCCACGCTCGATGGTGCCTCGGCCTATCGCGATGCCGACTTTGTGGTCATTGCGGCTCCAACCAATTACGACCCGCAGAAGAACTTCTTCGATACCCATCATATCGAGGACGTCATCGATCTCGTGCTCTCGGTCAATCCCGATGCCGTCATGGTCATCAAGAGCACCATCCCTGTGGGCTATTGCCGCTCGCTCTATGTCAAGTACGCGCTCAAGTTCCTCACCGATCCATCGCTCCAGGGCCACAAGTTCAATCTCCTCTTCTCGCCCGAGTTCTTGCGCGAGAGCAAGGCTCTGTATGATAACCTCTACCCCTCCCGCATCATTGTGGGCTATCCCAAGATATTCCCCACCGACCGCAGCAAGAAGTGGGACGAGGAGAATGCCGCCATCACCGCCATTGGCGCCCCCGATGCCGAACAGAAGGCCCAAACCTTCGCCTCCCTGCTGCAACAGGGTGCGATAAAAGAGAATATCGACACCCTGTTCATGGGCATGACTGAGGCCGAGGCCGTCAAGCTCTTCGCCAACACCTATCTCGCCCTTCGCGTCAGCTACTTCAACGAGCTCGACACCTATGCCGAGGTCAAGGGTCTCGACTCTCAGGCCATCATCTCAGGTGTAGGCCTCGACCCCCGCATCGGCACCCATTACAACAACCCCTCGTTTGGCTATGGCGGCTACTGCCTGCCTAAGGACACTAAGCAGTTGTTGGCAAACTATGCTGACGTGCCACAGAACATGATGACCGCCATTGTCGAGAGTAACCGCACCCGTAAGGACTTCATTGCCGACGAGGTGCTTCGCAAGGCCGGCTATTACGAGGCCAGCAGCCAGTGGGATGCCCATCGCGAGCAGCGTTGCGTCATTGGTGTCTACCGCCTCACCATGAAGTCCAACAGCGATAACTTCCGCCAGAGCGCCATCCAGGGCATCATGAAGCGCATCAAGGCCAAGGGTGCCGAGGTCATCATCTACGAGCCCACCCTCGAAGACGGCACCACCTTCTTCGGCTCTCAGGTCATCAACGACCTCGATAAGTTCAAGGCCCAGAGCAAGGCCATCATAGCCAACCGCTATGATGCTTGCCTTGATGACGTGA
>Ga0310691_10004458_pt1 | contig 15779 bp, 19 predicted proteins | sample 176DNAGHGlowgp2_FD_203887 | JGI IMG/M metagenome (GOLD analysis project Ga0310691, IMG submission 203887) | Sheep rumen microbial communities from Palmerston North, Manawatu-Wanganui, New Zealand - 1766 DNA GHGlow gp2 (v2) (version 2) | ecosystem: Host-associated > Mammals > Digestive system >...
AAAAACCGCCATAAACACGCAAAAACTCGATTCTGCCACGTTTTCATCCGAAAGTGATAGAATTATACTACAAAACGAGGAAAAGCCCGCAGAACGCAGAAAAACGGCTTTTTGGAGAAACGCTTTTTTTGTCGTTCTCTGTCTTGCGGCAATCGGTGTCGGTGTCGTATTTTTGTGGCGCAAAACATTAGGACGATGGATATAGAGAAATTACGTGCGTTAGCCGAGAAGACGAAAGACTGGACGAGAGCCGACAAGGAATGGCTGCTGCCCGTCCTTGAAGAACTCGGCATCGAAGCACCGATGAAAAACAATTGCCCGTCATGCTGGCGCGATGCCGCCATCCTTGCCGTCGTGAGGCTTGGCGACACGAAGAAGTCCGTTAACGGCTTCCGACTGAAAGGCGCGGCGAAACGTGGCGTTATGTGGTGCGGAAGGCTTGTGAGCGACGCAACGCTGGATGCCGACATGGTGGAATGGCTGAAACAAACGAATTTCCCGAATAACTTGTGGTGCTATGCCGAAGATTGACCGACATACGACGGCAAGGGATTTCGCGGAAATCGAGCCATACGTCAGCGACGCGCAACGAGCCGCCATCAAGGATGCAGCCGTGCGTTCGCTGTTCGGCGAGGCAGGCTTCTACGGCATGACGATAGGGGCGATGCTCGACGCGATGCACGGCAACTACAAAGGCATTCGGCAAGACGACGGCAATACGTGTTTCGATGTCATACGCATCGAGGCTTTCGCAGACTGGGTGGACGAGTTCTTGGATGTCGTGCAGAGGCTGACGCCGAAGCCGTCGCCGAAGCAGATGAAGAACGCGGCTGGGACGATGAAGATGACTTTCGACGAGAGCGTGTACGTCTTTTGCCGCGCGTATTTCGGGCTTCCGAATTTCGATGCCGTCAACGGCTTGACCGTCGGCGACTATGTGCTGGCAAAGAAAGACGACTTCAACCAGCGTACAATTGACAACAATATGATGCAATGACTATAATTGAAAAAATACGGGCTTCTATTCAACGCGTCCACGGCGAGGGCTTCGGGGTGTACTATGACGACGACCCGAAGTTGAACTTGCGTACTGGCACGATGACTTTTCCGTGTGCGTTGGTGCAACTTATCACGCAAGGTGGACTTGACCAGCAGAGCGGGCAATGGCGGGAAGTCGTTTCCGCCGCCGTGTTCTTCGTTGACTTATCGGAGTTCGACTTCAACGCTGACAATAACGAGCAAATAATAGATGCCTGCAAACGCAGGGCTTTACGTTGGCTTGCTGGTCTTCAACTTGACGAGGACTTGACCCTTGTCCGCTGGGAGCGGACAAGCCGCGTCTACCAACGTTTCGACGACATCTTGACGGGCTTTGCCGTCATGGTTGACTTGCGCGAGACGGAAGGTGTGACGGATTGCCCGACCGTGCAAGGCGACTTCAACAACGACTTCAACAACGACTTCTTAATAGCAATATAAAATGGCAGACTTTTCAAACATTATTCAAAAGATAAACGAAGACATCACGACCAACGGCGTGGGAGCCATCACGGGCGCGAAGCTCAATGAAGTGCTGCGTGACATGATCGCGGCCGTCAACGCGGAGAAGCAAGACCCGCTGACGATAGACGCGATACCGACCGAGAACAGCACCAACCCCGTACAGAGCGGGGGAGTGGAAGAAGCACTCGGAAGTTTGTACCGAGCACTTTCCGTTGCGGAGAATTGCTTGTTCGGTGGTTATGTTGAGCCTAATGACGAGCCTCATTATGGCGATGACCATCGCTATTACTACCTTGCAAAAACCGAAGGAAGATATACTCACTTCAATAATTACGAGGTGGATAATTATATTGTGATGTTTTTATGGTATGAAAGCACGCAAAGTTGGAGAATGCTCACCTTATGGCCTAACGACCAAACGGTCTCCGAATGGCTTGAAAACAAGGCTAACATTGTATATAATGCCACCTCTGGCAACCTCGCAGGTTTAGACGAATACGGAAACCTCACCGACAGCGGCATCGACTCCGAGGATGTTGCGACAACTTCCGACCTCGCGGGCAAGCAGGACACTATCTCCGACCTTGCTACAATCCGCAGTGGAGCTGCTGCTGGTGCTACCGCTTACCAAAAGCCATTGGGCGGCATCCCGAAGACCGACCTGGCCAGCGGCGTGCAGACGAGCCTCGGCAAGGCTGACACCGCTGTGCAACAAGTGACGGTCGGAACAACTACGACTGGCAACGCAGGCACAAATGCAAGTGTCACCAACAGCGGAACATCAACGGCTCCCGTGCTTGATTTCACGATTCCGAGGGGAGCAGATGGTGCTGACGGACAAGACGGAGCCGATGCTGTCAATCCATTCAAAGGATGGTGGCCTGACTTGGCAGCACTGAAGGCTGCGCATACGGCAACTGCTGGCGATTCGGCTTATGTCAAGGACGCTTCTCCTGCTACTACTTGGAGTATATATATGTATGACTCAACGGCATCCTCGAACAACTATTGGGCTGACAGTGGCACTGATGCCGACACTTCCAACGTGCAGACTTTTGCAAGTGGAGAGGAAGTTAATGAAATATCTATTGATAATGACTTTGTAGGTGGCAGTGACAAGATTGCCGGTGCTGATGAAGTCAAGCAATTAAAACAAGAATTGAGTACCGATATTAGTCAGTTAGAGGCCAAAGCAGAGGAGGGAGCGAATCTTACCGAGCAGTCTCCGACGGAAATCCAAAGGCTTCAAATCAATTCAAGCAATACTGCCTTTGCCTCCGTGTCAAATGCCGCTTTGAGGACGCACTACATATCGGTCGCAGCCGGAGATGTCGTTCGGCTGATAGCGTCCTATTCGGAGGCGCGGATGATGAAATACGGATTCTCCACTGATACCCCGGCAGATGGGGTCGCGGTGACTGGTGGTGTGCGATTGGAGCAGGATTCCATCAATGTGCGTCTTGTATCCCCGGTGACTGGTTACTTCTCCTACTACTACAATAATGCCTATTTTGCCGATGCTAAGGTTTATATCGAAACGCCAACAGCACTCGGGGCTCGAGTCGGTGGCCTTGAATCGTCTATCGAATCCTTGCCGGTCGGTTATGCTAAGAGAGACGGCTCGCGGCAGTACCTTACCGAATCGCAGAAATCAGCGGTTCAGTACAATATCGGAATCACCGATGGCGTTGACCTTGTTCGGAAGAATATCGGTACGATTGACATCGGAGAATATGTGGATGCCGATGGTATTCTTACGCCTCTTGCAAATACGGCAAACATTAAGATACCCATCGATGGGAGTAAGGGATTCTTTTTCATCCGTGTGTTCGGCGTATATTACAACACCGGCTATACGTTCCGATTCTATGATGCCTCCGACAACTGCATCGCGGTTACGCCTACTAATGCGATGAACGGAAAACTGAATGGACTTTATATTATTCCGATTCCCGCCTCGACAAGCTACATCCGGCTTAATGTAGAGCCGGGGAAGGAAAACCTCGTGCGGGTATTCCAAGATTTGCCGGTGCCCGAGTTCGACATGCTCACGGACAAGGAGTTGATAACTGATAAGGAGGGGCAAATCAGCATCGGATATGTTAACGTAACTAATGGAACAGTTGCGGTAAACAATAACTTAAAATCGACAATCCCCATCCCGTGTGCAGATGGAGACACTTTCCGCGTCGGCAACTGGAATGGCAATTTTTCTCCTGGCGATTTTAGCGCAGGGGTTGGTTGCTTCCTTGACGAAAACATGAATTATCTGTCAACCTTTTACGCAGATACTGAAGTATATGATGCCGTTGCGCCGGAAGGAGCGAGATACGTCGTCTTCACTTACGCGATAAACGATGGCTCTTTGATTTCCGTCAAGAGACTGACGACTTCGTCTTCCGTCAAAATTCTTTCTTCAGGCATACTGAAAAACACGATGTGGAGTGGGAAAATATGGGTCGGTTTCGGAGATAGCCTAACTGCACAATCATCCTCCTATGCCGGGTTAAAATGGTCTCCTATGGTTGAAGCAGCGACGGGCCTCGTGTTTGAAAACTGCGGCATCGGCGGAACTCCACTTGCCGGAGAAATAAACAATGCTTTTTGGAAGCGGACGCAAGCCGTAATTGACAATAATCCAGACGTGGTTACGATTTTAGGCGGCGCGAACGACCTGTATTACGACATCCCCATAGGTGACGCATCTGAGTTTGATAAGGCTGTGGCCGAAAAGGATTGCACGACCTTCTTTGGCGCATATTCCTACATTATCGAAACCTTATTGAACTGGAAGAAGGCATTGCGTATCGTTCTAATGACGCCTTCGTATGCTCACACTAATGGGGAGGACCACACTCCAGGTATCGGGCTTACATACAAGGACTACGCGGACGCAACAATACAGGTGGCAGAATACTATTGTTTGCCCGTGGTTGACCTGTACCGAAATATGGGTATAAACAAACTCACACAAGGGAACACATATACTCGCGGAGACAAGATACACTGGAACGCCAGAGCATCGCAGATTGCGGCATCCCTCGTTATCGCAAAGTTGGAAGAAATTAACAACGCCGTACCGACTGAATAAAGCAGTTACTTCCGGAACCCACGCCACAACCGATGGAGGAGTAAGCCACGAACGAACGAAACATCATAGGAAGATTCACGGCGGCGGTGCTGGCACCATTCATCGATAGAGTGCTGTCAGAGGATGAGATAATCTCAAATCAGCAAATTGATATGCAAAGATTTAATTAAAATGACCGAGATAGTGAAACAAGCGACGATGAAAAACCCAGCCTTTTGGGTGTGTTTGACGATGACAATCGCCCTGCTGCTGGGCGGCTTCTTCACTCCACCGAGAGCCAAGATTGACGGGAGTATCTTGACCGCCTGCGGCATACTCTTCGCCTTCGCCACTTTGGAAACCGTACACCACGCCATCCGCAAGGGTGTGGACGCGAGGGTGAGGCACGGGCAGACCGAACTGACCGTCGGCGACCTCGACAAAGGAAAGGAGGATAATTATGAAGATTGAAGTCAAGCGCATCTACAAGGGCAAGGACTACACCATCGGACACCTATATGTGGACGGGGTGTTCTTCTGCGACACGTTGGAGCCTACAGACCGAGGCTTGACGTCGGCGATGACGCCGTGGGAGATTTCCTGCCGCAAGGTCAAGGGCAAGACGGCAATCCCCGTCGGTACTTACTTCGTCGACATGCAGACCGTCTCCGAGCATTTCAAGGCTCGCAAGTGGGCGAAGGCTCACGGCGGCAGAGTGCCGCGTCTGCAAGGCGTTAGGGGCTTCGCTGGCGTGCTCATCCACGTCGGCAACACCGCAGCCGACACCGAGGGCTGCATCATCGTCGGATGGAACAAGGCGAAAGGCAAGGTGCTCAACAGCACGGATGCCTACATGCGCCTCTTCGACATGATGGACGCGGCAAGCGAACACATAACGATTACGATAAGATGACGGGCGAAAGTGGACGGCTTAATGTTGACGCGGGAAGCAGCCGAGGGCAACCGCGCCGCCGTCCGCTCCGTCAGTTTTGCGGCAAACGCTGTTAGGAGTTATTTTTGCAGAAAATTGCTTCTACGGCGTTTTTCTTTGAAAGTTGATAAATTATATAACCCAAAAACAAAAACGGCTTAAAACGGCTAAAAACGCATGAAAAATGGCAGTCGCTTACGACAATATAATCTACAACAGCGTTATGGACGAAATCGAGCGCGTCTTGCTGGATGTCCGTGACGAGATACGCGCGAAGATGGCAAGCGATGGCGTGAACGCAAGCGGGCGCACGTCGGCAGGGATGCAGGTGCAACGCTACGAAAGCGGCGTGCGGCTGGTCTTGACTGGCGAGGATGTTGCTCCGCTGGCGACGTTGGAAGTCGGAAGGGCTGGCGGCAAAGTGCCGCGTGGCTTCGCCGACATAATCGAGCAATGGTCGCGTGACAAGGGGCTGGCGTTCCCGACCGAGGGCGACCGTAGGAGTTTTGCGTACTTGACAGCCCGCAAGATAGCGAGGGAAGGAACGGAACGCCACAAGTCGCCGATTGACGTGTATAGCGACGAAGTGCTGCGAGGCGTGGCGAGGATAAACCAAGCAATCAAGGTTGAAATTACACAATATATTCACAATTTATTGACATCTATGTAATTATGGAAGAAGACAATCAAACTATAATTGACATCAAGATTCCCGATGCGCTCATCGCTTCGCTGAAAATGTTGCGCGAGGAATATGCCAAGAATACGGAAAAATTGCAGCAATACAATGAACAATTGGAGGCTGGAACTATTACGCAAGAGCAATACGACAAAGCCGTTATCGAAGTCACGCAGGAGCAAAAAGTGTTGCGTCAAGAGATTTCGGGCGTTGAGAAGCAGATGCAGAATGAAATCAAGGCGCAAAAAGCGAATACCGATTCATTGGTGCAGATGCGTGCTCAACTTGCTAACCTCAACAAGCAATACGACAGCATGAGCGGCTTCGAGCGTATGGGAACGGAAGGTCTTGCGTTGCGCGATAAGATAGCGGCTTTATCGCACGAAATTCAAGGTCTTGAAGAAGATACGGGCAGATGGCAACGCAACGTCGGCAACTACAAGTCAGCATTGAAAGGCATGAAGGATGCCACTGAAGCGGCTGGCTTGTCGTCGAAAGGGCTTGACCGAATCATGAAGGGCTTGTCCGAAAACCCGTGGATGACGGTTGTAACGTTTCTTGTCACTATTCTTGTGAAACTGCGTGACCGAATGAAGGACAACGAGAAAGTAACGACATCGCTGGGCAACGCGATGAGCAGTTTGCAGCCCGTCTTCGACTGGTTCAACAAGATTATTTCAAAGATTGCCGACGTGTTCAGCAACGTGCTTGACTGGGCAATCCAAAAGGTCATCCAGTCGCTCGGCTGGCTCGGACGCCAGTTGCAGAAGCTGGGCAACCTATTCGGCAAGGACTGGGGCTCAGGCCTTATTGCATACTCCGAGACGATGAAGCAGACCACCGACGCCACCACCGAGGCGGCCACGGCCACCGACACACTCTCGGACAGCATGGCCAAGATGGCCAACACGGCCAAGGAGGCGAAGCGCGAGGTGGCGGAGCTCATCAAGGAACTTTCCTCGCGTGACCTCGCCGACAACATCGAGCGAGACCTGAAGAAGGCGGAGGAAGCCCTCAAGGCCATTGAGAAGCTCGACACGAAGGCATACGAAAAGTATAAGTACGTCAGCGACAAAGGAATCGACGACATCGAAAGAGCCTCCAACAAGCTATATGACTTCGCTCAGACCTACAAGGAAAACGCCAAGGACATCGAAAGCGTTTCATCTTCCTTGCAGTCGTCCTTCGGTTCGCTGTCTTCCATCTACAAGCAGATGAGCGAGGACGAGACGAAGAGCGAGGCGGAGCGTGAGGCAGCGGCCAAGAAGGCGAAGCAGTGGAGCGCGTTGCAGATAGCCGCCAACAGCGGAACGGCCATCGCCAAGGGTGTCGCGGCGTCGATGGACAACCCATTTCCCGCCAACCTCGCTGCACTGGCGTCAACCTTAGCGGCCGTCTTTGCGGCCATAGCGCAAGCCAAGGCACTCGCGGCAGAGGGTCACGAACATGGCGGCGTCATCGGTGGCACGTTCACTGGCGCGACACGTGGAGGAGACAACATCGTGATGACGGGAAGACGCGGGGAACTTGTACTCAACGCCGACCAACAGAAACGTCTCTATGACATCGCAGACGGGAGCGTGCCATCCAACCTCACGGCATCGCTTGTTGAGGCATTACGAACGATGCCCGCCCCAGTGGTGGAATACACCGAACTGCAACGCTTCGGCAACAAGGTCAACATCTTAGACAATAACGCAAAATTGAAATAATATGATAACAGCAGCATCAACTAACAGCAAATTCTCCATCACCTTCCAAGGCGACAACGGAACGGGCGGACACTGGCTCGGCTACACCGCCAGCCGCTCTATGCTGAGGATAAAGAGAGAGGACGTGCAGCAGGTCTCCAAGGTCGAGTTCGCCTACGGCTACAAGACCGTCACCTACTACACCGACCCCGACGGCGTCCTCGAAATCTCCATGCGCAACGAGATCAACGCGAGGGTGGCCGACGGCTTCGTCGACGTCGTTATCCGCATGTTCGAGCTCGACAACACCAGTGTCGATAACTTCGCCCCGACCATCGACATCCTCCCTGGCATCTCGTACTTAGACCTCTATGCGCCCAAGGGCAAGGACGGCATCTTCGGCGTCACCTCGCTCCTGCGCAACGTCGTCATGCCGCCCAACGTCATCGTCAGCCCATACACCAACGGAAAGGGCGTCATCGTGGAGAGCAACTACCACAGCATCGCCACCGCGGCGACGTGGTCGTATGAGGCGGGTGGAGCCACGACGGCCATCACCCCTTCGGGGGCACGCTCCAACCAAATCGTCGTCCCAGCGACCGCCGACGCGCTGAAGCTCAACTACAACGGCAACGTGAAGAAGTGGAACATGGAACGCCCCGAGCAGTGCGCCGACGTCGTCTTGTGCCGTTGGACGTCGCAGACGGGCGCGGTGCGTCAGCACTACTTCCCAATCGTGTCGGACATCTACAACGTCGACAAGGCCGTGTCGCTCGTCACCGAGGGCGACGGCTATCTCGTCAATAAGGACTGGTCGAAGGGCGTCCGCTGCCGCCTCATGGGCCTCACCGCATACGGCTACTGGTACTATATGGACATGCTCCGCGCATCCGACCTTCACGCCATCATCCAGCCGACCTACTCCATCTTCTCGACGGAGATAGCCTCCGAACAGACGGCCGCCTATGCCGAGGGCAGCATGGAGACACCGCAAGGCACGGGTTTCTTTAATTTTGAATTTACGCTCAAATTAAGGCATTATGGTCAAGTTTAACATCATCGGAACTGGTTTCCTCGACATGGGAGACACCACGGGCATTGCCTTCAAGGCCTCCAACCCCTTCTACCGATTCTGCGACATCTCGCTGGGAAGGTCGACGGAGTTCTCCGTACCCGCCACGGCCTACAACCGCAAGCTGCTTCAGTTCGGCGAAGACCCAGCGGAGTATGGCGAGATGATGCGCCGCACCTTCCCCGCGCAGATGGTCTACGACGGAGGCGTCTCGGACGGCATCATCGCCGTCACGGGCTACGCCTCCGAGGCGTTCTCGTGCGTCTTCACGATAGGCGGAACGGAATGGATAGAAAACTTTAATAACAAGAAGCTGAAGGACATCCCGCTGCTCACTCCCGTCACGATCCCGTGGACGTCGGCGAGCGTGGGCGCGTCCGACAGCGACAACACCGTGCAGATGGTGCCATACGACCGCGACGTGGTGGGCGCCGCCTTGCCAGCCCCTTGCCTGAACGTTCAAAACTACATAGTTGCATTGCTCGGCACTATGGGCATCGGCTCGAGCTTCGCGGCCAACCTCAATAAATACTGGCTGGTCTCGGCTTCGATGGTGGGAGGCGACGAGGAGAACATCACCATCACGTCGAGCGCGGCCAACGACATGACCGTCACGGGCGACCCGCTCGGCATGCTGTCCGTCGAGGACATATCCGTCGAGTGGGGCACGGTCAAGTTGTGGTCGGGCGGCGTCATCGGTGGCGGCAGCTTCTCCGCCAAGGGCTTGAAGGCCGTCCGCGCCGTCAAGCTCGCGTTGGCCACGTCGGGCAACCCATACTGCTACGTCATCAAGTGGTCGGCCAAGATGTCGAGATACGAGGCCCTCGCAGGCCCCGGCCTCAACGGCGTGACCATCGAGCTGAAGAAGGACGACATCGTCTTCTTCGCGGCCACTCCAGTGAGGTGGACGGGCTATCAGGACACCTACCACCCGCTCAGCATCACCGCGACGCTCACGCCGCAAGAGAGCAACATGCAGCAGGGCGACACCTGGAACCTCACCTTCAACGCTCCCGACATGACACTCTTCGAGCTGTTGAAGTCGGTGGCACTTGCCACTGGCAACGACGTCGTCGTGCTGCCCACCGACGTTGCCGTCGCGCCTTCTGACTACGGAACGCCGACAATGAAGGTCCTCGAAAAGGTCATCAGCGTCGACAGCGTCCGCCGCAACGTGGAGGCGTGGGGCAGCAACACAAGGAAAAAGACCGTCCGCTTCGACAGCGAGGACTACGTCACCGAGCCGCTGTCCGCCGTCTATGAGATAGACAACGACAACCTCGACGGCGAGGATGAGGTGAGGAGCGCATTCTCGGAGGGCAACGTTGGCACGCATGGCGTGGAGATTGACGACCACGACGGCGCGAAGTTCACCGCGAAGAAGTGGACTATTGCCTACGCCGAGAACGGCGACAAGTGGCTGCGGAGGGTCTCCGCCCCTTCGTCGGTGGCATGTTCGGACATCGCATCCGAGTCCACCTGCGTTAGGGTCAAGGTGCAGGCCTCCGTCGCCGACTTCTTTGAACTGCTCGACATCATGACGGGCGGCTTGTCCCGTGTCTTCGTGTGGCGCGGCTGCTCGTATGTGTGGACGGATGCCGACTGGAGCGAGGGCGTCATGGGCTTGACACTACAGAGGGTCTCGCAGCTGCAATCGTGACGGTTTTTCAAGGCTGATTTTTTTATTTTTCCTTTTTTAGTAGGGGAGAAAAAAGTATATAGGAACAATTCTTATATACTTTATTTTTCTAAGAAAAAAAAGAAAAATAAAAAAATAGGTATTTTTCATCCTTGACTTTTGCGGCAACCGTTGAAGTATTGTATCTTTGCCGTGTTGTTAGTTTTTATTGGTCAAAACTATTTGTATTCTTTTCATAGTATGTTGTTTTAGCCCCGCTTAACGGCTGGGCTTTTTTTATGCCTTGAAAAACGCATTTTTAGCCGTTTTAAGGCGTTTTTCATTCTCGGTGGTATAATTTATCATCTCGGAAAAGAAAACGGCTTAAATTGAAAATTCGGCAAAAATAACTTTCGGAGCAAAACTGGTCAAAAAAAAGTGAAAGTTTTTTCTCGTTGAAAATCAATAATTTACAACACTTTTTGAAAAATTTTGAAAAAAAAACGCTTGCCAGTTTCAAAAATGGTTGTAAATTTGCGGCATCAAACCAATCAAAAACAACACAACTATGACTTACACGACATCAACAATCAATCGCGACTTCCGCATCAAGGTGAACGGAATCAACAACGAAGGTATCAAGATTAACACGCTGGTCGGCGTTTCGGGCTGCATCGCCTTAATCGGCGAAGCGATGCTGGAAAAGTTCCTCGACCGCGCCTACACTCAGGGCAACGATGCCTGCACCTGCAAACTCCGTAGAGGCTTGAAAGTGACTTTCTATTCAAAGTAATTTCAAAGTAATTTCAAAGTAATTTCAAAGTAATTTCAAAGTAATTTCAAAGTTATAAACCAATTAAAAACAACACAACAATGAACACTTACACAAAGTATTGCCCGAATGTATGGGTCGCAAAGTGCAGCGAGAAGCACGAAAAAGGCGAGGAAATCATCCTCACCACCAAGAACGGAAACGAAAACGAGTGCATAGTCTGGAATTTCCTCGGAATAAAAGACGGCTGTTATCTTTATTCGATAATGCGTTCCGACGGTTACAATCATCAAGAACGAGCAAGGGCAAAGGCTGAACGGTACGAGGAATGGGCTGACAAAGCCCGCCAACGCTCCGATGAAGCCTTTGAACGCTCGGAGAAAGCCGTTGCAGGTATTCCTATGGGACAGCCTATCCACGTAGGCCACCACAGCGAGGCTGCGCACCGCGCCGCAATCAAAAGGTCGTGGTCTGCAATGGATAAGTCGGTTGAGGAAATGAACAAGGCAAAAGCCCACGAAAGCAAGGCGGAATATTGGGAACGCATGGCTGACAAAATCGACCTTTCAATGCCTGAAAGTATCGACTTCTATGCCCATAAACTGGAAGCGGCAAAGGAATATCACGAAGGCGTGAAATCGGGAAAGTACCCACGCCAGCACGCATACACGTTGACCTATGCAAAGAAGGCTGTCAACGATGCGCAAAAGTGCTATGACATCGCCGTGAAACTTTGGGGTGAAACCGAACAACAAGACAACAACTAAAATCAAGGTAACGGGGCGGTCAACCACCGCCCCACAAAATCGAACAACAATGAGAGACAACGAAGAACTGAAAAGAAGCCACGCGAACGGCTTCGGCGGCTCGGACGCCAAGATGTTCGCCAAGATTGGAACAAAGGGCATTGAAAGCCTTTCGACAACCGAAAAGAAACGTATCCTCGTCGCGCTGGGTAAAATGCCAGCAGAGCCATTCGGTGGCAACGTCTATACGGAGGCTGGACACTTGTTTGAGGACTATGCCGAAAATGCTGCGTATTCCATCTGCAAAGGTATGGAACGCGAAAAGTACATCGAAGCGAAAGACCTTGCCAAACACTTCAATGTGTTTGCACACGCTGACTTCTACGACGAGGCGACGAATGCCGTCGTTGAATGCAAGTTCAGCCAAGACGAGACAATGAAGGTCTATGAGGATTACTTCGCGCAACTGCAATGGTATTATATGCTCGGTGCTGACAAGGTTACGCTTTACCACGGCTGGGGAACGGTGCTTCCGTTCGACGTCATCGGGGTGCTGCCAGTCAATGTCGACAAGGATGATGATTTCATCGCTTGCATCCGTGAAGGGATTGCCCGACTTGACAAAGCCATTGAAGATGGGGCGTTCGATGACTACAAGCAAACCGAAATTGCCGACACGGATATGGGCGGAGAAGCTGCAAAGGCTGTCCGTGCGTTGGCTTACATTATGACTACAATCAAAGAGGCGGAGCAACTGGCAAACCAGCACAAAGAAACCCTGCTGGCATGGATGGAGGCGCACGGCGTGCTGAACATCAAGGGCGAGGGCTTCACGGTTTCATATGTCAGCCCGACGACGCGCAAGACGTTCGACACGAAGAAGGCGCAAGCCGACTTCCCAGCCTTGAAGGGTGCGCAATATTATAAACTTTCAGATGTCAAGTCGAGCGTCAAGATTACATTGAAGCAATAAACGGCGTTTTTAGGCGTTCTGCCGCGTTTTTGGCTTGGAGTTATATAATTTATCAACTCGGAAAAGAAAACGCGGCAGACGCAAAATTCGATAAAAATAAATATCATGTTCAAGATATTAAAAAGGCTATTCAGGAGAAGAAAATACGCGCCGATTTACCCCATTGGTGGTTTCCCGAATAAGAGCGATTTATACGGCATAGCGAGAAGCGGGGAGATGGTAATTGACAGCAGCAAATTTGATATTGCAAAAAGATGTGGAATGACGGCTGATGACCAACGTTTTAAGGATGCGTTGCGCGAAGTTTTGGACGATATTGAAGATTCGGGAATCACTATCAATGAGGATGATCTTGCAAGGCGTATTTGTGAATGCGCGGAGGATTTCAACGTGTCATCGAAGGTGGCAGCAAATGTGTATGAGAATTTAAAGATGATACAAAGGAAATCGGTCAAGGTAACGAATTGTCCGAACTGCGGTGCGGTTATGCACGGCAATATATGTGACTATTGTGGAACTGAACTATAAAAAATAAATATCATGACAAGATACTTTTCAAAGCGGCGAATCATCGTCAAGAACGCGGCTGGCGAAATCATCGAACGTTACGGAAGCCTCAAAGAGTTTCACGCGGCATACCCGATGGCGGGCACATATAACAGCATAGCGAAAAAGGTCTGCAATCTTGTCGATGGATGGATGCCCGACGGCAAGATTGTCCGTTACTTCGAGGATCGCGACAAGGACGGCAAGCCATTCCAGTTGTCGAAGGTGCGTGACAACGAGAAAATGTCCGAGCGTGAGCAATGGCGCAAGGACTTGGAAGACACCGAAGCCAAGATACAAGAGGCTTACGACCTCTGCGACGCTGGCGAGATAACATTCGAGGAACGCCACCGAAGGCTCGGATGGCTGCAAAACCATGCCGCCGTGCTGCGTCGAAGACTGGGCATAAAAGACTGAACGCGATGAAGACTTGGAAAATAAGCATCAAGATTGCAGGGCTATTCCTCACGCTTTCGAATGTGCCCGTCAAGAAAAGAAACAGCCGAAAGGCAGGTGACCGTGACAATATCGACAGCACCTATCGGATGAAAGACATTCGCCGTGAGGTCAAGGCGGCGCAAGGCGACCGTTGCCCGATGTGCGGCGAGATTTCGGAGCGAATGGAATTGCACCATATCTTACCCGTTGCACGTTTCCCCGAATTATGGGACGACCGCCGTAACTGCGTGGCGTTGTGTCACGACTGCCACAAGGAAATCCACTGCAACCCGTGGGCGAACATACGGATGATGGAGGCGAAAGCCGCCGAGTTAGGACTGGATTTGGGCGAAAAGTACGACACGAAGTTGAAATAGTGGAAATTTTTTCTTTGTGAAAATCAGCAAGTTAGGCGATGTATCGAAAAATAATTGAAAAAAAAGATTGCCACATTGAAAAAAGGTTGTAAATTTGCATCGTCAAACCAATTAAAACATACAACGATGAAATACCAAGTTAGAATTACAGAGATTAACATAACAAGAATCCTTCCTGCAACTATGACAATTGAAGATGCAAAATGGGAAATCAAGATGCAGAAATGGCTCGATGAAATGGTAGGCGAAACTTCAAGAAAATACGAAATAATTGAAGCATAATCAATCAAACGGGGCGGCAACCCGCTGCCCCTATTCAATAACCAATTAAAACAACACAACAATGAACAACACCGAAAAAACAAAGGTATTTTACAGCAAGGCCAACAAATTGGCAAACTCAATCTACGAACTCTTCGACGAGACCTTCGCAGAACTACCAATCGTCGTCTATTGCGTCAGCGTCAACCGCTGGGACAACCACGTCGGCATCGATGTGTGGGTGACGATAGGCAACGGGAAAGCCGATGACGAGTTGCGCGAAATCGTCGGCGATGTCTGCAAAAGTTTCTCTTTCGCCCCGTGGCGCAAAGACGAAAAGGCTGCCGACTTCCTCAATGAAATCAAAGAGGAAATCAAGCCTTTCGTCCGCAAGGCAAAAGGCGTCCAAGAGATTGTCAACAAAAACAAAGAGCAATAAACAAGTCAACGGGGCGGCTTGACCGCCACATATTATCAACCCTTTAATACTTACTACAATGGCACAAGCATTTAGAACGCAAGTAATCAGCGGCTACTTCGATTGCCGCGTCTTTCGCCAAGGTGTTGCGAAAGAGAACAGACAGATGAAACCCGAAGGCGACACCATCGGCTTCAACGTGGGCTTCGCTGAATACCCGCAGGAGTTCGCCAAGAACGGCGCAGCCGAGTACATCCGCGAGGCGGAAGTCAACGGATTGAAACGCTGGTACGTCACCTTCAAGGTCGGGCGTATCTGCCGTTTCTTCGACAAGGACGGCAAGCACATCGACCGCCCAGCCAATGCAGCTCTCGACGGCAAACGCTGGGACTGCTGCATCCAGTACAAGGTGCTGAACGGCGACGCAGCCAAACTGAAGCCGCGCGGTCTTTGGGCTGACGCAGTCCAACTGAAGCCCGCCGACGAGATTACGTTCGCCCCGATGGAAGGCGGCACGCAAGCCCCGACCACGACTGACGACTGGGATTACTCGAACGATATGTTCTCCGAGCCGCCGATGTAAACACGATGACGAGGCAGGGTCGTGAGAAACGCATTTTCGCGCCCTCTGCCGCGTTTTTATCCGAAAGTAATAGAATTTATCAACAGAGAAATAAAAACCGC
>Ga0310691_10004459_pt1 | contig 15775 bp, 15 predicted proteins | sample 176DNAGHGlowgp2_FD_203887 | JGI IMG/M metagenome (GOLD analysis project Ga0310691, IMG submission 203887) | Sheep rumen microbial communities from Palmerston North, Manawatu-Wanganui, New Zealand - 1766 DNA GHGlow gp2 (v2) (version 2) | ecosystem: Host-associated > Mammals > Digestive system >...
TTAGGGACCAGTTTAAATCTTTCTTCTTTAATCATATTATTTTTCTTTATATTTATCCATATTATGCAGCTTCTTTTTCTTTTATTAATCTATCTATTTCTGTAAGTAATTCAGAATCTATTCTTTGTCCTGTATACTTATATACATCTCTCTTCTTCTTAAGGTTTCTTTGAAGTCTCTTGAATGCATAATCCTTATCATTCTTGTAAACATTACCCATAATACTTACAAAATAATTAGGATCTTTTCTAAAGTTATCAAGTTCTTCTTCAGTCCAATTTCTTGGAATATATCTACCTAAACTATCTGGACCAATTGCTGGAGGTGTAATAAAATTCTCAAATGAGAAATTACATGTTTGTACCTGTGAAGGATAAAGTGATGCAAAGTCATCACATACATTCCACTGATATCTTCCAGGTACACATCCACAGAATGCACCTTCATAATTTACTTTATATCTTTCAATTGAATCAAAGTTCCAAACAACTCTCTTGTTATCTTGATAGAATTCATTAAATACATTTGCTGTAGTCAATGCTACCTGTCCAAATGCTTTAAGTAATGGAACCAAAGTAATACTTGAAACTGCACAAGGGCTTTCTAATGACTTTAACTTATAATGTATTAATAATCCGATAAGACTATCAATTGCATTATAAAAGTAATACCATTCAATATCCTTCTCATACAAATCATTCAAGGTTCCATCATACTTAATTTTATTAGCTTTAACAGCATGTTCTCCAACCCAATCCAATGAATAACTTTCATAAGGTCTTAATATATAATCATACTGTTTTACAATTTCCATATAGTCCAACCAAATTGAATGTGCAGGTGCTGGGAACTTATGTACAGTACCATCTTGGTCAACTACCTTAATTGATGTAATTTCACCAGTAGGTGAAGCTTTTCTAAATAAGTTGTATGCTTCTCCTTTTCCGAAAAGATTAATAACTCTATTAATCAAATACAAAAAGTCGAATCTATATCCATTCCAAGCAGCTAAACAAGGTATTTTTGGACATATAATTGCAAAGAAATGATATAACATTTCTTTTTCAGTTTCAAAGTACTGATAAAGAACTTTAGGTTCTTTTGTTAATCTTGATTTTGCAAAATCATTTGCATATAACCAATCAAGATATCTCTTTCTTAAAATTTCAATTTGCTCCTCTGATAGTTTTTTAAGACCATAAACTATACAAGACATATCAGGTCCTACTAATGAAATAGCAGTAACCTGATGTAAAGCAGTCTCAGGATCTGGGAATGCCTTAGGATCAAATTTAGTTTCAATATCAAAAAAGTATAGTTTTGGAAAATATTGTGCATGCATTACCTTATTTAAATCTTCAGGTAATTCATACATGAATTCTAGAATATCGAATTCATTAGGTTCATATACAGATGTATCTTTATAAACCTTTCTTGCCTTTTTATGATCCCATGTATCATATTCACCACTTTCATCATATTCATATGTTTTAAAATGATGGAAGTATTTCTGATAGAATTGACGATTTCCTTTCTCATCAATGTAACTTATTACTAGCTTTTGTTCTTTTTTGTTCCATGTTCGGTCTAGTATCATTTCAAATTTATTACTTGTATTTGTATTAATAAAATAGAAATTTTGGAACATAGAGTTCAATAAACAACAAGAGGATGGAAATTAATCCATCCTCCGTATAAAGTATTCGTTAAGGTAACCAATTCCTAAAACCTCTTATCCAGTCTCCAGTCTCTCCAATCTTCAAAAAACAGGGACGTTCAGGTTATATGTCTTCGCTTTCACTTAAATTAATCTGCAGAAGCAATTATGTGGTTTTATTTAATCTCCATCCTTCATTTCGGAGAACTTCTGATTAATGATTAACTTTTGATTAGTTTGGGCTTATATTTTAACTGGGTATTATTAATCTCCAATTTTCAAGTCCTTCCTCCATCAATTCAGTTAAAGGCGGTTAAACTAACGACTGTTTTACTGCGCATATTTAGATTAGTTTCTGTGATTTAATCTCTGTTAAGTTATTTTTCGCTACAGTTTATAAAACATATAAAAGGTAAACCGTAATAAAAACCAAAAATAATAAATAATTGCTACTAGGTAACTTAATTTTAATTAAAAAAGAAAGTTCATCTAAGGTCAGCTGGGCTTAAGGCCGCAGTATAACATTACTTATTTTGCTTATCCATTTCTTCAATCATTGTAAAAATCTTCTCAGGCGTTTCATTGATATTGAATTCCTGAATACCGGCACGTTCATCAAGATAAACAATACTTACAGTACGACCTCCAATTTCATTGGTATCAATAACCACAATATGTTCGATATTGATGATTACCACCGTATTGTTTTCTGCATTATGTAAACGAATAAATTTAGTATTTGCCATATTTGTTGTTATTTAAAACCGTATATTATATTATAGAAATGTTTTCTTAATATTCAAAATTATTTTCTACGAATTTTACTAAAATTTAGCATCATAGAATATACCTGAAGACCTGGTTCATACTTAATATGATACTTCAGACAGTCATTCCTATCAAGAGAACGATTGTTATTAACTCCATCAAGTTGTTTAAGAATAAGAATATTTACTGGATTAGCATTAATGCTCCAAATAATTTTCTTAACTTCAAACTTCTTAACAATCGGTTCAGAACCATCCTTAATCTTTCCTCTAAGAATAATATAATCACCGATTTTATATCTGACCTTTACTGCATTCTTGGCTTCATTTTTGGACTTTTTCTTTTTCCTAATTGCCATTGCAAGGTCAATACCTTCCTTTACCTCTTTATCGAGGTTATCAAAAACATTTTCAGTGGTCTTATTATCCTTAGTTACGTAAATGACTACCTTACCATCTTCAGTATCTTTATAAGATATATCAGCATTCATAGAGAGTGCTTTCTCCATGTTGTACTTAATTCGCTCTTTTTGACTAGCAGTCTTCTGCTCCTTCATCAAAAAGTCTAACTGATGTTTCATTGAAGCCATTTCTTTTTGTCTTTTAATTTGTACGGTCATAGGTACATCCCCAGGCCGTGCAAAATCTACATCTTCCATTACTTACCGCTTCCATTGATGGCATCCTCAAGCTGGATGGCCATGTTGTGGAGTTCCTTCTCGATGAGCTCGCGCTGATGTGCGCCGTCGGCGTGGATTCTTTCAACCTCCTTAATGGTAGCAATGAGTTCATTAGTCGTAGTCTTGAGAGTCTCAAGAGAGATAACAGATTCCTCATTGGCCTTAGCCACAGCTACAGAGTTCATGTGGAGGTTCTTAGCATTCTCAGCAAGAATCTTATTAGTAGTGTCAGTCAGCATTCGCTGAGCCTCAACGTTCTTGGTCTGGTTATTCATGATAACCGCAATAGAAAGTTGATTCTTCCAAAGAGGAATAACATTGGTAACGATGTTGCTACTCTTTTCAGCAATAGCAAGGTTATTACCCTGTGTAGCCTTAATCTGAAGGAGATTCTGCTGCATAACAGATTCGGTAACCTGCATATCAGCAATACGCTTTTCAAGAGAACCGATGAAATCCTGCATCTCAGAGATTTCGTAAGTTTCGTAATTCTCAGGATTAGCCTTCATTTCCTCAAGTTCCTTCCTTGCATCTTGAAGACGAAGCTTTGCACCAAGGATAAGTTCACGAATTCGACCGATGTAAGCTACATTGTTATCAAAAATCTCCTGCAGAGTGGAATTATCCTTAAGAGCAACAATCTTGGCATGTCCCATCTTGTTAGCAATAGCGTTAACATTCTGAGAAATATCGTTGTACTTAATCTTTACATTCTCAATAGAAGTAACGAACTTCTTTACAACAGGGAGCTTACGGAGGAAGTTCTTCCAGGTAGTGTCAGCATTGATCTCGTCAATGTTAATCATATTCAACTGGGAAAGGAGCTCAGTAGTAAGAGCAACAATTTCACCAGCATCCCCTGCCTTGATAGAAGAGAGGAACCTTTCTCCGTTCTCGGCAACTACAGAATTAAGCTCGGAACCATACTCATGAACCGTTGTTAGGTTATGGGCATCGACCTTTTCAGTTAGCGCCAAGTACTTGGAACGTTCCTCTGGAGTAAGCGTAGCGAGACGCTTCTCATAATCGTAACCAGTAACAGTAGCGCTGTGAGCAACAGTAATGTCTTTAGTAAGTTGTGCCATTTTAAAAAAATTGTTTAAAAGTTAAATATAAGGTTTAATTAATGTTTCAAATTCCTTAACATCAACCCCAATCCAATTATACTTGGAGTTTTTAAGATAAACAACATACATAGGCTTATCAAGAATACTGTTATCCTTGGGATCCTTTGTAGTCTTGATAATAGAATCAATATTATCAATATTTACATACACGTCTTCACGGACTTGTATAATTTTTGTCTTAAGTTTCTTTAATTTCATATCATTTAAATTAACATTTATAATATAGTAATGAAAAATGATTATTCAAAAATAACTTCCAAAAACGCTAAAAATTAATTTAAATTTTTATTTTTTATATATAGAACTATTTCAATTAATATTTATGGTTTTCGGAAATTTAAATAGTGTTCTTGAAAATGAACAAACTATAATGGAAGCTGTTGAATCTAATATATTGACACAACAGTTACAGAATAGAGATTTTGAAAAGAGACAAAGTAGAGTATCTAAGATATTATATGCTTTATCACACTATGGCATGAATTATTCTGACCAAGTTATTAAGAATATGCATGCTATTCCAGCTGATAAGTCATTACAGCCTAAAGATGATTTAATGCAGAATCAGTCACTTTATGGGGGTATGATGAATAACTGGAGAGTTAAAGGTGAAGAAGATAGAGAATTTAAAGAAAAGACTCTTGAACAGAAAAGAGTTATTCTTAGAAAGATGGCTGCACAGCCAGAACTTGAAGATATCCTTGATGTTATGTCTAATGAATGTATCGTTTATGACGATGATGAAGCATATATTGCTCAGCCATTCATTGATACTGGTTTAACTCAGCAGTTAACTGAAAAATCAGCAGAAGAACTTAGAAACGCTGTTGATACAGCATTCTATAAGATGTATATGTTCCTTGATTGGAAGCGTACTGCATGGGATGACTTTAAAAGATTTTTAATTGAAGGTGTTCTTGCTTATGAAATAATTTATGATGATCTTGAAAACCCACATTCTATAATTGGAATAATTGATGTTGACCCTGTAACATTAACAAAGGAAATTAAAAATGGTACAACATATTGGGTACAGTTTAAGGGTATTCAAGGTAAGGAAAGATATTTACTTGATATTCAAATCATTTATATAAAATATGAAGATACTGGTGTAACAGAAAGACAGTCATATCTTGAACGTCTCATCCGTCCATTTAATATTTATCGTATTGTTGAACAAGCTCAAGTTATTTGGACAGTTACACAGTCTTCATTTAAAACAATGTTTACTATTCCAGTAAACGGTATGAACAAAGCAAAGGGTATGCAAACCCTTTCACAGGCAATGAATAGATATAAAGAAGATATATCATTCAATGTTGATACTGGTGAACTTCGTGTTAATGGTAAAGTAAACATGCCATTCAATAAAGAATATTGGATGCCAGAAAGTGAAGCAGGTAGACCTGAAATTGAAACTATTGTTGATAATGGACCACAGCTTAATGATTCGGACCAGATTAAATATTTCTTATCAAATCTTTATAAGATGTCTAAGATTCCTGAATCTAGATTTGATAAAGAAGCACAAGCTACTTGGTTCGGAACAGATCCTACTCAGCAATTAAGAGATGAAATTAACTTCTCAAGATTTGTAACAAGAATGAGAAATGCATTTGCAGAAATCATTCTTAAACCAATTAGAATTCAAATTGCTCTTAATATTCCAGATATTAAAAATGATAAAAGAATACTTGATTCTATTTCACTTCATTTCAATTCATATAATGAATTCAATGAATTAGCAGAAATGGAAGTTATGACTAAGAGAGTTGAATTTATTGGTACAATGAAGGATAGCTTAGTAATTACAAATGAAGAAGGTGAAGAAGAACCATTCTTTGATCCTGAATTCTTAATTATGAAATACCTTAAGATGTCTGAAGCTGACCTTGAACTTAATAGAAAGATGAAGGAAGAAAATAAACTTAAGAAAGCTCTCGGAGGTGGAGAAGAATCAGACGAAACTTCAGACGAAGATGAATTAGGAGGAGAAGGCGAAGAAGGTAGTGAAAGCGGAGAAGAAGCTGCAGAATCACCAGAATCAGAAGAAAGTGGTGGAGAAATTGATTCTGAAATGTTAGGACCAGTACAACCTGAATCTTCAGAAACAACACAAGCATAATAAAGATTTATTAATATGAAAAGATTTAGTGATTACATTCAAAAGATATATGAAGCTCCACAAGGAACAGAAAAAATAATTGGTGGTTTGTTTACTTTTAATAAAGAAACTACTGATGATGAAATAATTGATACTGTTCTTAGAGATTTCGTAACTAAATGTGCAGGTATTATTCGTGATAGCGCTGCGCCTAATTGTAGTCTTCATTCATTATATTCATATGATTTATTTTTCCAAAGATATGGGGTAAATAATGGTGGAGATGTAAGTACTGAAGAAATATATTCAGAAATTCCTTCAAAAACATGCGGAGAAATTTATACTAAGGAATTTCCTGATTTAGCAAAAATTTTTAGTGCTGATGAATTTAGAAGAATGTTTGATGATGGAGAATTTCCTCTTGTTAAAATTTGGAAAGGATATCATGCAGGCAGAGATGAAATACATGTAACATATTCTATTACAAGATAAAATGAATTTAGAGGATTTAAAAATATTACCTGGTGTTGTAATTGATGTAGAAGACCCCAAGTTTTTAGGCAGAGTTAAAGCTGATGCTCCTGGTTTATTTAATTCTGAGGTAATGAGTAAAGAAGGAATGCCTTGGATATATCCTTTAAATATGTCTGGTTATCAAAGATTCTCAAAATTAAATAACGGAAGTAAAATTTGGATATTGACTGATAAAGAATATAAAGAATTCTGGTATTGGCCAATGTTTGAATTAAATCAAGATACAAGAGACATCATAACTGCTGAAGATGGTGATTATGATGAAGCAGAAGTATTGTTATCTAGAAACATGGGAGATAATAGTGTATACATTTATTATACTCCAAGTAAAGGAATTCAAATACAGCAAGGAGAAAATACTTTTATTAATCTAACTTCAGATAATAAAATATTTACAAAAGCTGGTGAAGGACAAGTACTTATTGAAAATAATAATGTATATATTGGAGATGATAGTACTGACAGTATGCAAAAAGCTGTAATGGGTAAGAATCTTGTTGATATGTTAAATAATTTAAAATCAGCATTACAACAATTACAATCATTAGCAGCTGGCGGATATACTGCAAATTTAGTTCCTGGTTTTGCTCAAGCTGTTGCTGCATTACAAGGACCTTTGACAAGTAATACATTACTTGCTAAAAAAACATATGTTGACTAATGTTAGGAAATTATATAAGCAAAGATTCATTACCTGGTGACTTGTTAGGAAATCTTGAAGCAGTTACTATAAATGCTGGTTCAAGCTTTTTAGCTGGTCAAGCAACAAGTGTTTTTGCTCCTGTTGCTAATATTGGAGATAATGCATTACTTATAAAGAATACAGTTACAGATCCAAATCTAATTAAAAAAATTTCAACAGATTTAATTGAACATGCTGTTACTGTAACAACTAATGAATTAATTTCTTATTTATCAGATAAAACAACTGAGCTTCTTGATTTTGGAAAATTAACTGGAGTTCTTGCAGAATCAATAACATATTGGACAAAAGAAAAATTAATGACTCCTGCTGAAATATTAGATTTAATAAAAACTAAAGATGTTCAAGAAGAACAAGAAAAAGAAAATAAGAAGAATCAAGAAGAAGGTATTAATAATGTAAAAGAAACAATAAGTGGTACAGTTGGTAATTTAAAAGATTATGTAACTAATACTATTAATTCTCTTAATAGTGGTCTTTCTACAATTACTGCATATGTAACACAAGGTCCAGATTGGGTAGTTACAAAAGTTAATTCATATGTTGCATTAGGAATTGAAAAAGCTGAATCATTTATTGGAGAACAAGTTGATTTTGTAATTAATGTTAGAGATACAACAATTGATGCTGTTGGTCAAGGAATTGGCTCAGCTGCTGCAGAAGTAGTAAATAAAATTGCAATCAATGCTGCTAAAAAATTAAAAGCTGATGCAGAAGGATTAGTTTCTCAAGTACAGACTAAAGCAATGAATGCTATTACAAAAGCAATAATGGTAGTAAGACAATTAACTGGTATTGCAATTCCGCCAGTTTATCCTGAGCTACCAAAATTAACATCGCTATTTTAAATAAATAAAGATTATATATGAGTAAGAAGGTAGATATCTGTGTATGTGTTAAGGATAGACAGAATGTTGTTAAGAAAACAATTGATTGTATTTTAAATCAAACATTTAAAGATTTCAGACTTTTACTTTGTGATGGAAAGTCAGATGATCTTACAGTAAGTACATTATTAGATTATCAGAATAAAAATGATAATGTAGTATGTTGGCAAAGTGAAGAAAAAGGTTATGTAAATTCACATAACTTTATTTTAAGTAAAACAGATGCAGAATATATTTGTTTTATTGATAGTGATGATTTAATAGATGAGAAGAAACTTGCTGAACAAGTAAAATATTTAGATGAACATCCAGATGTTGATGTTGTTTCATCTTCAGTAATACTTCCAAATAAAAAGATATTGCCTAATACATTTGTAGAACTTAATAATGAACAAATTACTGAAGCATTAAAGAAAGGAATTCCTATGGCTGCTATATGTCATTTTGAAAGTTGTATGTTCAGAAGAAAATGTTTAGAGAAATTTACTAAAGAAAAGTATTTCTTTGATGAATATGAAACAGGTCGTTGTGGAGAAGGATTCTTATATGCATTACATTTCTTCGGTTATAAGTTTGCTAATATAATTTCTACATTATATATTTATACAAAAGGAGTTGTTAAAGATAGTATGACTAATACAATAATTCCTGAAATGGCAAATCTGATGGATGCTCAAACATATGATATGAAACGAACTGCAATAATGGAAATGTTCGATAATTACAATCAAACTAAATAGAAATAAATAAATATTAAAATAAAGAAAAGGTTACTGAATTATCAGTAACCTTTTTTTTTTCTATTAATATAAAAAATATTATTCATGTAATTTATAATTAGGATATTCTTCCATAAAATTATTTAAAATTTCTTCGTCAAAAACAAATACACCTAACATTGAATATAAATCATTTTTACTTGAAAATCTACTATCGTATGGTACAAATCCATCTTTCTTATCTTTTTTTCTAATATTTGTTCTAAAATATCTTACAGATAAATCTCCATCATCTAATTTTAAATAATCATCAAATTTAGTATCATTCTCTGCTTCTTTAATACTTTTACATAAATAATCATATGTTTCTTTACTAAATTGTGGTTTAATAATTGACCAACAATGCCAATCATTATATCCGCTATCTTTTTCTATTTTTTCAAATCCATTAATTTGAATAATTTCTTCTCTTACGAAGCTAATAAACCATATTTTATCTAATTTATTTAAATCCAATATACATTTATCACCTTCACCAAATTTATATGAATTAAATTCATTAAGCTTAGCTAATTTTGCTTTTGCTTCATTAATAAATTGAACAATTGATTTCATAAATAAAAAATATTATATATGTAAAAATAATCTAAAACTTTTAGTCTAAATATCTTTCTTCTTTCATTTTCATATTATTAAAATATCTTACCTTCTTAGGATGTTCATAGAATTGATCTTCATTATATGATCTTATTGCTTCAGATACAATCCAATATGCAGTACGAGCAGGAACATTCTGACCAATCTTTCCATATTCTTTCATAGTATCACCTTGAAGTTCATAATCATCAGGCATACCCATAAGATGAAGTAATTCACGAATATTAAGAGGTCTGTCTTCATAAGGATGAATAACTGATTGAACCATCTTAAACATTACAGCAGGAATAGGTTTATGATCATGTATAATATTAGGTAATGCATGATAAACACCTCCACCAATTGAAATCTTATATTTAAAATGCTGAATAAAATGAGTAAGGAATTTTCTATTCTTTTCAGTTCCTAATTCATTATCCTGTGTATATTTATCTACCTCATCAAATAAATCATTCTTAAGAAGATATCTAAAGATATCATAATTAACAGCTTCTCTCCAATTATCTCCAAATTTATTCTTAAGATATTCAATACAGAAATAATTTACTGAATTAATTTGCTCAAGATTAAGAGGTTCTTTCTGAGTGGCATCAGGAGAAATTCTACTAAAGTATTCATCATAATTAGTTTCTATATGTTCATACCTCATAGTAGGAGCAAATACCTTCTTATAGAAAATAATGAATGTACGCTTTCTTGTCTGACAATTATCATGAAACTTAGTATCTGTCTTATAATAATCAATTGAATATCCAAGATGTAATGCAATACTTTCAAGTTCTTCACGGATATAATCGCCACGAGTACCCATGAAAGTAGGAGCGTTTTCAAATATATAAATCTTTGGTTTAATTACAGTAAGAACATACTGAGAAATCCAAAGCATATTACAATTACGAGTATTCTTAGATGCTTGAGTTCCAATGGTTGCAGTAGAAAGACCAGAACAAACAGGAACTGCAACGCAAACATCCATATTTGAATAATCAAGAGGCTTATCTGGATTAATTGTCCAAACAGGATGGTTAAGAATCTCAGGATTCATATCTTCATCATCCTGAAACATACTACGATTAAATATCTTATATTCAGGTCTACGTCCTACCTTATCAAGATATTTCATTAAATTATATTCATTACCACAAGAAACAACATTACCTTCCTTATCAAGTTTAGGATCACCATTTCCAGGATAGGTAATAATAAACTCAGCAGGATGTCCAATAGCCTTTTCAGCTCCTAAGTACATCCCGCCGGTTAGAGGTTGTATAGCACACCACTTTAACATTATTATATAAGCTTATATTTTTAATATCCTTTTATTTCAATTAACTCATCAACATCTTCCTTTCTAAGAGGTAATCTCTTAGCAGCAATTCTATACATTGCTTCAGCAGGTATCTGTCCTCTTCTTCTGTTGATGCAAATTTCAACAGGAGTTTCAACATTAACACCAATTATTTTAGCTCCATATAATCTAAGTGAGCTAAGTAATTCTTTACGATACTTTGGAATTGAATTAGTATCATCAACAATGAAAGATTGCTTCTTCTTTGCATATTTTGCAATCTGGAAGTATTCCTCAGTAGTTACTTGTTTCTCCTGTCCAGGAGTAAGAACTGCCTTTTCATCTGCATCTGCAGTGAAGCCAAGTTTAGCACGAATTATATCTCTGGAAACAATAGGAAGATCTCCATGATTTTCCTTAGCCCAAGTTGATTTACCAGAACCAGGCAGACCACACATAACGAAAACAACCATTTTTGCTCCTTCTAATTTGTATCTTTCTATTGATTTCATAATAAACTTTATTTTTAATATAAATAATATAGTACATTTTTTGAAAAATTTATGGCTGTTAAAGAATTTGAATGGGATTATAATCCAGTTAAACAAACAATAAACGGACAAACAGCTGAACGTGTAATTTGGAGTACTAAAGCTTTTAAATTAGCTGTTGATGCTATAAGAAAAGGTTTACCTTTAAAGAGTAACCCATTCTGCGGTAAAAATGTTCAGCTTTTAAAGCCCGACTTAGTTTATAGAAGAACACAAGAAGAAATAGATGATTATATACATTGTAAAGAAGACCCAGTATATTTTGCAAGTAAATGCTATTTGATGTCTCCAGAAGGTTTAAAACCTTGTATTCTTAGAGATTATCAAATTGAATATCTTAGAATGCTTCAAAAGAATAACTTTACAATTATGTTATCTTGCCGTCAAGCAGGTAAGTCTACAACCACTGCTATTTTCTGTTTATGGGTTATTCTATTTAATATTGATATGACAGGTCTTATTCTTTCAAAGTCTGGACCGGCTGGTGTTGATTTGTTATCAAAACTTAAAGATATGTATCTTAACCTTCCTTATCATCTTAAGGCTGGTACAATGAAATGGAATCAACATGAAATTGGTTTTGATAATAATTCATCAATTTCAACTGAAGCTTTCTCACCAACTGCAGGACTTGGTAAAACTATTAACTTCCTTATTCTTGATGAGTTTGCTTGGTGTCCTAAGAATGATGTAGAACTTTTTTATCAAAATGTTATTCCTACTGTTACTACATTACCTAATGCTCATGTAGCAATTATGAGTACACAAAATGGATTTAACTTATTTTATAAATTGTATAAAGGTTCTATTGAAGAAGAAAATATTTATAAAGCATTTAAAGTAGACTGGTGGCAAGTACCACAATATAATCCAGAAACAAAGACTTGGGAAAAGAGAACAGAAGAATGGAAAAAGAAAATGGTTGGTGTTCTTGGCTCAGAAGAAGCTTTCTATTATCAATATGGTACTCAATTCAGTGCATCAGATCTTTGTATTGTATCAAGAGAATGTCTTGGCGTACTTAGAGATAAAGCAATATTATTTAAACCAAGAGAAGATTTAGAAATATTCTTACAAAGAAAAGACAATTTATATTGGCATCCTAACTTTGATTTAGAAGAACTTAAGACAGGATATTTCATTATACTTGCAGACCTTGCAGAAGGTGGCGGAAGCGATAGCGATAGCACAGTATTTCATATATTACAACTTGTTGGCAAAGATAAATTCAAACAAGTAGGTTATTGGAAATGTAATAATTTAGATCTTGAACATGCTGCACTTGAATATTGGTTATTATCAGCTCAATTATTCCCAGATGATAGAACAATATTCTCAATTGAATGGAATACTTATGGAGCATTATTCTATCAGTATATTCTTAATTTAAATGAGAATGATTATATGAGAGAAGCTATTTGGAGATTTAATCTTGCAAGAGAAGGATTTGATACAACAAGAATAATTCAATATAAGAAAGGTTCTGAAGAAGATAGTATTCCTGGTATTAACAATAGTCATAGAAAGACTATACCTGGTATGAGATTCAGTGCTAATTCAAAGAAGACTGCATGTGCTTTACTTAAGATGGAACTTGAAAAATTCAATATTGAAGTTTCTGATTTAGTAACAATTGGTGAAATAGAAAACTTTGAAGATAAAAATGGAAATGGAAGCTATAAAGCTTCTTATGGTCATGATGATATTATTATGACTCTTTGCCAGGTTCCTATGTTAAAAAATACTCCTAAATATAAAGATTTTGTTGAGGAATTTGAATTATCCAACGTTACAACTAATATTCCTAATGCACAGGCAAATACTTCATTTGATGGATTAGGATTAGGTATTATTGGAGAAATGGTTTCTATTTCAGATCCATTTAGTAATAATATACAACAGATGGATGACTTTAATTGGGGTGCATCTACTGGAAATGATATTTGGAATTTTTAAATAAAAGATATTAATATATGCAACATTTTGGAAAATATAATACGTTACAAGCATTACAAAATGCTATTACAAATCATTCATTAATATCACCTTATGTAGCAAAAGTAACTGGACAAACTGGTTTAATTTATAGTGTAGATAATAATGTTATTACTGTACCAGCTGACCCAGTATTTTCAATTAGTAATAACTATGTTTCAATTACTTGTTCTACGTCAGGGGCAGAAATATATTATAAAGTAGCAGATGATAGTGTTTGGACTTTATATTCATCTCCAATATTAATTAGTCAAAATACTACATTTATAGCATATTCATCTAAAACATTAGAAACAAGTAATCAAGTTACTTATAATGCTGTATATGTTGCTCCTGTTGTAACTGTTGAAAATCCTGTATTTAGCATATCTGATAATTATGTATCAATTACTTGTGCTACAGGTGGGGCAACTATATATTATAAAGAAGAATCTGATTATCAATGGTCTGTATATAGTAATCCTATTGCTATTAGTCAAGATACAACATTTATAGCATATGCTGATAAAGATAATCATTATAGTGAACAAGTTACTTATCTTGCAATATATGAAGAACCTGATACTCCTATTGTAGATTATTCTACTCAGCATCTTACATTTAATATTAGTTCTTCAGGTCTTATTAAAACAGACAATTATAATGAAAATCAATATTCATATCAAAAGAATAATGGTTCTTGGGAATATATTACTGGAGATATTTCAGTAGTTGCTGGAGATGTTGTTAAAATTAAAGGTAATTGCGTTCAATATAAGCATATTACATTTGAAAATTGTACTTGTGGATTTACTTTATCTGGAAATATCATGAGTATATATAATGAAAACTTTGTAGGATTAACTCAATTGACTATTTCTAACTGTCTTGACCACTTATTTGAAGGATGCACAGGATTAACAAGTGCTGAAAACTTAATACTTCCTGCAACAACATTGGTAAACTATTGTTATGCATCAATGTTTAAAGGATGTACTTCATTAACAACTGCTCCTGAATTACCTGCATTATCATTAAGTAGTGAAGGTGTATATTCAAGTATGTTTGAAGGTTGTACTTCATTAACATATATTAAATGTCTTGCGACTTCATTTGACGCAAGATATGAAACATCAAGCTGGACAAGATATGTTTCTGCTTCTGGAACATTTGTAAAGAATTCTTCTATGTCAAATTGGACAACTGGTATTGATGGTATTCCTTCAGGATGGACAATTCAGAATGCAGCATAATTTTATTTTTAAATATATTAAAAATGATTAAATTATGTTAAAACATTTTGGTGTATATAGTACTGAAGTTGAATTAAATGCTGATGTTACAAATGAACTTTTATTAGAACCTTGGATAGTTTATATATCTTCAAGTAACATTATTAAATATAGTGACGGAAGATATGTAAGCCTTGACATTGACGAACAAAATAGTGAAGAACAAGGAGGCGGTTCTGGAGGAGAACAAGGAGGTGGTTCTGGTGGTTCACAAGAACCAGTAACACCAGTACACGATTATAGTCAAGATTATTTAACAATAGAAGTACTTAGTGATGGCAATTTATCAATAGATGATCTTGAATTATTTGATGAATTATCTTATTCTAAAGATAATGGACAAACATGGAATTTAGTTGAGTCTAATGAGTCTAATACTTCTATAAATTTATACACAGGAGATATAGTTTTATTAAAATCAAATAAGTGTACAACAGATACTTTAGGTGGTAGTGGTACTGTAAATTGGAATAATGCTACATTTAATGTATATGGTAATATAATGTCTTTATGTTATGGAGATAATTTTACTAATAAAACAGTTTATCCAGAAAATTGTTCTTTCTGTTCATTATTCCATGACTCTGGAGTTATATCAGCTGAGCATCTTATTTTACCTGGATTAGACTTAAGTGTAAGTTATGGTTTAAGTGGTAATGCATATGAAGCTATGTTTAGTGGTTGTACTAGTTTAACAATAGCGCCAGAACTTCCTGCAACTATATTAAGTAACGGATGTTACAAAGAAATGTTCTATGGATGTATAAGTCTTACTACAGCACCAGAACTTCCTGCAACTATATTAAGTAACGGATGTTACAAAGAAATGTTCTAT
>Ga0310691_10004461_pt1 | contig 15767 bp, 13 predicted proteins | sample 176DNAGHGlowgp2_FD_203887 | JGI IMG/M metagenome (GOLD analysis project Ga0310691, IMG submission 203887) | Sheep rumen microbial communities from Palmerston North, Manawatu-Wanganui, New Zealand - 1766 DNA GHGlow gp2 (v2) (version 2) | ecosystem: Host-associated > Mammals > Digestive system >...
GTTTTTAGCGCACACCTCCGTCAGGAATTTTTCCCGGGAATACCGGTTCCATCATCTTCGGTCGTCACACTCTTTGCTGCACCGTCCGGCGACTCCTTCAGAATCTCCTCCAGTGTCCGCCAACCCAGAACCGCACACTTCACGCGGGATGGCATGTGGGAAATATCCTGCAGGCTGGAGGCTTCCTCCAGCGTCTCCAGTTCCTCCTCGGAAACACCCTCCCGGATCATCTTCATAAAAGTATCCTTCAGCTGAAGGGCCTCCCCCGTGGTTTTTCCGATGATCAGCTCCAGCATCATATCCGCGCTTGCCTGGGAAATGGCACAGCCGTCACCCTTAAAGGCGCCGTCAGCGATCATCCCATCCTTTACCGTAAGCTCAAGCGAAATATCATCGCCGCAGGACGGATTCACGCCACGCATGGTCGCCGTAGGCTGGATCATCTTATTTTTATGTTCCGGATGGAGATTATGCTCCGTCAGAATTTCATTATAAAAGGTTCTATTCTGCATAACCCATTTTCCTCCTGATCCCCCGCAGGGCGGTAAGGAATCTTTCGATTTCCTCTTCTGTATTATAAAACATAAGACTTGCCCGGTTGGTCGACTGAATCCGGAGATACTGATGCAGCGGCTGGGTACAGTGATGCCCCGCCCGGATGCAGATTCCATCCCCGGCCAGAATTTCCGCAGTGTCGTGAGGATGGACCCCTTCCACGCGGAACGTTAAAATACCGTGATGATTGGCAGGGTCCGGCGAACCGACCAGTGTTACATACGGAATTTCCTGCATGCCGGCTATCGCAAGCTTTGTCAGATATGCCTCGCGTTCCTCAAGCTTCTCCGTTCCGATGCCCTCCAGATAACGGATGGCAGCACCCAGAGCAACCGCATCGCCGGCGTTCACCGTACCCGCTTCGAACCTGTGCGGAAGCTCCGCATAGGAAATATCGTCCAATGTTATATATTCGATCATCTCACCGCCGGTCATGAATACCGGCAGTTTTTCCAGCCATTCCTCTTTGCCGTACAGAACGCCGATTCCCATAGGCGAGAGAAGCTTATGGCCGGAGAAGGCAAGGAAATCGCAGTTCATTTTCTTAACGTCCGTCTTCGTGTGGGGCACGCTCTGGGCACCGTCTGCCACAAATACCGCACCGACTTTGTGTGCCGCCGCCGCAAAGGCCGATACATCATAAAGCTCTCCAAACACATTGGACATGGCCGTCATGGCCACGATCTTTGTTCTTTCGGAAAGAAGCTTTTCCAGTTCTTCCACGGAAAAATGCCCTTCGCTGTCCGGATTCAGATAACGGACCTTCGCACCGGCTCTTTCCGCCGCCGCACGCCAGGGGAGCATGTTGCTGTGATGCTCCGCCACGGTCACAATGACCTCATCCCCCTCTCCAAGGAGGAGACTACCCAGACTGTAGCCCAAAAGATTCAGGCTCTCGCTGGCATTCCGCGTAAAGATGATTTCCCTTGAGGATGCCGCGCCAATAAAGTCGGCCACGATGCCTCTCGCCTCCTCGTAGGCTTCCGTCGCAGCCGTACTGAGCGGATACAGCCCCCGGAAGGGATTCGCATTTTTATAATAAGAAAAATCCAAAAGAGCATCCATGACCGGTTTCGGCCGCTGGGTCGTAGCCGAGTTGTCCAGATAGACGGCATCCGTAGATGCAAAGAACGGAAAGTCCTTCCGAATTTCCCTGATTTCCTGTTCTGTCATACAATATCCTCTTCTCCCAAAAGCTCCCGCCTAAGGGTTTCGTCGGGAATCTTAGCAATTACCTGGTCCACCATGCTGCGGGCCATCATTTTCGCCACCTGCTCCTCCGGAATGCCGCGGGTTGCAAAGTAGAACATTGCTTCATCGGAAATCTTTCCGATGGTCGCACCATGCTCACCTTCCACATCCTCTTCCCCGCAGAGAATGAGCGGAATGGTCCGGTTCACTACCTCATCGCTCATCAGGAGCACATTATCTCTGACCTCGCCCTTTGCGCCGGCCGCTCCCTTTACAAAATCCAGCGTGCCGCGGAAGGTCTTCTTTGCCGTACCGTCCACCACACCGCTGATTCCGATCCGGCTGTTGGTATTTTTACCGGTATGCTCCGCTACCGCATTGACATCAAATTCTTTATTACCGTCCAGCAGATAACCGATATCCACCCGGCAGGCAGCCTCCCGGCCGGAAAGCTTTACCATTTCACCGAGGCAGACATCTCCGCCGCCCAGTACAAGCTGAATCAGATTAAATTCCGCTTTGTCGGCAGCTTCCGTATACACACCATCCAGAAATACACCGGCATGATCGACACGGATTACTTCTACCAGTGTCAGCTTTGCGCCCTCTTCCAGAGAAATCCGGATGTCATGCGCCCCGTTTGTGCCGGTTCCGTCCGCTTCCATAACGATCAGCGCCCGGCTTCCTGCCTCCGCCCGGATTTCCTCCCGGGCCAGCATATAATCTTCTGTATAATGATTTCGAAAATAGAGTCTGCCCTGGGTTCCGCGAATGGAATATATCCGCGCAGGAACCTGCGAAGCCTCAATTACCTCCGCAAAAACATCGCCAAGGCCGGACTTCCCCTCTGCCTGGTCCGCAGATGCCGCCTCGGTCAAAAGATTTTCCGTCCTATCATCTGTAACCGCAGGAACAAACGCCTCCGGTACCTTCACATTCCTGTCATTTACTTTCAGCCATCGCCAGGTCGGAGCCGGCAGCCGGTTGATCTTTATCTCCTTCATGCCTCTCCTCCTATCCAATGCTTCCGACCATTTCAAGCCGGATCAGGTTATTCATTTCCACCGCATATTCCAGCGGCAGCTCTTTGCTTACATTATCCGCAAAGCCACTGACGATCATGGTCCGGGCATCCTCCTCGGAAATGCCGCGGGACATGAGGTAGAATATCGCCTCATCACTGATCCGTCCGATTTTCGCTTCATGGCCGATATCGCAGTCATCCGTCCGGATGTCCATCACGGGGATAGTATCCGACCGGGAAATATCATCTAACATGAGTGATGAGCAATCTGCCGCGGAGACTGCACCTGTTGCGCCCGGATTCACCTTCACCACGCTCCGGTAGGTGCAGATGCCGCCATCCTTGGAAATGGATTTGGTATTCACGGTGGATTTCGTCCGCTTTCCGGTATGCACCACCTTCATGCCGGTGTCCAGATTCTGACCGGCACCCGCAAAGGTGATTCCCGTGAATTCCATCACACTGTCATCGCCTTTAAGGATTGTCATCGGGTAAAGGTAGGACACATGGGAACCGAAGGAGCCGGATACCCATTCCATCTTGCCGCCCTCTTCCACAATGGCGCGCTTGGTATTCAGGTTATACATGTTCTTGGACCAGTTTTCGATGGTCGAGTAGCGTAGACGCGCATTTTTGCCCACAAAAAGCTCTACGGCGCCCGCATGCAGATTCGCCACATTATATTTCGGCGCGGAACAGCCTTCAATAAAGTGCAGATTTGCGCCCTCATCCACGATAATGAGTGTATGCTCAAACTGTCCCGCGCCCGGCGCATTCAGCCGGAAATAGGACTGCAAAGGAATTTCCACGGTTACCCCGGGCGGTACATAAACAAAGGAACCGCCGGACCAAACCGCACCGTGCAGAGCGGCAAACTTATGATCCGTGGCCGGGATCAGTTTCATAAAGTGTTCGCGGATCATATCCCCGTAAGGACCGTGCATAGCGGATTCCAGGTCGGTATAGATGACGCCCTGCTCCTCCACTTCCTTCCGCACATTATGATATACCAGCTCGGAATCGTACTGCGCACCAACACCGGCCAACGACTCCCGCTCCGCCTTGGGGATGCCCAGCTTTTCGAAGGTATCCTTGATTTCTTCCGGTACCTCGTCCCAGTCCGCCGTCATCTTATTGTCCTTCGGGCGGACATAGGTGACGATATTATCCATGTTGAGTCCCTCGATGGACGGACCCCAGTCCGGAACATCAATCTTTTTATAGGTTTCCAAAGAGGCAAGCCGGTGCTCCAGCATCCACTCCGGATCATTCTTTTCTTTGGATATCTGCCGCACGATTTCTTCGGTCAGACCCTCCTCCACACGGAAGGCATCCTTCTCTTCGTTCCGAAAATCGTACAGGCTTCTGTTGATATCCGCTACCTGTGCTTTTTCTTTCATGCCTTATTCCTTTAATCTATCTATTCTATTTCATTTCAAGAAGCTTTCGAAACCTTCCTCGTTGATTCTGTCAACAAGAGAGGCATCGCCGTGGTGAACGATCTTTCCATCAACCAAAACGTGGGTCACATCCACATCCAGCGCCTCCAGGATTCTCGTGCTGTGGGTGATGACAATCAGGGTTCCGTTCGTATTTTCATGGAAGGCTCTGACACCGTCCGATACTGTCCGTACCGCATCCACATCCAGGCCGGAATCGGTCTCATCCAGAATAGCCAGCTTCGGCGAAAGCATGAGAAGCTGCAGGATCTCCGCCTTCTTCTTTTCTCCGCCGGAGAATCCGACATTGAGATCACGGTCCGCATAGGACTTATCCATGGAAAGAACCTGCATTTCTTTTTCCAGACGTTTCCGGAAATCCCAAAGCCTGGTCTTTTTCCCAGTCCGGGCATCCAGTGCATTCCGGATAAAGGTGCTCATGGAAATTCCCGGTACCTCCAGCGGATTCTGGAAGGAAAGATAAAGACCTGCCTTCGCACGATCGGAAGCATTCATCCCGGTGATGTCCTCTCCCTCAAAGAAGATTTTTCCATCCGTCACCTCATACTTCGGGCTGCCCATCACGGCATAACCCAGGGTGGATTTTCCGGCTCCGTTCGGTCCCATGATGACATGCGTTTCACCTTCGCCGCACACAAGATCGATTCCGTGCAGGATTTCCTTCTCCCCCACATTCACCTTCAGGTTTTCTATTTTTAATAAATCAGCCATCCTGTTCCTCCGTATATATGATTATCCATCGATTGAACCATGCACTTGATACAATCATATAAGTATAATTGATATTTATTTTTTTCGCAAGTCGTAAGTCTGAGAAGAAGAAACGCCAGCCACCGCAATCCTCTGCGGTGACTGGCTAATAGTCTTAGATTTCTGCGTAATTCAGTTCCATACCCGCTGCCATGAGGCAATCGCGCATCATCCGGTCTGACGTCAGCAGAATGATCTGCTCCCGCCGAAGTTTCATCAGCGCACGGGCCAGTGCCACATAATCCTCTGCGTTTGTGCAGGATGCGGCATCATCCAGAACAAGCGGAACCGCTTCGTTCCGGGCAAAATATTTCGCAACCGCAAGGCGGACTGCGAGTGTAACCTTCGCCACCTGAGCATCGTCCAGATCGGAGAGTAGTTTTGTTCCTTCCTTACCGGTAACCAGAAGGCTGCCCGTTTCATCGAAAATGAGACCATTCCATGCATTTGCTGTCAGGATGGGCAGGAATTCGGAAATGTTCGGGAAAAGTCCCTCAGCCGTTTCCTTCTGAATCTTTTCGGAAGCTGCCCGAAGCCGGGAAGCTGCGAGTCCGATTGCCGTAAGCTCATCCTCCAGCTCGCTCTTCTTCTTGAAAACGGAATTGAACTCGGCTTTCAGCCGTTCTCTTTCATTTTTCTTTTCCAGCAACTGATTCTCGCGCTCTGCAAGAGCTGCTTTCTTTTCCTGGAATTCCTTTGCAAAGGTCATATCGAATTCCAGTTCTTCTTCTTTTTCCTTTTCGGTCTCGAGTTCCTTCAGAACCTTCTTGAATTCTTCCTCCGAAGGCGTATCATCCCCGTCATCCGAATCAAAGTACCCCTTGATCCTGAGACCGTCCACGATCGTCAAAACAACGAAAAGCGCCGTAAAGATAATAAACAGATGCCGGATAGCCGAATCGAAGGGAAGCAGATAAACAATAACAGCAATCGCAGCAATAACCAGAATACCCGCGGCTATGATCACACCCAGACGGTCTGTCAGCTTTGGACCATCATCCTCTTCATCTTCTTCCATCGCCCCGTAGCTTGTGTCCTGCCGGGTGATACGGTCGATCTTTTTGTCCAGCTCTTCATCCTTTTCATAGGATACCGTGCCGTCCTCATTTTCCACCATCCGCCGTGCGACACGCTTCCGTTTTTCGGCTTCGATAATGAAATCCTCGGATAGTTGCCGGCGCTCCTGCTCCAGTTTCTCCAGATCGGCATCTACCGATTCAAATTCCTCCAGCCTGCGGTCAATAGACTCCAGTCTGCGGACCATGGGCTTCGGTACATGTTTTTTCTTCTCAGCCTCCAGATAGGAAATGGCGCGTTCAATGTCCAGATTCGGCGAACCGGTCTGGTACAGATTGGAAAGCTCCCGTGCCAGTTCCTTTGCGGACTGCGTTTTCTCGCCTGAGATACACTGGGTATCCCGGTAAGTATTCCGGTCTGTTGTCAGAACGGTCCCTGTCAGTGTTTCCGGATTGGCAAGTCTTACCTCACGTCCGCTTTTTACTTCCATGAGCGAGGTCTTTTTGGCCCCCGAAAGGAAGGAGCGATCCACAAGATACGTTTTATCCTCATCCCGGAGATAGATGGAACCGGAATAATTGGACCGGTTCTCCGGCTTTCTTCTGTCATATTCGGAAAGCCCTGCGCCAAACCCATCCCGCCTGTGGATGCCGAAGAACATTCCGGTAATAAAATCCCGGATCGTGGTCTTGCCGGCGTCCTGATCGCCACAGATGACGTTGAGGCCGGACTTCAGGCTGATCTCTTTATTATGAAATTTTCCAAAATCCCGAAGGAGTAATTTTGATAAATACATCTAAGCTCTGTCCTCTGCAATGATGAGTGCCTCCAGGCCGTACCGTTCGGCACGCTCCCTGATCTTATCGTCCACGGAATAATCCAGTTCTATTCCGTTTACAAAGCTGCCTGCCAGGTTGCCGGAGTTTTCAATCCGGAGTGCCCGAAGGTCTTTCTCCGGAATGGTCAGGTTCATGATCCGGCTGATGAAGAACCGTTCGGATATCCGGTTGAAATCGGGATTCATGTCATCCGAGGCGAATCCCCTGAGAATGATCGAATAGATATTATCGATTCCCAGCTTCATGATCCGGTTCTCCACCTCCGTCTGAATCTCTTCATCGGAGAGCGACGGCGTTACCTGCACCTCCAGATCAATAAAGGTTCTTTTATTCACGTGACAGAATTTTATTTCCGTCTTTCCATCTACGATTTCCCCTAAGATGAAACCGCGGCGGCCGGTCTCCTCCGGCCAAAAAGGCTCAGGCGAACCACTGTAGGCCATGCGGTTCTTCAGAATATGTACCGGCTCACGCTTACCGCCGAGGGCCACATACTGAAAACCCTTCTGCGCCAGTACATCCTTCCGGAAAGGCATATGCTTTTTATCACCGCCGCTGGCCAGGAGAATATTGATGGCATCCGACCGGCCCGGTCCGATATCCTCTAAGATCCGGTCACGGTACTCTTCCCTGCCGTAGCTGACGCCCGTCACACAGGTATTGATACCCTTTAAATAAGCATTTGTCGTGCGATTGGCCGGGAGAACGGCAGTCCGCGTACGGAACTGATAATTCGCTATCGGTGCGCCCGGCCCCGCAAAGTCCGCCGGACCGGAAAGCATCACTGTCCGAAGGTGTTCAACAGCGGAAAGCTTTTCATCCAGCCATGCGAGATCCTCTCCCGTCGGGGGCGCCGCAAAAAGATTACCGGCAATGAGCAAAAGATCCACCTTTTCTTCACTGCAGAAGGTCACGATCTTTTCAAAGGTTTCCCTTGCATCCTTCTCGCGATCCTTTTGCCAGGCCGGTGCCTCCTCCGGCAATTTTGTTCCCAAAAATACATCTGATATATGTACAAACTTCATCTTGTCAGTCCTTTTTTCGTCTGATCGGTCAACGGGTCTTGTGCACAGAACCCCTAACATGCCTATTCTACTCGTTTTTCCCCAAAAACACAAGCCCCATCTATACGGCATCCCTGCGGGAAAAATCGAAAGCACTAAGCCCAAAGAAAATAACCATATACACAAGAGATACACCGATCACCCATTCGGCACTGCCTTCAAATCCCGTGGATGTCGGCTCCTTCATGGAAAGAAGTGCACCGACCGGCATATATTTGCCGATTTGAAAATCCATCGCAATACTGGTGAAAGCCGTCAAAAGCGAGCTGAAAAGGCCATTTCCCAGAATAATAGTCAGAGCAATGGATGAGCCCATCCGCCGGAACAGCTCCCCGATCAAAATGCCCATAAGCGCCGCACATAACGAGCTTACATAGATTGTCAACGCGTAAAGCTCCGTATTCGAATCCCAGGTAGCTTTCACATCATAGACGAGGCACCAGAATTCCGTACTGATACAAAAAAACGCAAAGGACACGATCGTATAGCAGAATACCGCCAGGGTTTTGGCACCGATAAAGTGCCAGCGCATCCGTGTCCGGCCGGCAATATTCTTAATATACCCGCTGGTAAAGTCCGCGCAGGTACTGATTGTAGCAAACATGGCCATCAGCATGCCGTATGTACCTACTCCGCCATATGCATACAGAAGCCCCGAAAAGGAAACGGAGGTCTGTTTCTCCGAAAAGCCCCAGCTGCGGGACGCCACATAGATAGTGAGAAGCGACCAGATGAAATGCAGGATCAATACCACGTAGAAGCTCTTCGATTTGATCATTCTGTACAGGAACATTTTTGTCTGATTAAGCAATGCCGGCACCTCCTGTCCACTGGCCCTCGTCCGTAATGGCCATATAGAATTCTTCGATATCCTCATGATGAAGGCGAAGCTCGTCCACGCCGATCCCCCCCATTACAAGGGCGCGGTTCAGCGCGGCCCGGTCAATGCCGTTGCCGTAGATGGCAAACTCATGCTCGGAAATCTGACGGATATTCTGATAGCCCCAGCTATATACCATATTCATGGCGTCCTGCACGCGGTCTACGGAAAGCTCGATCCGTTCATTGCCGCCATTTTCCAGATCCTCCGCCTTGAGTTCTGCCAGGATGCGTCCCTGGTGGATGATGCCGTAATCCGTGGCAACCCTGGAAAGCTCGGACAAAATATGGCTGGAGATCATAATGGTAATGCCGAATTCCCGGTTCAGGCGAATAATGGTGTTACGCATTTCCTGAATGCCCTGCGGGTCCAACCCGTTGATCGGTTCATCCAGGATCAGAAACTCCGGCGCCTGCACCATGGCCATGGCAATGCCCAGTCTCTGCTTCATACCGAGAGAAAACTTGCCGGCCTTTTTCTTGCCGGTATCCCCCAGTCCCACCAGGTTCAGATACTCCGGAATCACATTCATATTCTGCCCCAGCTCGAGGCAGCGGCACTTCATATTCTGCATCGCCGTAAGCTCGGGATAAATGCCGGGTGCTTCAATGAGACAGCCCACTCTTCCTCTTACATCGCGGAGCCCGGGCCCCGTTTGCCCCAATAACCGGTAGCTTCCCTCCGTCTGGTTTGCCAGCCCGGAGACGATCTTCATGATTGTTGTTTTTCCTGCACCGTTCCGTCCGATAAAGCCATAAATCGAGCCCCGTCGGATGTGGATACTCACATGATCCACTGCCAGAACATGGCGGAACCGCTTGGTCAGATTTTCTGTTTCCAGAACAAATTCCTGCATGACTCCTCCTCTCTTATTTCGATTTCGCTATTTTTAAAACCAGATCTAAAAACGGCCGAAAAGCAGACGGCAGCGCATACATCTCCGTCAGCTCCTCCGGCGTGGCCCATGTAAAGGGTCCGATGGGAGCTCCGCAGCGGATATATACCGCTTCCATTTCCCACTCTTTATGTGTAAAAATATGCGTATATGTATTCTTCATCAAAAGTTCAGATGGATGGGCGCCGCACGCCTCCGCAAACCGGAGCGCGGTATCTTCCGCATGCGTTGCAAAGCCTTGATCCGCATCCCCGTGCCATGCCGCAGGAAACTCCCACAGCCCGGCCAGAAGACCGCTGTTCTTTCTCCTGGAAATGGCTACCTTGCCGTCACAAAGAAGGATTGCCAGAATTCTTTTTTCCTTTGTCCGCTTCCGTTTCGGGAGCCGCCGGGGATAGTCCGCCTGCGTGCCGGTCTTTCGTGCCTTGCAGAACACCCTAACGGGGCATTCCATGCAGTGCGGCTGTCCGTTCGGCAGACATACCTTCTGTCCCAGCTCCATCAGCCCCTCGGTCAGCATGGCCGGGTCACCGAACCGGTACGCTTTTTCCAACTCTTTTGTGACTGCACGTTTCACCTCCGGCCGGTCCACTTCCTCCGGAAGAACGGTAAGCCGTGCGTAAATCCGGAGCACATTTCCGTCTACCGCCGGAACAGGTTTCCCAAAAGACAGCGAAAGAACGGCCCCTGCCGTATAGGGGCCGATTCCCGGCAGTTTTCGGACTGCCGTTTCCTCCGACGGAAAAATACCGCCATACTCTTTCATGATCACCTCGGCAGCCCGCTTCAGATTTCTCGCCCTGCTGTAATAGCCGAGTCCCTCCCAGAGCTTCATGAGCCGTTCATCGTCCACACGGCTGAGCGCGGCGATATCCGGAAGTTCCCGCAGAAACCGTTCATAATAGGGAATCACCGCTTCGATCCGTGTCTGCTGGAGCATGATTTCCGAAAGCCATACATGGTAAGGCTCCCGGTCCACCCGCCAGGGTAGCTGCCGGCGATTCTCTTCGTGCCAATCCAGTAGGGCCGGCACAAGCTTTTTCCAATTCACTGAGGATTTTTCATCCATTTTCTTATGTCTTTCACCACTTATTTCCGCTTCAGAAGATTCCGCAGCACCGCGGATTCGCCATCAGATTCTTCTTCCGAATCGGCACCGGCCGTATCCTCTTCATAATCTTCGAACTCAGCTTCTTCCGATTCCGGCACAGCCTCGGCATCCTCTTCGCCATCAGCCCCGGATGCATCTCCATCCCCGGCTTCCGGATTCTCTTCTGTCTCGCTCTTCTCCTCCGCACGTTTTTCGGCTTCGGGATCTTTGATGCCGGTCTGCATCCGGATCTCATACTCATTCGCCGGCATAGGCTTCGCATAATAGTAGCCCTGGATCATATCGCAGCCCTGCCTGGCCAGGAAATCCACCTGCTCGCGGACCTCCACGCCCTCGGCAACCGTCCGCATATGAAGACTCTTGGCCAGCTTAATGGCCTCGGCCACAACAATCTCGCCGCGCGTATCATCAAATTCACCGCGGAAGAAATCTGCATCCAGCTTCAGCACATCCAGTGGCATATCCTTCAGGGAATTCAGCGACGAATAGCCGGAACCGAAGTCATCCATGGATACCGTAAAACCATATTCCTGCAGCCTCTTAATGATGGTTACGAGAGCCTTCTTATCATCGAAGAACGCACTCTCCGTCAGCTCGATCTCAATATATTCGTGCGGTGTGCCCACCTCATCCACGATATCCCGGATCTGCTCCGCCAGATCACTCTCCGCAAAATGTGCCCGGGATACATTGACGGATACCGGTACCAGAGAGAAGCCCCGATCGAGCCATTTTTTCTGATCCTCCGCCACATGCCTTAGCATGTAATGATCGATTTCGGTGATAAACCCGTTCTTCTCGAAGATCGGGATAAATTTCCCGGGCGGCAGGAAGCCGAGAGACGGACTCTGCCAGCGGATCAGCGCCTCCGCACCGGAAAGCCTGTTGGTACGGGGATCGTATTTCGGCTGGTAGTATACCATGAATTCTTCCCCTTCGACGGCGCGGTACTGCCGCTCCTGAACCAGCATCTCCCACTTCTGGGCTTTTACAAGATGCTCATCAAATATCTGAATACCGGACTCGTCCGTTTCCGAAAGCGTTGCCCTTGCCGCACAGGCGTTGTTGTAAGCCTTTTCCAGATCGATATTCTTCCGTCTTTTTTTCTTACCGTTCTCATCCACATTGGCCGGAATCATATCGATACCGATGTGGAACCTGACCTGACGTCCGGGTGCCGCATTCTCCAGCTTGACCATGAGATTGCGTACGCGCTTCACCAGTTCTTCCTCGGTTGTCATTTCCAGGAGAACCGCAAAATTGGCAGAACCATAATGCGCAAACATTTCCTGCTTATTCAGATTCTGGTCAAGCTTCGTATACAGCTTCTGCAGAAGCTTTTCCCCATCCTCCACGGAATGACAGATACAATAATTCCTGTATTTCACAAAATCGATATCCAAAATGGCATACGCCCGGTCCGCCGTCTTCCTCTTCTGCAGAAATTCTTCCCCCACACTATGGAAATATTTCCAGTTCCGTCCGCCGGTGATATCATCCGTATAATACAGCGTAGCCATCATTTTCTGTTTTCTCCGGAGATGGAAGGACCTGATCAGAAGGAAAATGACCAAAAAGATCAGCAGCACAAATATAACGATCGTAAAGATGGCCAGCAGCATCAGATCCGATGTATTGATCCTAAAATACACCTTGCCCACAAAAATCCGCCCATCCGGGAAAGGCACCTCCGCCCAAAGCGGAAGATACATATTATCCTTCAGCGTCAGATTGAACTCAATCTCCTCCTGCAGACCCGAATCCCCGTTTTCCGCATCGGAAACATGGGAAATGTCTACATCTACATGATCCTTATCTTCTTCATATACAACATTCTCCAGCCTCTTCCAGAACTTCTTATAGTGTATATGGAGACTTTTTCCGTTTTTCACGTACAAAACATCATTCTCGGTATCCTCGTGAATCACCACCGGCGTTACGAGGTCGGTCTGTGTGATCGTTGCTTTTACATCACTGCAGGTATTCTCCCTGTTTCCGTCGATGATATTCCCTTCTCCGTCTGTCACGAACCAGTCCGCATCAACCGTGTTGAGGTAACCCGCAATCTTTTCGTCCCCGTTTTCCTCTCCGTAAAGATAGAGATCGGCCAGGCGGGAAACAGCCTGATAATCGGTCTGAAGAGACTTTTCCATCAGGGTATCCAATGTCTCCTTCATGGCCGCATTCATCAGTTCAAATACCACCCAAATAAAAAGCACGATCAACGGGAGGGTGATCCACCATCTGCTCCTGCTCATTTTTTTGATTTTCTTTTCCGATTTTCTGACCATGAGATTTCTCCCCTGTTTCCATTTATTAACCGCTCATCAAAAACGGTCCCGGAAATTGCAATATATGTCTTCAATATAACATAAAAACATCTCTCCGAAAAGCATCGGTTTTCGTACAATAGGAAACGCTGTTTCCACGAAAAAACCGGGCCCCACCGGGTGCCGGTTTTTTCATCATTCCAAATCGTCGATAATCTGCTCTGCTATGTGTTTCCTTGTCATGCCTTCATCCATCGCAAGCTTCCCGATGTAACGATGTGCATCATCCTCGGACATATGACGTTTTTCTACCAGAAGGATTTTGGCCCGCGAGATCAGCCTCGTTTCCTCCAGCTTTTCCTCCGCCTGCCGTGTTCTCTGTTCCAGTTTGCGGAGACGTTTTTCCGTGGCGAGAAGGAACCGGACGCCCTTGTCGATCAGTCCCCGGGATGCCGGACTCGCAATCACCAGAACCCCACTGTCCGTCACCCGCTCCAGCGTATCGCCATACTTTTCTCTGGGCACAAAAAGAAGAACCGAACTCCGGCCTTTCTCCATCACATCCATGGCAAGGTTTTCTCCCGGCTCGTCCGGCAGCGGCTCGCTGATCACAACAAGCTCAAACTCCCGTTCCAGCAGGGTACGCCTGGCCAACGCGGCACTATGCCTTACTTCAATAGTCACAAACCCCACAAGTGTAGATTTTACCGCCATTACAAACTGTTCGGAGGTGGATACGATCAATATGGAATGTTGTATGTCATCTTTTCTGGACATGAACACCCTTTCCGATTAACAGCTCACTTCAGACTGCTTCATTCAAAACCTGACGCAACGTTACCTAATGTTCGTGCTGTCTGGCCGTATACTCCCGAACAATTCCTTCCGGAACGATTCTCTTTACAAACTCACTTGCCTCCGCCAGCTTTCCGGCTTCCTTACGGGAATCCGGCAGATATGCAGCCGTCTCGCTCATTTCATCCGGCAGAGCCAGTTTCTTCTCGATTCCTTCGAGACCCGCATAGATCAGCAGGGCATAAACAAGGTACGGATTGCTGGAGGCATCCGGCGAGCGGAGTTCCACCCTGGTCTTTCCCTTGTAATTCTCGATATACATCAGCTCCGAGGCGCCCTTATCGGACCAGTCGGCCCTGTCCGGTGCCGTACTGTTGCCGAGTCTGGAATAGGACGCATCCGTCGGATTCAGGAAAAGTGTGATTTCACGAATTTTCTCAATGATGCCGGCCGCCGCATACTTCACCACATCCTCTCCCTGATCCGTCATAGCATAGATGTTGATGTGATAGCCGTTGCCCGGTTTATCCGGAAGCGGTTTCGGCGAAAAGTCAGCCACAAGGCCGTAGCGGTCCGCAATGGTACTGACAACCATCTTAAAGGTGGTCATCTGGTCTGCCGCCTTCAGCGGTTTTCCGTAATGAAAATCAATCTCATTCTGTCCCGGGCCGCGTTCATGATGGCTCCGCTCCGGACGAAGGCCCATCTGCTCAATCGTGAGCGAGATTTCACGCCGCACGTTTTCGCACTTATCCAGCGGTGCAATATCCATGTATCCGGCGCTGTCATAGGGGTTTTTCGTTGCATTCCCCTCTTCATCCTTCTTGAACAGGTAAAACTCTGTCTCCGTACCAAAACGGAATTCAATGCCTTTCTCTTCCGCCGCCTCTATTGCCTTCTTCAGGATGGCCCGCGTGTCGGAATCATACGGTTCTCCGTCCGGTGTATACACGTCGCAGAACATGCGGAGTACCCTGCCGCTGTCGGGGCGCCAGGGAAGGATGGCCATGGTTGCCGGATCCGGAAACAGGTACAGGGAGGCGTACGGGCAGTCCTCGAAGCCCGAGATGGCACGCGCATTGATTGCGGCACCGTTCTTCCACGCTTTCATCACCTCCGCCGGCGATACGGATATATTCTTCTGCACGCCGTAGGCATCGCGGAAGGCAAGGCGGATGAACTTCACGTCCTCCTCCTCGATGTAATTCATCACTTCGTCAATCGTATATTCCATTCTCTTCTCCTGTTCATAAAAAATCGGAACGGTTCTTTTCATCGATATATCTTCCCTAAGAGCGGAAGGACGAGAATACAGTAAAACGATGAAAAAGAACCGTCCCGATTTACAGTCTCACATTAGATGACAGAGATACGCGGTGTGATATCCTCGAGAACATCGAGGAGGATCTTCACCGTATCGAGCGACGTGAACATGGTCACTCCATTCATGATCGCACATTTCCGGATTTCGACACCATCCTGGTAATGTACCCCGGAAAGGATGGCACGCGTATTGATAATGTAGCTTACATATCCGGCCCGGATGGACTTCAGCACTTCGTCACTGCCATCCGACAGTTTCCCGCGGATGCGTGTACGGATACCATGTTCCTTCAGGAACACGCCCGTTCCCACAGTTGCCTCAATGTTAAAGCCGAGCTCGTAGAAGCGGCGGACAAGCGGAAGCGCTTCCTCTTTATCCTCGTCTGCAAGCGTAACCATCACGGTTCCGTATTCCTTCATCTTGATGCCGGAAGCCTGCAACGCCTTGTAGAACGCACGCTTCAGCCGCTTATCATAACCGATGGCTTCTCCCGTCGATTTCATCTCCGGTGAAAGGTATGCATCCATGCCCCTGAGCTTTTCGAAGGAGAAGGCCGGTGCCTTTACATACCAGAACTGCTTCTCCGGTGCCA
>Ga0310691_10004462_pt1 | contig 15766 bp, 13 predicted proteins | sample 176DNAGHGlowgp2_FD_203887 | JGI IMG/M metagenome (GOLD analysis project Ga0310691, IMG submission 203887) | Sheep rumen microbial communities from Palmerston North, Manawatu-Wanganui, New Zealand - 1766 DNA GHGlow gp2 (v2) (version 2) | ecosystem: Host-associated > Mammals > Digestive system >...
AATATCGGGAAATGCGGGAATACTGGTATAAGAGACTGTGCCGCGAGAGGAATCCGGAACAACCGTGGCTCAATCCGTTGGGTGCGTTCCTGTTTGAACCGCGTAAGGACTTTGATACACTTGTGTTCACGTTGGGTTATCCGAAGAAAGATGACCAATGCCGCAGGCTTGTATTCAGGAATCCTAGGATTCAAGTCGGGTACGGGAAACCGGAATGGGGCGCAGAACCGGGAAAGAAGTATTTCGTTATAACTTGGGATGTGCGACCGGACAATTCGGATATAGTTTAACCTCGTAAGCAATTACGAGGTTTTTCTATGATGAACATCCACTGTCTTGTACAGGTCAACGGTAACGAGCTCGATTTTGCCGAATGGCTCGATTACCACATCGCACTCGGTTTCGATGCGATTTTCGTGTTCAACAACGGCAACCACAACTGGCTGAACGCCGTGTGCGAACGTCGCGCCGACAAGAACGTGGTGGTTGTTCCGGGCAATGAAGACTGGTCCCACCAGTCCACCATCATCCAGAAGTTCGTCGCCCGCCGTAAGCAGCCGTCCTGGGCAATCTGTCTTTCCGATGACGAGTTCATCTGGCTTGACCCGAAGCTCTACCGCAACATCAAGGACTTCGTGTTCGGTGAATGCGAACGCCGCGGTGCCACGGCATGCACGCTCTACACCAAGTACATCTCCTCCAAGGAACCGATGAAGAGCCGCGTGGGCACGCAGATTGACTGCTTCACGCATATCCGTCGCGAACCGGAAGGTTATGTCCCGCCACTTGAAGTGTGCCCGAACAGCGGCGCCACTTTCTTCAAGATTACCAGTCCGGAAATGCCGCTTGCCGACAAGCTCACCCCGAGAAATCCGTCCCGCTGGATGGACGGTAACGGCAACAGGCTCCTTCCCGAAGAACTTGGCCACTACATCCATTCAAAGGAATTCTTCCCGATGCGCTACCGTGCGCGTATCTACCGCTTCTGCCCGAAGAGCGGCTTCGAGATGAGCTTTGCCGACAATGCCGTCCCGAAGGGTTTTGACATCCAGGATCTTTCCATGCAGGAAGCGCGTAGCCTCCTCATGCGCGTGCCGGTGAACCCGGACACCGAAAACCTCTTTGCCAAGGATATCATCCCGGAAGCACCTGCCGTGGTCGAAAACTCCAACGGCACCACGAGCGAAATTTCCAAGGAAGAACTCGCCGAACGTGAACTCCCCGTGTCCAAGGCCCGCGTCTGCAAGATGATTCTTTCCGGCAAGTATTTCGAGGACATCCGTGACGAGTTGCAGAAGCAGTACCAGGACATCGATGTCGAAGCGCTTGAACGTGTGTTCAACAAGGAACGCGAGGCTATCCTCCAGGCCGATACCTCCTACAAGTGGTTGCAGGAACTCCTTGACGAAGGCAAGACCGAGGAAGAAATCTGCAAGACGATGTTCATCAAGCACACCGCCTATACCCGCATGGTGAAGGCCCTGCCGGTTCTCGACATCCCGCGTGAAGGTGCTGAGGAAGAACCGGAAACCGAAGCCGATCCGGGTCTCACGCTCGAAGTCGGTGAACCCGAAAGCGTCGAGGACCTTGCATCCAAGTTCAATGAGAGTGTCGAAAGCCACAAGCTGACCGAACTTGAAAAGGAAGAAATCGACAATTTCGAAAAGGAACGCAGTGTCCGCAAGAGCGCCAAGCAGGGCGGCAAGGGCAAGAAAAAGAAGGACGACGCTCCCAAGAAGCCGAAGGTCGTTGCTGTGGAAGCGGTAGATGCCGGTGTTGCGGAAGGTGATGTCGTAATCAAGGAATTCGTGCCTCCTACCGGAAACGATGATTTCCAGTTGGAAGTCGAAAGCGACCTCATCGAAAATGCGTCTGCCGATTCCGTAATCAAGCATGCTACCGAAGGGGGTTCCGACAATGCGTAATGCCTTGAAGTTCTTCCTCATGCTGCCGGTCATCATCGGTTCCATGTTCCTCGGGGCTATCCTGGTCGGTCTTTCGGTCGCCGCGGATTCCCTCGAAATGAGCAATAAGGCCAAGGAACTGCCTACCAAGTAGAATGAGCCTGTTGGCACATCAAAATAAGCCCGGTTGCCACTACCGGGCTTTTTGCTAGATTTGGGATATGGCTAATTCTTCGAAGAATCATATTCATGTGAACTACCCACACCCTAAAGGGTGTGAGCTTCGAGCGTCATCTCGGCAGGACTTGCCCTGTCCAAGATAGGGCAGGATAGAGGTCCACCAATCAGCTCGCATAAACTCCCTCCGTTCCGGAGGTACTAGTTTTCTGCCTTCCTGGACCATGCGGTTAGCCGAATGCAGGTCCCTTGGCATGCACAGTCCGCACTCGCACTTGAAAGTGCGTTCGCTCTGCGGCATGGAATGCTTGTCACCGCAGTTGATGCACTGCTGTGTGGTGGGTTCCCAGCGATTGACGACATAGACGTTGTCCTGGGCTTTCAGCCTTGCCTTCACCCTTCCGAGGCAGCTATGCTGCACGGCCTTGCCGTGACCTGTCTTCTGCCACCCGGAAAGGTTCTCGTCCTGGATGTAGATCAGCCCGAACCTTGAATTCAGGTCGGCGACAATCTTGTTGGCCTTGTCGTTCTTACGGTTAACCAGCCGCTGATGTGTTTTCTGTATCCTGTGGATTGTTCGTCTACGACTATTGGAGCCCTTCTTCTGCCGGTGCTGCTTTCTCTGCAGCCTTTTCAGGTGCTCCGGTTCTTTAACCTTGACGTCTATCTCCTCTCCCGTAGAAAGGGTGAAGGAGGTATGACAACCCATGTCGATACCCACATCGGCTCGTGGCCGGTCGGTATACGGTTTTCTTTCTGTATAGGTAGTGACTGCCAGGTAGTACCCGTCAGCACGGTTCAGGAGCTTCGCGTTCGCGAACTCCACGTTATCCTTAATCTGGTCGAGACCGTTTACTCGCACCAAACCGTGAATGTTCTGTATCTTTACTAGATGGTCGTTATGGAACTTGTAGGTCGTTCCGTACTGTTTCAGCGATATCGCCCCGAACTCGGACTTGAACTTCAGACGGCCTACCTTGTGGCCGGTCTTCTTTAATCTTGCCAATGACTTGATCGACGATTTCAGGTCGGCATATACGGACTGCTTCATCTGCGAGCCTATATGCGACAACACCCTCGGGGAAAACGTGCCGTCAGGCAGCTTCACCTCGACATCGTCGTCCAGCTCGTAATCGAATACGGACTGCCCCTTTACATTCCCGTAGTTGAGGATGTCGTTGTACAGCCATTTTGCTTCCACGAACAGCATCTTGAAATCTTCCTTCTGCCGTGCGGAGAGTGCGTTCTTCTGTACTTTAAGCATATAGACACGACAGACCTGCGACTTGCGCTTCTCGTGCGTAGCCTTCATTGCCTCCTTGATCGAGGCGTTCTTCGCAAGCCGCTGTTCGTCCGTCATTGCCATATCCTAAGTTTATATACTGAATATAGTTATTTTTTCGTTATTTGTCAACCGTTTTTATTATTTTTTAACTATATTTATTGTCATGAGCAAATATGAACGGTTCAACCACGCAAAGACATTCCTCAGGTACCACATAATCTTCTCCACGAAGTACCGTCGCAAGGTCCTTAATCCTATCAGGGATGACCTGCTCGCGGCTATGAAGGAAGCCGAATTCAAGAACGGGAACTTCCATATCGAGATCGACAATGTGGACCAGGACCACATACACCTGCTTGTACGTATCAAGCCGTCAGAATCTATCGACAGGGTGGTACATGCATTAAAGCAGCAGTCCACATACATGATGTGGAAGCTACATCATGACTTCCTGCACCTATACTACTGGTCCGGACAGCACCATCTGTGGACTCGCGGATATTTCGCGTCCACTATCGGAGACGTTTCCGAAAAGACACTGGTACAATACATCAAGAACCAAGGGTAATCTTTCCGGCTCTCATATGCCGCCCTAAAGGGACGGCATCTTTCTCGCCGGATTTTGGAAACGATATCTTGAGTTGTGTTACCGTGCTCGAGCTGCACCAGTTTAAGGCACCGCCCCCGGTGCCCCATGTGGAAATCTAAACAATATTTCGCCCGGTTGCCACTGCCGGTCCTTTTTGCTATATTCGGCACATGGCTATTTCCGCTAAGAATCACATACATGTCAAGAAGATAACGTTCCGTAACTTCATGTCCTACGGCAACAACGTGAATGAATTCACGTTCCCCGACGGCCTGAACTGGCTCTGTGCGGCCAACGGATGTGGCAAGTCCACTCTCGTAGAGGCACTTAATTTTGCATTTTTCGGCAAGTCCTACCGCGGCGGTAAGCGCGAGGAACTCCGGAACACCATGAACACCGAGGCGGTACTTGAAGTCACCGTCGAGTTCAGCCGTACCCAGGGTACCACTACTGAGGAATACTTCATCAAGCGCACGGTCGATCCGAAGAACACGATGAAGTTCACCGTCGAGAAGAAGGAAGGTGATAAGTGGATTCCACAGAACAAGCGTGCCGGGTTTACCCAGAAGGATTTCGAGGATGATATCCTCCGGTTCAATGAAGTCCTGTTCAAGAACAATATCGCGCAGAACACCCAGGAATCCTTGCCGTTCATTGACATGGAAGCCGCTGACCGCCGTAAGCTCACCGACTCCATCATCATGCTGGACAACGACCGCATCAAGAAGGAGAATGCTAAGGAACTGTCCACGGCGAAGACCAATTTCGAAATTGCCAACAGTGACCGCAACCGTATCCAGGACGAAATTACTGAGCTCAAGAAAATCATCGCTCACATGGAAGACGAGAAGAAGGCCAACATCGCCCAGATGGAAGCGACCGTTGTCGATAAGCGTACTCTCGTCGAACAGTACAAGGCCCAGTCCGGTGCACTTGCTACCGAACTCCGAGCATTGCAGACCCGTCTCGCGGAATTGAAGTCCGTGCTCGATACCGAGCCGAGTATCGATGCGGCAATCGTGGGCATTCATAATGCGAAGTCCCAGATAGTTCCGTTGCAGCAGTACCGTGCCGAACTTGAAAAGGCGAATGTCGAATTGACTGCCGCTATGAATTCCTACAATGCGTTGCCCATCCAGGCGAAGAACGAGGAACTGGCCGGTATCGACACCCAAATTAGGGAGCTGAATACCGCTGCCCAGGGTGTCATGGGCGAAATCAACGGTTTGAACTCTGAAAAGGGTAAGGCCGAAGGTGCCGTCCAAAAGTGGGACTATGCAATCCAACAGGCTTCCACGCAGTTGAATCAACTTGCCGAGGACGGCAAGAAGCGCAAGGCGGACCTTGACCACGTCGATGAGCAGATCAACCTCGGCGCCATGATGCAAGCCGGTACAAAGTGTCCTACTTGCGGTCATACCCTTACCGAGGCCGACATCGAGGAACATAAGGGTGAAATCCGCAAGAAACTTATCGACGATATTAACGCCGATGTAAGCCGTCTCCGCAATGATTGGGTTCAATGTAAAGGAAAAGTTACAGAACTTGAACGCAGCCGAGCAGAGGCTGCTGCAGCCCTGGAAAAGGTCACCGGTGACTTGTCCGGCGCCAATGAGCGTTATTCCGCTATCGAGCAGCAGTTGGCTACCGCCAATACTAACCGGGGCACCGTATATAACGAGATCCAGGGCTACACATCCATCTACAATAGCACTGTCATTCCGGTACAGACCAAGGTCGAGCAACTGAAACGCAACATTTCCATGTGTGAGCAGGTTATTGCCGGTACCGGCATAAATGTCGATGAATTTGTTGCCGAAGAAGCCCGCCTGACACAGGAAAAGGAACACATCGCGGGTGTCCGTACCGAATGGCAGTCGGCGTATGATACCTACTCCACGAAGAATGGCGAGTATTCTTCTCTCAGCGGTTCCATTACCCAGGTGGAGGCAGAAATTACCCGCATCGAGGGTGAAATTACCCGCATCAAGGAAGCCACCAGTGAAGATGCGTTGGCCATGACCAACAAGCGTCTCGCCGATGCCGAGCGTGACCTTGAACAGGCGACTGAACGCTGGCATACCGCAAGCAAGACTATTGCCGCATGTAATTACATCACCGGCATGCTGTCGGATGGCGGCATGAAGAAGATGGTCTATGGGTTGTACATCGACCACTTCAACGAGGTCGTGCGCAAGAACTTGCTCAGGGCGAACCTCCCGTTCGTCATCGAGTTCGATGACACCATGAACTTCAAGTTCATCAGTGCACCTGGATATGCACCGTCCTATACCATGCTGTCCCAGGGTCAGCGCCGCAAGGTCGGCTTCGCAATCGCGATGGCCTTCCGTGACTTCGTGTCCCTGGTCGGCAATTTCAGCATCAACTTCATGTCCCTCGACGAAGTGCTTGACATTTCGACCGACAACTACGCCATGAGGGAAATGCTGGATATCGTGCGTTCCATGGTTTCCGAAATCGGGTGTGTAGTGGTTATTACCCACCGTGGCGATGCGGTTGCTGACAAGTTCGACCACAAGATCGTAGTCGAGTATGACGGTACCTATTCCCACATGGGTGAAGTTACGGCCGTGTAAAACGGTTGGTTTGGAGCAAATGGCTGCCTGGTTGCCACCGGGTGGCCATTTTGCTATATTCGGAGAAACAAAAAGAGGACTTAATTAAAATGGTACACCAAGAAATCAATCCGCTGGAAATGGCATCCCTCCACATCGTCTACAACAACATGAGCCCGTTGGACGAAAAGGTTGGCTGTCGTGGCATCTTCCACCTCATCGAGCACATGATTGGGGTGACGTTGGATCCTATTCTCCCGGAACTGCACGAATATGCCATCCTGGATGACCTGATGACTTCCCACGAACATGTGATTGCCACGTTCTCCGGTACTGCCGAAGCACTCGAGAAGTTTGCTCACAAGATTGTGAATATGATTATCACGGCTTCTTCCAAGAACATTACCGAGGAAATGTTCGAAATGGAGCGCGATGCCGTGTACAATGAAATTGCCGAAATTGAATCCGACTTCAATGCAGTGATGCTACGCGATGGGTTGAGAAAGGTTTATGGAATTCATTCATCAGAAGGTGTCATCGAGGATGTCAAGCGATATACCTTCGACCAGTTCAAGAAGGATTTCGACAAGTATGTCCCCCACCCGAGTTCCATCTGCTATGTCGGCCCGCGTGCCCTTGATCTTCCTGACCTGGCCAAGAACCCGTATTCCGGCGCCAGTGTCGGCAAGTTCCCGACTGTGAAGATGGTTGCCGATGCCAAGGCCAAGCGTTCCGATATCGCAATCGACGAAGATGCCAGCTTTGTTGGCATTTCGGCATTCGGCACCAAGCCGATTACCAAGGACAAGGAATATGCTGCGGTGAACATCGCCTGCCGTATTCTCGGTGGGGATGGCGAGAGTGCGCTGTTTACCGAGCTGCGTACCAACCGTCACCTCGTCTATTCCTGCAATGTCAGCGTGGAACCGTTCCGCAAGGTGGCCATCCCGATATTCTTCACCAGTGCTTCTGCGGACAAGGCCCGCAAGGTGATTTCCTGCATGAAGACCATTCTGGAACATCCCGAGCAGTATCTGACCGAGGAAAAGTTCAACCGTTGCAAGAACATGCTCAACATGGTCTTGAAGCAGCAGAGCATCATGCGATTTACTGCAGCGGGCAATCTTACCCGACTGGGCATGATTAACGACGAGCTTGAAACCCCGAATATCACGTACAAGTACATGATGAGCGTGGTTCGCAAGTATTTCGGTAAGGGTTCCTTCCGTTTCTTCGCGGCTTCCTAGCCTTGGGTCTCGTTGGCGGAAACTGCACCCGGTTTGTCGGTGCCACCGCCCATCATGCCGAGAGTGGTGCGACCCGGCATGGTGAAACCGCCACCCTGGCCGAAACGTCCGAAGTACGAACGGTCAATGAGCGACTGGATGAACGGGTCCTTGGACCCGGTAGTCTGGTTCGGGATGATGCCCTGGCTGCACTGCCCTATCATCGGGGTGTGCATGGTGGGGTTCACATCGGTAGCGGAGGCTTCCATTACTGCATTCCAAAGTTTGACCACGGTCTCGCAAAGTGCCGGGTCCTGGTCACGAAAATGGTCAATAAATGAAAGATACCTGTCCATATCGGACAGTTTATTGCTATATTTGTTCTAAAGAGGAATTCCTATGGCCGGATTAGACATGATTTCGGGTGCCGGGCTTGACAAAGAAACAGCGACCGCGGCAAGTGCTATTGACAACAGGTACTGGACCAAGAAGTACCAGGGTACCCAGATTGACGGTACCGACATCAGCAAGCTGATTGTTCTGCCACGTAAGTTGAAGACAATGATTAAGACCGCTATTTCCAATACCGGTCTCGGTAACTACATTTTCTATTCCGGACCCGGCACTGGGAAGACCTCCCTCGCCCTGGCAATTCCTGGCATCCTCGGGGCCAAGTGCGTCGAGGTTCCACCCAAGCGTTCCAGCGAAATTCTCGAACTCATCGACCGCTACTCCGTGTTGAAGAGCAACGGCAAGCCTTACTTCTTCGTTCTCGATGAATGTGACCACCCGAACAATCCGGAAGATTTCTGGCGTAACATCCAGCATGAGATTGAGGCCACCTCGTCCAACCTCAGGTTCATCCTCACCTGTAACGACCTGTGGCGTATACCGAAGCCGGTGCAGTCCAGGTGTACCCCGGTGAAGTTCAACCACCCGGTTGATGACAAGGATTTCAAGATACAGATTTACCACAAGCTGCGTTATATCGCCGACAAGGAAACTGCCCCGCACGGGGGAAAGGTCGACAAGCAGACCATCGCTGAAATCATCAACGCCTGCTATCCCGATATTCGCAACATGATTAACGTCATGAAGAACACCTTCGACGAGAACGAGGGGAACATCATCGGGCACCCGCATGTGATTACTGACCAGACGGTCGAGGGCATTGCGAAGTACCTGATTATGCGCGACCTGCGCGGTCTCCGTTACTACATCTCGTTGAACGTGGATGACCCGGTGAACGTGTACATTCCGTTGACCCGCTACCTCCTGGACAGGCTTCCTCCCCAGATGGATCTCGCCATGGCAAAGGTGACACGCGACGGCATCGTAAACTCACAGGGCCAGGTTGACCAGGAATCCATGCTGATGGGTTTCTTTGCCGACCTTATCGAAATCTTTAACGCTTTCCAGATACCTGTTGCCCCGCTTCCGGAACAGCCGGTATATGCAATCAACAATGTCGCGGGGAATGCAGCAAATGGCTGATAGGCGCGTAGTATATCCGATTTACATGCTTGATGCGCCGGTCTTCGGGAAGAAGTTCTGGTCTATGATGGACCAGCTCATTACTTCGATGACTTCTTATTTCGTGGCCGGCAATACCGTGCCCGTTCTCGTCGGCACCGATTCTACCGAAGTCAAGACGATAGTCGAACGGGTGGCCAGGTATTACGGTTATCCGGTCGATGTAGTTCGCGAGAAACCGTCCGTGATTACCGAAACTGCCGGCAAGTATGCCGAGCCGATCTGCCGCAACCGTATCACCGAGTGCCGTCTCGATGTGGTGACCAGCAAGATTTACACGATGCTGAAAGTCGGTGCTGAATATGACAGGCTGGTGGTGGACATCGACACATTATGGTTCAAGCCCATTCCTTGGGAACAGTTTGAGAACAGTGGAATGGCGATGTTCTGTCCTGACCAGTGGAAGCACCTGATGTCAGTCACAATCGGACAGATGGTGCATTTCCGCAGCAAGTACATGGAGAAACTCAGCATCCAGGAATACTATTCCAAACTGAGCAATTTGGATCCGGCATGGCGGACGCTTCCCTTGATTGCCACGCTACCGTGGCCGAACAGCGGCATTCTCTTCATGACTTCCGAGTTTACGAAGGAAAAGTATATTCCCGAGCTGGACAACCCGGCCCTCCAAATGCTGTCGGTCGAGGATGAAACTCCTCTCGTCAGTCTGCTGCTCAAAGGTGGCAAATACTTCACCAATATCCAGATGAATGTCCCGGTCGCGTTCACCGACATTACCATGGAGAAAGATATCCTCCATCCCGAGGGCGTCATCTGCGCACACTATCACCGCACTCCGAAACCGGACACGTTTGACATCACCTATTTCGGCGTGGTGAAACATCCGACCTTGCACGAACCCTATGACCTGGTGTTCATAAGGGATAGCATCGCTTGTGGCCAGTATGGCAGCATGTCTGGTATCCTCTGGTGCTACGTTTGGCGCTACTATTTTTCCTATGCGGCAGCGCAGTACCGTAATGGTGAGGAAACCCCCGTCTACAAGCAGGATTTCTGGGCCGGGATAATCAAGACCTATTATGAAAACCGACAGGTTTGGCTGGATAGCCGGGAAACTGAAAAGATACTTACGAGGATGCCGAAATGAGTACCTACGATCCATTCCGCTTCATGGAAGAACGTCAGGAAGGCAAGCAGGTAACCGAGGCCGACTGCAACGAGTTCCAGATGTTCAACACCTGCCGTTACCTGTCGATGGCGCCGAACATGCGCAAGTATGTTCATATCCTGAACGACCTGCAGTTCCAGAAGCTCCCGAAGGACTTGCAGGCCCGGTCGTTCAATGCGTTCAACGGCATGAACCTGAACCTCCGGTGGACCAGGGCGAAGACTGGCGCAGTGCGAGAAAAGGAAGAATTCATCGACCATGTAATGAAGATTACCGGGATGTCACGAAACTGTGTCAAGGCGGCAATCCGATATGGTTATGTGGACAAGGATGAAATCGAGGAGGCCTACATGCGCAAGTATGAGCCCGAGAAGATGATTGCCCGCATGCAGGGTGAGGAACGACAAATCAAGCGAAACATCAAGAAGGCGGCTAATCTAAAGTGAACACGAACCTGAAAGAAATAATGGAACTTTTCGGGGTGGATGAGGCCACCGCCGAGAAGATGGTCAAGGCCGGCTTCAAGACCGGCGGTGAAGCCAATGAAATTGCGGCCAACATGTTCTACGACGATGCTGGCCTCAATGAGATGTTTGGTAAGGTGAAGAAGGACTTCGACGGATTACAGTCGGAGGAGAGCTTCAAGGACTGACTTTGTAACCTTGTTTGGCACGGTTTCCTGTGGCCGTGCCTCTGGCGTCGGATGGTGCTTTGCTTCCTCCGGCGCCTTTTCGTTTTCCGCCGGTTTCGGTTCGACCGCGGGGGCAGGTTCGGGTTTTTGTTCAGGCTGGGGTGCCGGGGCCTGCTGTTCCCCTTCCGGACTTACCGGCTCAACCATCGGCTTGACCACTTCCGAGACATCGATTTCCTCGGTCGGGGCATTGGCAAACTCATCGAGCATGAGAAGCAGGCGGTCATCCGTAGGGATACCGGCTTCCGGCTTACCGATGGCATAGTCGGCAAGCAGATCCATCGGGGTGCAGCCGTCCACGTCCTTCATCATCCAGACTGAACCGGCCTTGGCGCCTTCGTTCTCGAACGGGGACTGCAACGACACAAAACCCATATCCTTGTCCAGCAGCTTCTTGATGAAATCGTAGTTCACCTCGTCGGTATATTCGCCGAGGGCCGCCTTTACCAGGCGGTGCAGTACGGTGTCGCCGGAAGAATCGCGGGTAGTGAGGTAGAGGGGGTTGAGTTGGAGGATGGTGTCGAGCATGTTGTCGGCCCACATGTGCAACTGGGTCGTCCATTCGCTCGGGCTGGTCTTGATGCGGTAGGCGGCATACTGCATCGGGAACATCATCAGCGCACGCTTCTGCTCGGGCGTGGCGGTCTTGACTTTTTCATTGAACAGCTTCTGGACACCCTCAATCAGGGCCGCCTGGCCCGGATTCTTGTCCTTCAGACGGTTCAGTTCGATATTTATGCCCCGCTTATCCATGCTAAAAACCTCTTTCTTGCCCGGAAGTTTATAAGGTTTGTCGTATTTTACCCCTTTTTATATGAAAATTTTTTGGCCACGGCATAAACTTCACGCAGAAAAATAACAACCGTGAGGTTTTCCATGGCTACAAAAATGGGGGCACCTGGAGTTCGCACAGAACTCAAAGACAGTTCTCAGTACACCGTGATCGAGAATCCTAACGCGATTGGCGCTATCGTCGGCTTCGCCCCCAAGGGTGAGCTGAACAAGGTCACCAAGCTGACCAATACCGCCACGATGGACAGGACTTTCGGCATCGGTTTCAACAACTGGAAGTACAACCAGGGCCTGTATGCTGCCCGCGCCGTGCTCGATGCCGGCGGACATGTCCAGTATGTCCGTCCCTATGGCGAAGAAATCGACATGAGCGACGCCCGCAAGCGCGACTTGAAGACCGACTGCTTTGTCGTGTCCTTCGACCGCAAGGCCGCTCAGCAGGAAAAGGGTAAGCAGAATTCGATTAACATCGAATACTTTGCCGCTACTCGGTACAAGTCCGATGGCGCTGCCGGTTACGGCGTGACCCGTAAGATTAACAATGTGGCCGAAACGGTTGCATCTGGTTCCAACGTGGACTTCAAGGTGTTTGCCGACGAAAGCTTCAAGGACAGCGACAAGGCCCGCGGCGATGGCGACGTGGTTCTCTTCGCAATCATGGGTGCTGACCCGAGCTCTGCTCGCCGCGCAGTGGCCACCTATGACATCGTGGGACAGCCCGATGACTTGAAGGACCGCGACCCGGATACGTTCCGTGTTACCCTGGCCGTCAATCCTGGCTTCATCGTGGGTGACGTTGTGTACGGCCCTGCCGACAACAACACCAAGACTTTCTGCAAGTTCATCGTTACCGGTATCGACGGAAAGGATGTTGACATTACTGCGGCTGACGAAGCTACCCACAATGCTTGCATGATGGGTTACAAGCCGACTACGGTCCTGATGTTCTCCGCCGAGGACGCAATCACCGAAGACGATGCCGACTACCTGACTGTGAAGACTGCGGTTACCGGTCGTGGCGCCAAACTCTTCTCATCCCTTCGTATCGACAACGCCGGTATCGAGAAGCTTTCTACCGAACTTTTGAATGGTTCTTTCTTTGCGGTGCAAACCCAGAGAAACGAAACGGTATTGGTCCGTCTCGCGAACGGCTGCTTCAAGACCCTTGGTAAGGGGGGCGATTATGAAGTTGATGCCGACAACAAGCGAATAACCATCACCGGCAATCCGACTGAACTGTTCGAGAATTCCATTCTTGATAACGATTTGGTGAATCTGGAATGGGAATATGGCGGTTCATCCGGTAGCAAGGCGATGATCCATACGGGAACTTTCCGCTATATCTCAACTGAAAACGGTACATTCCTCTATCCGGAAGAATCGGTGTGGTTTGATGTTGATGATCCGGCCTTGTATGGTAAACTCACGGTTCGCAATCTGCCATCCGGCTGGAACAACGATGGATTCCCTACCGTCACTTTGAACATCCCGACTCGTGGTGAAAATGAAACCGATCTTGCCTATGCGGGTCGTGTTCGTGATGCCATTCTCGTGGCTTTCCGCGATCCAAAGATTGGATATGGTTCGTCGGTTATTACTAACGACATCGAGAATTCCGCCAAAAACCTTGTTGCGGGTACTACCGTTATCAAAGTTACGCAGGGCAGCGCATTCGATTACAATGTGGGTGATGAAGTTGCTATCGTCCGGGGTACTGATACTCCGCTGGCCGGTGAAGCCAAGGTTGCTCCCGATGCGTTCGGCGATACCAACAACATCCTGTGGTCCGGAAACGTTAAAGTTACTGCAATTAATGGATTTACCGATGAAGTTACCATTAGCAGGGGACTTGACCAGGCGTTTATCGATGCCGTGGTTGTGGAAGGAACCGACGAGGAAGGGAACCCCACCAAGGAGTTCAAGCCCGATTATCGTCAATTGCAGCTCCTCAACTTGACAACGACTAATAAGACCGTATACGCCGCTATTCCGAGTCGTACGAATAAATTGTACGCTACGGAAAATGTCACGGTAAGCGGGACTCCGCGTACGATGATGTTCTCGTCGACCGAACATTATAAACCGGGCGATTCCGTGGTAATCGACTACGAAGGTGGCCAGATTGAAACGGTGATTGAGACGGTAAACGGTGAAAGCAACGTTGAAGACGTTAAGTACGAAGATCAAGGTAACAATATCTATGAATTGAAGGGAACTTCCCCATCCAATTTTGATGGTGGCGATGCAAAGGTGTATCCTGGCATTGAAAAGAGTGCCGTCATGATTGATGTCTACCTGATCGGTAACTACGACATCACCGTTAACAGTACGATTCAGAAAACGGTCGATCCGGTTTCTACGTTTGATTTCCCGCTGGTATGGCAGGCCGGTAACCTCCAGACCAATAAGGCTTGGATGTGGAATTCCGAGAAAGTTCTCCGCGATGCTGACATCGGCGCCAATTTTGTTGGTCTCGGTTTGGCAACCGTGCGATATGAGGACATCAACTTTACCGGTGTTACCGAAAAGGTCTATGACCTGACAGATGCCGGTGAATCTGTCGCCCGTATCTATATGTCCTGCACCTACCGCTTCAACGGACAGGTCTACAACTTCGACGGTACGGTGGTCGAATATGTCCACAATGACACGCAGTTGTTCATCGGCGACACGGCTGATTCCGAGTTCGAAGGCTCGGGCCTCAAGTTCATCCTCAACGAATCCGGTATCCTGGAAGCCTTCCTCGAAGACGAATCTTGGGACCTCTCGGAAACGGTCGTGGATGGTATCCCGACTTCCAGCGTGACTGCGGTCTCGTTCAACCGCGATGACCCGGCTGTCATCTGGAACGCAATCTGGTCCTATGAACCCAAGAACAACTCCAGCACGACAACGCTCGCCACTGCCTACTCCCTGTTCCTTGACAAGGACAAGGCTGACCAGACGTTCTTCGTTGCTGCCGGTAACGACATCAACAACTTCGGATGGGCAGGCCGCGAAAGCCTGAACACCACGGTCATCCAGGCCATCTTGAACATCTGCGAACTCCGTAAGGACTGCTTCGCCCTGTTCGACGGCGTGGCTGAACAGAACATTGACAACGCCTTGAAGAAGGATGTGGTCAGGTTCCCGTCCACCCTCGGTCGTTGGGGTGCCATCTATGATGCTCGTCCGCTTTTCTACGATTCGATGGTTACCCGTCGTAACGTGGAAATCGCCCCGTCCATCACCATGGCCTCTCTCATCACGGCCAACCGTTCTGGCGCAATCTTCTGGTATGTGCCTGCCGGTAAGGACACCGGTATCGTGCCTAGCGCATGGTGCACCAGGGTCAAGTTCGAACGTAAGTTCAACTACCCGGAAGACCCGGATTCCGATATTGCTCGTCTCTGCGATGCGCACGTCAACCCGTTCCGCACCAACGATGACGGTATCTTCTGCTGGGGTGACTTCACCATGCAGATGGAAGACTCGGCCTTCAACCAGATCCATGTGGCCATGCTCATCGCGGGCATTCACAAGATCTTCTACAAGTACCTGGATGGCAAGGTGTTCCGCCTTAACACGGCTGCACTCCGGTCTCAGATTTCCAGCGACTTGCAGGCCAAGTTGAACATGATGCGCGACAGCAACCCGTCGGCGTTCTACGATGCCATCGCAATCTGCGACGACACCAACAACCCGCCGGAAGTCATCGACCAGAACAAGCTCTATGTTGACTTGAAGCTCAAGCCGACCAAGAGCACCCGTTACATCTACCTCAGGACAGAGGTCCTTGCGACCAGTTCTGGCAACAGCATCACTATCAGCAACGTATAAGGGAGGTGAACTATGATAGGAAAAACTGCTCCTGATATTGACAAG